>Ga0302202_10006513_pt1 | contig 11612 bp, 11 predicted proteins | sample II_Bog_N3_3_FD_194579 | JGI IMG/M metagenome (GOLD analysis project Ga0302202, IMG submission 194579) | Peat permafrost microbial communities from Stordalen Mire near Abisko, Sweden - II_Bog_N3_3 | ecosystem: Environmental > Terrestrial > Soil > Wetlands > Peat | place: Sweden: Abisko... | reverse complement strand
ATTGGCCAGTTCTTCCTCGAGGCGTTCACTCGCGCCGGTCATGACGTACTCGTCGCCGCCCTGGGTGGCACGGTCGAAGAGCGCGACCATTGCCCCACGGACCTCGTCGAGTTCCTGTTCGCCATCGTGGCCCAAGTGCGCCGCCGCCATAGGCAAGACCATCGCGGTGAGGACCAGCGCAACGAAGAGGCAGAGCGCCGATAACGGAACGATGGCCGCGGTGATCGCCACGGTCACCACGCCCGCCGCACAGCTCGTCAGCAGCGGACCCGCCACGGCGGTGAGTAGGTCCTGGACCCGATCGACATCGCGCACGACGAGATCGACCACGTCCGAACTGCGCGGTCCAAGTCCCGCGGGAACGAGCGGCTCGAGCAGACGCGCGACACTCGCGCGCACGTGTCCCAGCACGCCGAGGGCGGCTCGGTGGGTCTGGGTCCGTTCAAGATAACGACCGGCGGCCTTGGCGAGCGCGAAGAGCTGGACGAGTCCCATGGGCACGGTGAGCGAGAGCACCGCGGGTTCCTGAGCGGCGCGAACGATGAGCCACGCAGAGGTCCCACTCAGACCAATCGTGGAGAGGCTCACCAAGAGCCCTGCCAGGACCGCGCGACGAAGTGCCGTGCGTTCTACGCCCAACGCGTGTCGCAAGACGTGATCAGTTGCCACGTGCCACCTGCCAAGGACTCAGACTGACGCTCTGGTCGGCGTCGAGCAGACGATGCGTGGCGACCACGCGGGTCATCGTGAGCCGGTGGATCACCTGCGCCACGAGTCGGGCACTCTCTGGGTCGAGATGCGACAACGGTTCATCAAGGACGAGTACCAAGGGCCGGCGCACGACGCAACGTACCAACGCCATTCGACGCCGTTGGCCAGCGGAGAGTTCCTGGGCCCCCTCGCCCAGCGGCTGGTCGAGGTCCAGGTCAAGACCGACCTCGGCCATCGCGGCGACGATAGTCCTGTCGTCAATGGATGCGTCGCCCATCTGGACCACCTCGCGAACGCTGCCCCCGGGTAGCGACGGATCCTGTGGAAGCCACGCCACGCACTTGCGCCACGACGAAGGATCAAGTGAACTCAGCTCCTGGCCGTCCACCAACACCGAGCCACCAAGAGGTTCGCGTAGCCCACAGATTGTTCGCAGCAATGTGGTCTTTCCCGAGCCCGACGGACCCACGACCGTCACCAGTGAACCACCTTCGATCCGGGCATTGACTGGTTCGTCGTCTGGCACCGTACGAGAGGCGTGCGCGAGTACGACGTCGCACAATTCGATCGTCGGTGGCGTCAATGGAGCGGAACTGCCGCCGACGCGCCGAGTCGACAAGGATCCGAGTAAATCCGTCGCCGCGGCGATGCCGTTCGCCGACGCGTGGAATTGGGACGCGGAACGTCGAAGCGGCAAGAAGACCTCTGGCGTGAGCAACAACACCGCGAGCGCCGTGGAGAGACCGAGTGATCCGTTCAGTAGTCGAAGTCCAAGTACCAGCGCGACCAGCGCCGTGGCGAGCGACGACAGCAATTCCAACGCGAAACTCGACAGGAAGGCCACACGAAGGGTGCCCATCGTCGTTCGCTGCAGGGCGTCGCCCACCTCATCGAGATTCGCCAAGGCGTCACGTGAACGGTTAAAGGACTTCAGTACCGTCATGCCGCGGACCACGTCACCGAAGTAACCGGCGAGGCGCTGCTGGTCACGCCAACGCTCGTCCATCTTCTCTTTCGCCTCGAGACCCAGGAGGACCATGAAGATCGGTAGCAACAACACGCACACCAGCACGATGCCGGCGCTCCACAGGTCGTGGAGGCAGAGCCAACCGAGCAGGATCGCCGGCGCCAGTGTCGCCAGCACGAGCGACGGCACGTACTTGGCGATGTAGTTCTCAATCGCATCCACGCCTCGGGTCGCGATTTGTACCGTGGCGTCGACAGTGCCGATCGGGCCCGAGTCGAGCACCTGGTCCAGCGCGCGACGCCGAAGATCGCGCCGCACCGGACTGGCGATCCGCGACGTCACCGGTTCGCTGAGCGCAACCGCGATACCACGAAGCAGCGTCGCTACGAGAAACAAGGTCAAGTCGTGGCGAAGTCCCGCGTGGGCGTTGTGGAACAGGCTCGCCAGCAGCGACGCCAACGCCACCGCCTGGCCAATGATCGCGACCGTACTGAGCAGACCGAGCACCACCGCGACCACGAGGGCACGCTGGACGAGGGGTGACGTCCGGCGAAGCCGTGCAAGTAGGGCCGAAGGCCGTTCGGCCCCACTCATCTCAGACCTTGATTTTCCTCTTGGGGGCGTCCTTAGGCGAACCGGGTCGACCAACTCGCTTCTTGAAGATCCAGTAGGTCCAGCTCTGGTAGAGCAGCACGAACGGCGTGAAGATCAGCGCCACCCAGCTCATCACCTCGAGGGTGTAGCGGTGCGACGCACTGGCGACCATCGTGAGGTCAAAGTGCGGGCTCACCGAGGACACGAGCACGTTGGGGTACAGGTTGAGCAACATGGTCGTGAACAAGGCGACGATCGCAAGGGCGGTGGCGATGAAGGCCCAACCCTCGAGGTGGTCGCGGACCAACCAACCTACGCCGGCGAGCGCCACGAGACCGACGATCGGCAGCAGTGGTGGCACGAGTCCCTCGTGGTGCATGGTGCGGGCGGTCTGGTACGTCCAGGCGAGGAACGCAAGGACGATGACGAAGGTGACCGGCGCGAGTCGCATCGCGATCGCCCGGGCTCGCACTCGAACGTCGCCCTCGGTCTTGAGCCCCAGATATGTCGCACCGTGCAACGTGAAGAGCGACAGCGTGCTCAGTCCACCCACCAGCGCGTAGGGCTTGACGAGGTCGAAGAAGTTCCCCGTCCAGGTGGCGTGGGCCGCCAGTGGCACGCCGTGGATGAAGTCGGCGAAGGCCACGCCCCAGAGCAACGCCGGGAGCGCCGAACCGTAGAAGATGGCCTGGTCCCACCAGAACTGCCAGCGAGCGTCCTCGCGCTTGTCGCGAAACTCAAAGGCCATGCCGCGAAAGATCAGCGCCGCGAGCACTAAGAACAGCGCCAGGTAGAAACCGCTGAAGACCGTGGCGTACCAGAGCGGGAACGCGGCGAACGTGGCGCCACCCGCGGTGAGCAACCAGACCTCGTTGCCGTCCCAGACGGGTCCGATGGTATTGATCACGACGCGCCGATCGAGGTCATCCTTGGAGACGAAGGGCATCAGCGTACCGACGCCGAAGTCGAAGCCCTCGAGGAAGAAGTACCCCAACCAGAGGACCCCGATGAGGGTGAACCAGAGTTGTTCGAGACCGCTCGGTGAAGTAGTGAGAGAGGCGAGCACGGTGTCCTCCTAGTAGATGAGTTCGGGAACGCGCTCAGCTTCGGCTGGCGTTTCGATGGCGGGTGGGACCTTGGCAATCCGGATCATGAGACCGATCTCGATGATTGCCAACAACGTATAGATCGCGGTGAAGCCGATAAGGCTCGTCGCGACGTAACCGGGTGAGATGAGGGTGACGGCCTTGGACGTACTAAGTAGTCCGTAGACCACCCAGGGCTGACGTCCCACCTCGGTGAAGATCCATCCAAAGGTGTTGGCGAGGAAGGGCGCGGCGATCATCCACGTCGCGAAGCGCAAGAAGCGCGCTGATTGTTCCAGTCGCCGCTTGCGGATCAGCCAGAGCGCGACACCGCCCAGGATGAAGAGTAGGAAGCCCAGGCCGACCATTATGCGAAACGACCAGTAGCAGAGCCAGATGACGGGTACGTAACTACCGGCGCCGTACTTCGCGGTCGCTTCTTTTTGAAGTTGGTTGATACCCTTGACTTTGCCGTCCCAGGTGTTGGTCGCGAGCACGCTCAGGATATGAGGTACGCGAACTTGGAACACGGCATTGTCCTTCAGGTTGCCGATCGTGAGCAACGAGAAACTGGCCCCACTCTGGGTGTTGTAGAGCGCCTCGGCGGCCGCCATCTTCATCGGCTGTTGGACTTCCATCTCCTTGGCCTGGTTGTCGCCTAGGAACATCGTGAAGATGGCCATGATGACTGTCACGACCATCGCGACGCGAGCGGCCTTGCCAAAGCCCACGAGGTCGTGTCCCTTGCGCAGGTGATAGGCGGCGATGCCCAGCATGAACACCGCACCCGTCAGGAAGGCGGCGGCCAGCACGTGCCCGTAGGCGGCGATGAACGTGGAGTTGGTCATGACAGCCCAGAAGTTGGTCATCACGGCCTGGCCGGTCGCGTGGTCGATCGCGTAACCAACGGGGTGCTGCATCCAAGAGTTCGCCGCGATAATGAAGGCGGCAGACAGTATTGTCCCGAGGCTGGCCATCCAAATCGAAGCGAGGTGTACTCGCTTGCTCACGCGACCTCGCCCGAAGATCCAGATACCCAGGAAGGTGGACTCCATGAAGAAGGCGAGCAGTCCCTCGATCGCGAGGGGCGCGCCGAAGATGTTGCCCACGAAGGTCGAGTAGCGCGACCAGTCCATGCCGAACTGGAACTCCTGGACGATTCCGGTGACGACGCCGATGGCGAAATTCACGAGGAAGAGTTTTCCGAAGAATTTGGTCATCCGGTCGTACGCGAGATCGCCGGTGCGGTAGAACGCCGTCTGGAGGATCGCCACCAACAACCCCAGACCAATGGTGAGGGGAACGAACAGGAAGTGGAAGATCGTCGTTATTGCGAACTGCCAACGCGCGAGTGACAGGGTTGATATGCCTGCAAGGAACGTATTCATGAACCGAACGATAGGTTTGCCGCAATTAGTACCTGCCTAAACGGGTGAGGTCTTAGGTCCTATTTTGCGCACGGTGCAACTTAAAGCACGCGAAGTATTCATTTACGAGATAAACACCATCAACAAAATGAATTGACGAGCTCCAAACAACTCGGAAGCCTTTAGTCAGACTTCTTCGTTCGCTTCTTGCGAACACAGTCCAACGACAAAGTATTTATCAACAGCTCGAAGCTTCGCAACGTTCATCAAACGTTCGACGACGAGGATGCCACGAGAACTTACAATACAACGTCTACTTCGAACGCATGCGCGCGAAGAATCCTTCGCGTACGTGCGGCTGCGCATCGGCGCCCGAGGAGCACGAGCACCGTTCGCTCATGGGAACTCCCTTTAGGGCCTGCTCGATGTGGTTGCCGCAACCCTTCCAAGTCGCCTTCCGACATTTCTTGCACATCGTTCGACTACACATGTGTATTCCTCTCAGTCACGATCTATACGCTGGCGACAAGTTGGCGCGAGGCGGGTGAGAATCGCCAGGTTTCGTAGCCACCGTCAAGGTTTCTAGCCCGAAAGCCAAGCTGCGAAAGAAGCAGAGCGGCCACGTGCCCTCGCTGTCCCACTTGGCAATACACGAGTACGTCTCGAGTCGATAGTTCGTCAACGCGATCGCGAAGTTCGTCAAGAGGGATGTTCCGGGATCCGGGTAACGCCCCTTCGTTGAACTCCTCGCGAGATCGCACGTCAAGGATCTCCTGATTCCCCAAGTCGCCGACTTCGTACCACTGGACCATCTCGACCAGTCCGCTCAAGCGATTTTCGGCGATGTAACCCAACATGTTGACAGGATCCTTCGCCGAGCCGAATGGCGGTGCGTAGGCGAGTTCCAAGTCGGCGAGCGCTACCGCGGGCAGCCCGGCCCGGATGGCCGTGGCGAGGACATCAATTCTTTTGTCGACGCCGTCACTGCCGATGCCTTGGGCGCCGAGAATTGCCCCGGTAACGGGGTCGACGAGCATTTTCAACGACATCGGGCGAGCATCAGGGAAATAGGTGGCGTGTGAGAAGGGATGCGTGTGGATCGCAATTGACGTCCGACCGGCCGCCCGCAGGCGCTTCTCATTCCATCCGGTGCTGGCCACGGTCAGGTCGAAGACCTTGACAATGGCGGTACCGATCGAAGGAGTCGGGCGCACTGATCTGCCCACAAGGTGATCCGCGACCACCCGACCTTGACGATTCGCGATGTTGGCCAGGGGGAAGAGCGTCGCGCTTTGGTCAATTGCGTCCTTCTTCTCCGCCGCGTCGCCAATGGCGTAGATCGAGGCATCCGAAGTCCGGTTGTAATCGTCCACGACGATGCCGCCTCGTTCGCCAATCGTGAGACCTGCTTCGCGAGCAAGACCCACCTCGGGGCGCACGCCAATCGCGACGATCACCATGCCCGCGTCAAGCAGTGATCCTGAACTCAACTCGACCTGATCCTCACCAATTCGAACGACTGCGTCGCTCAAGTGCAGTCCCACGCCGTGGGCACTCAATTCTGTGGCGACGATCTCAGCCATCTCCGGATCGAGTGGTGCAAGCACTTGGGGCGAAGCTTCGACGATTGACACGCTGATGCCACGTTTGGTCAGATTCTCTGCGAGCTCCACGCCAATGAAGCCACCTCCAATAACGACCGCGGTCTTGGGAAGGGACTTCATCTTCGAGACGATCTTCTCGACGTCCTCGACGTTGCGCAATACGAACGCCCTCTCGACGCCATTTATCGCGGGAATGATGGGTGACGCCCCCGGGCTGAGCACGACCACGTCGTAAGCGAGTTCTTCGGCTCGCTCCGTGAGCAAGTCTTTTACCACCAGCACCTGGCGGTCACGATCGACGCGAAGCGCCTCGTGATTCGTGCGAACGTCGATGCGAAAGCGCTCGTACAATGACGTGGGCGTCTGCAGGAGAAGCGAGGACTCGTCTTCGATGACGCCGCCCACGAAGTACGGGAGTCCACAGTTTGCGTAGGACACGTGGCCGGTTCTCTCGAGCACGATGATCTCTGCGTCATTGTCAAGGCGTCGGAGTCGAGCGGCGGTTGACATCCCTCCGGCGACTCCCCCAACGATCACTACTCTCATGCCGCTCATCAGGCCAGGCTCAGAAAGATCTTCTGCAACTTCATGGTCACTTGCTCGGTGTCTGCAGAAGGATCCGTGATGCACTCTTTGAGGCTCGACGAAATTAGCGTGAAGGCCGCCGTATTCACGGCCTTGGCGACCGCGGCCATTTGCGTGACGATCTCCTCGCACGAGCGCCCTTCTTCGAGCATTCGAACGACGGCTCCCATCTGACCTTGGGCCCGCTTGACTCGTTTCATGATGGCGTCATTTTGCCGTTCGTCCTGCAGGACGTGGGTGACTTTCGAGGTGGCCATGAGTTCTCCTTCGCAGGTCTGGCTCTAGTCTATATACCCCTGGGGGTATATGCAAATCGGAGAACGACGCGCACCTCTGGTAGATCGTGGTCTTCGAACTCGGTGTATGCGCGAGTTACGCGACGGTCATGCCACCGTCGGCTGCAATGTCTGCTCCAGTGATGGCCGACGCCGCGGGCGAGCAGAGCCAGACAATAGACGCCGCGATCTCGCTGGGTTCGAGCAGTCGCCCAATCGGTTGGCTCTTGGCGAATTCCTCTTCACTCGCGAGTCCATATACGGCGGCGGACGCCTTCAAGATCGCGGTTCGCGTCGATCCCGGACTCACCGCGTTCGCGGTGACGCCGTGTTCGGCGAGGTCCATGGCAACGCCTCGGATGAGCCCCACGACGGCGTGCTTCGCCGCGGAATACGCCGCTAGGTGATACAGCCCGGTGCGGCCGGCGGCCGAGGCGATCGCCACGATCCGACTGTGCGCGTCGCGGCCGTTCGCGATCAACGTCGGCGCGGCCGCCTCGATCAACCGTCGCGTGCCGAGGACGTTCACCGACCAGACGGCCTCCCATTCGGCGTCGGTGATCTCCCACAATGGCGCGCCAGCGGCGACGACACCCGCGCTCGCTATGACCGCGTCCAGTCGGCCGAAGTGGCGTGTCGCGGTCTCGACGGCGAGTTGCATGTCCGTCGCACTTCGCACGTCACCCACCAGGCCCAAGACCGCGTCGCCGTGGCGCGCGACGACGGATTCGAGATCGGCTGGTGTCGCCATGGCGTAGGGGACCTCGGGTATGTCTCGACATCGGTCGACCGCGACGACTTGATAGCCGTCGTTCACTAAGGCGTCGACGGTCGCTGCGCCAATGCCCCGAGCGGCACCCGTGACGATCGCGACCCGGTTCATCCACCCAACGATCGATAGAAGTCCGGCGGTGCCACGACGTCACCTCGGTCGAGTTCGGTGATGCTCGACTTTCCCAGTCCCAGCAACGTGGAATCGATGCCACCGCGCAGCACGTCGAGCACGTTCTCGACGCCCGCCTGGCCGTTGGCGGCGAGTCCCCATAAGTAAGCACGACCGATCATGACCGCGCGCGCTCCGAGGGCGAGCGCCTTTACGACGTCGCTTCCTCGACGCACGCCGCCGTCGAGCAACACCTCGATCTGGTCACCGACGGCGTCGGCGATACCGGGCAACATGCGAATGGGCGCGGGCGTCCCGTCGAGATTATTACCACCGTGATTGGACACCGAGAGGGCCGTCGCCCCTAGGTCGACCACTCGTTTGGCGTCGTCGATGCGGCCCACACCCTTGACCATGAAGGGGCCTTCCCACTGCGCACGCAGCCACGCCACCTCATCCCACGTGGGCAGTGGACTTTGCATCCACTCGTAGTATGCGCCAAAGAACGTCGGCGGCTTAGTGCCGGGCACTGCCATGTTCGGAGTGGTGAGCGAAGGAATATGTCCTGTTCGCAGGAACCCCAAGAACCACCGCGGTCGCGAGAGCGCTTCGGGCGTCAACTTGAGCGCCGACTTGAGGTCGATCTTCTCGGGGATCCAGGGACTTCCCCAGTCGCGGCCATTGGCGAAGGACCAGTCCAGGGTGAGGATGATGCCCTTGACGCCGGCGGCCTTGGCTCGAGCGAGCCGCTGGATCATGGTGTCGCGGTCACCGGACCAGTACATCTGGAACAGGACCTGCTTGTTGACCTCACAGACCTCTTCGATTGACTTGCTGGCGAACGAACTGAGTCCCATCGCCACGCCACGGTTGGCCGCCGCGCGTGCGACGGCGACTTCACCTTGGGGGTGCACCGCCTGGACACCCGTCGGCGAAATCAGCACGGGCATCGAAATCGCCTGGCCCATCACCGTGGTGGCGAGACTTCTTTCTCTCGCCAATCCAGCGATGTGGGGTGAGAGGCCAAGTTGATCAAAGGACTCCAAGTTGTCGCGCGAGGACAGGCCCTTCTCGGATCCCGCGATCAACGCTCCGTAGACCGACTTGGGCAGGCGCTTCTCGGCGCGACGCTGGGCCACGGCCACCGTCTCAAACCACTTGTTCGCCATCTGTCCCCCCACGACTCCTGAACAAAACTACCCGAGCCTCGAAAGCTGCCGTCTGGCCTAACGTGACCTCACGGCGACGGGGATCCGCCGCGAATGGTCCGGCGACGGCGTGGGTCGGATCGATACTTTCTTCGCCGCGAGCGCGGCTTCGCCGTGGCCAAAGACGCACTCGGGGTCGGGGTCGCCCATCTCGAGACCGGTGAAGAACTTGGCCGCCATGCAACCCCCGCGACAGGCGTCGTACGACCCGCACGACGAGCACGCGCCGGGACTGCCCGGCTCGCGCAACGAGCGAAAGAGCTCGCTCGTTGTCCAGACGGACCCGAACCCACCGTCGCGCACGTTGCCCGCTCGGAACTCCTCGTGGATGACGAAGGGGCACGCGTACACCTCACCGACGGGATCAATGAGACAGACGACTCTTCCGGCCCCGCAGAGATTGAGGCCCTCAAGCGGACTCCCGAGCGCCGAGAGGTGAAAGAAGGAGTCGCCCGTGAGCACGTTCGGCCGTTCGAGCAGCCACTGGTAGAGCGAACGGTTCTGGGCGAGCGTCGGGTGCAGAGCCTCCCAGACGTCGGCGCCGCGCCCCGAGGGTCGGAGCCGGGTAAGTCGCAGCTCGGCACCGTAGTGTGCCGCCAGTTCCTCGAAGCGGTCGAGTTGCTCTACGCTCTCGCGCGTCATCACCACCGAGATCTTGAACGGGCCGAAGTCGGCCGCCTTCAGATTGTCCATCGCCCGACGGGCCTGGTCGTAACTGCCGGCGCCGCGCACTCGGTCACTCGTCGCGGCGTCGACGCCATCGATCGAGATCTGGGCGTCAAGGTAGTCGATTCCCGCCAGACGCCTGGCCGCGGCTTCGTCGATGCGCGTGCCGTTGGTCGAGAACTTCACCCCGACTCGCTGCGCCACGGCGTGTTCGATGAGCTCGAAGAAGTCGCGACGGATCATGGGCTCGCCGCCACCGATGTTGATGTAGAAGATCTGCATGGCGGCGATCTCGTCGATGAGGCTTTTTGCCTCACTGGTGGAGAGTTCCCGCGGGTCGCGCCGACCCGAGGACGACAGGCAGTGCGTGCAGGCGAGGTTGCACGCGTAGGTGAGTTCCCAGGTCAGACAGATCGGCGAACTTAAGCCTCGCTCGAACCGGTCACGTAAGGAATCAGCGCTCATGAATGATCTCCGAAGAGGCGAGCGAGGAGAGCGCCTTCACGTACTGATCACGCAGCGCTTGGGGCAGCGTCGAGGCGATGGCTTCATCGACGTTCTCGTAGGCGTCGAGGCTTCGCACGAGGATCACGAGTTCGCGAGACTTCAAAAAGACCAGGCGCCGATTGCCGTGGTGATAGGCCAACGCACCGAAGGCCTCATCGCGCAACGACACCTGCTCACTGAGACGCCAGGGCGCCGACGCGTCAAAGACTCCCGTACTCGAGAGCGTCACGATCTAGTAGACCCCGCAGAGTCCGTCGATCGACACCTCTTCGACGAGCAACTCTTCGACGTCGCCGATTTCGCTGTCCGCTTCTTCCTTCTCCAATGTTTCGCTCGACACGTGTTCTCCTTGGTCTGGAACAAATCTAACGTCCCATGACAACCCCGTGGCACCCGTGACAAACTACGCCGGTGACCAATCTGACGCCTTTCACACCGGTGGACGAATCAGACTTGGCGGGTACTCGCGTCGTCCTCGACGCCGACGCGACGTTCCTCGACCGCAACTTCCTCGTCGGTGGCGCCCCCTGGCGACTCCTGCGCCTGCCCGGAAGGTCACTGGAAGTCGCCCACCGCTGGAAGACCGGCGACGTCGTGCGACCCGGTGAGCAGCAGTTCGCGCGCACACTCATTCGCCAGGGCTTCCTGCATCCGGTGTACGCCAACGACTTCACGCTCGACGACGTCGACGTCATCATCCCGGTGCACAACGACGTTGCGTCATTGAGTCAGCTCCTCGCCCAGCTGAAGGGACTTCACGTCACGGTCGTCGATGACGGCTCGCCGAGGCCGGCGCTAGTACGCGAGTGCGCTCGGGAATTCGGCGTCGACCTGGTGCGACTCGACGTGAACGGTGGCGCTGCGGCCGCGCGTAACGCCGGCGCCGATGCAACGTCGAGAACCTTCCTCTGCTTCGTGGACGACGACGTCAGTCTCGCCAACGCGCGAGTGACCCTGTCGCGCCTGCGCGCTCAGTTCCAGGACAGCGAGCTCGGCGCCTGTGCCCCAAGGGTGCGCGGCGACGACGGTTCGGGGATCCGCGACCATTTCGAGCAGCGCTTCTGTCCCCTCGACATGGGTCCTCGCGAGACTGTCGTCGTGCCCGGTGGACCGGTGAACTACGTACCGAGCGCCTGTTTGATGGTGCGCCGCGAGGCGTT
>Ga0302202_10006511_pt1 | contig 11614 bp, 9 predicted proteins | sample II_Bog_N3_3_FD_194579 | JGI IMG/M metagenome (GOLD analysis project Ga0302202, IMG submission 194579) | Peat permafrost microbial communities from Stordalen Mire near Abisko, Sweden - II_Bog_N3_3 | ecosystem: Environmental > Terrestrial > Soil > Wetlands > Peat | place: Sweden: Abisko, Stordalen... | reverse complement strand
TGCCGTCCCGGACGTCGGTGACCAGTCCGGCCTGACGGAGGATCTTGATGTGGTTGCTGACCGTGGGCTGGGCCAGGGCGAACGCCGATGCGATGTCGCTCACCGTCCGCGGACCACTCCGCAGTGCATCGAGCATGGCCAGCCGGGTCGGTTCGGAGACCGCCTTCAGCCGCCGGGCCAGAGCCTCGGTGCGGGCCCGGGCCTGGGCCCCGGTGGTGTCGGTCCGCACCCCGACCACCACCAGGCCGGGGAGATCGATGAGCAGACCCTTGTGGGTGAAGAACGCCGGGACCACCACCAGCTCCCCCTCCGTCCCGAGGGCTCCCATGGCCCGGTCCACCAGATCGCCGAAGTCGCACTCACTGCGGGCGACCTCGTGCCAGTCGGACCCTTTGGCCCGGAGTCCGTCGCGGATGGCCACCGCCACGTCCACCGCCCGGCGCCCCGAGCGCTCCCACTCCCCGCGGATGGCCGCCCAGGTGTCGCGCACCAGGGTCACGTAGCGGAGGCGGTGGGCCGCGGACTCCTGCAGCCGGACCAGGCGGGCCTGGATGGCCCGGCGGTCCTCGGCGGTCTCCCACATCAGAGCCCGCGGGTCGAGGACCACGGGGACCGAACGGCACAGAGCGTCCAGCCGGCCGACCAGGGCGTCGCCGTCGGTGGAGAAGAGGAGCCCGCCGTGGTGGGCCAGCACCATCAGCTCCATGAACCCGCCGCAGCTGGTCTCCTCGGCGGGTCCCCAGATGGAGGTCACCCGGGCCTGCAGGTCGGGATGGAGGCGGTAGACGGCGTCGAGGACCGGGTGGTCCCGCCGGTAGTCCTCGTTCTCGCCGGAGGACAGGGCCCACTCGATCTCGATGGCCACCGACGGCTGGACGGAGACCGACGGGACCGGGGAGGACGTGAGATCGGTGTGGATCAGTGGCATAGTTCAATAACTATATAGAAATATTCTTGACTATGTCAACCCTGGACCGTATACTTCCCCCATGGGAATGAATCCGGGTGTCGCCGAGCAGCTGATGAAGGACCGGATGGCCGAGGTGGATCGAGTGGTCGGTGCCCGGCGTCATCCGCCCGCCGCGGTCGGAGCGGTGGCGACGGCTCCCGGGCCGGCGGCCCCCGCCGTCGTTCCCGGCGCCACGCACGCCCGTCCCCGTCCCGCCCGGGTGGTGGGAGGGATGCTCATGGTCATGGGCCGGCGACTGGCCGGCCCGGACGCCGGGTCGGACACGGAGCCCGACGCCGGCCGCCACGCCGCCTGAGGGCGCCGCCGCCAGACCGCCGGGCCGTTCGGCCTGACGAGCGACGGGCCGGGCCTCCCGTCAGGCAGGCCCGGTTGTGTACTGTGATCTCTCTCCTCGCGGGCGCGGTGCGCCCTCACAGGGAAAGGCCACGACATGCGCAATCCGCACGCGGGCGTGCCGTTCGACACCTCTGACGAGGCCATCGCCGAGGCTCTCGTGGATGTCAGCATCCCGACCCTGATGCTCTCCCTGGTCCACATGTCGGGGGATCCCTCCCTCATCCGGGGTCCACTCCGTCCGGCCGGGCTGTTCCTCAACGAGGTGCAGGGCTACATGAGCGAAGAGGACAAGGACGAGGTCCGGTCCATCGCCGTGCGGGTCATCCGGGAGTACCGCGACCGGGGCTGCCCCGAGCCCGCGCCGGTCTCGGCGGAGCTGCTCCACGAGATGATGGAGTGGTTGGTGTGCGAGGAGGTGCCGGCCGAGTACGTCCCCATGCTGATGGAGGAGATGGAGTTGGACGGCACCGACGCCCGACGCACCGGGGTGCACTCCGACCCGGCCGCCCGGGCCGCCTTTCCGGTGGTGGTCATCGGCTGCGGGCAGTCCGGCCTCCTGGCCGGCATCCGGTTGAAGGAGGCCGGCATCCCGTTCACCATCATCGAGAAGAACGCCGGGGTCGGTGGCACCTGGTGGGAGAACACCTACCCCGGGGCCCGGGTCGACGTGGGCAACCACTTCTACTGCTACAGCTTCGAGCCCACCGACACGTGGACCGAGTACTTCGCCCGGCAACCGGAGCTGCAGGCGTACTTCGAGTCGGTGATGCACAAGTACGCCATCGAACCCCACGTCCGGTGGAGCACCGAGGTCCTGGGAGCCGCCTGGGATGACCGGACGGGGACCTGGACGGTCCGGACCCGCGCCGGGGACGGCACCGAGTCCACCCTCGAAGCCCGGGCCGTGATCTCCGCGGTGGGCCAGCTCAACCGGCCCCACATCCCCGACATCCCCGGCCGGGACACCTGGGCCGGGCCCTCGTTCCACTCGGCCCGGTGGGACCACTCGGTGGACCTCTCCGGACAGAGGGTGGCCATGATCGGTGCCGGGGCCAGCGGCTTCCAGATCGCCCCGGCCATCGCCGACGGGGTGGAGAGTCTCACCGTCTTCCAGCGGACGGCCCAGTGGATGTTCCCCAACCCCAACTACCACGAGACGGTGGGCCCCGGCGTGCGGTGGGCCCTGCGCCACCTCCCGTTCTACGGCCGGTGGTACCGCTTCCTGATCCTGTGGCCCGGCTGCGACAAGGGCCTGGAGGCGGCGCGGGTCGATCCGAACTACCCCGACCAGCAGCGGGCGGTCAGCGAGATGAACGAGCTGACCCGGCAGATGTTCACCGAGTGGATCACCGGCCAGGTCGACGACGACCCCGATCTGGTGGCCAAGGTGGTGCCGGACTATCCGGCCACCGGCAAGCGCACCCTCCAGGACAACGGCAGCTGGCTGCGCACCCTGACCCGGGACAACGTCGATCTGGTGCGGACCGGTATCGACCACATCGAGGCCGACGCCGTGGTGACCGTGGACGGGAGACGGTACCCGGCCGACATCCTCGTCTATGCCACCGGGTTCACCGCCACCGAGGTCCTGTCACCGATGGAGATCAGCGGGCGGGGAGGCGTCGACCTGCGCACCCTGTGGGGGGAGCGACCGGCGGCCTATCTGGGCATCACCGTGCCCGGCTTCCCCAACCTGTTCTGCCTCTACGGGCCCGGGACCAACCTGGCCCACGGCGGCAGCCTGATCTTCCACGCCGAATGCCAGACCCGCTACGTCATGGGGTGCATCGCCGCCCTGCTCGCCGGTGACCATGCCGCCATCGAGTGCCGGCAGGACGTCCACGACGGGTACAACGACCGCCTCCAGGCCGAGCTCGACACCATGGTCTGGTCGCACCCGTCGATCCGCCACAGTTGGTACCGGAACGACGAGGGCCGTATCTACATCCTGTCGCCGTGGCGGCTGGTCGACTACTGGTCGTGGACCCGCGAGCCCGACCTCGGGGAGTTCGTCCTCACCGACCGCTGAGCCGTCCGCCACGCGGCGGCCCGTCGGGGGCGGCGATTCGCTATTAATTGCACGCGCAAAGTAATCTGTACCCGAGCGCCCTTCGGGCGGAAGGGCAGGCATGGACAGCGACCAGGGACTCGGATCCACCGGGGGGTGGGGACGGGGCATGATCGCGGCAGTCCTCCTGGCCGCCTCCCTCGTCACCATCGGCATCGTGGCCGGCGGTGCGACCGCCGGCGCCGCGTCGCCGGCCGCCGTGCTCTACGACAGCACCACCTCGCCGCTCCCCTCCAACCAGCCGAGCATCGGGGTGGAGGCGTACCAGTACGCGCAGGTCGGGGCCGAGGTCACCACGGTGCCGTCCCCGAATCCGCTCGCGTCGGTGACGGTGTCCATGAGCAGCTGGACCTGTGGCAACGACGCCACCGGCTCGTCACCCTGCACCACCACCCCGGGGACCACCTACACCACCCCCGTCACCCTGAACCTCTACCGGGTGGGGCCGGGCAGCACCCTGGGCAGCCTGCTGGCCACCGACACCCAGACCTTCGCCATCCCCTTCCGGCCCTCGTCCGACCCCGTCCACTGCGGCACGGGCACCGGCTGGTGGGACGGGACGGCCTGTAAGAACGGCCTCGACACCGACATCACCTTCGACCTGTCGTCGCAGGGCCTGGTGCTCCCGACCACCTTCGTCTACGGCCTCTCCTACAACACCGAGACCGGGGGCCCGGCGCCCACCGGCCAGCCGAACGACCCGACCAACTCGCTGGACGTGGCCCTGGCCGTCGACCCGACCCAGGTCTCGGTGGGGTCGAGCACCGTGCCGGGGACCGCCTTCATCGACATGAAGAGCGGGAGCGCCCTCCGGTGCGACGCCAGCGGCAACGAGGGGATCGGCGTGTTCGCCAGCGTGGACGCCACCTGCTGGGGACCCCCGGACTACGTGCCGGCCGTGCGCTTCACCGCCACCACCCCGACGCCGCCCGCACCCGCCCCGGGCTACTGGGAGGTGGCCTCCGACGGGGGGATCTTCTCGTTCGGGAACGCGCCCTTCTACGGCTCGATGGGCAGTGCCGTCCTCAACGAGCCGGTGGTGGGCATCGCCGCCACGCCGGACGGCCGGGGCTACTGGGAGGTGGCCTCCGACGGGGGGATCTTCTCGTTCGGCGACGCCCGGTTCTTCGGGTCGATGGGCGGGATCCCGTTGAACCGGCCCATCGTGGGGATGGCCTCGACCGCCGACGGCCGGGGGTACTGGGAGGTCGCCTCCGACGGGGGCGTGTTCGCCTTCGGGGACGCGGTGTTCGCCGGATCGACCGGCGTCCGCCCCGTCACCCAGCCCATCGTGGGGGTGGCCCGCACCCCGGTGGGCAACGGGTACTGGAACGTGGCCGCCGACGGTGGGGTGTTCGCCTTCGGGGTCGCCGGCTACCACGGGTCGATGGGCGGGGTGCCGTTGAACCAGCCGATCGTGGGGGTGGCGTCGACCGGGGACGGTGCCGGCTACTGGGAGGTGGCCGCCGACGGGGGGATCTTCTCGTTCGGCAACGCCACGTTCCTCGGGTCGATGGGCGGGGTGCCGTTGAACCAGCCGATCGTGGGGATCAGCGGCACGCCGTCGGGACCCGGCTACTGGGAGGTGGCCGCCGACGGGGGGATCTTCTCGTTCGGTGCCGCCACGTTCCTCGGGTCGATGGGCGGACACCCGCTCAACAGGCCGATCGTGGGCATCACCGCCGTCTAGGGGGGCGGCCCCCGGCGGTCAGCCGGTGCAGCTGGTCACCGCCACGTCCGGGAGGCCCACCGGGTGGTACGGGTCGGCGGCGGGGTCCCCGGCGAACCGGTCGGCGATCCAGTGCACCATGTCAACCATCGACGGGGCGATGACGCCCGAGTGGTTCTCCCCCGGGTAGATCCACCGCTCGGAGGTGGCCCCGATCGAGCACTGGTGCTGCTGGAGCAGGGCGGTGGTGGCCACCGGGATCTGCTCGTCGGCCCCGCCCTGGATGATCAGGAGCGGCGCGGCGGCGTGGGCGGTCAAGGTCCCGGGGTCGTTGGCCTCCAGCAGCTTCTGCCAGGCGGGGACCGTGAAGGGGTCGGCCTTGATGATCCGGTCCAGGGGGTACTTGTCGGTCTGGCCGGCGATGTAGTCGGAGCACCCCTTGGAGAGGTCGGGGACCAGCGAGATTCCCAGAGGCGTCGCCACCTCGTCGAGCGGGGCGGTGGCGTTGCCGTAGGCGCTGTTCCAGGCGGCCCCCGCCATCAGCAGGTAGTAGCGGAACGGGCTCGTCTTCAGGAAGGTGTAGATGTACTGGAACTGGGAGGGTGGGGCGCCGGCCACCACGCCGGCCAGGTGGAGCTCGGGGGCGTAGGTGTCGGCGATGGCGTAGGTGAACATCGCCGTCTGACCCCCTTCCGAGTGGCCCCACACCACGTACTGCGCCGAGGCGTCGGCGGCGGCCAGGTGGCGGGCGGCCCGGACGATGTCGATGGTGTTCCGGGCGGCGGAGACCCCCACCAGGTACGGCATCAGTCCGGGGGTCCCTTCACCCTGGTAGTCGCTGGCGGCCACCACCCACCCCTTGGCCAGCAGGTCGTCCTGGAACGGCACCGCCTGGTCGGGCTGGAGCGAGGGGGCGCACTGGTCGGCCATGCCGTTGGTCCCGTGCCCCCAGGACACCACCGGGCGCCCGCCGGCCGGTGCCGGCGTGTCGGGGACCATGACGAGGCCGGTGACCAGCACCGGCTTGGACTGGACCGTCTCGGACACGTAGAGGACGCGGTAGACCGAGCCGTGGACACCGCCGCCCGGAATCCGCTGGGACCGGACCAGGGTGCCCGGGGTCGATGGAAACGACGTCGGCACGGCGTAGAAGGACGGCAGGCCGGACGGGGCCGCCACGGTGGCCGGTGTCGACGCCGACGACGACCCGCAGGCGCCCAGTGCCAACGCCGCCACCGCCAGCAGGCCACCGAGCGCCAGGCGCCGTCCCCGTGTCACGGCTCCCCACCGCCCGTCCACCCGTCCCCTGGCCATGGCTCCCCCTTCGTCCGTGAGCACGCTAGGCCCTCGACGCCCCGGTCGGCGCTTCCCAGGGAGTGGACCGAGCCGGCGGATGGCTCGATCGATGACCTTCGGCCCTGGTGACAACCGCCCCCGGCTGTGCACGATGGCCTTGCACGAACGTTCCGACGGTGTCGGGGCCCGACCGAAAGCAGCCCCCCATGCAACGAAAGACCTTCGACCTCCTGGTCACCGCCGTCGGCGGCATGCTCTGCGTGGTGCTGGTGGCCGCGGGGATCTTCCTGACCCTGAGCGCCAACTTCGCCAACAACAGCGTCCACGACCAGCTGGCCCAGCAGGAGATCACCTTCCCGGCCCTCGGCAGCCCGGCGCTGGCCAGCCCCCAGATCGGCCCGTACCTCAACCAGTACGCCGGCCAGGCGCTGACCACCGGCCCGCAGGCCAAGGCCTACGCCGACCACTTCATCGGCGTCCACGTCACGGAGATCGCCGGCGGCAAGACCTACGCCCAGGTGAGTGCCGAGGCCCAGGCCGACCCCACCAACGCCACCTTCAAGGCCCAGCAGGCCGAGCTGTTCCAGGGCCAGACGCTCCGGGGACTGCTGCTCACCGCCTACGCCTTCTCGGTGTTCGGTGAGATCGCCGGCATCGCCGCCGTGGTGGTGTGGATCCTGGCCGGCATCATGCTGGTCCTGACCATCCTGGGGCTCATCCACTACCGCCGGGTGCCGGCGGACCGGGATGTCCTCCCCCAGGCCTCGCCGTCCGAGAAGGTGCTCGCCACCGTCTGACGGAACCGGTCCACGTTCTCCTCCGCCCCCGGCCGCAGCCCCCGGTCCGGGGGCGGAGGCGCGTCCGGACGCCGGAGGTGGAGCGGCACGCGTCCGTGGGCGTCCCGGGTCTGGGACACTGGGCCATGCGCACCGAGCGGGGGTTCCACCGCCTGGTCAACTTCAGCGATGCGGTGGTGGCCATCGCCATCACCCTGCTGGTACTTCCGCTCGTCGACTCGGCCAGCGGCATCGGCAACACCGACGTGCACGTCTTCCTCCGGGAGAACTGGCACCAGATCTTCGCCTTCGCCCTGAGCTTCCTGGTCATCGCCAACTTCTGGTGGGCCCAGCACCAGATGTTGGAACGGGTCAGGAGCTACAACGCCGGCCTGGTCTGGGCCATGTTCCTCTGGCTCTTCGCCATCGTGATGCTCCCGTTCCCGACCGAGCTGCTGGGATCGACCCGGAAGACCGACACCACCACCCACGCCATCTACGTCGGGACCATCCTGCTGGCGGCGGTGGCCGGCCTCGTCCAGCAGTGGATCATCGTGCGGTGGCCGGAGCTCCAGGACGGGGCTCACCGGGGCGAGGCGACCGTCGACAGCGCCGCCATCGTCACGGGCCTGCTCGCCATCGCGCTCGTGATGACGCTGCTGCCGAGGGTGGGGCTGTGGGGGCTCCTGATCCTCGTCCTGGAGCGCCCGCTCCAGCGGCTGGCCCGCCGGAGGCGGGTGCGGCAGGCCGGTTGAGCGGTGGCGCAATGGGCATTCCTCGAAGTCGACCTCGGGTCCTCCTGAACCGCCGGCCCGAGGGCGCTCGGATACGCTGCTGCCGCCCACCGTGCCCGGCGGGCCGACGACGACGGGGGGTGCCATGCCGATCGATCCGCAGGTGCGGGGGCTGCTCGACCAGCTCGAGGCGCGCGGGCGGACCCCGCTCTGGGAGCTGACCCCCGAGGAGTCCCGACAGAACTTCCTGGCCATGTCCGCCCTCGCCACCCGGCCCGATCCCGCGGCGCCGACCGAGGACCGCGTCGTCCCCGGCCCCGGCGGTGACGTCCCGGTCCGGATCTACCGTCCCGACGCCGCGGAGACCCTTCCGGTCGTCGTCTTCGCCCATGGGGGTGGATGGGTGATCGGCGACCTCGAGTCCCACGACGGCCTCTGCCAGCACCTCGCCGTCGGGACGCCCGCCCTGGTGGTCGCCGTGGACTACCGCCGGGCCCCGGAGCACCGCTTCCCGGCGGCCCTCGACGACGTGGAGGCCGTCGTCCGGTGGGTGGCGGACCAGGCCGGGGAGCTCGGAGCCGACGCCACCCGGCTGGCCGTGGCCGGCGACAGTGCCGGTGGCAACCTGGCAGCGGCGGCCGCCCGACGGGCGCGCGACGCCGGCGGGCCCGCCATCGCCTTCCAGCTCCTCCTCTACCCGGTGACCGACCTCACCCGCTCGCAGCCCTCCTACGGGGAGAACGGCGACGGCTACCTGCTGACCGCCGAGGACATGCGGTGGTTCATCGACTCGTACCTCGGGGGAGCGGACCCGACCGATCCCGACGCCTCGCCCCTGGCGGCCGGGGACCTGGCGGGCCTGCCACCGGCCCTGGTGGTCACCGCCGAGTTCGACCCCCTCCGCGACGAGGGCGAGGCCTACGCCACCCGCCTGGCCGCCGCCGGTGTCGACGCCCGGACATCCCGGTTCGACGGGATGATCCACGGCTTCGTGTCGCTGGACGCGCTCCTCGACGGCGGCCGCCGGGGGATCGCCGAGGCGGTGGCGGCGCTGCGGGCCGCCCTGGCGACGGGCTGAGCCCGGCTCAGGCCGGGGCGCCGATGGCCTTGGTCTCGGTGTACTGCCGCAGGCCGGTGAGGCCGCCTTCGCGGCCCAGCCCGCTCTGCTTGAAGCCGCCGAACGGCGAGTCCCCGGGGCCGCAGCCGTTGACGGAAACCTGACCGGTGCGGATCCGGCGGGCCACGGCCAGGGCCTCGTCGACGTCACCTCCCAGGACGGAGCCCGTCAGCCCGTACGTCGAGTCGTTGGCGATCCGCACCGCGTCGTCGACGTCCTCGTAGGGGATGACGCAGAGCACGGGACCGAACACCTCGGTCTGGGCGATCGCCGACCCGGAGTCCACCCCGCCGAGCACCGTGGGCTCGAAGAAGTGGCCGACGTCCCGTCCCGGGGTGCGGCGGCCGCCCGCCGCCAGGCGGGCGCCGGCCGCCACCGCCTCGTCCACCAGCCGCCCGACCCGTCGGCACTGGTCGCCGCTCACCAACGGCCCCATCGCCACCCCCGGGTCGACCGGGTCGCCGACCACCACCCGCGAGGCCAGGTCGGCCAGCCGTTCGACGACCTCGTCGTGGACCGAGTGGTGGACGACCAGGCGGCTGCGGAGGATGCAGGCCTGGCCGGCGTGGAGCGTGCAGCCGTCGACCAGCAGCCCGGGCAGCACGGCGTCGAGGTCCACCCCGTCGAGGAGGACGGCGGCCGACTTGCCCCCCAGCTCGAGCAGCAGCCGCTTCAGCGTCCCGGAGGCCAGGCCCATGATCGACCGGCCCGTCTCCGTGGAGCCGGTGAAGCTGACCATGTCGACCCGCGGATCGGCCACCAGGGCCCGGCTGGCCTCCAGGCTGGTGGTGGTCACCACGTTGACCACGCCGGGGGGCAGGTCGGTGTGCTCGTCGATCAGCCGGGCCAGTGCCAGCCCGGCCAGCGGGGCGAGGGGCGACGGCTTGAGGACCACGGTGTTGCCCGCCGCCAACGCCGCCGACAGCTTCATCACGTTGAGGGTGTGCGGGAAGTTCCACGGGGTGAGCACCGACACCACCCCGACCGGCTCGTGACGGAGCAGCACCCGTCCAGCCGCACCCTGGGCCTCCACCACCTCCTCGGACGGTGCGGTGGCCAGCTGGGCACCGCCGAGCGCCATGAAGGCCGGCGCGTCGACCTGCAGGACGTCCTCGGGACCGGTGCTGCCCCACTCGACCCGGGACAGGGCCACCAGGTCGGCGCGCGCGGCGGTCAGGGCGGCACCGAGCTGCCCGAGGCACGCCGCCCGGAACGCGGGGTCGGCCTCCGACCAGGTTCCGGCGTCGAAGGTGCGGCGGGCCACCCCGATGGCGTCGGTCATCTGGTCGACGGAGGCGTCCGGGACGGTGGCGATGACCTGCTCGGTGCTGGGGCAGACGTCGTCGAACCGCCCGGCCGCCGGCGGATGCCAGTCCCCGTCGACGTAGAGGTCGTAGTGGGCGGCGAGCGGGCCCGCCGTCACCGACCGGTCGGTGGTGCTCATCGGGTGCCTCCTCCTGTCCGTGGGCCGGCCGCCCGGGTCGGCGGGGGGTCCCCCACCAGGAGGGCGGCCAGGCGGGCGGCGCCGACGGGGCCGAGCCGGGCGCGCAGCTGCCGGGCGAGTCCGGCCAGCTCCGACCGGTCGCCGGCCACCAGCGTCGGGGTCGCCGTCGCCGTGGCGGCGGCGAGCGCCGTCCGCTCGATGCCGTCGCCCAGGGCGCGCACCGACCGTTCGAACCGTTCGAACCGCCGCGGGCCGAGCAGGGCCCGGTACCGGGCCTCGATGGACAGGGTGACCGCCAACGCGTCCGCCGCCAGGGCCCGGCCCGTCGGGGTGGGGCTGAAGACCACACCGCGCCGGTCGACCGGGTCGGGGCGTCGCTCGAGGTACCCGAGGGACTCGAGGTCCTGGACGGTGGCACTGACCGCCTGGCGGCTCACCTGCTGGGTCCGGGCCAGGTCGCTGACCCGGGCGCCGGCGGGTCCGATCACCGTCAGCAGCTCGAGGTGGGAGGCCCGGACGCCCGGGTGCCCCCGGCCGACCGTGACGCGGACGAGCTCGCGCTTGGCCCGGAGGGTCACCAGGATCACCACCCCCACCGAGCGGTGTCCCCCGGCCGCCGGGGCCGGAGGGCTCGACGGATCGGGGTCGAGGGCGTCACGCACCTCGTCGAGCTCGCCCAGCAGCCGGTCCACCTCGCTCCGGCCGATGAGCCGGGCGTAGTCGGACTCGCACCGGAGGAGGGTGGCACCCGCCAGCTCGATGAGCCGGTGGCCGCGGTCGGTCAGCCCGACCAGCCTCGAGCGCCCGTCGGCGGCATTGGGCGTGCGGGCCACGTACCCCAGGCGCTCGAGCGTCGTGGCCGAGCGGCTGGCCGCCTGCGGGCTGACCCGGAGGCCCTCGGCGATCCGGCCGATGGGGAGGGCCCCGTCCCGGAGGAGCTGCAGCAGGGGGGCGAAGCTCGGACGGAGGCCGTGGTCGCCCGACCCGGCGAGGGCGTCGGCGAGGCGCCACTGCAGGTCGCGGGTGACCCGGTTCAGCCGGTCGACGAGGGTGTCGACCGGCGCCTCGGGGCCTCCCACCGGTGCCGGCACCGCGGTCAGGCTCCGTCCCGTCGGCACCATGGGGCGAGTGTACGCCCGGCGCCCAAGATACTCAACCATGTTTGACAATGATGTGAAGTGTGATCTACTACTGCGGACAGGTC
>Ga0302202_10006510_pt1 | contig 11615 bp, 9 predicted proteins | sample II_Bog_N3_3_FD_194579 | JGI IMG/M metagenome (GOLD analysis project Ga0302202, IMG submission 194579) | Peat permafrost microbial communities from Stordalen Mire near Abisko, Sweden - II_Bog_N3_3 | ecosystem: Environmental > Terrestrial > Soil > Wetlands > Peat | place: Sweden: Abisko, Stordalen... | reverse complement strand
TCAATCTCGGCATTCAGGCTTGGTTCAACGACCGCGTGCGCACGGCGTTGCATGAGGGGTTGGAGGCGAGCCAAGGCTATCTGGAAGAGCACCGCAACCATATCCGCTCCGACGCGGTCGGCATGGCCAACGACCTCGCCCGCGTGATGCAGGAACTGCCCGGTCAAGCCGACGCTTTCGCCCAGGTGCTCTACAGCCAGACGGTGTTGCGCGGGCTGGCTGAGGCGGTGATCTACGAGCCGGTATCGGGCCAGATCATTGCCTCCACCGGTGCGATGGGCGGCTTTGGTGCCGATCCGCCGCCGGTCTGGGCTGCCTCGATTGCCCGCAGCGGCGACGTGGCGGTGTTTGGTGAGGAGACGGATCGTGTGCGCGCTTTGGTGCAGATGGATTTGCAGCCGCCGTTGATGCTGCTGATTTCCCGCCCGGTGGATGCGGCGATTCTGGAGCACATGCAGCGCACCAAGGATTCGGTGCAGGAATATGACCGGCTCGATGAAAGCCGTGCCGAGTTGCAGGTGACATTCCTGCTGATCTTCGCCGTCGTCGCCCTGCTGGTGCTGTCGGCGGCGGTGCTGATCGGCCTGTTGATCGCCAACCAGATCGCGCGCCCGATTGGGCGGTTGATCGAGGCGGCAGAGAAAGTGCGGTCGGGTGATCTCACCGCGCGCGTGCCGGAGGCGGCGATTGATGACGAGGTGGCCGACCTGTCGCGCGCCTTCAACCGCATGACCGGCCAACTCGCCGCCCAGCATGGTGAGTTGATGGACGCTTACGGCCAGATCGACCAACGTCGCCGCTTCACCGAGGCCGTGCTCTCCGGGGTGTCGGCGGGGGTGATCGGGCTGGATCGCCAGGGGGCGATCGAATTGCCGAATCGGGCGGCGAGCCAGTTGCTCGGGGTTGATCTGCGACAGGCATCCGGCCAGAAACTTGCCGAAATTGTGCCAGAATTTGCGCCGCTGATGGATGCTTCGCTGGAGCATCCCGAAGTGGCCCACACCGCCGAATTGCAGATCGGCCCGCGCAGCAATCGCCGCACCTTGCTGGTGCGCATCGATGCCGACCGGCTGAACTGGGATCGTGACGCGCAGGAAGCCACCCCCGAGGCGCTCAGCTTCGTGGCGACGTTCGATGACATCACGCAATTGCAATCCGCCCAACGCAAGGCCGCCTGGGCCGATGTGGCGCGACGGATTGCGCATGAGATCAAGAACCCGCTGACCCCCATTCAACTCTCCGCCGAACGCCTCAAGCGCCGCTTCTCCAAGGAGATCACCTCCGACCCCGAGAGCTTCGTGCAATGTGCGGATACCATCGTGCGTGCGGTGGGTGATATTGGCCGGATGGTCGATGAATTCTCCGCCTTCGCACGCATGCCGCAACCGCAGATCAAGCCGGCCGATCTGGGGCGTGTGGTGCGGGAGGCGATGGTGTTGCCACGGCAATCGCGCGCGGACATTGCTTACACGATCAGCCTGCCCGATCCGGCTCCCGTGGTGGCCTGCGATGCCCGGTTGATCGGTCAGGCATTGAGCAACATCCTGCTCAACGCCGCCGACGCGGTGACGATGCGCAGCGATGCACAGCTTGCCGCCGGAGAAGAGGTTACACCCAAGCGAGTGCATGTCAGCCTGCTGCATGAGCAAGGTGAGTGGCAAATCGTCACCACCGATAATGGCATCGGCCTGCCGCAGGATGATCGGTCGCGCCTGTTTGAACCTTATGTGACGCATAAGCCCAAAGGCACGGGTTTGGGATTGGCCATCGTTAAAAAGATATTGGAAGATCATGGTGGTCGGCTGGTGCTGGAAGACAATCCAGACGGTGTCGGCGCCATGGTCATTTTGTGCCTGCCGGCGCTAGAAAAGACGGCAGGTCCGGCGACCCAGCAGCGGGAAACACTCGATGGCGTTTGACATCCTCATCGTCGATGACGAACCCGACATCCGCATGCTTGTGGAAGCGGTGCTGCGCGACGAAGGCTATGAAACCCGTCAGGCCGGCAGCTCCGACGCCGCCATCGCTGCCTTCCGCGAGCGGCTGCCGGCTTTGGTGATTCTCGATGTCTGGCTGCAGGGCTCCAAGTTCGATGGCCTCGGCATCCTCAAAGTGTTGCAGGCGGAGGATGCCACCGTGCCGGTGGTGATGATGTCCGGCCACGGCAACATCGAAACCGCTGTCACCGCCATTCAGCACGGCGCTTATGATTTCATCGAAAAGCCGTTCCAGTCCGACCGGCTGCTGCTGATCGTCAAACGCGCGCTGGAGGCGGCCCGTCTGGCGCGGGAGAATGCCGAACTGCGGTTGCGCGCAGGGCCCGAGACGCTGCTGATCGGTGACAGCTCGACGGTGGTGGCCTTGCGGCAATCCATCGACAAGGTGGCGCCCACCGGCTCGCGCGTGTTGATTGCCGGGGCGGCGGGTGCGGGCAAGGAAGTCGTTGCGCGGATGATCCATGCTCGCTCGCGCCGTGCCAACGGCCCGTTCATCTCGCTCAATTGCGCCATCCTCAACCCGGCCCGTTTCGAGGAAGAGCTGTTCGGCATCGAGACGCCCAATGACACCACCGGGCATACTCGCCGCGCGGGCGTGCTGGAACGCGCGCATGGCGGCACGCTGTTTCTGGATGAAGTCAGCGACATGCCACTGGAAACCCAGGGTAAAATCGTGCGTGCGCTGCAGGACCAGACCTTCGAACGCCTCGGTGGCTCGGCGCGGGTGAAGGTGGATGTGCGCGTCATCACCACCTCCAACCGCGATTTGCAGGCGGAGATTGCGGCCGGGCGGTTCCGCGAGGATTTGTATTACCGCCTCGCCGTGGTGCCGCTGCGGGTGCCCGCCTTGCGCGAGCGGCGCGAGGATGTGCCCGCTTTGGCCCGCCATTTCCTGCAACGCTCGGCCGAACTCTCCGGACAGGCGATGCGTGAACTCTCTGCCGATGCGGTGGCGGCGCTGCAGGCCTATGACTGGCCGGGCAATGTGCGCCAACTGCGCAATCTGGTGGATTGGCTGCTGATCATGGCACCGGGTGGGGCGTCTGACCCGATCCGGGCCGAGATGCTGCCGCCCGATATCGGCTCGGCGGCACCGGCCTTGTTCACCGGAGACCCGTCTGCCGACGTCATGGCGCTGCCGCTGCGTGAGGCGCGCGATTTGTTCGAGACGCAGTATCTCCAGGCGCAGTTGCTGCGCTTCGGCGGCAATATTTCGCGCACGGCGGGGTTTGTCGGCATGGAGCGCAGCGCGCTGCATCGCAAGCTCAAGCAACTCGGCATCAACTCCGACGACCGCGCCAGTGTGTAGGGTGAGGGCGTGAGGCAGGCGGCGGCGCTTGCCCCGATTTTGGCGGCGTGGCGTGGTGCGCCGTCTCGCACATGGTCGCTGATCATCACGCTGTATGGCGACGCCATCGTGCCGCGTGGTGGTGTGGTGTGGCTGGGCACGCTGTTGGAATTCTTCCGCGCGCTGGACATCGGTGACGGTGTGGTGCGCACCGCGATGTCGCGCTTGGCCGCCGATGGCTGGCTGGTGCGTCAGCGGGTGGGCCGCAACAGCTTCTATCGACTCGACACCAAGGGCGAGGCTGCCTTCATCGAAGCCACACGCCGGATCTACAGTGCCTCCCCGCCCACCTGGCCCGGCCATTTCGCGCTGTTGCTGCCGGAGAGCACGGAGCGCGAGACGCTCATACAAGCCGGATGCGGCATGATCGCCCCCGGCGTGTTCGTCTCACCGCGTCCGGCCAAGGCGGATGGATTGGTGCTCGATGTGCAAGGCGATCCCGCCACCTTGCGCGCGCTTGCTGCGCGGGCGTGGCCATTGGATGCGCTGGCGGCGAGCTACAACGCCTTTATCGACAGCTTCTCCACCCTGCGAGACTTTCTCGCAGCGGGTGGCGCGTGCGAGGACATGGAGGCGATGGCGGCACGTGTGCTGCTGATCCACCAATATCGCCGCATCGTCCTGCGCGACCCGCGCCTGCCGGAGGACGTGCTGCCGGAGAACTGGCCCGGCACGGCGGCACGCAGCCTGTGCGCGGAAGTCTATCGCGCCCTGCTGCCTGCGTCAGAAGCGTGGCTGGATGCCCACGCCATCGACGAGACCGGGGCGGCGCTGGTGCGCAATCCGGCGATTTTCGAGCGGTTTTCATAACACCAACCCGCCGCCCTCGCATAATCAACGCTCTGCCTATATATAAATAACAACCCGGAACAATAAGGCCGCATTTCTCCCGCGTCTTCATCTAACCTTGCCAAATCCCTGCCGTCGCGCCGCCGTCAACACGCCTCTCGGCAGTGGAATTCGCCCCCAATCAATGGGCACTCGCTTTTTGCGCACCCGAGGCTTCCGCTCCCGCACCACCGGCTCCGGCACCACGACCCCAGGCCGCAGCAGCGACGTCTCGATGGCCAACATCCAACACACCGGCCGCAGAATCCGGGCTGCCTGCGGGGATGCCTTCAGCAACTCGATCATCTCGGGCTGCTCCAGAACATGCCGTAACTGGCATCCATATCCCGCCGCTTGATAGGCCGCCGCCCGCACCAGCCAGCCAAACCGCCCCGGCCAAATCCGCGCGCCCGTCTTGGCGGCATTACGCGCGCCAGCCGGCGCCCCAGGCTTCCGCTGCCACAGCCGTCCCGCCTGAAACCGCGTCGCCAACCGCTCGATTTTCCCCAAGATCTCGCCCAACCGCCGATACAGCAGCAGTGCCAACACGTCGCTCAACAGCTTCCGGACAGTCCAGCCGCCCACCTCACCGCGCAATGCGCGGATGACGACCGATAGGGTCTGATACGGGGAAGGGAGGGCGGAGGAATTCATCCGATACTAACTATAATTGTTAGATGGTCTACGCAAGGAAAATATGCACCACCCAAAAACGCCCCTCACGCGTCCCAGCCCCCGTAGGGTGCCAATTCCGCTTTGAATTGCACCGAACCACGGTCGAGCATCACCTCAATTTCGGCGCGGCCAAAGGTGCAATTCCTGCGGAATTGGCTCCCTACGGGCTCACCCCGCCTCGCCCAAATCCCACCACAGCCCGACATAACCAAGCAGCCCCTCACGCGCCGAACTGGCGAGCACATGCTCATTCGGGCCATGCTGCTTGCAGCCATTATAGCTGAGCGGAATCCACACCAGCGGCGTGTGCAGATGGTCGATGAACACATCACCCGGCAACCCGCCGCCGCCATTCGGCACGATTTGCACCTTCTTGCCCAAAGTGCGCTCCAGGCTCGCCTTGGCCCGCTTGATCCAGGGATTGTCCGGCGAGGTGCGGCTGGCGGCCATGCGCATATGGCCTTCCTCGATGGCGATGTTCTGATAGCCGTTCGCGTCGAGAAACCGGCGCAGGCCGGGGACGAACTGCGTGGTGTCGGCATCGACGGTGTAGCGCAGCTGGCACCATGCCTGCGCATCCGGGGCCACCGCATTCACCGGCGAATCCGGCTTGCCGGAGAGCATCGCCAGCACGATGAAGCTGGTCCAGCCATAGACCTTCTCGGCGTCGGACAGCCCAGGTTCACCCCAATTCGGGTTGATCTTGGCACTCTCCTCATCCTGCATCACGCAGCCGACCAGCGCCTCACGCACCGAAGCGGGCATGCCGCCCACCGGCAGCCATTCCGGCACCATGATGCGGCCATTGCGGTCGGTGATGGTGGCAATCGCATGGGCGAGCACGATGGCGGGGTCAGTGGTCATGCCGCCCCAATTGCCGGAATGCACGCCGCCGGGGCGCTCGGTCATCACCAGCCGGAAATTGAACACCCCGCGCGATCCGGTGGTGATCGTCGGCACATCCGGGTGCATTTTCGGCCCGTCCGAAGCGATCAGCGCGTCGGCGGCGAGGTCTTCGGCATGGGCTGCCACGAATTCGCGCAAGCCCACCGAGCCCATCTCCTCGCTCATCTCCAGCACCAGCTTCACATTGAAGCCGAGTTTTCCACGCGCCTTCAGCACCGTCTCCAGGGCGGCGATGACGGTGGCATGCTGGCCCTTATTATCCGCCGTGCCGCGCCCGTACCAAAGATTGCCGCGCTTGGTCAGCGTCCAGGGCGAGAGACCCTCGTCCCACTGCTCGGCCAGCCCGCGCACGGTGTCGCCATGGCCGTAGGTGAGGATGGTGGGCAGCTTGGGGTCTTCGATGCGAAAGCCGGTCAGGATTGGGCCGAAGCCCTCCTTCGGGTTCGGATGGATGTCCACGCGAAAGCCCAGCCGTTCCAGCCAGGGCTGAATGGTCGCCCCCAGATAGCGGTCCACATCCGGGCGATGCGCTGGCTCCTGCGAGGTGGAGGGAATCGCCACCAATTCGCTGAGCAGCTTTTCGAAGCCCCCCTGATCGAAATAGGCGGCGGCATTGGCGAGGGCAGCGTCACGGCTCATGGCTGGCTCCTGTTGGGCGTGGGGAGGCAGTGTGCCGCATCGTCGCCAGCGCGGAAAGCGCCTCGGCGGCTTTGCCTGCCTGGATGTAGCGATGTGCCAAAGCGTGATAGATGCCCTCGGCACAGACAAGGCGGGAGACGCTGTGGCCGATCAGGGCCGTCAGCATCACCGGCATGACCAAGGCGTGGTCATTGGTCATTTCGATGACGATCACAAAGGCGGTGATCGGTGCCTGCACCACGCCCGCGAAATAGGCGACCATGCCGAGCACCACCATTGCGGGCAGTGGAGCCGCGGCGAAAATATCATACAGGTTGCGCCCAATTCCGGCACCGACTGCCAGCGAGGGCGAAAAGATGCCGCCCGGAATGCCGCTGATCGCCGAGAGCAGAGTGGCCAGCCATTTCAGCGCACCAAACAGCATGGGCGGTGGTGTGACATTTTCCAGCAGATGCAGCACATGCACATAGCCGGTGCCGTAGATCGTGCCGTTGGATGCAAGGCCACATAGTGCAACGCCCAGGCCACACAAAGCCGCGAACAAGGCGGGCTTCGGCTTCAAACAACGCCCGGCCCAGCCCGGCCAAGCACCGCTCGCTGCGATGACCAAGCGGCTGAACAGCCCGCCCGCCAGCCCACCGGCCACGCCACATAACGGCACGGCCAGCCAGACCGAAGCTCCGTGCAGGGCGATGGTGTTCGTGCCGAAGTAATTATAGTCGCCCAGCCACGCCAGCGAGACCAGACCGCCGCAGACCACTGTGCCGATGACCAACCCGCTGGTGCGCGTCTCGAAAGAGCGGCTCATTTCCTCAATGCCGAAGACAATCCCGGCCAAGGGCGTGTTGAACGCCGCCGCCACGCCTGCCGCCGCCCCCGCCAGCACCAGCCCACGCTGACGACGCGGCGAGATGTTGCCGACGAAATACATCACCGATGCGCCCACCTGCACCGTCGGCCCCTCGCGCCCGATAGAGCCGCCACACAACAGACCCAGGCCAGTGAGCAGCATCTTGCCGATGGCGATGCGCAACGACACCAGCTTGCGGCGCTCGTCTTCGTCCGTCAGGGCACGGGCAGCGATGGCTTGTGGAATGCCGCTGCCTTGGCTGTTGGGGAAATAGCGGCGGGCGAGGATGTTCGACGCAGCAAAGCCTGCTGGCGTTATCAGCAGCGCAAGCAGCGGCGATTGCCCGATCAACCAGTCGAAGCCGCTGGCGGAGAATTCAGCAAATTTGGCAAACGCCACCGCAGAGACGCCAACGACCAGACCGCCGACGATGAACAGCGCGCGCAATCGTGCATGTTGAGAAAATGCCAGAATGCGGCGGCGATGCCGTGGGATTGTGCCAACCACGGTGTTCTTCGGCTCATCGCCCACAATTCAGCTCCTGCGCACCTGCAACACCGCTTGGGTGATGAGGCCAAATACCAGTCCCCAGAACGGAGCGCCAAGGCCAATTAGGCTCATTCCGGAGGCGGTGCACAGAAACGTCACCATCGCCGCCTCGCGGGAGGAGGGTTCGGCGAGGGCGGCTGAAATCCCGCCCAGAATCGCCCCGAGCAAGGCCAGCCCGGCAATGGCTGCAATCAATTCATGCGGCAGGGCGGCGAACAGTCCGGCGAGGGTGGCACCGAACAACGCCAGCGGCAGATAGATCACGCCCATCGCCACGCCTGCGCGCCAACGCTCTTTGGGATTGTCGTGTCCCTCGGGCCCTGCAATCAGCGCTGCCGTAATCGCCGCCGTGGTGATGCCGTGACAGCCGAACAATGCCAGCACGGCGGACAGCCCGCTGATGCTGCTCACCACGAGGCGTTGATTGACCTCATATCCCGCCGTCCGCAGCACGGCGAGGCCGGGCAGGAACTGGCCGGTGATCGCCACCAGCGTGAGCGGGAACGCCAGATTAATCGCCGCCCGCAGCGAGAATTGCGGCCAAGTCAGTACCGGCACGGCGAAGGCGAGCGTCACGTCGTGAAAATGCGTCTGCCCGAGCAATGCCGCCAGCACCACGCCCACCACCAGCACGATGCTGATCGCAAATCGCGGCACGGAACGCTTGCCGATCAGCCACGCCACCAGCATCACGCCGACCAGCAGCGGTTGCTGACCCAACGAAATCCAGGTCGCCGCCCCGAAGCGGAACAAAATCCCCGCCAGCATCGCCGCCGCAATCGCTGGCGGCACCAGCCGCATCACCCGCTCGAACGCCCCGGTGATGGCGAGCACGAAAATCGCCAGACTGGCGAGCAGAAACGCCCCAATCGCCTCCGGGTAGGGCACACCCGGCAGCGACAGCACCAGCAGCGCCGCCCCCGGTGTGGACCACGCCACCGAGATCGGCGCGCGGGTGATCAGGCTGAGCGCAATGCCGCTCAGCCCGCAGCCCAACGAGATCGCCCACACCCAGGACGAGACCAGCGCATCCGGCAAATGTGCCGCCTGTGCGGCCTGGAAGACGATGACGATCGAGCCGGAATATCCGGCCAGAATCGCCACCAGTCCGGCCACGATGGGCTGGAGCGTCCAGCCTCGCGTGGTGGTCGAGTTCAACGGTTCAGCGAGGCGAAATTCTGCCCCGTGGCGACGAGTTGTTCGAGCAGCGGGGCAGGCTCCAGACCCGGACCGCTCTCGGCATACATCTCGCGCACAGCGGCCAAAATCGTCTCCAAGCCCACCGCGTCAGCGGCATGCATCGGCCCACCGCGCCAAGCTGGGAAGCCATAGCCATGCACCAGCGTGACATCGATGTCCGACGGACGCGATGCGATGCCTTCGCCGACAATCTTCGCCCCTTCATTGGCCATCGCCGCCAGCACGCGCAGCTGAATCCGCTCCGCCGGCACTGGCTTGCGGACGATCCCGCGCGCGGCAGAGGCTTTCTCGACCAGGGCCGTCACCACCGGATCAATTTCGCGCTTGCCGTCCTTGTGCTGATACCAACCCGAACCCGTCTTCTGCCCGAAGCGGCCCAGTTCGCAGATCCAATCGGCAATCGGCACGTAGCGCGCGGCCGGGTTGCGGTTGGGGGCGAGGCGTTTGCGGTTCGACCAGCCGATATCCAGCCCCGACAGATCACCCACCGCGAACGGCCCCATCGCCAAACCCCAGGCTTCGAGGGCGGCATCCACCTCATGCGGCAATGCGCCGTCTTCCAGCGCGAAATCGGTCTGCAAGCGCCAATGCGCGAAGATGCGGTTGCCGATGAAACCATCGCACACACCGGCAATCACCGGCTGCTTGCGGATGCGCTTGGCCAAAGCCAGTGCGGTGGCCAGACCCGCAGCGGCGAGGCGTTTCGGGCGGACGATTTCCAGCAGCTTCATCACATGCGCGGGCGAGAAGAAATGCAGCCCCAGCACGCGCTCAGGATTATCGACCACATCGGCGAGCAGTTCGATGTTCAGATACGACGTGTTGGACGCGAGCACCGCATCGCGCCGCACGACGGCGGACAGGCGGCGGAACAAATCCTGTTTGACCTCAAGATTCTCGATAATCGCCTCGATCACCAAATCCGCATCCGCCAGCGCCTTCACATCCGTCGCAAACTCAATGCCCGCCAGACGATGGGCGTGTTCGGCGGCGGTCAGGCGGCCCTGTTTCAACTGGCGGTCATAGACAGCAGCGATGCGTCCGCGCGCGCCCTCAATGGCCGCGTCGGAGACTTCAACCAGCGTCACCGGCAGCCCAGAATCGGCGAGGCAAATCGCGATGCCAGCCCCCATCGTGCCGCCGCCAATCACGCCGGTGGCGCGGATCGCCCAGGGCTGGGTGTCGGTGGGCATGTCGGGCGGCAGCTTTCCAGCGGCGCGCTCGGCCATGAAGATGTGGCGCAGCGCCTTGGATTGCGGGCCGGTGCGCAGCGCGTGGAAGGCGGCACCTTCAGCGGCAAGGGCGTCATCGAACGGCAGATCCAACGCCCGCGCCACCGACGCTGCTGCCTCACCGGGTGCCACCGCTCCGCGCGCCTTCTTGCGAATGGCGTCAGCGGCTTTGTCGAACGCGGCACGATCCAGCGTCGGCACGGCAAGGTCACGTGCACGCGGCCGCTCGCCGGTCTGCGCCATCGCCCGTGCGCGGTTGATGGCGAGTCCCTGATGGTCGGTGCCGATTTCATCGACAATGCCCAACTGCAACGCCTCCGAAGACGGAACGTGGCGGCCGGAGGTGATGATCTCCAACGCCGCAATCGCCCCGATCAATCGCGGCAGACGCTGCGTGCCGCCAGCACCCGGCAGCAGGCCGATCTTCACCTCGGGCAGTCCCACCGTACCACCGGCTGAGATCACGCGGGCATGACAGGCGAGGGCAATCTCCAGCCCGCCGCCCAAAGCGGTGCCGAACAAGGCGGCAACGATCGGCTTCGAGCTCTGATCCAGCGCACGGCAGACGTCGTTGGTGGTTTTGGCACCCGGCGGCGGATTGTCGAATTCGCGGATATCCGCACCCGCGACGAACGTGCGGCTGGCGCAGGTGAGCACACCGGCCTTGAGCGACGGATCATTGGTCAGCGCCTCGATGGCATCGATCACGCCCTTGCGCACCGCCGATGACAGAGCGTTGACCGGGGGGTGGTTGATCACGATCACCCCGACATCATCATGGCGTTCGAGGCGTACGAGGTCTGACATCAGCATTCTCCCAGGTTTTGCCGCAGTGAACTCCGGCGCGTGAGTTTCGGCAATCCTTGCAGTGTTCAGTTTAGGGGAATCCCTGATCGCGGACCTCATCCATGCGTGCAAAACTTACCCTCCGCCCGGCGACATGGCGATCAGAAAAAAGGCGTCATTGGCGTCTTTTTTCGTGCAATCAGGGCTGCTGGAGGCTAGCATGGATACAGTCCCCGTCGCCGTTGTCGAAGCGACGCAATTCGTCAGGCAGGCTTCAGCGATCTGGTCTGACGATGAGCGTGTCGAATTCATCGATTTCATTGCGCGAGAGCCTGAAGCTGGCGTTTTGATTCCCGGTACGGAGGATGTTCGCAAGGTTAGATGGCGGCGGCGAGGTGCAGGCAAACGTGGTGGTGTGCGCGTGGTCTATTTCTACCACAGCGATGATCTTCCGCTATTTTTGCTGATGATTTATGCCAAATCCGTGCAGGAAGACCTCAGTGCCGATGCGAAGCTGGCGCTGGCTCAATTTGCGGCGCGGATCAAACAGGCTTCGCGGAGGCTATCGTGAGCGATTTCAATGCCGATTTAATCCAGGGGCTGAA
>Ga0302202_10006507_pt1 | contig 11619 bp, 8 predicted proteins | sample II_Bog_N3_3_FD_194579 | JGI IMG/M metagenome (GOLD analysis project Ga0302202, IMG submission 194579) | Peat permafrost microbial communities from Stordalen Mire near Abisko, Sweden - II_Bog_N3_3 | ecosystem: Environmental > Terrestrial > Soil > Wetlands > Peat | place: Sweden: Abisko, Stordalen... | reverse complement strand
CGAATTGAAACGACCTTCTATGACGCGGCGGGATTTCGTCCGGATGGGAGCGGTCGCAGTTGCCGCAGGCGCAGCAGTGAATACCACCCTTTTGGACCCACTATCATCTTCGGCGCAAACCGTTGCTGGCGAATCCAAGACAGCCGCAAAGGCGCGCACCACTCGGTTTATTTCCATCGGCACTGGGATTCGCGGCTGCGATCTGCTGCGTGCGGCGCGGCAGGTGCCGAACAGTGTTTGCGTCGGCTCCGCGGATATCTATACCATGCACCAGCGCGCGGGGAAGGAAGCCTATGGCGCCGAGTTCCTCGCGGGCCGCGATTATCGCGCTCTGCTTGATCGCAAAGATGTCGATGCGGTGATCGTTGCCGTCCCCGACCATCTGCACAAGCGTGTGGTGCTCGACTGCCTGGCCGCCGGCAAAGACGTGTATTGCGAAAAGCCGATGAGCCACACTGTGGATGACGGATTCGCCATGGTGCAGGCTGTGGTGGCGGGCAAGCGAATCTTCCAGGCCGGAAGCCAGCGCGTTAGCAACATCGTCTACAAGAAGGCGCAGGAGATTTTTGCGTCAGGCCGGTTGGGCGAGGTGCACCTGATTGAGGGCCACTCAGATCGCAATTCGCCTTCGGGCGCCTGGGTATACCCCATTCCGCCGCGCGCCACCCAGGAAACCATCGATTGGGAAGCATTTCAGAAAGATGCGCCTCCGCATCCCTTTGACCCGGTGCGCTTCTTCCGCTGGCGCTGTTTCAAGGATTACGGCGAGGGCCTTGCCGGCGATCTGTTCGTGCATCTGCTCTCGGGCATTCAGTGCGTGGCAGGCATCAACGCGATTCCCAGCCGGGCATATTCCACCGGCAGCCTGACTCACTTCAATGATGGTCGTGATTATCCTGACCTGATGGCGACGCTGTACGATTATCCCGGCGTGACGGTGAATCTCCACTGCAATCAGAACAACGAGGCCGGCGAGCCCATCATCTTCTATGGCTCCCAGGCGACCATGGTCATAAACGGCAATTCCCTCACGGTCACCCCGCAGGACACCAGCCCGAAGCCCGAAGGCTACAGTCTGAACGGCTGGACCGCGGCGGCAAAACAGCAGTATCTGGACGAATGGCACAAAACGCATCCCAAACAGCCGGTGACGCTGGGCGGCGTGGAGAATTACGTGGCTTCGCCGGGATACGACGATACCGTCGACCACATTGCCAACTTCTTTCACGCCATTGAAACGCGGGACCACGTGGTGGAAGACGAAGTCTTCGGCAACAACACGGCCATCGCCTGCCACATGGCCAACCACTCTTACTTCAATCGCAACGTCGCTGCATGGGACGAGGCAACAAAGTCAATCAAAGGCTGAATCGTTAGCCTTACGGAGAGGAAACAGATGAGCATTGCTTCGCGGAGGAGTTTCTTGAAAGCATCGAGTGCGGTTGCTGCTGCAACAGTTGTGGGCGCTGATCGGTTGAGCGCCGCAACCCTCAAGTTCCCCATCGGTCTGCAGCTGTACAGCGTGCGCGAACTGCTGCCTAAAGACTTTGAGGGCACGCTCGCCAAGGTAAGGGCGGACGGATATACGGAAGTCGAGGCAGCCGGCTACTATGACAAGCCTGCGGCCGAATTCCGCAAGGCAATGGACAAGGCCGGACTGCGCTGCGTCAGCACGCATCATCCGTTGGGCGTGCTGCGGCCGCGACTGGACGAGCTGATTGAATACGGGCACACGCTGGGCCTTGAGTACATCATCTGCTCCTCTTCCGTGCGGCGCGATCCTGCAGCCAAAGGTCCGCTGACCCTGGATGACTGGCACTATGTCGCGGGCGAGTTCAATCGCATTGGCGAGAAGGTGAAGGCGGCCGGGATGACCTTCGGCTATCACAACCACACACCGGAGTTCGGCACTGAGGGCGGGGTCGTCTTCTACGACGAACTGCTCAAACTCACCGACCCCAAGCTCGTAGTCTTCGAGATGGATTGCGGCTGGGTCTTCGCTGCCGGGCGCGATCCCATCGAATACTTAAGCAAGACTCCGGAGCGCTTTCCGCTGCTGCATGTAAAGGACATGGCGCGCGAAGCAAATGGGCAATTCCATTCAACGGTCATGGGCCGTGGCCTGGTGGACTACAAGCTCACTCTGCGTGCCGCCACGGGCCTCAAGCACTACTTCATCGAGCAGGAGGAATTCGCCCTCGACCCGATTGAGGCGCTCAGGCTCGATGCGGAGTACATGCGCAAGCTCGACGTCTGAGGCACGTTGCGCTTCTAAACTTTGGCTTCGCTTGCGGGTGCCGGCTTCTTCGCGCGCGTGGTGGTAATCACCACCACGCTGATCAGGACAAAAAGCGTTCCCAGGATCGTCCTCAGACCAAGCGCCTCGCCGCCAATCAGGTAGCCGATAATTACGGCGACCACCGGGTTCACATAAGCGTACGGGCCGACCTTTGTGGGCGATTCATGATGAATCAACCACAGATATGCGGTAAACCCGATGATGGACCCCGCCACGATCAAGTAAAGCAAGGCGAGCCACGCCCCCGCCGAAACTTTAAGCGAATCGAAACCGCGAAACTCCCCCAGTGCCGCCGCCGCGAACGTAAGCATGATTCCGCCTGCGAGCATCTGCGCCCCCGAGCTCATAATCTTCGACTCCGGCAACGGCAGCTTGCGCGTAAGAACGGATGCGACCGACCAGCTCAACGATCCGGCAATCAGCGCCAGTGCGCCAATCGGCTGAATCGGCTGGCCCCCTATGTTGAACGACCGGATCACCAGCACCGCAACCCCGCAAAGCCCAATCAGAAGCGCCGCAAGCAGTCGCACCGTGAGCTTTTGAGTGCGCAGGAAAAGAATCTCGGATAGGGCCGTAAACAGCGGAATAGTGGCCATCATTACAGCGGCAACGCCGGAGGGCACTCGCTGCTCGGCCCAGAACAGGCAGCCGTAATCGATAACGAAAATCAGAAATGCCAGCAGGAAGATCGATGCCCATTGGCGGCGGCCCGGCAGACGTTCTCCGTGAGTCATTACCCATGCGAATAGAACGATGCCCGCCGCCAAAAATCGCATCGCCGCAAACAGCAGCGGTGGCAGTTCCCGTACACCGATCCGAATGGCCAGAAACGTAGAACCCCAGACGAAATAAATGATGGAGAACGCCAGCAGAGTCTTCCATCTCGGGTGATCGGCGTCGGGCTCCATGGCAGTCTCCTTTTTTGCACTTTATCAGCAGTTCCACCCTGCCGCGCCATCATTCCGTTCGGCGGCTCTCGCCAATCCCGTCCGTCGGAGCCTTTTCGTTTAGGCTTTGAATATGAACATTTTTGATGAGAAGCGAGCAGAGCTGGAAAAGCACGAGTTCATGATGGGCGTGGAACGCGGCAGGCTGGCGGTAGCGCTGGATCTGCTGACAGACTCGCTGATTATGGTGGGTCAGCACGGAGTCTATTGCCCATCCAGCCGAAATCCTTCCAAGCCAGCACTCGATCTGCAGGCCGTTCTGGCCGGCATGGAAGGCGCAAAAGCTCTCATCCAGAGCGTCATGGAGGAGCTGCGCGCCCGGCGTGATGCTGAACGAGCCTAGCGGGAACAGTCGCCTCACCAGTCTTCTTAACCCAAAGTACGATATGCTTAGAGAGCGCGCCCGTAGCTCAGCTGGATAGAGCGAACGCCTCCGGAGCGTTAGGTCGGGAGTTCGAATCTCTCCGGGCGCACCATAAAATCTCTAATCGGTACTATTTAAAACCTCATTTTCGTATCCTGATTGCTTGTCGTGACCCGGCCTCGTGAGGAACAGAGTCGGGCTCTAGTCATTCAGAGTATCCTCCAAAATAAGAGATTCCATCAAACTCTTCCGGTCTTGTCATGCCGTAGAGGACTGTCCACCGATGCTCGTGATTGTTTTCGCAGTCTCTATGTGCTTGAGTGCGGCCTTGTTGTTCCTCGTTGAACCAATGCTCGCCAAGATGATGTTGCCCATGCTGGGAGGCACCCCGGCAGTGTGGAACACCTGCCTCGTCTTCTTTCAGGCACTATTGCTGGCGGGATACCTGTATGCGCATGCCACAATCAGGTGGCTCGGCAGAAGAAGACAAATTGCGGTACACATCACGCTGGTCCTGCTTCCCCTGTTGATCGCGGGCGTCCTGCCTTTGCATCTTCCGGCAAACTGGCAACCTCCGACTGAAAGCAATCCTGTGCCTTGGATCATGGCTATGCTGTTGGCCGCCGTCGGGCTCCCCTTCTTTGCTCTCTCGTCAACAACCCCCATCATGCAGCGCTGGTTTGCACACTCAGGACACCGGCACGCGGCTGACCCATACTTCCTCTACGCGGCAAGCAATGCAGGCAGTCTGGCTGGACTGCTGGCCTATCCGCTGCTTCTTGAGCCTCTGCTGCGCCTCAGTGAACAGAATCATCTGTGGAGCTATGCCTATGCCCTCTTTGCGGCCATGACCATCGCCTGTGGACTTTCGATTTGGAGCAAGCATGGGACATCTTCTATTCCAGCATCCGAAGTCGCTGAAAATGCCTTCGCAAAAGGCACATGGAAGCAGCGCATGCGTTGGATCGCGCTGGCCTTCGTTCCATCAAGCTTGATGCTTGGCGTCACCACAGCGCTCACCACAGACGTGCCTGCGATTCCGCTCTTCTGGGTGTTGCCCCTCGCGCTCTACCTCGCGAGCTTCGTACTGGTTTTCGCCACCCGGCCACTTATCTCCCACGCCTGGCTGACCCGGTGGTTTCCCGCCTTGATCCTCTTCGGACTCTTACCCACCGTGTCGCGAATGAAAGTTTCGTTTGCTCCACTCATGGCGCTTTATCTGCTCCTGCTATTCGGTGTGGCCATGTTCTGCCATGGGGAACTCGCGAGAAGCAGGCCGGGAGTCAGCCGGCTGACCGAGTTTTACCTCTGGATTTCAGTCGGGGGCGTGCTCGGCGGTGCCTTCAACTCACTTGTTGCACCCCTCGTGTTCCGTTCCGCAATCGAGTTTCCGCTGGTATTGATCTTCGCCGCGTTGCTGCGGTCGCAAACAGACTCAAAGCCGGCAACCACCACCCCATCTGCGTGGCCGCCGCGCAATGACTGGCTGCTTCCTTTGGCCCTTGGCGTCGGTATGATTGTGGCCATCTTTGGCTTCGCCGCTGCCGCCATCGCCCCGGGATCGCTTCCCATCGTCCTCCTGTTCTCTTACTCGGCGCTGCTTTGCTTCAGCTTTCGAGCACGCCCCCTGCGCTTTGCCGCCGGTCTGGCTGCAATGCTGGTTGCTGGTTCGTTCTATGCCGGACCGTATGGGAAAATCATCGACAGCGAACGCAACTTCTTCGGCGTCGTTCGCGTCACAAATGAACCCTCAGGGAAATACCGCTATTTCATTCATAACGGTACCCTCCACGGCATGCAAAGTATCGATCCTGCACGCAGCCGCGAGCCCCTCTCTTATTACTTCAAAAGCGGACCCGCCGGCCAGATCATGCTCGCGCTGCAGCTGGAAGCGTCCCACGGCGACTTGGCCATCTTGGGCTTAGGCGCCGGCGCAATGGCCTGTTACTTACAGCCGGATCAGTCCCTGACCTTTTACGAGATCGACCCATTGGTCGTGCGGATAGCGAAGGACACGCGCTACTTCACTTTCCTCAGTCAGTGCGCACCGCATGCAAATATTGTGATGGGCGACGCGAGATTGAAACTCCGCGATGCGCCTGACGCCCACTATTCACTCATCGTCCTCGACGCATTCAGCGGCGACTCCATCCCCATGCACTTGCTGACCCGCGAAGCGCTCGCGCTCTACCTCAGAAAGTTGGCGCCTGGCGGCATCCTTGCATTTCATATCTCCAGCCTCTATCTGCAATTGACCCCCAGGTTGGGGAGCCTGGCTTCAGACGCTCACCTCGCGTGCCTCGCCGAAGACGATACAGTTGTGACGCAACTCGAGAGCGACGAGGGGAAAACGGCTTCCACATGGGTCGTCATGGCGCGCAGCCAGTCTGACCTTTCGTCTCTGGCTGCCGACGAAGGCTCCCATGCACCATGGCTTCCCGTGCAGGTACCGCCTGAAATGAGAGTTTGGACCGATGACTACTCAAATCTTCTCAGTGCAATAAAGTGGACATGGGGTAAACATTAAAGCCGGTTGCCGCCTTTTCTCGATGGTGTCGAATTATTTGATGACGATGGCGGGAACTTCACAGTCAATCGCTGATCACAACATCCGAATCTGGCAATGCTGCTTAGGCCGGTTAAACTGAAAGTGGCTTGTGCGGCAAGCTGAAGTGGGCCGGGCACGCAGATAAGGCGAAAATGCATTTGAATTTTGGTTGGACGGCCGTCCAGGTCCTTTGGACGATCACGTTTGCGGCGCTCCTTGTGCTGCTAGTCGTATTGCTCGGCCGGGACCGGTACAAGCGTTTCAAGTGGTTCTCCATCAGCATTGTGCTGATCACTTTCCGGTTGCTGGCCAGCCGTCTCCTCTACGGAAAGATGGCGCCAATCAGCTTCTATGAGCTGTTTATCCCGCTCGCCGATCTCACTGCGATCGTGAACTTGCTGGTCCTGGTCGAGCTGGCGCGGAGGTCGTTTGTTGGCCTCGGCCGGCGGGCGTGGATCATCTTCACGCTGGTTCTTCTTGCCGTCGCTGGAGCCGTGGTCGCAACCTGGGGACCATGGCCCGCAATGAAGACCCTGACCGCGGGGACAACCCTCGCCGTGCTGGGTGGCATGCAGCTTTTCTCCCAAAAGAGCGAACTACTGCTGAATGTACTTACCGTCGAACTGGGCCTTCTGGCGCTGTTCTTCGGCCGGCGCTACAAAGCAGGATTTCGAACGCATGCGCAGGCAATTCTCGTCGGTTTATCCACCGCTGCGATTGCGCAACTCATCCGCGATGGGATTTGGGATCTGATTGTCCTGAAAGCGACGCCGCACAGCCAAGCCGAGTACGATCACCTCGTTGGCCTCCGCGACAAGCTCTTCAACGCTCATGAAGTCGTCTTTATTGTAGTAATCGTATGGTGGATCTGGCGCCTCTGGATGGATGAACGCGGAACCATCGCCGCGGCAAACACGCCGGCGATTGATCCAGCTTTGGAAGCGTCCCCCACGTTGGATCATGACGCAGCCGCCGGTTCGGAGATCGCCGAACCCGATCAGGAACAGTAAACAGGCGCGATCCCTGCGCCAGTTATCTCGGCGCAAGGCTCTCCAGTCTCAAATATCAACGACCCGGCCTTCGGGCCCTCCCATCCAATCGTGGGACAATGAAACAGGTTGCTGCCATGTCAAACCAGAATCATCCCCAGTCCGCTGACCTTATCACTGAACCCGAAGCAATAAACAGCTCCGATCCGGTCCAGGAACCTCCCACGATCGATCCGCCCCTTGAAGACCCCGCCACTCCGGAACCGCCCCGCAGCGATCCACCCCCGAGCGAGCCTTCGAAGGACGAGCCTTCCGCGCCTCCGCCTCCGGTCACCGAGCCTCCAAAAACCGAAGCGGCCAAGGCTCCGGCCCCCGCACCCGCAAAGGTGGAAGCTGCACCCATTCCTGCCGAGGAAGAGCCGCAGGAGTCTTTTGGCGACCTGCTCCGCGACTTCGAGAAGTCCCATTCGCACAAAGCTGCCCCGGGAACACGGCAGTTGCAAGGCACTGTCGTTTCGCTTACCGCCGACGAAGTCTTCCTCGACATCGGCTACAAAACCGAAGGCACGCTGCCCCGCACCGCATTTCCCGGCAATGCTGACTCCGTAAAGCCCGGCGCCACCTATCCTGTCTCCGTCACCGGCCGCAACGAAGAAGGCTACTACCAGCTTTCGCTCTTCAAAGTCGCTCAGCCCCGTGACTGGTCAGCCCTTGAAGCCGCCTTCGCCGATAAAACGGCCATCGTCGGCACCGTAACCGAAGTGGTGAAAGGCGGCTTACGTGTCGACGTAGGAGTCCGCGCCTTCATGCCCGCCTCCCGCAGCGGCACTCGCGACGCAGTCGAGCTTGAAAAACTGGTCGGCACCGAGATCACCTGCCGCATCACCAAGCTCGACGTTGCCGATGAAGACGTCGTCGTAGATCGCCGCGTAGTGCTTGAGGAGCAGGCCCGCGCCCAGACCCAGGCCGCCCACGACGCCATGCAGGCGTCCCTCCAAGTGGGTGACGTGGTCTCCGGAAAAGTCCGCAGCCTTATGCCCTATGGCGCTTTCGTTGACCTCGGCGGCATCGACGGTCTTCTCCACATCAGCGATATGGCCTATGCCCGCGTCGCCAAGCCGGAAGACGTGCTGACCGTGGGCCAGGAAATCCAGGTCAAAGTCCTAAAAATCGACCACGACACCAAGAAACTCTCCCTCGGCCTCAAACAGCTGCAGCCCGAACCCTGGGACACCGCACCCGCCCGTCTGCTTATCGGCCAGCGCGTTACCGGCAAGGTCACGCGCCTCATGGACTTCGGCGCCTTCGTTGAGATCGAGCCCGGCCTCGAGGGCCTCATCCATATTTCGGAGATGGCCTGGAACAAGAAAGTCCGCCACCCCAGCGACATCCTCAAACCCGGCGACACCGTCGACGCCGTCATCCTCTCAGTCAAGCCGGAAGAAAAGCGCATCGCACTCGGCCTCAAGCAGACCCTTGCCGACCCATGGACTGAAGCCCAGCGTAAATTCCCGGTTGGCTCCCAGGTAGATGGCCCGGTCACCAAGATCATGGCTTTCGGAGCATTCGTTCAGCTTGCGGACGGCGTCGAGGGACTGGTCCACGTCAGCGAGATCGTCGCCGACCGCCGCATCAATCACCCCTCCGACGTTCTCCGCGCCGGCCAGGTCGTCCAGGCCCAGGTCCTCGCCGTGGACACCGAAAAGCGTCAGATCAAGCTCAGCATGAAGCAGCTCATCCCCACCAGCATCGACGAGTACATCGCCGAGCACAAAGCAGGAGACACGGTCTCCGGCCGCGTGATGCAAGTCGACGCCGGCGCCGCAGTAGTCGAGCTGGGCGAGGGAATTCGCGCCCAGTGCAAGTTAAAGACAGCTGCTACGAGCGCTCAAGCCGCAGACGCAAAACCCGAAGCCAAAGCCGACCTTTCCTCGCTCACGTCGTTGTTGAGCGCACGTTGGAAAGGCAACGCTCCGGCCGCCGCAGCCAAACCCGAGCCCTTGTCTGAGGGCCAGATCCGCACCTTCAAAATCCTGAAACTCGACGCAGATGCAAAGAAGATCGAAGTGGAATTGGCATAGCGGGAAAGATAAAAGTCCCCGGTGCCGACTTGGCATCGTGGATTCCCATTCAACGCCAACCTGCCGGCTCCACGCTTGTTTCGATCCATTATCGTGATAGAGTTTCACGATAGCGAACAGATCGCTTCTGGACGACAAGTAGATTCCGGTTCAATCGTGCAACAGAAGGCCCCATGCAGTTTCCAGGAGAGTCCCCATAGATCACTCTCCAATTAATTAGGTATCGAACAATGACTGTCGAAGCCAACGCGCTTCACGAGATCCGCGACGCAATTCACACTTTCGTACGACTTGAAACCTGTGAGCGCGCCGTGGTGAATTCGGCACCCTACCAGCGTCTTCGAGACATCCACCAGCTTGCAATGACCTATCTGGTGTATCCAGGTGCTTCACATTCCCGCTTCGAACACTGCCTTGGTGTCATGGAGCTCGCGTCGCGGATTTTCGACGTCGTTACCGATCAGCGGAACCTCGTTGCCGAAATTAGAAGCGGCATTCATCTTCCTGAGACCCTTGAACATAACTACTGGCGCAGGGTCCTTCGCATGGCGGCGCTCTGCCACGATCTTGGACATTTGCCTTTCTCTCACGCCGCAGAAGACACACTTCCTACGGGTTGCACGCATGAAGATCTGAGTTTGGCGATTATCAGAAGCCCCGACATGGTTGAGATATGGGAGAGACTCAAAATTTCAGCAGAAGACGTTGGCAAACTGGCTGTCGGATCGAAACACTATCCAAAGCCTTTAACAGATTGGGAAACGCTGCTTTCAGAGATCATCATCGGAGATGCGTTTGGAGCCGACCGGATGGACTACCTACTTCGAGACTCCCATCATGCCGGAGTATCGTATGGCCGTTTCGAGCATCACCGCCTAATCGATACAATGCGAATTCTGCCGCAAAAGGAAAGCGAACAGGCGCTCCCGACGTTAGGGATCGAGCAAGGCGGCTTGCAATCGGCAGAATCGCTTCTGTGGGCAAGATACTTTATGTATACGCAGCTTTACTTCCACCCCGTCCGACGGGTCTACGATTTCCATTTGAAGCAGTTTCTGAAGGAGTGGCTTTCTGGCGGAAAATTCAGCACGAACTTGAAAGATCATCTGCTTCTCACCGACACTGAGGTAATCTCAGCAATGAGGTTGGCAGCCGGGGACCAATCCGCCCCAGGACACGTCCCAGCTCATCGAATCATGCATCGACAGCATTTCAGAAGAGTTGCGGATATTACTGATGCCGACAGAGAAATTGATCCTGATGCAGCCGAAACACTCGCATCCCTGCTAAGCGACAAATTTGGGGAAGAGGCGGTCTTCATGGATCGGTATACTCAGAAGGGTAAAGGAATTCGGTTCCCCGTCCTCACCAGGGATGGAGGAATCGAGTGGTCGACCGTTCTTTCCGCTACCCTGAAGCGCGTCCCGACGTTTACAGTTGAGTACGTCTTTGTGGACCCGGTCTATTCGGGGCCTGCGAAGAATACTGTCACAGCATTCCGAGAGGAACTTCACAAGAAGAAAGGAGGGCAGGAATGAACCCTAAAGACCAATTCTCTGTGTTGCTCGACCTCGTCGTCGAACTAAGGAACAGCGGCAGTTGGACGGGAGAAACCCACGTACAGAAGGCTACTTATCTGCTCCAGGAGTTGCTCGGCCTGCCTACGGGATTTGAATTCGTGCTGTATAAGCATGGTCCCTTCTCCTTCGAACTCAGAGAGGCTCTTGAACGGATGGAGGCAGGGCGACTGATCGAGCTCGAGGAACAGAGGTACCCCTACGGTCCGAAGATTGCTGAGGGATCAGCTTCAAAACGCTTTCGTACATCGACACAACCTGCTGCTACGTTTCCGCAAAAAATTGCGTTCATATCCAAGGAATTGGGGAGCGCTGGGGTCGCAGACTTGGAGCGAATTGCAACCGCACTTTTTGTGATCCGGGACCGCGAGATTGCGCCAAGCAAGCGAATACCAAGGCTCGTTGAACTCAAGCCTCATGTACAAATCGATGAAGCCGAAGAGGCCTTTCGGCGACTTGAGCAGATTAGCAAGGCCGCCACGCTGGCAGGGCTCAATCCAAATCCCCTAAATCCAACTTAGTCCCGCAACCGGATTATCTTTCCTTTCATCCGTCGGTGCGGATGAAAGGTGAGATACGATGAACAACTACACCACCCGATATTGCTGTACCAGCTCAGTAAACTCAGCCACGTGCGCAACTCCCAAGCCTCATCGCCGGGCGCTCCAGATCTTTGCGGGCGAAACTGGACTTGCGCTGCTGTCGCATCGTGACTGTATTTGAACTAGACGGCTGATCCGGTGCAACTACAAATACGCCTCATCGATATAGCACCACTTCCAGTCCTCGCCCTTTTCCGCGGACTGAATCAGCG
>Ga0302202_10006503_pt1 | contig 11625 bp, 12 predicted proteins | sample II_Bog_N3_3_FD_194579 | JGI IMG/M metagenome (GOLD analysis project Ga0302202, IMG submission 194579) | Peat permafrost microbial communities from Stordalen Mire near Abisko, Sweden - II_Bog_N3_3 | ecosystem: Environmental > Terrestrial > Soil > Wetlands > Peat | place: Sweden: Abisko... | reverse complement strand
GTGTAGGCGGTCCCGTTGGTGAGGCCGGTGAGGGTGTCACTGGTCACGTTGCCGACGGTCACGGGCGAGCCGCTCGACGGCGTGATGACGTACCCCGTGATGGCCGAGCCGCCGTTGGAGGCGGGTGCCGTCCAGTTCACCGTGGCCGAGGCGTTGCCGGCCGTGGCGGTCCCGATGGTCGGGGCGCCGGGCACGGTGGTGGCGGCCGTGATGGTGGTGGTGGCCAGAGGCGTCACCAGGGGCGCGGGCAGCGGCTGGCCGGAGGCCTCCTGGGCGCTGGTCAGCACGGCGGCCGGCCAGGCGTAGATCGCCGACGAGAGGGTCAGCGGCGAGGTCACGTTGGCCGTGGTCTGGAACTCCGAGAGCGCCGGCTGGATGGTGGACCCTGCGGCCCCGCTGGCGGTCAGGACGACCGTGACGGTCGGGAAGGTGAGGCTGGCGCCGGCCGGGATCTCGTCAGCCGGCGTGGCGGTGACGCTGGTCCCGGAGGAGACGGCGCCCGGCGTGGCCAACTCGAGGTACGGGAGCGTGGTGTTCCCGTTGAACGAGCCGGACGCCCCGCCGCCGTTGGGCGTGCCGGTGCAGCCGGTCTGCCCCGAGGCGGTGCACTCGGTCACCGTCAGCGGCAGCGAGCCGGTCGACGGCCCCGTCCAGGTGGCGGGCCCCGAGGCGGAGGCCGACACGAACGTCGAGTTGGCCGGCAGCGGGATGATGGTGGCGATTCCCTGGATCGACCCGACGGTGGCCGTGATGGAGCCGACGGCGTCGGTGGTCGGGACGGTCTGCGGGGCGGGCGTGAAGGTCGAGGTGAAGCTCGAGCCCTGGGTGGCGGTGGCCGGGGCGGCGCCGGTGATGGTCACCGACTGCTGGCCGTACCCGCCGAACACGGGCACGTTGAAGACCACGTTGAGGGTGGTGGCGGCGGCACCGGCCGGAGCGTCGGTGAGGACCCCCAGGCCCGCCACCGAGATCACGGCTGCGCCGGCTACCGCCAGCGAGGTCCCGAGGCGGCTGAGTCGCCGCCAGACCGTTCGTTCGTTGTGCATATCGTCAGCTCTCCTTGGTCAGTGCGTGACCTGAGATCGCTGGTGCACCCGATGCTCGCCTGCCCATTTCGAGCAATTCCGGCCCAGTGATCCGACAAATCGGAGAAACCGGCGCCCCCCATACCGCTGACGCAACGACACCTATTTGCATCGCTACCGTCATTAGTTGACAAGACATTCGTACCGAGCCGAAGCGACCCGGACCCCCGATTGTTCAGCCACGCCCGCTCGATGCCTGCCTGGTACCTGCGGGGCCACCCGTTGTGACCCGGCTCACGATAACTATCCACCCCTCGCGAAGCAACCGGTTACTGCGAAGTAAATTGGGGATCTCACCGCTTGTGGTGAGAGCAATACGCAATGTGACAAGCGTGGTGGCCGGTCCGGACGGGGGGAATTCCGCCAATGGGGAGGAGGGGGCCGTCCGGATTTCCAGCCACGGCGGGCGGGGAGCCCGGTCGGCAGGGCCGCGGTCGCCGGCCTCTGTTACGGTCCTGCGCACGGGTTGGATGCCTCCACGGAAGGGCGGCGTGGCGATGCGCAGTGGGGATTCGGGGGGGACGACGGCACGGCGGGCCGTGCGGCGTGCCGCCCGCCTGGCGGCCGGGACGGCGCTGATGGTCGGGCTCGTCTCGTTCCCCGTGGCCGCCGGGGCGTCCGCCCCGCAGGCACCGTACCCCGCCGCCGGGGCGCTGGCCGGCGTGGTCCGGACCGGCCCGTCCGCCCACCTCGCCTTCGACGCCCGACCCCACGTGCTCACCTGCACCTTCAACGGCAGCTCCGACGAGGTGCAGAACGTCACGCCGGGCGGCACCGTGGCCGTCGTCTGTGCCGGCTGGCCCGCCCACGACATCGTCGGGATCGGCGAGGTGAGCCCCCTCTTTCTGGCCACCCAGTCGCAGAACGAGATCGACCCCACCATCCAGGAGTTCACCACCGACGGGTCGGGCGCCCTGCACGCCTCGTTCGTCGTCCCGAACCCGTTCACGGCTCCCGACCCGGCCGCCGTCTGCCCGCCGACCGCCCTCCAGCGGACGGCCTACGGCGACTGCTTCCTGGCGCTGGCCGACAGTGCCCAGAACGGTGGGACCGTGGGCCTCGCCTACGGCTCCACCCCGGCCCCGCTGCCGGTCACCGCGGTCGGGATGTCCGCCACTCCGGACGGGGGCGGCTACTGGATCGCCTGGTCGAACGGCGCCGTCACCTTCCACGGCGACGCCCAGGGCTTCGGCGACGCCTCCTCGCTGCCGCTGGTCCAGCCGATCACCCACATCGTCGCCACCCCCTCGGGGAGGGGCTACTGGCTGGTGGCCGCCGACGGTGGGACCTTCGCCTTCGGGGACGCCCAGTTCTACGGGTCCATGGGGGGCGTGCCGCTCAACCGGCCGGTGGTGGACATGGCCCCCACCGCCGACGGGCGCGGCTACTGGCTGGTGGCCTCCGACGGCGGCATCTTCGCCTTCGGCGACGCCGCCTTCCACGGCTCCACCGGCTCCCTACCCCTCAACCAGCCGGTGGTCGGCGTCTCCGCCGACACCGCCACCGGCGGCTACTGGCTGGTGGCCTCCGACGGGGGGATCTTCGCCTTCGACGCCCCGTTCTTCGGCTCCACCGGGAGCCTGCACCTCAACAAGCCGGTGAACGGCATGGCCGCCACCGCCGACAACGGGGGCTACTGGTTCGTGGCCTCCGACGGCGGCATCTTCGCCTTCGGCGACGCCGCCTTCCACGGCTCCACCGGGGCGCTGCGCCTCAACGCCCCGATCGTGGGCATGGCCGCCGACACCGCCACCGGCGGCTACTGGCTGGTCGGGAGCGACGGCGGCATCTTCGCCTTCGGTGCCCCCTTCTACGGGGCCGGCTGAGGCCTCCCGTCCCGTGGCGCGCGCCGGCGGGGCTCGGAGTGGTCCCAGTCGGAGAGCAGGGTCCGCAGCGCCGTCAGCAGGATGAGCGGCTGGTCGAGCATGGCATGGTGCCCGGCCTCGGGGAGCTCGATGACCGGGGTCACCCGGCCCAGCTCCTCGTACATGAAGCGGCCGATGTCCACGGTCACCAGGCCGTGCTCGGACCGGAGGAGGGCCAGCGGCAGCGGACCTGGGACAGGTAGGGCAGGGCCACGCCCCGGAGGCCGCCGCCGAACTGGGCGAAGATCTCCCGGTCGAACTTCCACTGCCACCCGCCCGCCACCGCCCGGATCGACCGGTGGGCCACGTGGTCCATGACGAAGTCGAGGTAGTGCTCCTGGGAGGGGACGGTGCGGAAGTGCCGGACGGCCTCGTCGACGGTGGGGTAGACGCGCGGCCGGCCGAACGCCTCCCGGAGGCGGTAGGCGCCGATCTCCGGGTCGGGCTCGGTGACCGGTGAGTCGCAGACGACGGCCCCGCCGACCCGTCCGGCGTGGCGGGCGGCGGTGGCGACGGTGACGAAGCCCCCCATGCTGTGCCCGACGATCACCGGTGGCCCGTCGATGTCCCCGGCGTCGGCCACCGCCATGACCTCCTCGGTCCACTGCTCGAGGGAGTACACCGAACGGTGCTGGCTGTCCCCGTGGCCCGACAGGTCGAGCGCCAGGACCCGGAAGCGGTCGCTGAAGGTGGCGGCCACGTGGGTCCACCAGTGGGCGTGGGCGCCACCCCCGTGGACGAAGACGAGGCCCCGGGCCCCGGGTGGACCGCTGGCCAGCGCGTGGATGGCCGCCCCGTCGACCTCCACCTCGAGGTCGTCCAGGGGCACGGCCAGCGCCCGCCGGAACCACCCGGGGGCGTCGGGCAGCGGCTGGTAGGGGTTCATCTCCAGATCACAGCACACCGGGGTGGGACACTGGGCCCGACGAGGGGAGCACGAGTGGGAGCACCGGCCATCCGGACCGAGGGCCTGGCCAAGCGGTACGGGGACGTCGACGCCCTGGTCGGGCTCGATCTCGAGGTGGCCGAGGGGGAGGTGGTGGGCTACCTGGGCCCCAACGGCGCCGGGAAGACCACCACGCTCCGGCTCCTGCTGGGGCTGATCCGCCCGACCGCCGGCCGGGCGTCGGTCTTCGGCCTGGACTGCCAGCGCCGGCCGGTCGAGGCCCACCGTCGCCTCGCCTCCGTCCCGGGCGAGGCGAACCTCTGGCCGACGCTGACCGGCGAGGAGACGCTCCACCTGCTGGGCCGGGTCCAGGGACGGGTCGACGTCGCCTACCGGGACGTGCTGGTGGACCGGTTCGACCTCGACCCCACCAAGAAGGTCCGCGCCTACTCGAAGGGGAACCGCCAGAAGCTGGTCCTGATCGCCGCCCTCATGACCCGTCCCGACCTGCTGCTGCTCGACGAGCCGACCAGCGGCCTCGACCCCCTGATGGAACAGGCCTTCCGGCACTGCATCCACGAGGCCCGCGACCAGGGGCAGACCGTCTTCCTCTCGTCGCACATCCTGAGCGAGGTGGAGGCCCTCTGCGACCGGGTCGGGATCCTCCGCCGGGGCGCCCTGATCGAGATGGGCACCCTCGCCGAGATGCGCCACCTGAAGGCGCTGACGGTGGAGGCCGAGTTCGGGGGGACGCCGCCGGACGTCACGGGGGTGGCCGGGGTCGCCGCGGTGGAGGTGGCCGGGCACACCCTGCGGTGCCAGGTGTCCGGATCGATCGAGCCCCTGCTCCGGGTGCTGGCCGGGTCGGGTGTCCACACCCTGGTGAGCCGGGAGCCGTCGCTGGAGGAGCTGTTCCTGGCCCACTACGGGGACGGATCGGGGGCGCCCGCCGGCTGACCGCCCGACCGGCCACGTCGACCGTGGGCGCATGCCAAGATGCCCCGAGCGCCACGTCGTGCCCCGGTGTCACCGCGCGGGCTGACCAGGACGGAGACCGTATGACCACCACCACGACCGACCAGCCGGCCGCCCCGGCCCCCGCCCCGGGTCCGGCGGCCCGGGCCGTCGACCTGGTGAAGACCTACGGGAGGGGCGACGCCACCGTCCGCGCCCTCGACGGTGTCAGCGTCGAGTTCGGCCGGGGCCGGTTCACCGCCGTCATGGGCCCGTCGGGGTCGGGCAAGTCGACCCTCATGCACTGCATGGCCGGCCTCGACACGCCGACCGCCGGGCGGACCTTCGTGGGGGACCTGGAGATCGGGCTGCTCGACGACACCGGCCTGACCCAGATGCGCCGCGACCGGATCGGCTTCGTCTTCCAGTCGTTCAACCTGGTGCCCACGCTGACGGCCGGCGAGAACATCACCCTCCCCGCCGACCTGGCCGGCACCAAGGTCGACCGGGCCTGGTTCGACCTGCTGGTGGGGCAGCTGGGGATCGGCGACCGCCTCGGCCACCGGCCCAACGAGATGTCGGGCGGCCAGCAGCAGCGGGTGGCCTGCGCCCGCGCCCTCATCGGCCGCCCCGACCTGGTGTTCGCCGACGAGCCCACCGGCAACCTCGACTCCAACGCGTCGGGCGAGATGCTGGCGTTCCTCCGCCGGTCGGTGACCGAGTTCGGCCAGTCCATCGTGATGGTCACCCACGACGCCCGGGGTGCGGCCTACGCCGACCGGGTGGTCTTTCTGGCCGACGGGAAGGTGGTGGGTGAGCTGGCCGAGCCGACCGCCGACACCATCCTCGAGCAGATGAAGCGCCTCGGCAGCTGAGATGTGGAAGGTCACCGTCAAGGGGCTGCTGGCCCACAAGCTGCGCCTGGCCCTCACCGCCCTGGCCATCGTGCTGGGGGTCACCTTCGTCACCGGGACCCTGGTGCTCACCGACACCCTGCACAACACCTTCACCACCCTGTTCGGGCACATCTACCAGAACGTCGACTTCGAGGTCCGCGGCAAGGCCGCCTTCTCGAGTGACACCGGCGCCGCCGTCCGCAAGCCGATCCCCGAGTCGGTCCTGGCGTCGGTGCGGTCGGTGCCCGGGGTCGCCTACGCCCAGGGGACGGTCAGCGGGTACGCCCAGTTCGTGGCCCCCGACGGCAAGGCGGTGAGCACCGGCGGGGCGCCCACGCTCGGCTTCTCCTACGACCCCAACCCGCAGCTGTCGGTGCTGCGGATCGTCTCGGGCACCGGGCCCACCCGGCCCGACCAGGTGGCGATGGACCAGGGGACCGCCCAGAAGTACCACTTCGCGGTGGGCGACCACGTCCGCGTGCTGCTGGCGGGGCCGCCGCAGACCTTCACCGTCTCGGGGATCGTGCGCTTCGGCACCGCCGACAACCTGGCCGGCGCCACCTTGGCGGCCTTCGACCTGCCCACCGCCCAGGTCCTGTTCGGCAAGGTGGGCCAGTTCGACGCCGTCGACGTGCTCACCGCCCCGGGGGCCGACAAGGCCACCGTGCAGCACTCGATCGCCGCGGTGCTGCCCCCCGGGGTGGAGGTGGTCACCGGACAGACGGTGGCCGACGAGGCGACCAGCAGCATCAACAACGCGCTCTCGTTCTTCTCCACCGCGCTCCTGGTGTTCGCCTTCATCGCGCTGTTCGTCGGGGCCTTCACCATCTTCAACACCTTCTCGATCATCGTCGGGCAGCGCACCCGCGAGCTGGCCCTGCTGCGGATCGTGGGGGCCAGCCGCCGCCAGATCTTCCGCTCGGTGCTCCTGGAGGCCGCCATCCTCGGCCTGGTGGCGTCGGTGGTCGGCCTCGCCCTCGGGGTGCTGACCGCCGTGGGCCTCGAGGCCCTCCTGAAGGGGTTCGGCATCACGCTCCCCTCGGGCTCGTTGGTGTTCGAGGGCCGGACGGTGGTGGCCGGCATCGTGGTCGGGCTCGGTGTCACGGTGGTGTCGGCCATCAGCCCGGCACGCCGGGCGGTCCGGATCCCCCCGGTGGCGGCGCTCGCCGACTACCAGGCCACCGAGGTGGAGTCGTCGCGCCGCCGACTCCTGATCGGCACCCTGGTCCTCGCCGTCGGGGTGGTGGCGCTGGCGGTGGGCCTGGGCGGGGGCACCATCCAGCTGGTCGGCGTCGGGGCGGCGGCGGCCTTCATCGGCATCGGGATGCTGGCCCCGGTGGTCGCCCGGCCGATGTCCAGCGTCATCGGCCGCCCGCTGGCCGCCCTGTTCGGGATGTCGGGGAAGCTCGGCCGGGAGAACTCCATGAGGAGCCCCCGCCGCACCGCCCAGACCAGTGCCGCCCTGCTGATCGGACTGGCCCTGGTCTCCACCATCGCCGTCTTCGGCGCCTCGCTGTCGAAGTCCGCCACCAGCAGCGTCGACGAGGCGGTCAGCGCCGACTACATCGTCACCGCCTCGGGCACCGGGGTCGGCGGCTTCTCCAACTCGGTGGCCGGCGCGGCGGCGGCCGTGCCCGGGGTGGCGGCCGTTTCGACCGTCTACGGCGGCCAGTTCGAGGTCCAGCACTCGCTCTCGACGCTGACCGCGGTGTCCCCCCAGCACCTGTCGGCCACCGTCATCCTCCGGATGGACACCGGCCTCGGGGCACCGGCGCTGGCGGCCGGGCAGCTCCTGATCGACTCCACCACCGCCGATGCCAAGCACCTGGCGGTCGGCGACACCGTCCCGGTCACCTTCGCCCAGACGGGGAGCTCGACCATGCGGATCGGCGGGGTCTTCAAGCCCAACGCCCTCCTCGGCAGCTATGTGGTGGGCGACGGGTTCTTCCTGTCCCATTTCGACGATCCGCTGCCGGTGGCCGTGCTGGTCCGGGCGACGGACGGGGCGACACCGGCCACCACCAGGGCGCTCGAGCACGGCCTGGCCGCCTACCCGAACCTCCAGGTCCAGACCCGGGCGGCCTTCGAGAAGTCCCAGCAGGCCCAGGTCAACCAGCTCCTCGGCCTCGTCTACGCCCTCCTCGGCCTGGCGGTGCTGATCGCCATGATCGGCATCGTCAACACCCTGATGCTGTCGGTCTTCGAGCGGACCCACGAGATCGGCCTGCTGCGGGCGGTCGGCATGCGCCGGCGGCAGGTCCGGGCGATGATCCGGGCCGAGGCCGTCATCCTGTCGCTGTTCGGCGCCGTCATCGGGGTGGTGGTGGGCACCGCCCTCGGGGTGGCCTTCGCCGCCTCGCTGTCCAAGCAGGGCATCACCGACATCGTGGTGCCGTACGGCAGCCTGGTCGTCTTCCTGGTCCTGGCCGGCCTGCTCGGCCTGGTGGCCGCCAGCTGGCCCGCCCGGCGGGCGGCCCGGATGGACGTGCTGTCGGCCATCGCCGCCGAGTGACGCCGGGTCGGCGCCCTCACCCGGGGTCGGGCTCCTCCAGACGCCGCCGCAGTGCCTCGAGCCGGGTGTCCCAAGAGGCCCCGACCTCGGTCAGCCAGCCGGCCGCCTCGTCGAGGCGCCCGGGTACCACCCGGTAGCGGACGTCGCGGCCGCGTCGCTCGCTGGTCAGGAGCCCGGCACCTGACAGCGCCGCCAGGTGCTTGACCACCGCCTGTCGGGTCACCGGGTAGTCCGGCGCCAGCTCGGTGGCGCTCAGCGGACCATCGCGGGAGAGCTGGTCGAGGAGCCGTCGGCGGGTGGGATCGGCCAGGGCGGCCCAGACGTCGTCGTCGGGACGATCGGCCCCGGGGGTCAGGCGCACACTCCGGCGCCCACCCGGGCGCGGGCCCACAGTCCCAGGGCCCGCCCGTCCCAGGCGGTCCAGGAGCACGAGTCTTGCGCCGGGGCGGCACCGGCCGGCCCCGTCGGGCGCTCGGTCACCGTCAGGACGGTGCCGTCCCCGTCGGGCTCGAGGTCGTAGGTGACCTCCGACGCATGGCCGGTGCCGTCCTCGGGCCACCACCGGAAGCGGAGTCGCTCACCGGGTCGGACCTCCTCGACGAGCCCGGCCCGTCGCGAGCCGTCCTCCCCGGTGAACCGGGCCGGGGCCCCCGGCACCAGCTCCCACTCGACGGTGGTCCCCATCCAGCCCGAGACCGACCCGGGGTCGGTCAGCTCGTTCCACAGCCGGTCGGGCCCACCGGGCAGCTCCACGCGTCGTCGGATCATCGGGCACCTCCATGCTCGTGCGCATCGTAGCAACTCCAGGGTTGCACAAGTCGACCGGTGGCGGCTAATCTGCAACTCAAAAGTTGCAACTCAGAGGAGGCACCGTGAGCTACCTGGTCCCGACGGTCATCGAGCAGTCCCAGCGGGGGGAGCGCGCCTACGACATCTACTCGCGCCTGCTGAAGGACCGCATCATCGTCCTCGGCGGCGAGGTGAATGACACCCTCGCCAACCTGGTCACCGCCCAGCTGCTCCACCTGGAGGCCGAGGACCCCGACAAGGACGTGTGCGTCTACATCAACTCACCGGGCGGCTCGGTCTCCTCGGCCCTCGGCATCTACGACACTATGCAGGTCGTCGCCCCGGACGTCTCCACCGTCTGCCTGGGGATGGCGGCGTCGGCCGCCGCCGTGCTGCTGGCCGGGGGCGCTCCCGGCAAGCGGATGGCCCTGCCCAACAGCCGGATCCTCATCCACCAGCCCCACGGCGGGGCCCAAGGTCAGGCGGTCGACATCGAGAACCAGGCGCGGGAGATCGCCTTCCTCCGGGGGCGCCTGGAGGAGATCCTGGCCGACCACACCGGCCAGACCCGGGAGCGGATCGCCCGGGACACCGACCGCGACTACATCCTCGGGGCCGAGGACGCCGTGGCCTACGGGCTGATCGACGAGGTGCTGGCGCCCCGGAGGCCCCGGGTGCTGGCCGCCGCCGCCGGGTGACCCGAGCGGCGACGGCTCAGTGGGCGGCGAGCAGCTCCGGACCGTCGTTGCGGACGTTCCCCACCGCCCGGCCGACCTCGTGGTGGACCAGGGTCCCCGCCGGCGCCGGCCGGAGCAGCGACTCGAGCTCGTCGCGGTCGTCGACGGCGGGGTCGAGCCAGTGGCCCCAGGCGCCGGGCTCGAGGATCACCGGCATGCGGCTGTGGATGCCGTCCATGTCGGGACCGGCCTCGGTGGTGATGATGGTGGCCGACCGCATGATCGAGTCGTCGGGCCGCCGCCAGCGCTCGGCCAGGCCGGCGAAGACGATCGGGGTCCCGTCCGCCCGGGTGAAGACGTTCGGCGTCTTCACCGGGCCCTCCGTCCGCCACTCGTAGAAGGCGTCGGCGGGCACCAGGATCCGGCCCCGCCTGAAGGCCGACCGGAACGTGGGCTTGGTGGCGACGGTCTCGGCCCGGGCGTTGAACGTCGACCTCAGTGCCGCGGGGTCCTTCGCCGACATCGGGACCAGTCCCCAGCGGTAGGTGGTGAGGAGACGCCCGCCGTCGGGCCGCTCGGCCACGCCGAGCACGGTCCCGGTCGGTCCGACGTTCCACGACGGCTGCCACGGCTCGGGGTCGGGCGCCACCTGGGCGTCGAGGAACTGGGCGAAGCGGTCTGGCTCCGAGAAGAGGGCGAACCGGCCGCACATGGTCACCAGCCTAGGGCGGTGCCGCCCCGGCGGACGGCGCGACGGGTCGGTAGGTTCGGTCCATGAGCCACCTCGCCAACGCCTACTCGCTCCGGCCGGGCCACTGCTTCCGGCTCGTCACCAGCCCGGTCCACGGTCAGGAGGGTGCCCCGACCCACTGTCCGGAGCCACCCGGCTGGTGGGGCCGCTGGCGGAACGGGGCGGGCGAGTGGCTCCGGGTGGAGGCCTGCGGCGACCACGCCCACGACCTCCATCGGGCGGTGGCCCGTCCGGGGTGAGCCCGGCCCGGCCCGGGCGGCGGGTCGCCCGGCCCCTTGCAACGGCGGGGTCGGAATTTTAGAATTGCCACCGTCAGGGGAGTCGGGCAGGGGAACCCGACGGAATGGGGGTTGTGATGCGGAAGCACCTCGGATCCAGCGTGGCGGTGGCGGTCGGACTGGCGGTGGCGGCGTTGGCCGCACCGGCGGTGGGCGCCATCGGTGCGGGGGCGGCGTCGACCGCCCCGATCGGCACGGTGGTGGTCCTGACCAACGGCAGCAACGGTTCGACAGTGGTGGCCACGGTGGGGGAGACGGTGGTGGTCCAGCTGACCGGTGGTCCACTCCACTGGTCGGAGGCGAGTGCGGTCCCGACGGCCGGCTCGGCGGCGCCGGTGCTCGCCTTCGTCTCGGGGAGCACATCTCCCAACGGCTCGTCGACCACCACCTTCCGGGTGGTGCGCACCGGGAGCGCCCAGCTCCAGGCGACCGGCGCCCCGACCTGCACCTCCGCCGCGCTGGCCTGCGCCACCTATGTCGTCCTCTGGCACGCCACCGTGGCGGTGCCGGTGGTCGACCCGCCGTCACCGGTGGCCTAGCCCGGCACCCGGTCCGTGCCCGGCCGGCGGACGATCGGCGGGGCCGCCACCGTACGATGTCCGCGTTGAGCCGCCCGTCGACCGGGCCGTCCGAGCGAGGGAACGTGCCACCATCGATCGCCGCATTCAGGATCCGTGGACTGGTCGGGCGCGAGCCCATGGCCGCCGAGTGGTCCGGTGGCTACCTCTCCGCCGATCCGGAGCTGTTGGAGCGCGCCGACCAGCTGGTGGGCGCTGGCACCCTGCTCGGGGTGGGCGGCATCCCGGAGCCCGTCCCGGCCGGCCTGGACGACTCGCTCCCGGCGGCGCTCACCCTGCTGCGCTGCTTCGACGGGATCACCGATGTCGACGTGACGACCGGCGACGCCGAGGAGGACGTGGTGCGCTGGGTCA
>Ga0302202_10006491_pt1 | contig 11645 bp, 11 predicted proteins | sample II_Bog_N3_3_FD_194579 | JGI IMG/M metagenome (GOLD analysis project Ga0302202, IMG submission 194579) | Peat permafrost microbial communities from Stordalen Mire near Abisko, Sweden - II_Bog_N3_3 | ecosystem: Environmental > Terrestrial > Soil > Wetlands > Peat | place: Sweden: Abisko... | reverse complement strand
TCACCCACATGCGGGACCAGGTCAGCTGGGGCTTCTACATCGGCAATTTCACCTTCCTGGTGGGTGTGGCCGCCGCGGCCATCATGCTGGTGATTCCGGCCTATGTCTACGACTGGGAGCCGATCCGGGAGATCACCATCCTGGGCGAGGTGCTCGCCATCAGCGCCCTGGTCATGTGCCTCTGTTTCGTGCTGGTGGACATTGGCCGGCCGGACCGGTTCTGGCACATCCTCCCGCTCATCGGCCGGCTCAATTTCCCCACCTCCATGCTGGCCTGGGACGTGGTGGTGCTGAACACCTACCTGCTGCTGAACTGGTTCGTGGTCACCTACCTGATCTTCTGCGCCTACACCCGGATCCATTACGTGAAGGCGATCGTCCTGCCCCTGGTGCTGTTCTCCATTCCCATGGCGGTGAGCATCCACACGGTCACCGCGTTCCTGTTCAACGGCCTCGCCGCCCGCCCGTTCTGGAACTCGGCCATCCTGGCCCCGCGTTTCCTGGCCTCGGCGTTCTGTTCGGGCCCGGCCATCCTCCTGGTGCTGCTGCAGATCCTGCGCCGGGTGACCAAGTTGAGGATCAAGGACGAGGCGATCTTCAAGGTGGCCGAGCTCATGGCCTACACCATGGGGTTCATGCTCTTCCTCACCTTCGCCGAGGTATTCAAGGAGTTCTATTCCGGGACCCAGCACCTGGTCTACACCCGGTACCTCTGGTTCGGGCTCAAGGGCCAGCACAGCCTGGTGCCGTTCGCCTGGGGCTCGGTGGCCTGCGGGCTCGCGGCCTTCCTGCTGTTCCTGATCCCCCGCACCCGCACCAACTGGTTCACCCTCAACCTCGGCTGCGGCCTGATCTATGCCAGTGTCTACATCGAGAAGGGCATGGGCCTGATCATCCCGGGCCTCACCCCGGACCCCCTGGGCGAAATCTACGTCTACACCCCATCGCTCACCGAAATCCTGGTGGCGGCTGGCATTTTCGGCATCGGCCTGCTGGTCTTCACGCTGATGCTCAAGGTGGTGGTGCCGATCATGCTGGGCGAAACCACCCTGCCCCCGGCGCCCCTTTGATCCGTCCGATTATTTCGTCAGGCCGCTGGCTTTGACGAAGGTCACCTGGCCCTTGGCGGCGGGCACCAGTTTTTCCAGCAACTCGACCGTCTCGGGATAGATGTGACCGATGGCCAGGACCTGACCGTCGGCGCGGGCCAGGGCCATGGCCCGCTCCCATTGTCTGGTGATGGCGGCGACACTCTTGTCGTCGTCCAGGAACACCTTGCGCTGAACGGTGGGGATGGCCAGGTCCCGGGCCACGTCGAAGGCGACCGAGTCCTTCTCGGTCCGGCTGTCCACGAAGAACAGGCCCTTGGCCTTGATCTCCTCCAGCACCCAGGTCATCCGGGCCTGGTCGGGGGTGATGCGGGACCCCATGTGGTTGTTCACCCCCATCCGGTGGGGAATGTCCGCCAGGGCCTTGCGCACCCGCTCCCGCACCTGGGCCTCGGTCAGGTTGTACAGGATCGCGTCGGGACCGGGGTCCTTGCCCGGACCCGGGTAGCCCTTGGGCTCCATGGGCAGGTGCAACATCACTTCCTTGCCCCGGTCATGGGCGATCTCGGCGCTCTGGTGGGAGAACTCCTGGTAAGGCAGCACCGCCACGTCGAACGGGATCGACTGGGCGCACAATCGGGTCACCAGTTCCGGCGAAGCGTAGCCCAGGTCGTCGATCACCAGGGCGAACCTCGGTAATCCCGCGGGCTTTTCCGGCGGCTTGACCGGCCTGGGCCCGGGGGCGGGCTCGGGGACCGGTGGCGCCATGGGCGGGACCGCCCGCGGGGCGGCGGGGCTCTCGCCCTCCTGGACCTCCGGGGCGGCGGGCTTGGCACCGTGGTCATGCCTGGGCGCGGGCCGGGACGGCGCCTGCTCTTCTTCCCCGGGCAGACGGCCCTTCCGGGACCGGCAACCCTGGGAAGTGAGGAAGGAGCCCAGGCCGATGCCCATGATGAACATCAGGATGGCCCACATGGCCAGCCGGGGGGTGGAGGTGCGGCGTTTTTGGCGAGGAGCCATGAATCAGGCCGATTCCCGAACCCGCAGCCCGGCAAGGCTGGAACGGGACATGGCGATCGTCCGCAGAACCTGGACCGGGGCCACCATGGCTGCGGCCTTGGCCTTGGCGCCAAGGATCTCGAGGATCTTGGGCAGCGGATCCTCCTCGGCCTTGGCTTCGGGCTTGGCTTCGGGCTTGGCGCCCTGGGCGGCCGAAACGTCCGGCTTGGCGGCCTTGATGACGTAGTCCGGCGCCACGCCGTACCCGGTGGGCGACTCGGGCAGGGCGGGCCCCTTGCCCTTGAACGTGTCCTTGGGCTTCTGGGCCTCGGGCTTCTCCCCGCCGGCGCCCAGGAACTCTCCGCCGGCACCCACCCAGCGCTTGGTCACCACTTCGGCTGCGCCGCCCTGGCGGAGCATGAACCGGGTGCGCTCCACACCCAATCCGTAACTGCGCTCACCGAAAACCTTGATGGATTGTTTCTTCAGGGCGGAGGAGAGGGCTTCGGCGGGTCCCAGGGTGTAGCCGCCCTGGAGCACCGCGACGGTGGCGAAGGGAGGCAGGTTGGCGGGCACCACGGATACCGCCGCGGCGGGCTTGCCGGTCTCCTCCACCGTGGCCACGGGGCCGTTGCCGACGAACAGGCCCGCCACCAGGGCGGCCTCGGCCAGGCTGCCGCCGGCGCACTGGCGCAGGTCCAGGACCAGCGGCAGCTTGTGGTTCAGATCCCGGAGCACGTTCCTGAGTTCAGCCGCCCGGCCCGGGGTGAGGTCGGCCAGCGCCAGGACGGTGGCGCGGGGGTCCTTGCGCACGGTGACCGGCGGCGGCAGGATCCGTTCCCGCTTCACCGTGACCTTCTTCAAATCGCCGTTGGCGGCGGCGTAGCGGAGCAGGGTGAGTTCACTGCCCGCCGGCCCCCGCAGGCGGCGGTCCAGGGTCCAGGGGCTCATGGGCCCGATGGATTCGCCATCCAGCTTGCGAACCATGTCGCTCACCTGGAACCCGGCCTTGGCCGCGGGGCTGTCGGGCACCACCGCCACCACCTGGGCGTAGATCTGCCGCTTGATCACCGTGATGCCGATGCCGGCCGGCCCGGGATCCGGAAGGTGGAGGTCCTCGGGGGTCAGGTAGGAATTGAGCGGGTGGGCCCGCTCCAGCACCGCCTGGATCCCGCCGTTGATCACTTTTTCCATGTCCGGCTTGTCGACATAGTTGTCCCGGATCAGAGTGAGCACGTCCTGGATGTCCGAAAGCCCCGCCAAGGGATCCTGGACCACCGGACGGACTTCGGCCCTTGGGGCGTCCTGGACCGGCTGGAACATCACCGGGTAGGTGAAGGCAGCCACCAGAGGGAGGGTGAGGAGGGAAAGCCAGGAGCGCTGATGCATGGCCCTAGTGTAAGCCATCCGGCCGGCCCTCGCGCTGTGTCAGGGAGTTTTTTTCCTTTCCGGCCCCCTCTCCTGCCGAGATAGTCGCTCAGCCCAGTCGCGCGCCCAGGTCCTCCAGACAGATGGCCACGGCCCGGTTGGGCTCCGGGTGGGCCAATCCGGCCAGAAGCCCGGAATCGGCCATGAGCCGGGCGGCCTGCTCCAGCAGGTCCTGCTCCAGGGCCGGCCCCTGGAGCACCAGCACCGCCCTGCCCTCGTCGACCATGGCCCGGGCGTTCATGACCTGGTGGTCGCCCGCGCTGCCCGGCATGGGGACCATGAGGGCGGGCCGGCCGCAGGCCTTGAGCTCGGCGCAGGTGCTGGCGCCGGAACGGGTGAGCACGAGGCTGGCGGCTTCCAGTTCCCGGTCCATGCCGTCCAGGAAGGGGGCGATCCGATGCCTGGGATGGAGCGGCACCCCGGCCAGGGCCCGGTATCCGTCCGGCCCGGTCTGGTGCAGGATATCCCAGAGCGGAAACCGCTCCAGCAGCCCGGGCGCCACGGCCAGGACGGCCGCGTTCAGGGCCCGGGCGCCGCCGCTGCCGCCCAGGACCAGCAACCGGAATGGGGCAAGGGCCGAGGCCAGGGGTCTGAAGTCGCGGAGGAAGGCGGACCGCACCGGAGTTCCCGCCAGCAGACACCGGGCTCCGGGCAAGTGGGTCCGCACCGCGTCCATGCCGCACCAGACCCCCGCCGCGCCAGGGGCCAGCAGCTTGATCAGGGCCCCGGGCTGGGCGTTGGATTCGTGCAGGAAGAACGGGATCCCCAGGGCTCGGGCCGCCAGCAGCGCCGGAGCCGCGCCGTACCCGCCGGTGCCGGCCACGGCCCAGGGCCGGTGGCGCTGCCAGATGGCCTTGAGCCGGTGTCGGGCCAAGGCCAGCTTATACGCCGCCCGGGCGGTCTTCCAGGGCGACCGCCCCACGAAGCCCTCCACATCCAGCAGCAGGTGCGGCCATGGGCTCTGGGGCAGCAGCCGGCCCTCGATGCCCCGCTGGGCGCCGACGAAGGCCACGGTGCGCCCGGGCCAGCGGGCCTGGGCCCCTTCGGCCAGGGCCACGGCGGGAAAGTAGTGCCCGCCCGTACCGCCCCCGGTCAACACCAGACTCCCGGAAAATAGTTGTTCGTCCATGATCTCGATAGTAACGGTTTCATCGGGCGGGGGTCGAGCCGGCCCCGGGAAAGGCTTCGGCCAGGATCTGCTCCGCCGAGGCCCCCTGCCGGGCCCGGAACACGGCGGTGGCGAGGCAGAGGCCGGTATTGTGCCCCAGGCCATGCCCGGTCAGGCGCAGGGCGCCGCGGCCATCCAGCTCGCCGGCGCAGGCGTTGCTGGGCCAGGCGGACCAGCCGAAGCGCCGCCCCGCTTCCAGCCGCAGCCGCTCCACGGCGTAAGGCCCGGACGGCCCCAGGCGCAGGCCCAGCTGGCCCTCGGCGAGCCCCGGCCGCACCGCGGCCTTGAGCTCCCGCACCTGGGCGGCGGAGAAGGTGCGCTCCCAGTCGGCCCAGGGATCCCCCGGCACCCGCGGCGCCGCCGGGGCCCGGTCCGGCCCTCGCCCCCATACCTCCCGGGGGCTCAGCGCCACCCCGCCCTTGGAACTCGAGTAGAAAGCCCATTGGGGATCCAGGTCCAGGCCGGGCCGCCGGGCCGCGGCCGCCAGGGTCGCCGCGCTGGGCTGGCCACGCACCACCGCGCAGTGGGTGAGGGGGCAGAAGCCGCCGCCGGGATGATTGCCCTGGGGGTGTGCCTCCAGCCACAGGGCCAGCACCGCCGCCAAGGCCCGCTTGGCCTCCCACGGGGCGTCCTCGCCCAGTTCCCCGGCGGTGGCCGCGGCGATCCAGGTTTCCGCCGGCAGCACCCAGGTCAGCGCCCAGCCGCTGTCCGCCGCCCGCAGCTGGACCTCCCCCTCCAGCAGGGACATGGGCGCGCCCGGACCGATATGCACCGCCCCTTGCCACGCGCGGGTGAGGCACGCCCGCCAGGGCAGGCTCTCCCCTTCCACCACCAGGGTCCGGGGCAGCCGGTCCGGGGGCCAGGTCACCCACACGGTCTCCGCCGGTTGGGCCCGGGCCGGTCCCGGCCCGGGTTGCATCGAAGGGGCGGGCGGCGTCCCGGCCCCCCCTTCCCTTTCCCAGGGATCCTCTGACCCGGGCTCGGCCTGGTCCGGACCGGGCGGCGGCGGAGCCCCGTTCAGCCAGGCCCGCAGCCAGTGGTAGGCCCAGGCCTGGGTGGCGGTGGTGCTAGCGCGGAGGGCCAGGTCCAACCGGGCCTGGACCTGGGGCTCGGGATCGGGCGGCCATGGCGCCTGGGGCCGGGTGTGGCCTTCGGCCCAGAGGCAGCGGGCCTCCTCCTGCCACCGGGGCAGGTGGGCCCCGCCCAGGCGCCGATGGGTCAGTTCGTGCCGGAGCAGCGCCCCCAGATCGCGCCGGGCCAGGCGCGCCCAGGGCCGCAGGTGCAGGGTGGCGCCAACCCAGGCGGCGGCCCGCTGGGGCGGTGCGCCCGTGGCCTGTTCGAAGCCCTCGTCCCCGCTGTGGAGCCACACCTCCCAGGGGCCCGCCGGCAGCGCGCCGAAGGCGGCGGTGGCGTTCAGGGCCCCCTTCAGCGATTCGGCCAGTCGCTCCCGGGCCTCGGGGTCGCCGCGATAGGCGGCCGGCAGGGCGAACACTTCAATGCTTTGTTTATTAGAACCCTTAACCCCTGGCCCGGGGAAAAGGCCCCATAAACCCCAGGCCAGGCCCACCCAAAGAGACTTTCCCACCTGGGCCAAGGAGCGTCCTCCCCCATGAAATGGGCCGAGTGTACAACAAATTTTATATAATCCAACCCATCCCGCCATCGGCCCCCCGGGGCGCCCAACCGAACCAGGGATATTCCCTGCCGTTCAGCCATGGCATTCGGCGGCGCGGGATCCAGCCAAGACGGATCGGGGCGCCTGGCTTCCTGTTGCCTGTAACAATTCAATTCAGGAGCGTTGCCGATGAAGATCAGAAGCAAGGGCCGGGTCCGGATAGTTTCCGCCATCGCCTCGTTGGCAAGCGTCTGTGCCGGCCAAGCCGTCGTCCCCGCCACCGGCACCAGCTCCTGGAAGTTCACGGCCGGGCTCGGAATCATCAGTCAACCCAAATTCCCCGGCAGCGGGGAAGCGACGAAATCAGCCTTGCCCCTCCTCAGTGCCGACTACGGACGCTATTTCATCGGTGCGGCCCCGGGCGCAGGCGTGCCGGCGGGCCTGGGCGCCCACCTGGTCCAGGACGGCCCTTGGCGACTGGGGATCGGGCGGGGCGGCGTCTTCTAGCCTCCGTTGCGGCGCTCGCGACACTACGGACGCTTGTTGCGCGAACGGTCGTTCAATCCAGCCAGGGCAACAACGGTGCGAAGGGCTCGGCAGCTCGATCGGAAACTTGCGGATGCCTGGCCGGATCAGGAACATTCCTTTTGGCACAGACCGCTTTGGCCGGGATAGAATCACTGGTGATGCCGCACCGAAAGGGCGGTCTTCCTTTTTATTCCGGAGCGCTGCATGAAGATTCTTGTCGCCCTGAAACAGGTGCCCGACACCGAGACCAAGATCAAGGTTGCTCCGGATGGGAAATCCCTGGACCTTGGGGACGTGAAGTGGATCACCAGCCCCTACGATGAGTACGCCCTGGAAGAGGCCCTGCGGTTGAAGGAATCCAGGGAGGCGGAGGTGACGGCGGTCACGGTCGGCGGCGACAAGGCCAAGTCCGTGCTCCAGGGCGCCCTGGCGCTGGGAGTTCAGAACGCGGTGCTGGTGAAGTCCGAACAGACCGGCGACCCCATGGCCATCGCCCGTTCCCTGGCCGGCTATGCCAAGGACCAGGGCTTCGACCTGATCTTCCTGGGCAACAAGGGCTTCGGCGGTGACAACGCCTGCGTGGGGCCCATGCTGGCCGAACTGCTGGGCATGGCCCAGGCCAACGTCGTCACCAAGCTGGAAGTCCTGGACGGCAGCTTCCGCGCCGAACGGGAGGGGGATGCCGGCACCGAGATCCTCGAGGGCACCCTGCCCGCGGTGATCACCGCCCAGCGCGGCCTCAACGAGCCCCGCTACGCCAACCTCAAGGGCATCATGGCCGCGAAGAAGAAGACCATCGAGGAACGGGACGGGGAAGCCACCGCGGCCCTGGTGACGGTGGTCTCCCTGGACCTGCCAGCCGCAAGGCCCGAGGGCCGGAAGCTGGAAGGGGACGCCAGGACCCAGGCCACGGCCCTGCTGGGCCTCCTGCGGGATGAAGCCAAGGTCCTCTGAAGCTCTGATCCGTCCCTACGCTTCCCCAGTCCATGCCAACGAAGAGGTCAAAATGATCCTGGTTTTTTGTGAATTGAAAGATGGCGCCATCCGCAAGCCTTCCCTGGAGGCCCTGTCCGAAGCCCGCCGGCTGGCGGACGCCGCCAGCCTGACGGTGGGAGCCCTGTTCGTGGGGGCTGACAACGCCGGCGCCGAGGGCGCGGCCCAGTATGGCGCCGACACCATCTTCAAGGTGGAGGCCCCCAGCCTGGCCGCCTACTCCAGCGACGGCTTCGCCCAGGCCATCGCCGACACCGTGAAGGCCAAGGGGGCGACGGTCCTGCTGGGCGCGGCAACCTCGGCCGGCAAGGACGTGATTCCCAGGGCGGCGGCCCGTCTGGAGGCGGGCTACGCCGCCGACGTGACCGGCCTGGCCATGGCCGACGGCAAGCTCACCTGCGTGCGCCCGGTGTACGCCGGCAAGGCGTTCGCCGCCTCCACCTTCCAGAGCCCGGTCCAGGCCGCCACCACCCGGCCCAACGTCTTCACGGCGACGGTCAACCCCAAGGCCGGCACCCCGGAGACCCTGCCCGCCCCCGCCGGCGGCTTCCTGGCCGTGGTGAAGGAGATCCTGGCCAAGGGCACCGGCAAGCCTGACCTCACCGAGGCCAACGTGATCGTCTCCGGCGGCCGCGGCATGAAGGACGGCGCCAACTTCCAGATCCTGGAAGACCTGGCCGACGCCCTGGGCGGCGTCGTGGGCGCTTCCCGGGCGGCGGTGGACGCCGGCTGGGGCATCCCCCACAGCATCCAGGTGGGCCAGACCGGCAAGGTCGTGAGCCCCACCCTCTACATCGCCTGCGGCATCAGCGGCGCGATCCAGCACGTGGCCGGCATGAGCGGCTCCAAGCTGATCGTGGCGATCAACAAGGATCCCGAAGCGCCGATCTTCAAGCTGGCCACCTACGGCATCGTCGGCGACCTGTTCGAGGTGGTGCCGGAGTTGACCAAGGCGGCCAAGGCGCTCAAGGGCTGATCCGGTGCAAATCCCGCTCGCGCTGCGCTGCCCGGGCCCCGGCCGGCTGGTCTATGCCATCCCGGTCTGGTACCGGGTGGTGATGGGGTTCATCCTGGCGATCTTCCTGGCCGGCTTCGTGGTGGGCGGGGCCCATCCGGGTTTCCTGACCTGGGCCGTGCTGGCCATCGTCCTGCTGGCCGGGCTGTACGAGGAGACCTGGATCTTCGACGCCGATCAGGACCGGGTGATCCACCGGGCGGGACTGGTCATCGCCGCGAGGTCCTCGGCCATCGACCTGGCGGCCATCGAACGGTTCCTGATCGTGCCCCACGTGGAAGGAACCATCCCCGGCAGCGAAGAGGAACGGCGGGACAACGCCACCGCCTTGCGGGGCAGCCGGAGCGACGATGCCAGCGAGAAGCGCTCGCGCCACAAGAAGCCCTTCCTGAGCCTGGTGCTGGCCTGCGCGGACGGCACCGACTACCTGGTGGACCGGGTTCCGGCCCGGAACGCGGCCCACCACCGTGAGTTGTGGGCCCGCATGGCGGCGTTATGCGGCAAGCCCCTGGTCGACTTCCAACCCTGAGGATTTTCCTGGAGTTTGCAGATGCGAATGTTGGTGCTCGGATCCCTGCTTGGGCTCGCAGTCGGCGTCCCGCCCGGCCTGGCCGCGGAGGTCAGGACCCTGCCCCCGGCGGTCTATCAGCAGTTGAAGAACGGCCATAAGCTCGCCAAGGTGTGGATCAGCCCCCGGTTCGAACCGGCCCAGGGCTTCCGGGTCGGCAAGGTGGACTCGGCGGTGACCAGCCCGTACGGGGTGATCGTCGACTACCTCCCCTCCGCCCTGGGCCGCCTGGCCATGCCGGAATCAGCCAACGTCCTGACCTTTACCGTCACCGAACTGACCATCAAGGAGAAGCCCCAGATCAACTATTGTGCCGCCAGCGTCGGGGTCGAGGGCCAGGTGGCAGCCCCGGACGGAACGCTGCTCCTGGCCTTCACCACCCGGCAGGAATTCAGCCAAGGCACCGGAGCCCTGGCTGATTGCCAGGGGGCGGTGGACACCATCGTCGCGGCCATGGCCAGGGAACTGGGAATGCCCCTGGCCAAGGCCGTGAAGGCCCGGCCCAAGGCGGCCACAGCCAAGGCTCCCCAGCCGGTCGCGGCCCTGGCGGCGGCGCCCGGGCCAGTGGCAGTTGAACCGCCCCAACCGGTCACGGCCCCGGTAGCCAAGCCGACACCGGCGGCCGCGCCCGCCCCGGCAGCACTGGCGGTGGCGCCGGCCAAACCTGGGGATTCCACCGCGGCGGTGGCCCAGGATCCCACTTCCCGTGGGCATCACTTCTAGACTCGAATCGGACTTCGCCCCGGGGCTGCCCGCGGACTGCGGCCGTTTTCTGGCATGCTCATAGTGAACGACCGTCCGGAGCGCCCCATTTGATGATCAGGTCCCACAGCATTCCCCTGATCTTCCTCACCCTGATCTATGGCGCGATCCTCGCGGTGGTGGCGGGAGTGAATCACTTCGGGGCGGACAACTGGTGGCTGGGGGCCTTTAATCTCTACCTCCCGCAGGTGTTCTGGGCCGTCCCGGCGCTGCTGCTGGGGCTCGCCCTCCTGGGGAAAGGCCGCTGGGTCTGGCTGCCGGTGCTGTACCTGGCCTGGGTGCTGGGGCCGATCATGGGCTTGCGCTGGTCGCCCCAGGACCCGCCGGAACTCGGCTCCGTGCGAATCCGGGTCATGACCTGCAACGCCAAGTTCGGCATGCGCGACCCGGCCGAACTGCAACGGGAAATCCATCGCTACCAGCCGCAGCTGGTGCTGCTGCAGGATTCCCCGGGCCTGTCGGCGGGCTGGGCCGAAGCCCTGTTCAAGGGTTGGCAGATCCGCACCTCCGGCCAGTTCGTCCTTGCCAGCAAATTCCCCCTGGGCCCGGCGGAGATCCTCAAGGTGGCCATCCCGCACGGACACGAGGCCTTCCTGCGCTGCCAGGTGAAGCTGGGCGGCACCGCCGTCACGGTGTTCAACGTGCATTTCCAATCCCCCCGGGAGAGCCTGAACGCGTTCCGTTCGGACCGTAGCGGGCTGGACGCCGCGGCCGAGCTGGAGCAGAACGCGGCGGTGCGGCTGGAACAGGCCCAGGTGGTGGCCGAACTGGTCCGTTCGGAGCCGGGGCCGGTCATCGTCGCCGGCGATTTCAATTCCCCGGAAACCTCCCGGGTCTGCGCGACCCTGCGGGAGGCGGGCCTGGCGGACGCCTTCAGCGCCGGCGGCCGGGGCTATGGCTACACCTACGGCCACTTCCTGCTGCAGCACCGGCTCCCATGGCTGCACCTGTCCTGGATGCGCATCGACCACATCATGGTCGATTCCCGCACGCGGGTTTGGCGCTGCTGGTCCGGCACCGACAAGGCCTCGGACCACCGCCCGGTGTTCGCAGACCTATGGCTGTCCAAGTCGTAAGGATGGAATCCCGGACGAGTCCGCCATGAGTTTCTTCATGGCCCTGGGGGAGTCGGTCATGACCGCGTGGACCCCCAGGCTGTCGGCCAGGGCCAGATCCGCGGCGGTGTCGACGCCGAACAGGATGATCCTGACGTCCGGATGGGTGGTGATTTTGCTCCAAAATGGATCATGCCCCCGTGAGGGGGCATGATCGTTTTTCGGGAAAAGAACGCTGGGGCCACTATTCCCGGCGCTCAATGCAACTCCATGCACTCCCATCCGACCGCGTCAGCCGCCTGGCATGAGCCGCAGCACCAGGCGGCTGACAGGGTGGATCCTTGCCGGCAGCCATCAGGTCCCCTGGGACCGTACGGCTGCCGGGACCAACGTTGCCAGCATCCGAAGCGACGCTCGCGTCGCTTCGGATGCTGGTGCCTCGAACGGTCGTTCAATCCATCCGGG
>Ga0302202_10006485_pt1 | contig 11648 bp, 14 predicted proteins | sample II_Bog_N3_3_FD_194579 | JGI IMG/M metagenome (GOLD analysis project Ga0302202, IMG submission 194579) | Peat permafrost microbial communities from Stordalen Mire near Abisko, Sweden - II_Bog_N3_3 | ecosystem: Environmental > Terrestrial > Soil > Wetlands > Peat | place: Sweden: Abisko... | reverse complement strand
GGTGCGTCCGCAGCATTGGGGTTGTCCGGATTCCAAACCCCAAAAGAAACTGGAATCTGATTGGCCGTCTGGCCCACCGAGGTGATCTTCAACATCGCCTCGGTGGGCGGATGGGCGCAGACCACCCGGATAAAAAAATCGCCGGGCTGCTGGTCGGGGCACTCCATCGCCAGCTCCCCGTTTACCACCGCGTTGGCGTAGCCCTGCAGTTTTTTTGCGAGCAGCTCAAATCGGGCGTCGGGGTCGGTGGTCAAGCCGGCATCCGTGATGATCAGGCACACCTTGCCCTCGGCATTGGGCTTGGAAATGATGTCAATGGTCGTAACATTCTCGAGCGCCATATTTTTTCTTGATGGGTTGTGGTTTGGATTCGTCCCCCGCCGGTTTACGCCCATTCGCCCGCGTTGCCAAGCCGCATTTCAAAATAAAAAAAGCGGCCACCCGTTTTCCGTCTTCACCATTGGCTCCTGCCGTATGGCGAGGCAGGGCGACGCGACAGGCCGGAGGCCGCCCGGGTTTTGGCAGGGATGGCGCGCTGCGACGTCCGTCGGCCCGCGCTTTCCTGTCCCCGGCGGGCAGGCGGTTCAAAATTCCGCCGGCCAAAAGCGGGAAAGCGCCGGCGGGGACATCGCCGCGCAATGTCACCGTCTTTTGCGCCGGGGCCTTGTCGCGGAGAAATTTGAGCTGGGTCAAAAAGTCCGCATCCTTTTTGGGAATACAATCTTGTTTAGCCATAGTTTTAGTTGTTTTTGATTTTTATGTTTGTTTGTTTATTTCTATCGTTGTTTGTTGTTTTTCAGTGTTTTGTTTGACTGCACCGAAAGGGAAAATGGCAAAAGGGGTAAAACTGCATAAATCCTTCATTTCCATACATCTGTCCACGCCGGAAACGTCCCCGGAGACGCCGGAAACGCATCTGGCGTCGTCGGGGGCGCATCTTTTCATGGCAGGGGTGCGCCGGGCGACGCCGGGCGCACATTCCGTCAGGTCGGGGACGCCGCCGGTCAGGCAAGATGTGCGTCCGGCGTGATTGGGGGCGCGTCGGACAACGCCGGGGATGCGGTCTTTGTGGCCGGAGGCGTGTCGGGTCTGGCCGGGGACGCCCCCGGTGTCGGCGCGGATGCCGCTGGCGTGGCCGGGGGCACCGCTGGAGCGAAAGGATGTGCCGTCGAAGAAGTTCACGGCATCCAAGCCGGATGCCGTTGCGCGTTCACCGCATATCCACAAACGCTTCATTGACCCGCTGGCGAGCTAAACAAATTTTATGAAGCGCCGGCAAAACAATTCGTTCAAATAAAAATTCTGTTCATCAAAATACCAAAATCGGTGGCTGCTTGACGTGGTTTTTCCGTGCGGCGCAGTCGCAATGCAAATTCTCGCCAGGTTTGAATTGTTCATCATGCGCTGGTCGCGTCCAGAGCATCGCAGGAAATTCTTTACTCTTTTTTTCCAAATCCGCAGAGTATGCGCGTGTTGATTGAGAGCGATTCACGGTTCAAAACGGCGGCCAGTGCGCCGGATGTCCCGATGCCAGACGAATTTGTTTCCCAGTTTCAGGCCGCGTTGAAGCGGTCGCAGGATTTTCTGTTGTCGGAGCAGAAACCGGAGGGCTACTGGGTCGGTGAACTGTTGGTGGATGCCACGCTGGTGTCGGACATGGTGGCGTATCATCATTGGAACGGCAGCGTGGACCGGGAATGGCAGCGCAAAGCGATCAACCAAATTTTCTCGATGCAGTTGCCGGATGGCGGCTGGAACATCTACCTCCACGGCCCGTCCGAGGTGAACGCCACCATCAAGGCGTATCTCGCCCTCAAGCTGGCCGGCGTGTCGGTGAAAGACCCGCGGATGCTCAAGGCGCGCGAGGTGGCGCTGCATTTTGGCGGCGTGCCGCGCATGAACACGTTTTCAAAATTGTATCTCGCGCTGATCGGTTTGTTCCCGTGGGAATTTGTCCCGACGATCCCGTGCGAGGTGCTGCTTATCGGCAAATGGTTTCATGTGAATTTCTGGGACATGAGCAACTGGTCGCGCGGGATGATCGTGCCGCTGGCCATCATCAACCACTTCAAGCCGACGCGGCCGGTGGCGGTGAACTTGGACGAGCTTTTTCCCGATGGCATCCACGAACGCGATCTGGCGCTCGCGCCCGACCCGGAAAAGATTTCGCTCCGCAATTTTTTCCTGTGGCTCGACCGCCTGCACAAGCTGGCGGAATGGTTTGCCGAGCACGGCATCCATCCGTTCCGTAAGACCGCGCTGAAACGCTGCGAACAGTGGATGCTGGAACGCTTCGAGGGCAGCGACGGGCTGGCGGCGATATTTCCGGCGATGCTCAATTCGCTCATCGCGCTGAAATGTCTCGGCTATCCTGACGACCATCCGCAGGTCGTCCGCGCCGCGCGCGAATTGAAACGGCTGGAACATGAGGAAAAAGATTCCGTCCGCATCGAGCCGTGCTTCTCGCCGGTGTGGGACACGGCCATCGTCGCCATCTGCCTGCGCGAATCCGGTGTGCCCGCCGAACATCCGGCGATGAAGCGCGCCGCCGAGTATTTGATGGCGAAGGAGATTCGTTTTGCCGGCGACTGGGTTCACAAGAATCCCGCGAAGGTCGAGCCGAGCGGCTGGGTCTTTGAATACAACAACCAGTGGAATCCCGACGTGGACGACACCGCGATGGTGCTGCTCGCGCTGCGGCTGATTCCCACGGACAATCCCGCCAAACGCGACGAATGTTTCCAGCGCGGTTTGAAGTGGATGATGACCTTCCAGTGCAAGGACGGCGGCTGGGCGGCGTTTGACAAAGATTGCACGAAGAATATTTTGGAGAAAGTTCCGTTCGCCGACCACAACGCGATGCTCGATCCCGAGTGCGCCGACATCACCGCGCGCATTTTGGAGTTGCTCGGTTACGAGGGCTGGAGCTTCGGGCATCATCAGGTCAAGGACGCGCTCGACTACGTCAAGGCGCAGCAGGAGGCGGACGGCTCGTGGTATGGCCGCTGGGGCGTGAACTACATTTACGGGACGTGGCAGGTTTTGCGTGGCATGCGCGCGATGAGTCTCGACATGAATGAGGACTGGCTCCAGCGCGGCCGCGCGTGGCTGGAAAGCGTCCAGCACGAAGACGGCGGCTGGGGCGAACGCTGCAACACCTACGACGATCCGGTTTTCAAGGGCCAGGGACCGAGCACGGCGTCGCAGACCGCGTGGGCCGTCATGGGCTTGTGCGCGTTTGATGACCCGGAAAATCCCGCGCTCCAGCGCGGCATTGAATACCTCTGCCGCACGCAGAATGCCGACGGCTCGTGGACGGAAAACGAGACGACCGGCACCGGTTTCCCGAAAGTGTTCTACCTGAAATACGACATGTATCGCAACGCCTGGCCGCTGCTGGCGCTCGCGACCTACAAGCAAATCTGCGAACGCGCGGCGGCGAAGAAAAACGGCGCGGCCAAATGAATCATGGGCTGGCTGCATAAAAAAATTCTCCGCCCGCTGCTCTTCCGGCAGGACTCGGAAGCCGCGCACAACAAAGCGGTGAACGCGCTCGCTCGCGTCAGCCGCAGTTCGCTGGCGCTCGGCGCGGTGAAAGCCATTTATGGCTCGCCGGAATTGCCGACGGAAGTTTTTGGCCTGAAATTTCCCAATCCCGTCGGCCTCGCGGCGGGCATGGACAAGCACGCCGCCGCCGTGCCCGGCTGGGCGGCAATTGGTTTTGGTTTCACGGAACTCGGCGGCGTGACGTGGCACGCGCAGCCGGGCAACCTGCCGCCGCGGATGTTCCGCGCGATTCCTGACGAAGCAGTCATCAACCGCATGGGCTTCAATAATTCCGGCGCGGAAGCGGTGGCGCAAAAACTTGCCGAATGGAAAAATTCCGGCCGCTGGCCGGCGCATCCCGTCGGCATCAACCTTGGCAAGTCCAAGATCACGCCGCTGGAAAAGGCGGCGGAAGATTACGCCAATTCTTTCCGCGTGCTGCGCGACCTTGCGGATTTTTTTGTGGTCAATGTCAGTTCGCCGAACACGCCGAACCTGCGGCAGTTGCAGGACAAGGCGGCGCTCGATGAAATCTTTGCCGCGCTGCAACAACTCAATACTTCGCGGAAGCCTATTCTCGTGAAGGTTGCGCCCGACTTGTCGTTTGAGGCGCTCGACGAAATTTTAGAATTGGTCGCGCCACGAAGCATCGCCGGCATCGTGGCGACGAACACGACCATTGCGCGCCCGCAGACCGGCGACGCGGCGCTGCAAAAGATTTACGCCGAGACCGGCGGCTTGAGCGGACGGCCGTTGCGCGCGCGCAGCACCGAAATTGTCCGCCACCTTTTCAGGCAGACGAATGGCAAGGTTCCCATCATCGGCGTCGGCGGAATTTTTGACGCGGACGATGCGTGGGAAAAAATCACGGCGGGCGCGGCGCTCGTGCAGGTCTATACCGGCATGGTCTATGAAGGGCCGGGCGTCGCCAAAAAGATTGTCACCGGCCTGCGGGAGCGCATGGAAATCGCCGGCCTGAAAGATTTGTCGCAGGCGGTGGGTTCTGCCAGATGATTTATGTTCGAGCATCACACCAAACCGTTGTTGCCGCGCCGCGAGTATCACCGCCGCATCGTGCGCAACGCAGGTTTGGGCGCGGTCGTCATTGCCGTTTCGCTGGGCATCGGCATGGCGGGCTATCACGTCTTTGAAAAGCTGCCGTGGGTGGACGCCTTCCTGAACGCCGCGATGATCCTTTCCGGCATGGGCCCGGTGGCCACGCTGGATACCAATGACGGGAAAATTTTCGCCGGCTGCTATGCGCTCTACAGCGGCCTGGCGCTGATCGCCATTTTGGGCATCATCTTTGCGCCCGTCGTCCACCGCGCGCTGCACAAGTTCCATCTGGAGGACGAAGGCCGCGACGCCAATTGACCCGGCGCATTGGCGGACGACATTTTTTCCCTGACATCCGGCGATTCTCGTCCAGAATGTCCGTTCTAAATTATGCAAGCCACCCGTATTCTCCCCGACCTGCAATGTTCGCTCCTGTGCGAGGAAGTCCGCCAGGAAGTGAACGGCAACCTTTTCCTCATCGGCGTCGTCCAAGTCGTCCGCGTGCCGCAACTGCCCATCGTCGCCGGGCGCATCTGCGTTTTCAACCGCTGGGCGGCGGGCATCGGCCAGTTCAACGAGACCGTCCGCCTCATCGCGCCCGACCAGACCACCGTCATCAACAAGAGCGAAATGAAGTTCGAGCTGCGCGACCCGGCGTTGAGCGCGACGAACGTCACCTTCTTCGGCCAGGTCAAATTGGAAGCGGCCGGCACCTACTACATCGAAGTCCTCGTGGACGACGTGATGAAGCTGCGCTATCCCGTGCCGGTCATCCACGCGCCGATGCCCAACCAGCCGCAGCCCACGGACAAACCGGCCTGATGGCTTCGGTGGTGTGGCGTCGGGGCGGTGCCCCGGCCATTTGATTTGAAGTCCTCCGTTTCCGGCCACCGGCCGGACGCTACCCCTTCCTGAATCTGTGTTTCATCTGCGTCCATCTGTGGCTAGAATCCGGTCGTGAACGCGCTCCGCGAACCGGCCTTCGCCTGGGAACCGCTCACGCCGCGCGGCGTGGCGGCGTTCGCCCGCGCCTCCTTCGAGCGGCTCTTCGTCGTGCAGGCGGTCTTCGCGCTCATCGCGGCGGCGGCGGTCGTGTGGGTCTTGTCCGACGGGATTTTTCCGGTGATTGACGCGGCCATTGACCAGTTGCCCGACGCCGGCTCCATCCACGGCGGCAAGCTCGACTGGCGCGACGATTCGCCGGTGATGCTCGCGGAGGGGAAAATTCTCGCCCTCGGCGTGGACGTGGAACACGGTGGTGCGCTGCGGTCACCGGCGGACTTCCAGTTTGAGTTTGGCCGGGACGATGTCCGCATCTACTCGCTCTTTGGCGAGGCGTATGTGGATTATCCCGCCGGCTACCTCATCGCCGCCAACCGGGGCGACGCGCGGCCGGCGTGGGGCGCGTGGTCGCCGAACCTCCTCGGCCTCGTCGCCGTCGGCACGTTTGTCGGGCTGATACTGGTCTGGGCGCTGCTCGCCACCATTTATTGCCTGCCGGTTTGGCTGCTCTGTTTTTTTGCGAACCGCGACTTGAATCTCTTCGCCAGTTGGCGGCTGGCCGCCGCCGCGCTCATGCCGGGCGCGCTGCTGCTGTCTGGCGCGCTGGTGTTTTACGACCTCGGCGGGTTCGACCTCGTGCAGCTCTGCTTCGCCTTCGGGATGCACCTCGTCATCGGGTGGATTTATCTTTTCGTCAGCCCGCTGTTCCTCAACCGCGCGCTGCCGGCGGCGAAGAAGAACCCGTTCGTGCCGCAATAAAAGTTTTCCGGCGCGAATCGCCTTGGATTTCCCCCGGCCAACTACCACGCTACGCCCATGTTTTTGGCGACTTTTAATCCCGCGCGGCAGTTGCTGTGCTGTAGTTACATTGACACCGTCCTGCCGGATGAGCTGGCGCGCGGCCGCGCGGACGTGCACCAGCTCATCGCCGGGCTGGCGCCGGGTTACCGGCTGCTCGTCAACCTCTCACAGTTGAAAGCCATGAGCGTCGAATGCCTCACCGAGGTGGGCGCGATGATGGAGCTGTTTGACCGGAGCGGCGTGGGGTTGGTCGTGCGCGTCATCCCCGACGAGACCAAGGACATCGGCTTCAACATCCTGACCGTCTTCCATTACCCGCATCGTCCGCAGATTGTCACCTGCCAGACCCTGCCGGAGGCGGCGCGGGTGCTGGGACTATGACGAGGGATGGCGGTGGCAAACTTTGCACCGGCTGCGGCATTGGCGTTCGCGGTTGCGCCGTTGGCGTTCGCCGTTGGGGCCGGGCAAGACGTGGCGGGGGCAAATCCGTTTGGCCCTTTGGGATTGACAGGCGGCGGGCGGCGTGGCTTGGTGGTCGGCGCAAATATGAGCGTCTTCTTCGACACACACGCGCACCTGGATTATCCCGAATACGAAAAGGATTTTGCCGAGGTGCTCGCCCGCGCGCAGGCGGCGGGCATTGCCAAGATCATTTCCATCGGCACGAGCCTGGACAGCAGCCGCCGCGCGGTCGCCCTCGCGGAACGGCATCCGGCCATCTACGCCGCCGTCGGCTGGCATCCGTCCGAGGCGCTGTCCGCGCCCGCCGACCTGCGCCCGGCGTTGCACGAACTCGCCCGGCATCCCAAGGTCGTGGCCATCGGCGAGACCGGGCTGGATTATTATCGGCTGCCCAGCATGGATCCGGAAAGTTGGAGTTCACGCTTCAGCGTGTCCGGGGACAAGCTAAAGCTTGAACTCCAACAAGCCGACCTCCATTACAAACAACGGCAGGCGGAGATTTTTCAGCAGCAGCTTGAGGTCGCGGCGGAGGTTGGCCTGAACGCCATCATCCACCAGCGCGCGTCGTTCGACGACACGCTGGCGCAGTTAAAGCCGTTTGCCGGCAAGGTGCGCGGGGTGTTCCACTGCTTTGGCGAGAGCGTGGCGCGGCTGGAAGCGGTTTTGGCCATCGGCTCGCTGGTGAGCTACACCGGCATCGTGACGTTCAAGAACGGCCAGAACATCCGCGACGCCGTGGCTGCGACGCCGCTGCGCCAGTTCATGCTGGAGACGGACTGCCCGTATCTCGCGCCGGTGCCATATCGTGGCCAGCGCTGCGAACCGGCCTACGTCAAGGAGATCGCCGCGACGGTGGCGCAGGTGAAACAGATTTCGCTGGAGGAATTGAGCGCGGCGACGTGCCGGACGGCGCGGGAATTTTTCCCGAAGTTGTGAGCGGTTCCGGTGCTTTGCCGCTTGACTTAAACGGGCGATGGCGAAAATCTCGATGCCGGCATGAACCTGAACTCAATTTCAAACCTCGCTTCACCAAAGCGATTGCCCGATCGCGCCGGAATCGTGGCGCTGGGACTAACCGTGCTGCTCGCGTGGACCTTGACCGGTTGCCGTAGCCCGGAGACAGCCACAAGTTTTCCAACGGATTATCTGGGCACTCCGTTTACCGATGCCAAGTATCACGACGGGGCACAGAAGATTCCTGGCCGGGTGAAGCTGGCGTATTACGATCTCGGCGGCGAAGGCGTGGCATATCACGACACCACCCCGCAGAATCTCGGCAGCGGCGGCTTGAATCCGCTCAACGGCGATTACCTGAACGAGTTCCGGCACACGGAGGCGGTGGACACCTCCTACACCAAGTCCGCCTGCGACACGAATCCCTACGTGATGGTGATGCCGGAGCTGGGCCAGCTCTATGTGGGCTGGACGGATGTTGGCGAATGGCTGAACGTGTCGGTGGAGGTCGCGAAGGCGGGCGATTACGGCGTCGGCCTGATGTATACCTGCAACGGCCCCGGTAAGATCAGCCTTGATGTCAACCGGCAGGACGCCACCGGGCCGCTCGCGTTAGTGGACACACATAACGCGCAGGAGCCCGTCGCCTGGCGGCAATGGCATCATTGGAACAAGATGACGCGGCTGGCGAAAGTGCATCTCGCCGCCGGCAAACAGCTCCTGACGCTGCACGTCGTGGCCAACGGCAATATGAACTTCGATTATCTGGAGTTCACGCCGGAGCCGTGAGGCGGGCCGCGCTTTGGCATTGAACCAATCAAGTTATTATTCATCCAACCCTTTATGACCAAGCAGCAAGTCCTCGACCTTTATTTCCTCGACGCGCGGCACAAGCTCATTGATGTCGCCGCGTTCCTCGACCGCGTGGAGCGCGCGGAGGGATCGTCTTCGCCTTCAGCTTCGACGCGGCGGGCAAAGGAGGATTTCCGGCTGAAAAGGTTCCGCGCCGCGCTCATGAAGCTGGATGGCAAAAAGAAGAACAAGGCGAAGGCGGTGCTGCTCGCGTTCAGTGATCCGACGACGAAGCCGATAGTGAAAGCCACCACCAAAGGCGCGGTGGGAGCATTTTCAAAATGAAGGAGCCCCAGATGCTCACAGATGGGAAAAGACTTTCGCGCGCCTTTGAAAAATCTGTGTTTCATCTGTGTTTCATCTGTGGCTAAATAATCCTCGTGTGGTTTCCTCTTTTCATTCTCGCGTTCACCGCGCTGGTCGGCCTCCATTTCTGGTGGCGGGCGAGGTTCAAAGCGCAGGCGGAACGGCGCGCGGCGGAAATTGAGGCTTCGCAGCGCCAGCAGCGGCAGACATCGCTGGACGCCAAGGCGCAGCAGCAGGTGCTGTTCAACTCCATGCTCGAAGGGTTGCTGCTGCTCGACCGCAGCCGGAAAATTTATCTCGTCAACCGCGCGTTCAAAAATCTTTTCGGCCTCAAGACGGAGCTGCGCGGCAAAACCATCGTCGAGGCGCTGCGTTTGCACGAACTGGACGAACTGATTCAGCGTGTCGAGGCGGAACAGCAGGTGCTGGATTACGAAATCAAGCTGCCGGACTTGAACGAACGCTGGCTGCAGGTCAATGCCGCCATCATCACGAACGCCGCCGGCGAGCGCGACGGGACGATTCTGGTTTTTCGCGATTTGACGCGGTTGAAGCAGCTTGAGCGGACGCGCGAGGAATTCGTCGCCAACGTCAGCCACGAACTGCGCACGCCGCTCTCGCTCATCAAAGGTTACGTCGAGACGCTGCTCGACGGCGCGCGTGACAATCCCGAGGTGGCCGAGCGGTTCCTGAAAATCATCGAGCGCAACGCGAACCGGCTGGACCTACTCATCCAGGATCTGTTGACGATTTCCGCGCTGGAATCGGAAAAGATAAAATTGAATCTACAGCCGGTCGAACTGCACGCGCTGGCGGCGAAAGTTCTAACCGACCTTAACGCCAAAGCGGAAAATAAAAATGTGGCGCTCGTCAATGACGTGCCGGAACTCACAGCGCACGGCGACGTGAACCGGCTCGACCAGGTGCTCGCCAACCTGGTGGATAACGCCATCAAATACGGCCGGGCGGAAGGCCACGTCACTGTCGGCGGGAAAAAACGGGACGACGGCGCACTGGAAATTTTCGTGCGCGACGACGGGCCGGGCATTCCCGCCGAGGCGCTCGACCGCGTGTTTGAACGGTTTTATCGCGTGGACAAGGCGCGTTCGCGCGACCAGGGCGGCACCGGTCTCGGGCTTTCCATCGTGAAACACATCGTGCAGGCGCATGGCGGCGAGGTGCGCGTGGAAAGCGAAGTCGGCCAGGGTTCGACGTTTTTTTTCACGCTGCCCGTTGCGGAAAAGACAAGCAGCCCGGACTTGTTTTCAAAATAGCTCCCAGTGGATGCCGCCGGTTGGCCGCGAAACTTCTTGGTCGGCGCGGTTAAAAATTTTACAGTGGGCGCATGGTTCACGTTGGCATCGGTTATGACGTTCATCAATTGGTCGCCGGGCGCAAGCTCGTTCTCGGCGGCGTGGAGATTCCGCACACAAAGGGCCTCGACGGCCATTCGGACGCCGACGCGCTGATGCACGCGATCTGCGACGCGGTGCTCGGCGCGATTGGCGAGGAGGACATCGGCCACTTTTTTCCGAACACCGACCCGCGCTGGAAAAATGTGCCGAGCAAAATCTTTCTGGAAGAGGCGTCGCGCATCGTTGCGCTGCGAAACGGAAAAATCGTGAACGTGGACGCGACGGTCATCGCGCAGGAGCCGAAGATTTATCCGCACATCAAGGCCATGAAATTCTGCATCGCCGAGGCCTTGAACATCAATATGCAGCACGTCGGCGTGAAGGCGACGACGAACGAGTTGATGGGTTTCATCGGCCGCGAGGAAGGCATCGCCGCGATGGCCGTGGCCAGCATTGACCTGCCGGAATAATTTCCCATGCCTAAAGCTGAAATTGCCTGGAAGCGCGTCACCGAGGACGGTGAGAAACTGCAGGTCTATGCCCAGCACGTCGGGCATGAGTATCATTTTTTCCAGCGTGCCAAGCGGTTCGATGTCTGGGCGCGCGTGAAGGAACCGCCGCTGGAAGACTGGCTGGAACTGCTCGACGCCGTGCAGCGCCTCGTCAATCGCCGCCGCTACATGCCGGATGACGAGAAGCGTTTGCGCGCCCAAATCATTGAAAAATTTCCGGAGGCGGAAATTTAATTTGGTTGCCAGCTTGGGTAATTCACGGAAAAATTTGCCACGCATGAAGGCCAAGCCCACCGCCGACAACCTGCATCCGCATACCGGCAAAATTCCGCTGCGCGAACGTGAGCAACGCCACGGCCATCGCGGCTGCGTCGTGTGGCTCACGGGACTCTCAGCCTCCGGCAAATCCACCATTGCGACCGAGCTGGAACGCGAATTGTTCCGGCGCGGCTGCCAGCCGTTCATTCTCGACGGTGACTCGGTGCGGCAGGGCCTGTGCAGCGATCTGGATTTTTCCGAACGCGACCGGCATGAAAACATCCGACGCGTGGGCGAGGTGGCGCGGCTGTTTTCCGATGCGGGCTTCATTTGCATCTCGGCTTTCATCTCGCCGCACAGCGCCGACCGCGAGCTGGTGCGCAACCTGATGCCGGCTGGCACGTTCATTGAAGTGTTCGTCAACGCGCCGTTGGCCGTGTGCGAGCAGCGCGATCCGAAGGGGCTTTATGCGAAGGCGCGCAAGCTGAAGATCAAAAATTTCACCGGCATCTCCTCGCCGTATGAACCGCCGTTGAAGCCGGAA
>Ga0302202_10006471_pt1 | contig 11659 bp, 12 predicted proteins | sample II_Bog_N3_3_FD_194579 | JGI IMG/M metagenome (GOLD analysis project Ga0302202, IMG submission 194579) | Peat permafrost microbial communities from Stordalen Mire near Abisko, Sweden - II_Bog_N3_3 | ecosystem: Environmental > Terrestrial > Soil > Wetlands > Peat | place: Sweden: Abisko... | reverse complement strand
CACCAACAAATCGGGCCATGGCGGATGACGGCTTCGCCTCTTCCGCCCTACATCGTTACACCCTATCCAATCGACGCAGCACGCTCCGCAGCCGCCCTGGCCCAGCTCGCCGCCGCATCTTCATCAAACAACTCGGTGAGCTTCTTCATCATCGTGCCGCCCAATTCCTCGGCGTCCACAATCGTCACGGCGCGTTTGTAGTAGCGCGTCACGTCATGGCCGATGCCGATGGCGACCAGTTCCACCGCGCGGCGATCTTCGATTTCCTTGATCGTGTCGCGCAAATGGCGTTCCAGGTAATTGCCGGGATTGACCGACAATGTGCTGTCATCCACCGGCGCGCCGTCAGAGATCACCATCAGAATGCGGCGATGTTCCGGGCGGGCGAGCAGGCGGCGATAGGCCCATTGCAGCGCCTCACCGTCGATATTCTCTTTCAACAGACCTTCACGCAGCATCAAGCCGAGATTTTTGCGCGCGCGGCGCATCGGGCTATCGGCGGATTTGTAGATGATGTGGCGCAGATCGTTCAAACGGCCCGGCGAACGCGGCTTGCCTTCCTGCACCCAGCGCTCACGCGACTGGCCGCCTTTCCAGGCCCGCGTGGTGAAGCCGAGCACTTCCACCTTCACCGCACAGCGCTCCAGCGTGCGCGCGAGAATATCGCCGCACATCGCTGCCACCGTGATCGGGCGACCGCGCATCGAGCCGGAATTGTCGATCAGCAGGGTGACAACCGTGTCGCGGAATTCGGTATCGCGCTCGCGCTTATAGCTCAGCGCCAATAGCGGATTGATGATCACCCGCGCCAGACGACCGGCATCGAGTTGACCTTCTTCGAGATCGAAATCCCACGCCCGCGTCTGCTGTGCCAACAGGCGACGTTGCAGACGGTTGGCGAGTTTGGCCACCACGCCGGAGAGATGCTGCAATTGCTGGTCGAGATGCTGGCGCAGGCGCGCAAGTTCGTCGGCGTCGCAGAGATCCTCGGCATGCACCTCTTCGTCGAACTGGCGGGTAAAGGGCTTGTAGGCACCTTCCTGCTCACCGCTCGGCTTTTCGCGACGCGGCTGCGGACCACCGGGGCGGTCATCGCCCTCGGCGGCAGAACCGTCATCCTCGGCATCCTCACCGGATTCGTCGTCCGACGCCTCGCCGACCATTTCTTCGGGCTGCGCGCCGAGCATCGATTCCTGCTCGGACTGGCTCTGGCCTTCGCCCTGCTCGGAATTGTCCTGCGCGCCGGACTGCTCGCCGTCTTCCTCGTTGGTGTCCTCGGAGGGGTCGCTTTCGGATTCCGCTTCGGCCTCGGCGAGGTCGAGCGCTGCCAGCAGCTTGCGGGCCGAACGGGTGAAGGCGGTTTGGTCATGCGTGTTGGTAGCAAGCTCGTCGAGCGCCTTTTCGGCCAGCGGGCCGAGCGTCTCGCGCCACATTTCCAGCACGCGGCCCGCCTCACGCGGGGAATTCTGGCCGGTCATCCGCTCGCGGGCGAGCAGGCCGAGGGCGGCGGCGGCCGAGAGTTGATCCTTGCGGGTCATCCGGTCGTAGCCTTCGGCCTCGCAGGTCTCCGCCAGACGGGCGCGCAGATTTGCGGCAACGCCCGACATATTCTCGGAGCCGACGACTTCAACGCGCGCCTGTTCCAGCGCGTCATACGCATCGCGCGCTTCCCGGCGAACCGGCATGCGGGCGTTGTGCACGTTATCGTCGTGGTATTTCAGCCGGAGCGCGAGCGCATCGGCCGCCCCACGCATCCGCGCCATTTCGGCGGGCGGCAAAGCGCGCGTCGGCATCGGCAGACGGGCACGCTTGCCCGCGAGGCCAGCCGGGCCGGGCTGATAGGCCACTTGCACGTCGGTGACGCCGGCCACAGCGCGCAATGCACCGGCCGTGGCCTTCTTGAACTCTTCGGCGCGAGTGTTGTCCTTGCGGTCGCTCACCGGAACCCCTTAGCCCCGACGAACCAGACCACCCGTCGGCAGTTCCTCGTTGAAGCAGCGCTGATAGTATTCCGCCACCGTCGAACGCTCGGCCTCATCGCATTTGTTAAGGAAGGACAGACGGAAGGCGAAGCCCACATCGTTGAAGATTTTGGTGTTTTCCGCCCAGGTGATCACGGTGCGTGGGCTCATGACGGTCGAAATATCGCCGTTGATGAAGCCAGCGCGGGTGAGATCGGCCAGAGCCACCATGCTCTCGATGCGCTTCTTGGCAGCCTTGTCGGAGGCATCCACGCCCATCTTCGCCATCACGATCGAGGTTTCCTGCGCATGCGGCAGGTAGTTCAGCGTGGTGACGATGTTCCAGCGGTCCATCTGACCCTGGTTGATCTGCTGGGTGCCGTGATACAGGCCCGTGGTGTCGCCGAGGCCGACCGTGTTGGCGGTCGAGAACAGGCGGAAGCCGGGATGCGGGCGGATCACCTTGTTCTGGTCGAGCAGCGTCAGCTTGCCTTCCACTTCCAGCACGCGCTGGATGACGAACATCACGTCCGGACGGCCAGCGTCATACTCGTCGAACACCAGCGCGCAGGGGTGCTGCAGCGCCCAGGGGAGGATGCCCTCGCGGAATTCGGTGATCTGCTTGCCATCCTTCAACACGATGGCGTCTTTGCCGATCAGGTCGATGCGGCTGATATGGCTGTCGAGGTTGACGCGGATGCACGGCCAGTTGAGGCGGGCGGCAACTTGCTCGATATGCGTGGATTTGCCGGTGCCATGATAGCCCTGCACCATCACGCGACGGTTGAAGCTGAACCCTGCCAAGATGGCGAGCGTGGTGTCACGGTCAAAGATATAGGTGGGATCGATGTCCGGCACATGCTCGGTGCGCAGGCTGAAGGCCGGCACGTGCAGATCAGAGTCGATTCCGAACGTGGTGCGCACATCCACCGTGATGTCCGGCATGCTTACGGCCGAGGTGGGAGTGGGCGCAGCGACATCGTTCATGGTCGTTCGGTCCTGTTGTTCTTCGCGGATGACAGCATACGCCGCGAAATTTCGTCTGGGTAGGGCAGGGCGTCTGTCTGAAATGCCCGGCTGGGTTATGCCTGACCCGCTTCTTGTGGCTCGCCGATGCGCCCACGGATGGTGGCATAGGCCAGATTGATGGTTTTGATGCGCTCTTCGGAGGCACTATCACCGCCATTGGCGTCTGGATGATGCAGTTTCGCGAGTTCCTTGTAGCGCGATTTCAGCACGTCCATCGTCACCGGCCAATCGAGCCCCATGGTGGCCATTGGCTCGCGCAATTCCTTCGGCACCATATCGGGATCGGGCGCGCGCGGGACGCCGCGACGACCGGCCAGACCGGCGTTGAGGACGTGTTGGGGGTCGCGCAGCATGGCTTCGTCGATTCGGGCGCCAAGGGTTCCGAGCGGCACCGAGGGACGCTGCCAGCAGGCATCGGCGCGCAATTCGTGCTCAATTTGGCCGGGCGTCATGCCTTTGTAGAAATCCCACTTGGCATTATATGCGCGGACGTGATCGAGGCAGAACCAGAAATAATCATTCAGCTGGGTGCGAGATTTGGGCGCACGGTAATGGCCCGGGTGGGCGCAATCCGGCATATCACAGAAACGGCCCGGCGCGTCCGGATCGGGCGCGTAGGCCCGGGGTCTTGGAGGACTACGGGTCATGACTGCCTTATGTGCGGGCTTGCAGCCGGATTGGAAGAGGGGATTTACGAATGAGCCGGAAGGATAGGATCGAGGCTGCCTTGCGTGCAGCGTTCAGCCCGCAGCGTCTTGACATCAGCGACGACAGCGCCCGCCACGCGGGGCACGCCCACCGCATGACCCAGCCCGGCCATGCGGGCGATGGCGGCGAGACGCATTTCAGCGTGGCCATGACGAGTGCGGCCTTCAGCGGGATGAACCGCGTGGCGCGCTCGCGTGCGGTGCATGAGGCGCTGGCGGCGGAGTTTGAGGGTGGGCTGCATGCGTTGGGGCTGAAGCTGGCGGCACCGGGCGAGTAAATTGTAGGGCGGGTCGTGGACCCGCCCTACGGGTTATTCACCCCAGCGCCAGAACGTTGTCTTCCCCGTTCCATGCCCGCGTTCGGCGAGCATCCGTGCCGGGAGTTCCAGCTCTTCGTCACCCGCGGTCTCCGCCACAATCAGCGCGTCCTTGCCGATCCAGCCCGCCTGATCCAGCGCCTTGAGAGCCGTCGGGATCAGTCCCCTTGCGTAAGGCGGATCGAGAAACACCAGCGAGCATGCCGGCCCACGCGCGGGCTTGCGGGCATCAACCGCCAGCACCACGCCGCGTTTATCCGCCTTGCACATCGCCAGATTGGTCTTCAACGCCGCGAGCGCCCCGCGATCCTGCTCCATGAAATGCGCCCGTTTCGCCCCGCGAGACAATGCCTCCAACCCCAGCGCCCCGGTGCCCGCGAACACGTCCAGCACCTCGGTATCGCGCAGATAGCCCTCGGCCCAAGGGGCGTGGGCGAGCATGTCGAACACCGCCTGCCGCATCCGTTCTGAGGTGGGGCGGGTGGTTTGGCCCTCGGGTGCGACCAGGGTGCGACCCCGCCATTGCCCTGCCACGATTCGCATACGAAACTCTCCGCCGATTGCCGCTGTGCACCCTGCATGCTACCGCGAGCGCAGAATTTCCAGCCCACACATGATTCAAGAGACCAAAACGTGCTGAAGCGTCTTCTGCGACATAAATTCGTGCTGGGCGTGCTGGCCGGTCTGCTGGCGCGCTATCTGTCTTTTGCGATCAACACCACGCGCTGGACGCTGGTGGGGGCCGAGCATTTCGCGGCCACGGAGAATGGTGAGCCGACGATCTGCGCTTTCTGGCACGAGCATCTGCCGTTGATGCCTGCGCTGTGGAATCGTGTGCGGGTGAAATCGCCCGCAACCAAGGTCTATGTGCTGGTCAGCCGCCACTCTGATGGCCGCCTGATGGGGGATGTGGCGGAATATTTTGGCATGTCGCTCGCCTATGGCTCCAGCTCGCGTGACGGCAAAAGCCGGGGCGGGGTGGCGGCGGTGCGGTCGATGCTGGAGAAGATGCGGGCGGGCAATCAAGTCGCCATCACGCCAGACGGCCCGCGCGGCCCGCGCCGCAAGGCCGCCGCCGGGGTGGCGCAATTGGCAGCCCTTTCCGGCTTGCCGGTGGTGCCCTGTGCGGCGCGGGCCACGCCATGCAAGACTGCGGGGAGCTGGGATCGCTTGATCCTGCCGCTGCCCTTCGCCCGTGGCTATCTGGTCTGCGGTGAGTCGATTCGGGTGGCGCGCGATGGGCTGGATGCCGCCCTGCCGGTGATTGAACAGGCGCTCAACGACGTCGCCGAGGAGGCCGAAAGACTGTGTCGGGCGTAATTCTCTGGTTCTATGCGCTGCTGATGCGGCTGGCGGCAGGTTCGCTGCGATCATGGCTGCGCGACCGTGCCGAGGCGGGCAAGGAAGATATGGGCCGCATCGGCGAGCGTCGCGGTCGCGATCTCAGCCTGCGTCCGTCCGGCCCGGTGATCTGGTTGCATGCGGCCAGTGTGGGCGAGGTGACGTCGATTTTCCCCGTCATTGACATCCTGCGCGCCCAGCCCGGTCTGCGTGTGCTGATCACCACCGGCACCCGCACCTCGGCCCGACTGGTCGAACGCCATATAAGGGCGACGAATTCGGTGCGCATCGTCGAGCACCGCTTCGTGCCGCTTGATGTGCCGATCTGGGTGGAGCGGTTTGTCGATCACTGGAAGCCCGCCGCCGTTGGTATGGTAGAAAGTGAGTTATGGCCGAATCTGCTGGCCGAAATTCATCGCCGCAAAATTCCGCTGCTGCTGATCAATGCGCGGATGTCGGACCGCTCCTATCGGCGTTGGAGATATCTGCGCGGTGTGGCGCGTCGCGTGCTGGGGATGTTCTCGGAAATCCAGGCGCAATCGGATGAGGATGCTGAGCGGCTGCGCAGGCTGGGTGGCCAGAATGTCACCAGCCCGGGCAATCTGAAATTCGCCTCCCCCTTGCTGCCGGTCGATGAAGGCGAATTGGCGCGCGTGCGGCATCGGTTGGGCGGGCGTCCGGTGTGGCTGGCGGCCTCGACGCATCCGGGCGAGGAGAAGATCGCAGTGGGCGTGCACCGTGCGCTGCTGGCGGAATTCCCCAATCTGATCACCATCATCGTGCCGCGTCACCCGGAGCGCGGTGAGGCGATTGCGGCTGAAATCGTCAAACGCGAGCATGATCTGAACGTCACCCGTCGGCATCTGGGCGAGCCGCCGCCGAATGGTGGCATCTGGATGGGCGACACGCTGGGCGAATTGGGGCTGTTCTATCGCCTCGCCCCGGTGGCCTTCGTTGGCCGTTCGCTGGCCGTCGGCGGTGGGCAGAATCCGATTGAGCCGGCCCGGTTGGGGGTTGCGGTGGTGATGGGGCCGCGCACCGAGAATTTTGCCGATGCCGTCGCAGTGCTGGAGCAGGCGGGCGCGCTGCGTTTGGTGGCGGATCAGGCTGCATTGGCTGAATGCGTCGGCGACATGCTGCGTCATCCGGAGAAGGCGGTTGCTATCGGGCAGGCTGGGCAGTCTGCTGCCGGGCGGTCTGCGGAATTGCCCAATCTGGTGGCGTCGCGGCTGCTCACCCTCGGCGGGTTGTCGGTGTGAGTCTGCAGCCGCCACGCTGGTGGCCGGCCGGGCAGCAGCCCGGATGGCTGATGCGTCTGCTGCTGTCACCGCTTTCCACAGTCTATGCCGCCGCCACCGCGCGCCGTGTGGCGCGGATTGGGCATCGCGTGGCGGTGCCGGTGATCTGCTGCGGCAATGCCAGCGTCGGCGGGAGCGGCAAGACGCCGCTTGCCATCGATCTCGCCATCCGTCTGCGTGCACGCGGCTGCAATCCTGCGGTCATCACGCGCGGTCATGGTGGAGCGAAGCCTGGTCCGTGGCGGGTCGATCCGGCCACCGACACCGCCGCCGATGTCGGTGACGAACCGCTATTGCTCGCCCAAGCTGCCACCACTTGGCGTGGCGCGGATCGGGCGGCGAGTGCGGAGCTGGCCGTGGCGTCCGGGGCCGATGTGCTGGTGATGGATGACGGGTTACAGAACCCCGGTCTGGTGAAATCCGCGTCCTTTATGGTCATCGATGGTGGGGCAGGCTTCGGCAATGGTCGGGTGCTGCCGCTCGGTCCGCTGCGCGAGCCCGTGGCGGCGGCGGCGCAGCGTTGTGTGGCGGCGGTGATCATCGGTGCAGACATGACGGGGGCCGCTGTCGCTTTGCCGTCCGATCTGCCGGTGCTGCACGCCATGCTGCGTCCGAATGCGAATGATCTCGCCCGCCTGCCACCGCGTCTGCTGGCGTTTGCGGGCATCGGGCGGCCGGAGAAATTCTTCACCACCTTGCGCGAAGCCGGTCATCCGCCGTTGGAAACCCGCAGCTTTGCCGATCACCGCCCCTACACCGAAACCGATCTGGCCGCCCTGCGCGCACGCGCGGCGGCGCTGGAGGCGACGCTGGTGACGACGGCGAAGGATCTCGTCCGCTTGCCTGTCGGCTGGCGCGCGGGCATTGAGGTGTTGCGCGTCGGGCTGCAGTGGCAGAATGAGGCGGAGATAGAAGCCCTTCTTGACGGGATCCTCACCCGCCCATGTCCGCCCCGAAAGTAACCCTGCTGCACCTGCTGGAGGCCACGCTGATTGCGGGCTTCATCCGGCTTGTGCGGTGGATGGATGTCGAGCGCGCCTCCGATCTGTTCGGCTGGATAGCCCGCACGTTCGGCCCGCTGCTGCCGGTGAACAAGGTGGGTGACACCAATCTACGCCTCGCCATGCCGGAGCTGGATGCCAAGGCCCGCACGCTTGTGCTGCGCGGGGTATGGGACAATCTCGGCCGCACGGTGGCGGAGTTTCCGCATCTGGGTGCTCTCAGCGAAACCACGTCCGGTCCGGGCTTTGAGGTGGTCAATCGTGAGATGATGCTCGCTTTGGCTTCGGGTGAGGCTCCGGTGGTGGTGGTGGGCGGCCATCTGGCGAATTGGGAAGTCGGCCCCCTGGTGATGACCCGATTAGGCCTGCGCCTGGGGTTCTTCTACCGGGCGGCCTCCAACCCGGTGGTCGATGGCGTGATTCTGCGCCTGCGCGAGGATGCTTATCGCGGCGTGTTTCCGGGTTTCGCCAAGGGTGCCTCCGGTGCGCGACAGGCGGTGGCGTTTCTGCTGCGCGGCGGACATCTGGGGATGCTGGTCGATCAAAAGCTCAACAATGGCATCGAAGTGCCGTTCTTCGGCCATCCCGCGATGACCGCCCCGGCGGCGGCCACCTTCGCGCTGCGGCTGAATGCGAAGATCATCCCCGCCCATGTGCAACGCATCGGCCGCGTGCGCTATCGGGCGACGTTTGAGCCGCCGCTGGAGTTGCCCTCCACCGGCAACCGCGAGCAGGATGCCGCTACGGTGACGCTTACGATCAATCAGCGGTTGGAAGCGTGGATCCGGGAAGCACCGGAGCAATGGTTGTGGCTGCATCGGCGGTGGCCGAAAGAGGCGACACGCGCGATCACGTAGTGTCGCCCAGCGCATGGAGAAGTCTGAATGCCTGCACCGAAATACGCAGTCTACGCGCCCGCCGCCCCTTACTTCGATCTGGTGCGACGATCGCTCGGCAACCTTGTCGATGGCGAGCATTTTTTTGACATCATCACTGACAGCACGATCTACGAGGTTCGCTACGATTTTCCGGGCTGGCCCCGCATAATCCAAGGTCGTTCCGACCTGATGGCCGCATTTAGGGGGTATGTCGAGAACATCGCACTTCAGTCGGCCGACCAATTGATCGTCCACAAGGCGGATGACGGCCATGTCGTCGTGATCGAATACGAAGTCCACGGGAACATTCTCGCCACCGGCGTCAAATACAGCAACCGGTTCTGCTCAATCATCAAGCTTGAAAACCGGAAAATCGTGCATTGGCGAGACTACATGGACTCTCTCGCAGCATGGAATGCCTTAACGGGCCAGAAGAAAAGTTAATACACGAAGAAAATATTGATAATTAACTTCACCCCGTAGGGTGGGATCCCGCAGGGACCCCACCATCTTGTGCGCAGCATGCCTAATTTAATTGTTTAACCGGAACAATAAGGGCGCAATTCTCCCTCACGCTCCTCTATCTCTGCCAAATCCCGCCCGTCGGGCCGCCGACAACACGCCTCTCGGCAGCGGAATCCGTCCAAAATCAATTGGTTTTCGTGGCTTTCGTATCCGAGGCTTGATCACGCGCACCACGGGTTCCGGCTTCACCACCCCAGGCCGCAACACATCAGTCTCGATGGCCAACATCCGACACACCGGCCGTAGAATCCGCGCCGCTTGGGGCGTGGCCTTGAGCAACTCCACCATTTCCGGCTGCTCCAGAATATGCCGCAACTGGCAGCCATACCCTGCCGCTTGATAGGATGCTGCTCTAACAAGCCAACCAAACCGCCCCGGCCAAATCCGCACGCCGGTCTTTGCGGCCTTGCGCACGCCTGTCTCCACGCGGGGCGCACGCTTCCACAGCCGTCCGGCCTGAAACCGCACCACCAACCGCTCAATTTTCCTGCAAATTTCGCCCAACCGCCGATACAACAGCAGCGCCAAAACCTGGCTCAACATCCCGCGCACAGTCCAAGCCCCCACCATGCCGCGCAATGCGCAGAGCACCGCCGACAGGTTCTGATACGGGGAAAGGGCTGCGGATGACTCCATCAGAAACTAACAGCATATTATGTGGTCTAACTCAAGCCAAATCGCACCCCGCACCACACAAATCCATGGGGTGGGTTCCCGCACGGACCCCACCGTCTTGTGCGCGGCGTTTTAGAGCATGATGATTTAGGGTTGAAACTTGACCACCCCACACCCCGATCACAAATCGAAACTCGCCTGCCGCGCCACACCACCCGACACGGTCGCGTTGAACTCACCATCCGACACCATCACCCGCAACGCCGCCCCCGGCTTCGCCTGAGCCAACTTGCTCACCGGATGCCCCTTCGCGTCGAACACCAGCGCATAACCCCGCGCCAACACCCCGTGATGCGAAACCGATTCCAACCGCGCCCCCATGCCCTCCAACCGCGCCGCCTGTTCCCGCAAACGGGCGAGGAGCGGGGCCGGATTGAGGCGGGGGAGCAATGCGCCCGCTTTCGCCGCCCGGGCCGCCAGCGCGCCACGTCCGGCACTGCGCAGACGCTCGCCAGCCAGAGCGAAGCCCGCGCGGCGTTTGCTGACCAGACCCGGCAACGCCAGCGTCAATCGCGTGCTCGCCTGCGCCAAAGCGGTGCGTCGCACCCGCACCAAGCCGGGCAAAGCCAGTTCAAGCCGAGCCGTGCGGTCGTCCAAACGTTGGCGGGCGAGGCCGGTGATCGCCCCCAGATCGGGCAATCCGCGTTCAGCGCGTTGCAGGCGCAGCCGCTTCTCCTGCGCCATCCGCCCGAGCGATCCGGCTAGGCGGGCGGCTTTTTGCAGCAAATCGGCCAGCAATTCCGTCCGCTGCGGCACTGCGAGTTCCGCCGCCGCCGTGGGGGTAGGGGCGCGGCGATCCGAGGCGAAATCGATCAATGTGGTGTCGGTTTCGTGGCCGACGGCGGAGATCAGCGGAATCGTGCTCGCCGCCGCCGCCCGCACGACAACTTCGTCGTTGAACGCCATCAGATCTTCGAGCGAGCCGCCACCGCGTGCCACGATCACCACACCCGGGCGCGGAATTGGCCCGCCCACCGGCAGGGCTGAGAAGCCACGAATGGCAGCGGCGATTTTCTCAGCCGCCCCTTCGCCCTGCACCGGCACCGGCCAGATCAGAATATGACGCGGAAAACGGCGGGCGATGGTGGTTTTGATGTCTTGAATCACCGCCCCTTGCGGGCTGGTCACCACGCCCACCACCAGCGGCAGCACCGGCAGGCGGCGCTTGCGGTCGGCGTCGAACAGCCCTTCCGCCCCGAGCTTGAGCCGCAACGCCTCAATCCGCGCCAGCATCGCGCCAATGCCGGCATATTCCATGCGGTCGACGATCAACTGGTAGCTGGAGCGGTCGCCATAGGACGAGACTTTGCCCTGCGCGATCACCTCCAACCCGTTTTCCGGATCAAGCCCGAGTCGCGACACCGAGCCTTTCCAGACCACGCTGGAAATCTTGCCGCCCTCATCTTTGAGCGAAAAATAGATGTGTCCGGAGGGGTAGCGCTTGAGTTCGGTGATCTCACCGCGCACCCGCACCCGGCCAAACGCGCCTTCCAGCGTGCGTTTTACCGCGCCCGAGATTTCGGAAACCGTGTATTCCGGGATATTGCTGCTTCGCTCTTCCATGCCGAATGGATTATGCCATGCCGCACGCGCCGGGAAGGGTGTGCAGGATAAGGAATGCGACGATGCGGGTTCTGGTAGTGGGCAGTGGTGGCCGTGAGCATGCTCTGTGCTGGGCGCTGAAGGCATCGCCCTTGCTGACCAAGCTCTGGTGCGCCCCCGGCAATCCGGGCGTCGCCGAGCTTGCCGAATGCGTCGCCATCGGCGTGCTCGACATTCCCGCGTTGGTCACCTTTGCGCAAGAGAACAAGGTTGATCTCGTCATCCCCGGCCCGGAAGCCCCACTTGTGGCGGGCATCACCGATGCGATGCAGCGCGCGGGCATCGCTTGCTTCGGCCCCTCCGCCGCCGCCGCCGAGTTGGAGGG
>Ga0302202_10006469_pt1 | contig 11660 bp, 10 predicted proteins | sample II_Bog_N3_3_FD_194579 | JGI IMG/M metagenome (GOLD analysis project Ga0302202, IMG submission 194579) | Peat permafrost microbial communities from Stordalen Mire near Abisko, Sweden - II_Bog_N3_3 | ecosystem: Environmental > Terrestrial > Soil > Wetlands > Peat | place: Sweden: Abisko... | reverse complement strand
TCCCTCATGAGCGTCACTTTCCTTGGTTGTAGCGTCGGATTTATCGCCTGGTTTCTTGTCCGCTATTTGGTGGCGGGTCTCTATACCGTCAATCAGAATGAGCGCGCGGTGAAGACTTCCTTTGGGCGTGCCGAGCGCGTTGGCGATGCCAAGACGGTGGATTCGCCGATCGACGAGGGGTTCACTCCCGAGGAGCGGGAACTCTACAATTATCCCCAGGTGAGGGTGATTCCGGCGGGGGGGCCGTATTTCAAATGGCCTTGGGAGGAAGTTCACAAGGTCGTGGTGGCCACACAGACGATCAATATGGCGCTTGATCCGGAAAATCCGCGCAGCTTCAACGAGGATAGCTTGCTGGAGGCGGTGACCCGGGATCAGCTCAATACCGGGCTCAAAGGACAGATCCGCTGGCACATTTCACAGCGCAATCTCTACGCCTATCTCTTCGGAATCAAGAGCCCCATCACCCATGTGATGGCCTACTTTGTCTCGGTGCTGCGGGAGCGAATCGCAAATTTTGAAGCACCTGCGGATGCCCAGCAGGCCGATGCAACTGCCATTCACAATATCGCCGCGACGGCTGTGACCGGTATCTCGATCAATGACCTCCGTAAAAACCTGAGCGAGATCAATGATTACATGGCCCGTGAATGTTCCAATTCAGCTGGGCGATACGGGATCTTTCTCGATACTTCGCTCATCACGGGCATCGACCCTCCAGTTGAGGTGGAATCGGCCCTTGCCGCCATCAATACTTCCTACAATCAGGTTTCCTCGGACATCAGCCTTGCGCAGGCTGCTGCCGATCAGAAAATCGTCCAGTCGAAGCGTGCCGTGGAGATCGAGACGCTGAAGGCGCAGGCCGAAGTGCAGCCGATTGTGGCCTTGGCGGAGCAGTTGAAAGCACTGAAGCAAAGCAGTCCCGGAGCACTTCGCGCTTATGTTCGCAATGTGAGGCTGAAGCTCTTCAGCGAGGCAACCCGCGTCATCACGGAGGGCAATACCCATGAATGATTTCACCGTTCCCCAACCTGCCATGCAGTTTGTAATCTCCGCCGTGATGACCTTCATCGGGATGTTTATTCTCTTCCCGATCATCCTCGCCGTGATCCGCCTGCTTGGCATCTACACCATTGTCTCGGAGCGCCAGGCCAAGGTCTATGTGCTCTTTGGTAAAGTGCTTGCTGTCATCGACGAGCCGGGACTGCATCTGCTCATCTTCAAACTCGGGATCAAGGCTCCGCTGGTGATGCTCCTCGGCCAGTGCCATGTTATCGACCTGCGTCTCGATCAGCAGTATTTCCGCAGTACTCCGGTGAATTCCGAAGAGGGGGCACCCATGGGAATTGGTGTCTGGTATGAAATGTTCGTGAGTGATCCTGTCTCGTATCTTTTCAAGAATGCCGATCCGCGCGGTTCTCTCGGGGCGAATGTCGGCAACTCGACCGTCCGCTGTCTCAACAATATGCCTCTGGCCGAGATGCTTCAGAACAGGCATTTCATGAGTCAGACTGTCAGAGCCGAAGTCTCTCCCCAGTCGAAGGAATGGGGCTACAGCCTCGGCTCGGTTTATATCCGCAAAGTTCATTTCCGAGATCTTGGAATGATCCGTCAGATTGAGGCCAAGGTGGTGAACCGTCTGCGTCAGGTGACCTCCGCCATCAAGCAGGATGGAACCAATCAGGTGAACATCATCGCGAGCACCGCCGAACAGCGTGCTGCCAATGAATTCGCCAAGGCGGCGGCGATGCGCCCCCAAATTGTCGGCGAAGCACTGATGAAGATCTCCGAGGATGAGGAAATCTCCCGTGCCCTCTTCAAGGTGCTTGAAACTCAGAACATCATCAATGGTCAGGCCACCATCACCTTGATTCCTGAGAAATCAGCACTCCTTGGTGAACTCCTGGCGATGCAGGGGGAAACGAAACCTCCTGCAAAATAGGGGGCTGAAATGCCCAGAATTTTCTCGCGCAAAGGCGCAAAGGCGCAGAGTGACGAAACCTGGCAAAGAGGAGATGTTGAAATTTTTCAGGGCAGATTTTCGTTATGTTCTTCTTTTGTGAAAATCTTTGCGCCTTCGCGTCTTTGCGCGAGAAACGCTTCTTTAACGATTTCTCAACTCAGGTGATGTGAAATAAACAGGACGCCTGCTTTCCTGCGGGCGTGGAGGTTGCCTGGGAGATTGATTTTCGCTGTCCCAATGCCTTTCGTGTCAAACTCCAGCAGGGAAGCCGTGCGCTCCACTTCGGCAAAACCGGGCTCATCAATTCCGTGATGTTTCAGCCAAGAGTGGATCACACGACGGCGGAGTGCCGGGTGGAGTTCCTGAAGAAGCTTCACCGGAAGTTCTGTCTTTAAGGCGATGGGGTTCGAAAGGGCTGAGAGTAGATCCTCTTCATCCGCGAAGATTCGGGCATTGCGGACGATGGCACTTCGGAACGAGGGACCCAGAAGTTCCTCGATGAGCGGAAGTAGTCGAAGGCGGATTTTGTTGCGAGAAGGTGAGGCTGCCTCGGCAGCGGTATTGGTCTCATCTTCCCGATAGCGTAATTTTCGCTCGCTGAGATAATCGAGTAGCTGGCTTTTGGTGACTGCAAGCAGGGGACGGTAAAGCGTCAGCGTGATGCCCTCGATCGTGCGGGTCGATCGGGGTTTTATCCCGGAGAGTCCAGCCGTGCCGGAACCCCGTAAAAAGTGAAAGAGGCAGGTCTCCACCTGATCGTCGGCATGATGGGCCAGCACGAGCGAGCGGCTACGATGTTTCCGTGCGACGGATGCGAGAAACGAGTAGCGCGACTGCCGGGCGGCGGTTTCTAGCGAGATTTTTTCGCTCTTTGCGAGAGAGCGCACATCGGCAGAACCAAGTTCGAAGGGCAGAGCAAGCTTGGCGGAGAGTCGCTCCACAAAGGCCGCGTCGGCACGCGAGGCGGCTCCGCGCAGGCGGTGATTAAAATGAGCGACAACGAGGTTCTTGAATCCTGCTTCAAGCAAGAGATGAAGCAGTGCGATGGAATCGCTTCCTCCAGAGACAGCAACTACGAGCTTCATGTTTCGGATCAAGGCAAGCTCACGCTTCACCTCTACTGCCAGAGGGTAGATTGATCGATTTGGTTTAGCTTTCTTCATGCTCATCTTCCTGCCCTCAGTCCCTAATAGTCTTCAGTCTAGACCCCTTCAGCCTGCGGCCAGTGGCCGCGTCAGCCGATTTGCGAGGCACCGAAATAGGGGTGAAGCGGTTCGGGCAGGATTAATGGTCCCCCCGGCTTGGTGTGGGTTTCCAGGAGGGCCACAAAGAGGCGGGGAAGTGCTGTGCCAGACCCGTTCAAGGTATGACAGAATTGGTTTTTCCCCCCGGCGTTCTTGTAACGGAGATTCATGCGGCGCGCCTGATAATCGCCGAAATGGGAGCAGCTGGAGACCTCAAGGTAGGCTCCCTGACCGGGGGCCCAGACTTCGAGGTCATAGGTGCGGGAGGCGGAGAATCCAATGTCGCCGGTGCAAAGTTCGAGAACACGGTAGGGGAGATGGAGAAGTTGCAGGACTTTTTCCGCATTGGCGGTCAGGGATTCCAACTCGGCGGCGGCTTGATCAGGCGTGGTGATCTTGACCAACTCGACCTTGTCAAACTGGTGCATGCGGATCATCCCGCGCGTTTCACGACCGGCTGATCCGGCCTCGCGGCGGAAACAGGGGGTGCAGGCAGTGAGTTTCAGTGGAAGCTGTGCCTCGGAGAGAATCTCCTCCCGGTAAATATTGGTCAGGGAGACCTCCGCAGTCGGCGTGAGGAAGGAGGCGCCGTCATCAAAGCCGTACATGTCATCTTCAAACTTCGGGAGCTGGCCCGTCCCTTCCATGCAGTCCCGGCGCACGAGCACCGGAGGGGCTATTTCGGTGTAGCCGTGGATGCGGGTCTGAAGGTCGAGGAGGAAGTTGATCAGGGCCCGCTCCAGGCGTGCTCCCTCCCCGGTGAAGAGGACGTAGCCGCTGCCGCTGATCTTGGCCGCCCTTTCCAGATCGAAGAGACCGAGACGGGCACCGATCGCGACATGATCCTCGGGATTCATCGGGGCTGGTTCGCCCCAGTGCTTGATCGCCACATTGGCCTCGGCATCGTATCCCTCCGGCAGTCCGGGGGCGGGAAGATTCGGCACCCGCAGCAAGAGATCCCGCTGTTCACCATCCAACTCAGTCGCGGTGCGTCCGAGTTCCTCCATTTCGGTGGCAAAGGTTTTGACCTGAGCCTCCAGTTCGCTGGAATCGCCACCACTCTTCTTAAGTCCACCGATTTCCTTGCTCAGGCGGTTGCGTTCGGCGCGCAGATGCTGGAGCCGGGTTTCGGTTTCCCTGCGACGGGCATCAATGGCCAGGATCTGGTCCACCAGGTCGGAAAATTGGGGAGACCGCGTGGCGAGGCGTGTTTTGACGGAAGCGGGATCCTCTCGGAGCAGTCGGATGTCGAGCATGGGAAGAGACTAAAGGATGAAAGCTGAAAGCTGAAAGCTGAAAGCTGAACCAAGCCGGTGGGAAAGTTAAAGGTGCGGAAAGGTCAGAAGACGAAGGTCGAAGGTCGAGGGGCTAAAACGGAAAGCTGAACCAAGTCCCTTTTGAATTCTGGCTTTCGACCTTCGTCCCTCGACTTTGAGCCTCTTTATCCTCTTCCCGATGTTGTCAGAAAGCAGAGGTGAGTTAAGATACTTCCCACACTATGGCTGCACAGTTCCGCGATTACTACGAGACCCTCGGTATTTCCAAGGGTTCCTCTGCCGATGACATCAAGAGCGCCTTCCGCAAGCTTGCCCGGAAACATCATCCTGATCTGGCCAAGGACAAGAAGACTGCCGAGGAGAAGTTTAAGGAGATCAATGAAGCCTATGAGGTGCTGAGTGATTCCGAGAAGCGTAAGAAGTACGATGAGTATGGTGCCAACTGGCAGCATGCCGGGAATGGATTCGGTGGTGCTCCCGGTGGTGGGGGTGGCGGCGGGTACGGAGGCTTTCCGGGTGGAACTGGCGGGCAAGGTGATGCTTCGGATTTCCATTTCGGAGGCACGGGATATAGTGATTTCTTCGAGCAGTTTTTTGGAACACGCCGTGGTCGAGGCTATGGCGGTGGTGTTGAGTTTGAGGAGACTCCTCAACGGGGCCGTGATGTGGAGGCCGATATCCTCGTGACCCTCGACGAGGTGCTCAATGGGGCGACTCGTCAAATTTCCTTCCGTAAGGGAAATTCCCCGCAAGTGCAGACCTACACAGTGAAAATACCGAAGGGTGTCCGCGAGGGGCAGCGGATCAGGCTCGCCGGTCAGGGGGGCGCGGGTGCCGCTCATGGCGAGGCGGGGGATCTCTATCTGCGGGTCAAATTGCAGCAGCATCCCGATTACCGCTTCGAGGGGACAGATGTCCACTATGATGCCGAGATTGCCCCCTGGGTGGCTGTTCTGGGGGGTGAGGTGACCATTCCCACTCCTGATGGTCGGGCCAAGCTCAAGCTCCCTGCCGGAACGCAGAATGGGAAGAAGTTCCGTATTCCGGGGCGTGGTCTTCCGGAGAAGGGGGGAGGGCGTGGAGATTTTTACGCGATCGTGGAGATCGCCGTTCCTGAATCGATTTCACCCGAGCAGAAAGCTCTCTGGGAACAACTGGCGAAGCTCGGAGAATAGAGAGTTAGGAGGAAGGAGTCAAAAGTGGGAAGGTAAAGAGGTCGAAGGACTATAGACGAAGGTCGAAAGCTGGAAATAAGGGGCTAGGGGCGAGTTCAGAGATAAAAAGTCAGAAGTAAGAAATTGGAGGGGAAAGGCCATCGACTTTCGGCCTCTGATCTCCGCCCTCTGTCTTCTGACATCTTTCGTGCTTTTCAGTCCTTTGTCGGCCCTTTGTGGTAAAATTTCAGGCCCATAATCCTGAATCCCCAGCTCTATTTCAACGGAAGCTCTTCCGCCGTCATGCTGACTGGAATGCCCTCGGAGACTTCGGCGATGTTCAGGGTTTGCTGAACCGGTTGTTCCACAGGGAGATCCCAGAAGTAACGGCGCAGGACAACCTTGATCGTTGCCGTCAGCGGTACCGCAAGTAGTGCTCCAAGAAGCCCGCCCAGAATCACGGTCCAGGCGAGGACGGAAATGATGACGGTCATCGGGTGGAGGCCGACCGAGCTGCCGATAATTTTCGGAGAAATAAAGATGCCTTCCAGCCAGTTGGCCAAGGTGAAGATCAGCAGCACATAAAACGGGTGCCAGAGATCCCCATATTGGGCCAGGGCGATCAACATGGCGGGGATGAGGCAGAGTGCCATGCCAAGATAGGGAATGAGGCAGAGGATGCCAACCATCAGACCGATCAGGAAGGCGAAGTCGAGCCTCACAAAAATAAAGAGACAGAGTCCCACGATGACCCCGTCAATCATGCTGACCAGAAGCTGTCCCCTGAAAAAGTGGATCAGGTAGTCGTTGATCTCATTGAAAAGCGAGACGATCTCCACCTTGAGCGGAGAGGCTCGCATCGGCAGATAGCGGCTCCAGTTGTCGGCCATGGCAGGAGCTTCCAGTAGGAAGAAGAAGAGAAAAACCGGTACCAGCACAAGACTCAGCAGGAATCCGAGGAGTCCGAAAACTCCGCCGATGCTGGATTGCAAAAAGCTTCCAACGCTTGAAGCGATCGTGGGTAACTGCTCCTGCACCCAAGAGAGACTCTGGTTAACGAGCTCGAATCCATACATCTTGATGCTTTCCGGGGAGAGATCCTCCAGCGGCGAGTTGCGATGCGGTGCCGAGGCTTTCAGGGCTGCAAGTTTCTGGAGCTGAGTTGCTGATTCCTTGGCAAGCGAGGAGATGCTTTGACTGTAGGCGGGGATGCGACTGGCAAAAATACTCCCCTGATGCTCCAGTGCCGGTGCCACCGTGAGCCCGATGAGGGTGACGCCTCCCGAGAAGAAGATGAAGACGATGATGACGGCCCAAGTGCGCGGAATTTTCCAGCGACATAGGATGGCGACTACCGGAGTCAGTAAGTAGGCCAGCACTCCTGCAATCGCAATCGGTGTGAGAACGGCTTTCAGACTGACGAAGATATGGATGGCGCTCCATCCCGTCAGCAAGATCACGGAAACAACGGCAAGTGCGGCCATTGCGGTCAGTCCCGCCCAGCAGACTTTTTTCTGAAATGGAGTGGGAATCTCGTTGGAAGCCATGGTTTTAATGGGAACTACCCTGTTTTGTGCAAGTTGTCCAATGTCCAGAAGACGTGGCTCTTTATTTTTCCTTACAAATCACCCGATCCATCCTTATATCGTGGGGTTCGCACGGGAGGGAATCTAGAAGCTGCCAAGGCCAGCAGAGGCCGATTTTGATCCCCTGAAAATCAGGATGTCCCAACAGCCTGTCGTAATATCCTTTTCCTCGTCCGAGGCGTCCTCCGTTCTTATCGAAGGCGAGTCCTGGAACGATCGCCAGATGAACCTCTTTGGGAGTGACAGCTTCCCAGGACACTGGATCGGGTTCCTGAAACCCCAAGGGATTATTGATCCAGCGGCTTCCCTCTAGCAGCCGGTAGAGTGCGAGATGTTCCCCCTCAATCCGGGGAAAGAGAAAGCTCTTTCCCGGATCCCCGGTAAGCACCGCCATCACATCGATTTCTCCGGGAAGCGGGTGGTAGAGTAGGATGGAGTTAGCGCTTTTCCACGCAGGAAGATTCAACAGGATTTCGCAATAAGAGGCGGAATCTCCCTCACCATACTCAAGATGCTCAAGGGAGAGTTCCCTGAGACGGGCACGCAAGAGTTGCTTATTATTCAGCGTTACTTTTGAAATCATTCAGGTTCATCATTCGGGCAAGGAACGCGCATGGTCAAAAAACTTCTTTCAGAAGAGCTCAGCAAGCTTAGAAAAAAACGAATCCAGCCTGAGAATCACGTTACCATGATTCCTGCGGAGGGATGGCATCGGCGCAACTTTCTTACCGAGATCCTGATCCCATCCCTCTTCTCCCCGCGAGAAAAGAATAAGAAGTCCCCGGTCTTGCCCGAGTTGGCAGCCGGACAGATCGGAATTACCTGGATTGGCCACGCCTCCTTCCTGATTCAGACGCCCGAACAATCCGTTTTAATCGATCCCAACTGGGCGCGCTGGCTCAAAGTCATCAAACGCCTGCGCGAACCGGGTATCGCCCTCGATGATCTTCCCGCGACCGATCTTGTGCTGGTCACGCACGCCCATTTCGATCACCTCGATAAAAAATCGCTCCGTGCCGTGGCGGCGAATCAACCGATCGTCGTGCCCGAGCATGTTGGAAGTCTCGTGGAGGGGTTGGGGTTCAACCGGGTTCAGGAGTTGAAGCGTTGGGAGTCCATGGAGGTGGGTGGGCTCAAAATCACGCTGACCCCTGCGTATCATTGGGGGGCGAGGATGCTGCATGATCAGCACCGTGGCTTTGGCGGTTTCCTGATCGAGTATCAGGGGCGCACGATTTTTCATTGCGGTGACAGCGCCTGGTTTGATGGGTTTTCTGAGATTGGAGAACGGAGTAACATCGACATCGCTCTGCTGCCGATCGGTGCCTACGATGCGCCAAGCGGGCGCGATGTGCACATGAATCCCGAGGAGGCCTTGCGCGCCTTTCAGGCCCTTCGGGCGAAACTGATGATCCCGATGCACTATGGAAGCTTCCGTCTCGGTTTTGAGCCGATGGACGAACCACCAGACAGGTTGATGGGGCATGCCCGTTCTCTGGGCCTCGATGACAAGATCCGCATCCTCAACGAAGGGGAATCACTGGTCTTCTGAAAAAAGGCTGAAGGAGTTTAGACTGAAGGCTGTTAGCGACAGATGAGGAGATGCTCACGCGGAAACGCGGAGTTCGCGGAGAGGGAGAGTAGTTAGAAGTTAGGAGATGGGATGAATTTGAAACGCTCAGCTTTTCTATTCAGCCTTTCGGTTTCTTCTATCTCTTATCTCCTATCTCCGATCAGCCCATGATCCTCCTCTACTTTCCGAGCACTTTATTCCAGGCGGCGATTTGCGCCGACTTGGAGGCAAAGAGGGACTCCGGGGAATCGACGATGTCGATTGTGGTGATGGTGTCGCCCTTGCGGATCGCATTCACGACTTCCTGGTCCTTGGCACTGTCAACGGCACCGAAGATGGCATGCTTGCCATCGAGCCACGGGGTGGGGACGTGGGTGATGAAGAACTGGCTGCCGTTGGTCCCGGGACCCGCGTTTGCCATCGAGAAGAGTCCGGGGCGGTCGTGTTTGAGTCCCGGAGCAAATTCGTCCGGGAAACGGTATCCCGGGCCGCCCATACCGGTGCCGGTGGGATCGCCCCCCTGAACCATAAAATCAGGGATAACGCGATGAAAGGTGAGCCCGTTGTAGAATCCCTTGCTCGCAAGATTCAGGAAATTGGCGACGGTGAGGGGAGCCTTGCTCGCGTAGAGTGTGGCGTGGATATCACCCTTGGAAGTGTGCATCACGATCCTGATATCGGTGACGGGGGCTGCGGGTGAAGCGGCACCGGCGATGTCAGGAGTGATGGCCGGAGCCAGGGTGAGAGTTGCAGAAAGGGCGAAAAGTGTCTTTTTCATGGGAGGAATATTGGGTAGCAGAGAGTGGTGCCAAAGAAAGCGAAATCATCCAAGTCTCCCCAAACAGCCAGGAAGAGCTCTCCAAAGCCCGCTTCCAAAACTCTTCCTGCCGATGTCATCCGCGTCGGCCTTGTCCAGATGCGCTGCGTTAGTTCCCGTGAGGAAAACCTCAAGTCCGCGGAACGCTGGATTCGCGAGGCGGCGGCCAAGGGCTCCAAGGTGGTCTGTCTGCCCGAGCTGTTTCTGAGCGAGTATTTTTGTCAGAGCGAGGATCACGATTATTTCAAGCTGGCCGAGGCGATCCCCGGACCGACGACTGCTGTGTTGGAAAAATTGGCCAAGGAACTCGGGGTCGTCCTGATCGCCTCCCTCTTCGAGCGTCGCGCCCCCGGCCTCTATCACAACACCACTGCGGTGATCGAGGCGGATGGCCGTTATCTGGGGAAATACCGCAAGATGCATATCCCTGACGATCCGCTCTTCTACGAGAAGTTTTATTTCACCCCCGGCGACCTTGGTTTCCGCAATTGGAAGACCAGTGCGGGTGATCTCGGCGTGCTGATTTGCTGGGATCAGTGGTATCCCGAGGCTGCCCGTCTGACGGCCCTGCGAGGTTCCGAAGTGCTCTTTTATCCCACGGCGATTGGCTGGCATCCTTCGGAGAAAGCGCAGTATGGTGAGAATCAGAAGGCGGCCTGGCAGCTTGCCCAACGGGCCCATGCCCTAGCGAACGGATGCTTTGTCTGCGGGGTGAACCGGATCGGGCATGAGTCTCCCGCCGGAGGTGCGGGGCTGGAATTCTGGGGCGGAACTTTTGTCGCCGCTCCCAATGGCATGATCATTGCCGAGGCTCCCGCCGACAAGGAGATGGTGCTGGTGGTCGATCTTGACCGGGATTTCATGGATACTCAGCGGACGCATTGGCCCTTCCTCCGGGATCGACGCGTGGATGCCTACGAGGGAATCGACAAACGTTTTATTGATTGAGCCCGATAGCCCCCCAGTCCAATTTTCTCCCGGATCGGGTGCGGAACTACCGCGTGCTCCTACAGCGCTGGAGACGATTGGTGAGAAAACTTCCGTTTTTGCAGCTCCGCTATTTTGGTGAAGCCTCCGGCTATCCACTAATGCTCATTGAATCGAGGCACCATCGTGAAGGGGCCCGTTCCCTGTATGTCTCGGCTGGAATCCATGGGGATGAACCGGCGCCGGTGGAGGGTCTGATTCAGTGGGCCGAAGAAACTCTTCCTTCCCTGAAGGGATGGAATTTTCAGATATTTCCCTGCCTGAATCCCTGGGGTTTGGAGCGCAATCTCCGTTTCGACGAAGAAGGACGTGATCTCAACCGCTGCTACAATTCACGCAAGGTGCCCCAGATCGTGGAACAAATCAGGGCGATGAAGGGACGGAAATTCGATCTCGCCCTCATGCTCCACGAGGATTACGACGCGAGGGGATTCTACCTCTATGAGATTGCCTCTGAGCGGCCTTATTGGGGGGATGAATTGCGGGATGAACTTTCTGAAAAAATGGCTTTTGATCCGAGGAGGGTGATCGAAGGAAGATCGGCCAACAAGGGAGTGATTCGACGGAGTATTACCCCGAAACTTCTTACTGAACTCAAGGGTCACCCCGAGGCATTTCGTCTGCACTTCCACCATGCAAAAAGGACATACACCTTTGAGACACCTTCTGAGGATTTTCTTGTGAATCGGGTAGGGATTCATAAAGTCTTTATCCGCCTTGCAATGGGCAGGCTCGCTTCCGTTGCCCACTAGTCTCTTCCACTGACCATCAATGACAACACCCGCACGATTTTCCGCGATTGAACGCAAGACTACTGAGACCCAAATCGAACTGGAACTGCTCCTGGACGGTGAAGGTCGCGCCGAGATCAACACGGGGGTGCCGTTTTTCGATCACATGCTCACGCTCTTTACGCGGCATGGCCTCTTTGATCTGAAGATCACAGCCAAGGGGGATATTGATGTGGATTATCATCACACGGTTGAGGATGTTGGCATTGCCCTCGGCACTGCTCTTGGCAAGGCGCTTGGGGATAAGGCCGGGATCCGACGTTACGGT
>Ga0302202_10006468_pt1 | contig 11660 bp, 5 predicted proteins | sample II_Bog_N3_3_FD_194579 | JGI IMG/M metagenome (GOLD analysis project Ga0302202, IMG submission 194579) | Peat permafrost microbial communities from Stordalen Mire near Abisko, Sweden - II_Bog_N3_3 | ecosystem: Environmental > Terrestrial > Soil > Wetlands > Peat | place: Sweden: Abisko, Stordalen... | reverse complement strand
GGACATCTGGTAGGGCTGGGCGATCTCGCCGACGGTCATCTGGCGGCGGGTGATGTCGCGGAGGATGGCGCGACGGGTGGCGTCCGCGAGTGCGTGGAAGACGGCGTCGAGTGCTGCGGGGCCGAGTACGGGGGTGGATGATTCAACCATGTGGTTGAATGTAGCGCAGGGAGTGAAGGCTTGTCAACCGTTTGGTTGAATATTTTTCGGGACAGTTTTTGAGGGCGGATACAGGCGTAGGCGTGTTGGTGCGACGGCCCCGGTGTCCGAAGGCTTGGCTTGTTCTCTGGGGACGCGATGGGGAACTGCAACGGCAGTGGAAAGGGCAGCTACGGAGATTCTGACTTTTCGAGTCAGAATGACGGGCAGAGGCAGAGGCAGAGGCAGAGGCAGAGGCAAGGGCAAGGGCAGAGGCAGAGGCAGAGGCGAAATGCGGGGATTCTTCGTTCGCGCGGTGCGCTCGCTCAGAATGACAATCGGAGTGGGAGGGGCGCGCGAACTAGTAGGGGCCTCTTGTGGCCACTGAGGTCTGGCCACTGAGGTCTGGCCACTGGGGTCTGGCCACTGGGGTCTGGCCACTGGGGTCTGGCCACTGGGGTTTGGCGACTGGGGTGTGGCTACTGCTACTGGTCGGACATGGAGGACTGCGTGTACTGCGGGGGCTGCATGTACTCCGGGGCGCGGGCGATGCGGGAGAGTTCGCCGTGGTCGAGCCAGTTCAGGTCGCAGACTTCGCAGGAGTCCATGACGACGTTGCCGGGGCCGGCGTAGAAGTGGGCGTCCATGCCGCTGTGGCAGTGGGGGCAGTTGATACGGCGGTGCAGGTCTCCGGGGTCGGCGGGCGGGGGCGCGAGGGTGGCGGTCTGCTGCGCGCGGAGGGTCTCGATGAGGGTGGGGAACTCGTCCATGGGGATGAGCATGCCGTGGCACTTGGCGCAGTAGAGCAGGGACTCCTGCGCGACGGCGGCGCGCTGCAGCGGCAGGTTGCAGACGGGGCAGGTGTCGCCGGGGCCGTCGCCGAGGAGGCTGACGCCCTCGTCGTTGGCGTCGGGGACGACGACGTTGTGGCAGTAGCCGCATTGGAAGCCATTGGGGGTGGAGCGCATGGGTGCGCCGCAGGAGGGGCAGTTCATTGGGAGACTCCGCAGTCTGGACAGAAGCCTGCCCGTTGGGGAATGGTGTGTCCGCAGGCGATGCAGAACTTGGTGGCGGTGGCGCTGGCATTTGCGGTCGTGGCAGCAGGCCCACCCGAGCGGGGCTCGGATGGGGCACCCGCGGTAGTGGCGGGGTGGAGTGTGGCGGCCAGGACCTGCGCGACGGCAGCTCCTGCGCCCAGGCCCATGCCCAGGCCGGCGGCGCCGCCGGTGTTGGCCGCGGCGATCGTCATGGATTGGGCGGCGGCGAATTGGGTATAGCGGTCCAGGTCGCCCACCATCTTCATGCCGATGCGCTGGTCGAGCGATTTTTGCAGCTCGTCGGGCAGGGAGATGTTCTCGACGACGAACTGGGTGAGCTCGAGGCCGAGCGCGGCGAAGGCGGGCTTGACGGCGGCCGCGATGGAGTCGCCGAGCTTCGCTTCGTTGGCGGTCATGTCCAGGAACTGGAGGTTGCTGGCGGCGAAGGCGTCTGTCGTGCGCGCGACGATGGTGTTGGTGAGCTGGTCTTCGAGCTCGCCGGTGGAGTAGCTCTGGCGGGTGCCGCTGACCTGGGTGAAGAAGGCGCGCGGGTCGGCCAGGCGGTAGGCATAGATGCCGTAGCAGCGGATGCGGACGGCGCCGAACTCGGGATCGCGGACGGTGATGGGGGTCGCGGTGCCCCACTTCTGGTCGATCTGCTGGTGGGTGGAGAAGAAGTAGACGTCGGACTTGAACGGCGACTCGAAGCCCTTGTCCCAGTTGTTAAGGTCGGTGAGCAGGGGCAAGTTGGCGGTGGAGAGCGTGTGCAGGCCGGGGCCGAAGACGTCTGCGATGCGGCCCTGGTCGACGAACAGGGCGACCTCGGACTCGCGGACGGTAAGCTGGCCGCCGTTCTGAATCTCCTGGTCGAGCATGGGGTAGCGGTAGGCCAGGACGCCATCCTCCGGCTCGTTCCACTGGATGACGTCGATCAACTGCTTATCGAGGAAGGCGCTCAGGCGCATTTGGATCTCCTGAGGGCAAGCTAGCAGGAGATGTGATGGGCGACCATGACACGAAAGCGGGAGAGAGCGGGGCTAGAAAAGAAGCGATCACAGTTTCGCGAAGGGCGTGCCGTATGACACGTACGGGGTATCTGAGGAGTTGCAGGGTATGGATATGATGCTCGAATCAGGATTGCAAACGAGCACGCCTCCGAGGAGACGTATGAGCCGAAGCGCGAAGATTTTCGTTGTTGGACTATTGTGGCTGGTGGGCTGTGTGGCCGTGCCTGCCGAGCTTCTCTTCCTGCAGATCCGTGGTGGGCTCGACCTGTTTGGATACACGGTGGCGACGTATGTTCCAGTGGGCGCGATGATCGCGGGGCTGGTGGCGACGCTGGCCTACTACATTGGCTCGCTGGCGATGCGGGTGCGTCCGGCGAAGATGATGCTGGTGGCCATCCTGACGGTGTCTGCCGGCACGGTATACGTGCTGGACTCGGTGGGCTACGGGCTGATGCGGGTGGACCGCGCGAGCCTGGCGGACACGGGGACGCTGGAGCAGTTCCTGGGAACTTCGCTGGCGAACAGTCCGCTGCGGATTGGGGTGGCGGCGAGCAGCAGTGCGGATGCGGCGGGGAGCTCGTCCGGCGCGAGCGCGGCGGCGACGCCGGCTGGAGTGGCGCAGACTGCGAGCGACTCGAACGCCAATGTGCAGGAGATCGGCTCCGGCGTGTCGACGGCGGTGACGTCGTCGCAGAGCATGGTTCCGTCGTCGAACGGCAATCCGCTGGGCGGCGTGCAGTCGCGGGTGGCGGGCATGCAGGCGTATGGCTCGTCGCTGCTGGAGCACAGCGTGGTGGTGGAGCAGGCGGGATTGCAGATGGCGGGCTTCCTGCTGGCAGGGCTGCTGGCGTTTACCCACCTGCGCATTCGGTCGGACCGCGACCCGGACAAGCCGTTCTTCCTGAAGTAGGAAACTGATGTCTCCAGATGTGCTGTCCGCCTTGAAAGCCACCGGCAAAGGCTGGCAATCGACTGCGGATGAAGCCCTGCGCAGCCAGTTCGTCACCCGGCGGCGGAGTGCTTCGTCGTAACTGGCAGGCGTGCAGCCCGTCGTCTGTAAGCGATGGATGTCCCCGGAGAAGCGCTGGCATATAGTCTGGTGGACAGCTTGATTGGAAGGCGGTTCAACCAGCGATGCGTTTCTGCCGGGCCTTGTTTGCTGCGAGTGTGGTGTGGTGCGGGTGCGGGGCAGCGGGGGCGCAGCGGCTGCCGGGCGGGGTGCGGCCGGAGCACTACTCGCTGACGATTACGCCGGACCTGGCGAAGGCACGGTTTGCGGGCTCGGAGACGATTGACATGGCGCTGGAGAAGCCGGCGAACGCGATCGTGCTGAATGCGGCGGAGATTGAGTTTGGGGCGGTGCGGGCGTGGGGCGGACGCGGTGGAGCTGGTGGCGGCACAAATGCGGGGATTCTTCGCTCCGCTCAGAATGACAAACAAGAACAAACGGATGACAAGCAAGAACAGGGGAATGGCAAGCAAGAACAAAGGAAGGACAAGCTAGAACAGAAGAAGGACGAGCAAGAACAAGAGGATAACAACGCTCCGGGCGGCGGAAGTAGCGGCGTGCAGACGGCGGTGGTGACGCTGGATGCGGAGAAGGAGCAGGCGACCTTCACGTTTGCGCAGCCGCTGCCGGCGGGGCCGGTGGTGCTGCAGATTGCCTACACGGGGATCATGAACGACAAGCTGCGCGGGTTTTATCTGTCGAAGACCAAGCTGCGGAGCTATGGGGTGACGCAGTTTGAGGCGACGGATGCGCGGCGGGCGTTTCCCAGCTTCGACGAGCCGGCGCTGAAGGCGACCTTCGACGTGACGCTGGTGGTGGACGCGGGCGACACTGCGTTTTCCAACATGGAGATGGTGGAGGACACGCCAGGGCCGGAGCCGGGCAAGCATACGATCCGGTTTGCGACGACGCCCAAGATGTCGACCTACCTGGTGGCGTGGCTGGTGGGGGACTTCCAGTGCACGAAGGGCAAGGCCGAAGGCGTGGCGATCCGGGCGTGCGCGACGCCGGACAAGGTGGAACTGACGCAGTTTGCGGTGGAGGCGGCGAAGTGGGATCTGAAGTACTACGACCAGTACTTCGGCATCCACTATCCACTGAGCAAGCTGGATATGGTGGCGGTTCCGGACTTCGAGGCCGGGGCGATGGAGAACTTGGGGTGCATTACGTTCCGCGAGACGGAGATGCTGGTGGACGAGAAGCATGGCACGGTGCCGGCCAAAAAGGATGTGGCGCAGACGGTGGCGCACGAGCTGGCGCACCAGTGGTTTGGCGACCTGGTGACGCCGGCGTGGTGGAACGACCTGTGGCTGAACGAAGGCTTTGCGACGTGGATGGAGAGCAAGGCCGCGGCGGCGTGGCAGCCGAAGTGGAACTTCGACCAGGACGCGGCGGCCGACCTGGACCGCACGATGGGGGAGGACGCCAGCTCTGCGGGCCGGGCGGTGCGATCGCGCGCGGAGACGCCGGCGGAGATCGACGAGATGTTCGACGACATGGCGTACGGCAAGGCCGGCGCGGTGATTGGGATGGTGGAGAACTATGTGGGCGAGGAGGTGTTTCGCAAGGGGATCCAGGCGTACCTGGCGCAACATCTGTATGGCAATGCGACCGCGGAGGATCTGTGGGACACGCTGGCGCGGGTGAGCGGGCTGCCGGTGGACAGGATCATGCGGAGCTTTATCGAGCAGCCGGGTGTTCCGCTGCTGACGTTTGCGGCGCGGGCGCAGAGCGGCGACTACCCCGTTGCCGAATCCAGCTTTGGTGACGGCAGGCCGGGGAGTGCGAACGCGGGCTGGGTGATTCCTGTGTGCTGGAAGGGTGGCTCGTGCGAGACGGTGGGCGGCGGCCCGGCTGCGATTCGGTCGGTGAAGTTCGCCGGGCCGACGCTGTTCTATGCCAATGCGGGGGATAAGGGCTACTACCGGACGGCCTATTCGTCGCCAGAACTGGCCGCGCTGGTGGCGAACGCGGAGACAGGGTTGACTCCGCCGGAGCGGATTGGGCTGCTGGGCGACCGCTGGGCGCTGGTGCGCGCCGGACAGGGCTCCGTCGGCGAGTTCCTGGATCTGGTGCTGGCGGTGAAGCAGGACCCCAATCCGACGGTGATGGAGAGCGCGATGGGGCGGCTGGAGTTGGTCCAGACACAGATCGCGTCGGATGCGGACCGCGAGCGGCTGGATGCGGTGGTGCGGCGGGAGTTTGGCGATGTGTACGCAGGGCTGGGCGGGGCGAGCCGGCACGAGGGGTGGGAGCACGCGGACCTGCGCGAACTGGTGTTTGAGGCGCTGGGCCGGGCCAATGACCCGGAGGTGCTGGCCGAGGCGGAGACCCTGACCAGCCAGCTCTTCTCCGGCCAGAAGGTGGCGGACCCGATGCTGGCCGATGCGGCGGTGGCGCTGGCGACTCCGCAAAGCGATGCCCCAATGTACGACAAGCTGATGCGGGTAATCGGCAATGCGGAGGATCCGGACTTCAAGGAGGCGGCGCTGCATGTGCTGACACGGTTCCAGGACCCCGCGCTGGTGGAGCGGACGCTGGAGTATGCGCTCTCCGGCGAGGTGCGGACGCAGGATAGCTGGGAGCTGCTGGCGCTGTTGCTGGAGCGGCGGGAGACGCAGGACCAGGCGTGGACGTACATTACCGGGCACTGGGCGGAGGTAGAGCGCAAGGCGACGGCGAATGCGGAGACGCGGATTGCGGAGGCGGCGGGCGCGTTCTGCACAGTGGAGAAGCGCGGGGAGGTGAAGGCGTTCTTTGATGTGCATCCGGTGGGGGCATCGGCCCGGACGCTGGCCCGGACGCTGGAGAGCATCGACGCATGCGTTGCGCTGCGCGGGAGGCAGGAGCCGGAGCTGCGGCGCTGGCTGGCGGCGCACGGCGGGCGATAGGGCTGCGGCAATGGGCGGGATGACGGGAGGAATTTCCGAGCCGGGGGGGGGAAGTGGTCGGGCTTGTGTAAACGATTACCTTGTCGAGGTCTGACCTCGTTGTCGGGTCGCAGATCACATTTTCCCGCTGGGATAGGAGCGCATTTCGCAGCGCGAGCGTGTCCATCCAGGCCGTCCCGGCAGCTTTTCGATTGGGTCTGGAATAGAGCGGAGGTATCGCAGAAGACCGGGGGATTTATTCGGCAACTGCTGGCGAAAAGCTGCAAAACCCGGGCCTAGCAGGCGCGACGACAGGGAGGATTCGCGTTGCGCGTGAGCCAAAGATTGGGAGGGGTATCGCAGGCTGGCAACCTTGTCGCAGAAAACACTTGACACCCGTCCATCCCAAGAGAGAAGCTACTTGCCGCACACAAAGTGGTCTTACCTTAGCGTTTCTGTGATGTGGTCGAATCGCGGCTGCATCCTGGAAAAGGGTTTGCCACGATTCGGTTTGAATTTACTTTTGACGAGGTTATACGCATGTTCCACGCTTCTCCCAAGTCCCAGCCTTCGACGGCTTATGCAAAGTTCCGCACCTCTTTCCTGCTGGCCGTCGTGCTGGTAGTAGCCTGTTTTGCAGGCAGCATGGCGCGCGCGCAACTGGCCGGTACCGGCGCCATCGCGGGTACGGTTCTGGACCCTAGCGGCGCAGTTGTTGGGGGCGCGACGGTGACGGCGACCGATGCGGCCACCAACGTGGCCACGGTCCGCAAGACCACCTCGGCGGGCGATTACACGATTACCCCGCTCACGCCAGGGACCTATGTTGTCGTGGTTAGCGCAGGCGGATTTGAGGGTTACAAGCAGGAAAACGTGACGGTGGACGCGCTGGCAACGGCCACGGTGAACGTGACCCTGACGGTGGGTCAGGCGACCGAGACGGTGACTGTGACCGCTGCTCCGCCGCTGCTGAACACCTCGGACGCGAGCCTGGGCGCGGTGATGGACAACCAGATGTACTCCAATCTGCCTCTGCTGATGGGCTTCGGCGGCAACATGGACCAGCGCCGTGCAACTGACTTCGAGTATCTGATGCCGGGCGTGCAGGGCAATTACACGAATGGCAATTCGACTTCCAACTCCGGCATCGTAAATGGCAGCGGCCCCAAGGGCGGTGTCTCCGACATTTATGTGGACGGCGTGGACATGCCGGAGGCTGACGGCGTCGGCGATCCGCGGTTCACGTGGACGGCGATCGGCGTAGACTCCATCGACCAGTTCCAGGTGCAGACGGCGGGCTTCTCCGCGCAGTATGCCGGACAGGGCGTGCAGAACTTTACGGTCAAAAGCGGCGGCAACAGCATCCACGGTTCTTTGTATGAGTACCTGCGCAATACGATCTTCGACGCCTGGGCCTTCACCAGCAAGGCTCCGACACTGACTGGTCAACCTGTGCCCACGGGCGGCACCTGCAGTTCGGCGGCGCTGACTGCATCGACCAGTTGGTGCGCTCTTGGCGGCATCAAACCGCGCGAGATTCAGAACGAGTTCGGCATTGTGTTGAGCGGGCCAATTATCAAGAACAAGGTCTTCCTGTTCGGCAACTACGGGCAGTATCGCAACCAGAACGGCGCGAAGTACTCAGCAATGACAGTCCCGACCCTGAATATGCTGGGACTGAACTCGAACGGACAGTCGTTGGGCTATGCGGACTTCCGTGGCTATGCCTTGGCCAACGGCGCGGCACATATCTACGATCCGGCCACACAGGTGGCGGGCTGCAGCACTTGCACCCGGCAGCCAATGGAGGGTATGGTCAATGGCGTTCCTACCGCGGACATCATTCCTGCCAGCCGTATCTCCCCTGCATCGAGCTATTACAACCAGTTCCTGATGCCCTACGAGGGGCTGGCGAACCAGAACCAATTCACCAACAATCTGAGCTTTGGGACAGCCACGGGGCTGGCCAACTGGTACTCCACCGGCCGGATCGACTACGACCAGAGTGCGGCAAACCAGATCAGCGTCATCGTGGCCTTCGGCCGCCAGGCAGCGACTGGTCTGAACTCCGCTACCGGGCTTCTGCCGCCATTCAACACCTCGCAAATCTACAATCCTGTGACGACGGTGGACATCGTGAAAGACGTCTACACGATCAGCTCGCACCTGATCAACCAGTTTTCCTTTGGCTACGGCCGGTATCAGAGCGACTCGGTAACGCCGGACTGGCAATCGAAGTACGCGTCTGCAACCGCCGGCACCACGAACGGCGGCTCGGGTATTCTCAACATGCCGGCGGGACAGGCAGCAGGAGGCTTCCCCAAGATCACCTTTGCGGGCAACTACTCCAATCCGACTGGCGTCCCTGGCACGTCGACATGGGGCGGATATGCGTTCAACAACAAGATCAACAACACGTACACGGCTCTGGACAATGTGGAGTGGGTGTTCGGGCGACATAACTTCACCTTTGGCGGTCAATACGCCGACCTGCAGTTCGACTACGTCTCGGTCGTGTCGCCCTCCGGCCCGATGACCTTCGGGTTCTCCACAACGGAGACGGCGGCCTTCAGCTCGGGAAAATCGACCGTCGCGACGACCGGCTCCTCGGTGGCCAGCTACATGCTGGGTGCGGTGGATTCGAGCTCTGCGACGGTGAATGCGCCCGGGCTTGGGACCAGGTGGCGGGATCCCTCGTTCTGGGCGGAGGACGACTACAAAGCGAACGACCAGCTGACCTTGAACCTGGGACTGCGCTGGGACATCTTCCCATCCATTACGGAGGCGCATGACATCTTCAGTTTCCTGAACCCAACGGGGACCAACTCGATCACGGGCAACCAGGGGACGCTGCAGTTTGCCGGCAACGGCGATCCTGCGCTGTACTGCAACTGCTCCAACCCGGCGCCGACGGACTATAGCCACTTTGCGCCGCGGATTGGCGTTTCCTATGCAGCCACTCCGAAGACGGTGATTCGCGCCAGCTACGATGTGGCGTATGCGCGCGGCAACTGGACCAGCGGTAGCCAGTCCGGCTCGCCGTCCACGCTGGGCTTCACTCCCTCGGCTTCGGCTCCGGGCGGTATCAGCGCAGCACCCGCGTTCTACTGGGACAGCACGCCCTGCAACACAGCACTCTCCAGCTCGAGCTTGCCGACCAGTCCCACGGGCCTGGCCAACGACAGCGTAGCCTGCGGATGGACGGGATCGGTGGTTAACCCGACGCCGCCTGCAGGAGGAACCAGCCTCGCGGAGTACGTCACCGCCAACACGGTCGCCCTGGGCAAGGCGGGAACATCGGTCACGTACTTCGACAAGCATTATGGTGCGAAGACGCCGCAGTACATCAACTGGAGCTTCGGCATTCAGCGGGAGATCACTCCGGACATGTCGCTGACGGTCAGCTATGTCGGCAGCCAGGGGCACTTCATTGGCGGCGGGCCATCCAGCCCGTACAACACCAACCACCTGCCGTTGAGCTATGCCGCTATGGCCGGGTACAACTTGAGCGGGACGACGGCGACAGCCTGCGCTGCGTCGGCGTGCGGATTCACAGGCGGCACGGACCTGCTTACCTCTAACTCGACCGCGGCGGCACTGACCGCGGCACAGGCTGCTGGTTTTACGCCGATGAACCCCTACAGCGGGGGGGCGGCGTACTATGCCTCCAACTCGGTCTACCAGTATTACCTGCACTATCCGCAGTTCAGCGGCGTTAGCGATACCACCAACTTCACCGGCAACACGACGTTTGATGCGGTGGAGATTACACTCCACCAACGCAACGCTCATGGGTTGGACTTCATGGCCAACTACACCTACTCGAAGACGATTGACGACCTGGGCACCTTCCGGGCGTACGATACCGCGGCCGCAAGGTTGGACCGTTCCCTGTCGGCGACCGACCTTCCGCAGAACCTGACCGTAACCGCGGTGTATGCGTCTCCGGTCGGTAAGGGGGCACTCAGTGGGAGCAACTTCCTGGTGCGTGAACTGGCCAAGGACTGGAACATCTCGGGTATCTTTACCGACCACTCGGGTACACCGCTGGTCGCGACGGCCTCTGGTTGCGGCGGTTCCAGCATCCTCAGCCAATGCATGCCAAGTCCAGTTGCTGGCGTGCAGGCGAGGCAGGGTTCCTACGGCAGTGGCGTGGTTGCCGATCCACTGGCCGCCAACTATTACGCAACGCCTCGCTACCTGAATGGCGGAGCATTCAGCGTAAACCAGCCGGGTACGGCGGCACAGTACGGGACTCAGGCCGGGAGCGCTACGACCGGAATCATCAACTACGTCGGCAATGGCCCCGCGCTTTACGTTCCGGGCACTGCGGCGCGCATCGGTGCAGACAATGTGTGGAGCATGGGCTACTACGACCTGGACATGGGTCTGAAGCGGATCTTCCCGTTGTATGAGGGCTTCAGCCTGCAGTTTGAGGCGGATATGTCCAACGTGACCAACCATGTGGTGTGGGGCGCGCTCAACGGCGCCGTCACCGGCAGCACCTTTGGCCAAGTCAGTGGCCTTGCCAGCAACAATGCTCCGCGCGACGTACAATTCGCAATCCGCTTGATCTGGTAATCTCTACCGGCGAGAGATTCGCCGCAAAACCTGACCGCCGCTTGCAGCCATGCAGGCGGCGGTTTTGCTTTTTGTGGCTGCCGGTCTAGTGGAAGTTCCTACGAGCCTATTTCGCTTTCTTCGTTTTCCTCGCGGAGGCCCCGTTGGATTTGGCGGCTGTGTTGAGCCGAGCCTGCTTCTCCGCGACTTTGGCGCTGCGCTTTGGACCGGCATTGGAGTTGTGGCGGGAGCGGACGAGGGCTTCCCAGTCGCGTTCGGTCTGGTCGGCGTAGGCGACGGCGAACTTGACGATGGCCTGGTCGAAGCGAGTGGAGGTTCCGATGTATCCGGCCAGCGTAGCGGGGTCGCCGGAGCGGGCGTGGCCGCGGGCGAGCGTCTCTCCGCAGACCTGTGCGTAGGCGAGCAGGCCGTCGGATTTGAGCTCGGTCATGGCGACGGCGGCCTTGTGGTCGTTGAGCTGGCGGACCAGGTAGTCGCGGCCTTCGATGGTGGTCCAGCCGAGGAACGGGTCGGACTGGAGCTGCATGGCGCGCTGGCCGTCCACGGTGCGCTGGCCCTGGTGATGCGGCGAGTCGTCGTTGCCCAGGTACGGCGCGTAGGCCGAGAGCGTCTCCTCCTTGATCTGGAGGAAGAGTGGGTCTTTGGCGCCATTGCCCTGCATGTAGATGCAGTAGTCGCGCAGGCCGACGGAGCCGGTACCGACGATCTTGAAGGCGACGTCCAGCGGCGTGTATCGAGAGAGGAAGCGGCGGCGCTCCGGCTGCAGGCTCTGGGCGTAGGTGGCGAGCGAGTCCAGCACCTGGCGCGCTACGTCGCCGTGGACGCGGGTAAGGTCGGGCGGCAGCGACCGGAAGATGCGACTGGGCTGCGGCAGCTCGGAGGTGGCGCGGCTGCGCTTGCCGGCGGGCGCATCCGCGGTGGGCAGGGTGAGCGCGTCCAGGCTATGCAGCGGCGTGGCGCGCTCGGCCATGGAGAAGATCCTGGCAATGGGCTGGACGGTGTGCAGGCGGTGGACGAG
>Ga0302202_10006464_pt1 | contig 11663 bp, 9 predicted proteins | sample II_Bog_N3_3_FD_194579 | JGI IMG/M metagenome (GOLD analysis project Ga0302202, IMG submission 194579) | Peat permafrost microbial communities from Stordalen Mire near Abisko, Sweden - II_Bog_N3_3 | ecosystem: Environmental > Terrestrial > Soil > Wetlands > Peat | place: Sweden: Abisko, Stordalen... | reverse complement strand
CAACGTGCAGGTTAAGGCTGGCGTCAAGATATATGGTCCAATTCGGCACCCGGGCGCAACTTCGCCTTCGTTCAAGCTGTCCATCCGCGGCGGCGACGACGCCGGCACCCGTTACGAGTTCAAAGTCGGCTCAATCGTGGCAATTACGATCTCCATGACCAACATCGTCAACCACGACATCGACTACTCGAGCCATTTCTGGCATAGTCTTGATGGCAGCTACAACTATCTTGTGTGGGACGAGCACGGGAATCCGGCAGAGAAGATATCCTTCGGGGATCCAGATCGCAGCACTTCCAGCCCTTATTGGTCGGGGATCTCGCCTGGGAAATCGAAAACCTACGAGGCCGATCTCGAACAAATCTACAAATTCGATCGGCCGGGAAAGTATACGGTGCAGGTGTCGCGTCCCGACGACGATTATCTCGACGAGAACGGCAAACCAGTGGTGATTAAATCGAACACGATCACGATTACCATTACCGGCTAGCCATCGCCCAATTCAGCCCCGAAGGCCTGACCTGGCTTCGGAGCATTCTTCATGGGGGGCGTGGTCGAGGCCGATCAGGGGATCACCGTTCTGCGGGAGAAGCTCTAATCCCTCCTCTTAGCAACGCAAATTATCCAAGTGAAAAAATAGAGTCCCGAGAGCGACGGTTCCATGGTAAGCTTTCTGTTCAATCCAATCGGGTTTGTCAATTGTAAAACGGTTGATCGTGAGCTGGTACGTGGGGTCTATCCGCGGCCCGGCGGCTTTCTTCGGCATGCTGAGGAGTACGTGCCCGGCTACCCGAAAACCATTGGAGGTGAAACATGGAGTCTTCGAAAGAGCCGATGCTGGTAAATACCTGGAAGCCTGTCACCAGTGAGTGGCATGGAACCGAGACTCCGGCGGTCAAGGTAGAGGGAACGCCTGAGTTGGAACAGCAAGTGGCCATGGCTGGGGCCTGCAAGCAACTGGGCCGCGCGGAGCCACGCACACCGCTGCTGATTAAAGTCTATGCGGCATATTGCTTTCTGCGCAGCGGCATTTTGCTGACGGGCCTTTGCCTGGTGCTCGGCGCGCCCGAGTCCGAGATCACGAAATCGATCTACGCGGCGATGATTCCCACCATGGAGCGGGTCCTTTATCGCCCGGTCTACCAGCAGAGCCCGGATATGCCGGAGTCGGACTTCATACGGGAGCAAAGGGAGGCAGCCCGGCAGGCGGCGGTGCGATCCATTCCCGGGGTTCTTGTGATTCTGGGCCTTCCCTATGCGGTTTCCGGAGTGATGTGGGTGTTGCGAAGCCAGCGGGCGCGGTTGTTTACCATGATGAGCGCGGGCTTTTCGGCAGCATCGGCGGCGATGAATTGGTCCTTTTCGAAAACTGTTTATTCGGATCTTCCCGGGCCCTTATCTATGTACAGTAGCCGGCAGGATCTGCTTCTTCCCGGCATCCTGCTCAATCTCTTCGTGTTCCTCTATCTGGCCTATTCGCCTGCTGTGCTTGAGGCTTACAGGGTTGGGGAGATGGAATAGCGCGCATATTCAGAATCGATGAATGGGCAGCCTGCCTGGATTGACCTGCGCAGTACAAACCGCAAAGAACCGGCATATACTGGGTCCAACTTTACTTCAGGAACCGTTCGGGATGCCACAAGAGATTCGCTCAAGCCTGCGGACCGTTGCTTGCAGGCGATTGTTCGCCGCCGTCGTCGCGGCGGGCTTGGGCTGTCCCCCATCGGCGATCCTGCATGCACAGTCTCCCACGGTACACGGGTACATCACCGCAGTTCGCCCGCCCGACGGTTTCGACGTCAATGGGGAACATGTCACCACGACCGCGGAGACCCGGTTCGGGCCGATCGGCAAAAAGAACCCGGTGAGCAATGGGCCGATGCGAGACTCCGTGCAGATCGGCGTCTGGGTCGAGGTATTCGGTGCGCAGGACCGGCAAGCGAAAACCGTGGCCGCCCAGACGGTGCTCTTTCGGGATGATTCGGACCGAAAGGTCACCGGGCTGGGGGTGATTGACAAGGTGATCTCGACCGCTCCGGAACTGGAGCTTGCCGCGGATGGTTACCGAATTCGCGTGTCGCCGGGGACGGCAGTCAAGTTTCCGCGCGATTTGAAATCGGCGGCCGATGTGTATCCGGGACTGTGGGTGCTTTATGAGGGCAAACTGGGTCCGGATGGCCTGCTGGTCGCCAGCAAAGCCCGGTTTGTTTCGACTGATCACGGGAAGGTGAAAGCTGGAAAAGCGCCGGGCGATTCCACTCCGCCGGCTGCGTCGCCGCCTCCCGCGAATAGCGCCTTCAAGCAGGCGGACGTTCAGATAGATGATCGCAGGAAGGAGATCCAGTTCGACGGCGATACCTACAAGATTTCGACGGACGAGGCGTTGAAGTCACGCGTTCGTCGAATCGGCATGAGTCTGGTCCCCGACTATCAAAAGCAGCTGCCGGAAGACGATCCATCGAAGATTCAGTTCGAGTTTGTTGTCATCATCAACGCGGGGCACGTTGAGGACACCCCCCGGGAAGGCCTGATCATTGTGCCCGCGCAACTGGCCGCGAGATTCAGGAACGACGACCAGCTTGCCGCCGTGCTCGCCGATGGCATCGCGGACAGTCTTCAGGGGAGAGCGCCAGACGTGGTCCATTTGGACCGAACCATGATGGCAGAGACTGCGGGCCTGGCGGCGGCGAGTCTTATTCCATACGCCGGGCTTGTTACAGGCGGCGTGTATCAATACGAGCAAGGCAAGGTATTGAAGGAGCAGCGTTGGCGGGTGGCGCTGGAGTTGATGGCTGAAGCAGGCTATGACCCCTGGCAGGCTCCGGAAGCGTGGCGGCTCGCAGAGCCCGGCAAGCTGCCTGCCGATACCAGCAAGCTGAAATACCCGGACCGAAGTGGCTACCAGTTTGCAATCCTGAATCAGGTGTACAAGAAGCCCGCACCAGCCAACGCTTCGTCGGGTGGCTCAACCAAGGGTGACCCGGACCCGAGGAAGTAGGTTGGTGCCTGGGGCTCCGGGCACGGATTCTCGACCTTTGCCGGCTCCCAAAGCGGTTCCAATTTTGGCTGGAATTGATCAATGTTGCACACCTTGCTTCCCAAAGCTGGCATACTCTGAAAAGAAAGTATCCGGATTTACACAGACTTGTGAAAGAATTCAGATATGATCCAGTTTCCCAAAATCATACAGGGCGGCATGGGTGTGGGCGTCTCGAATTGGCGCCTGGCGAATGCTGTCTCCCGGCTTGGCCAGCTTGGGGTGGTCTCCGGCACAGCGCTCGATCAGCTGTTTGTTCGGCGTCTCGCGGATGGCGACGAGGGCGGCCATATGCAGCGGGGACTGGAAGCGTTTCCCTTTCCTGAGATGGCGCGGCGAATCTGGCAAGACTACTTCGTTCCCGGCGGCAAGCCCAGCGGAGCGCCGTATCCGACGGTTCCCATGCACCAGCGGAAAGATACCCGCAAGCTGATTGAATTGTGCATGGTGAGCAATTTTGTGGAAGTGTTTCTGGCCCGGGAAGGCCACAGGAATCCTGTGGGCATCAATTTTCTTGAGAAGGTGCAGTTGCCGCACCTGCCCTCGATTTATGGGGCGATGCTGGCCGGGGTGGGTTATGTGCTGATGGGCGCGGGAATTCCGCTGCACATTCCCGGCGTGCTGGATGCATACGCGGCGCACGCGGCGGCCGAATATAAATTGAACGTGACGGGGGCGGTACCGGGCCAGGATACGATGATGCATCTCGATCCGGCCGAGTTTATCGAGGGCCCGCTGCCGTTCCTGAGCCGGCCACGGTTCCTGGCTATCGTCTCCTCGAATACGCTGGCGACGACCATGCTGCGGCGCGCCAGCGGACGTGTGGATGGATTGGTGATCGAGAGTCCGACGGCCGGGGGGCACAATGCGCCGCCGCGCGGAAAGCTGCAACTGAACAGCGCGGGCGAGCCGGTTTACGGTGAGCGGGATCATGTGAACATTCAGGAGTTGCGGGCGCTGGGGGTTCCTTTCTGGCTGGCGGGCGGTTATGGAAACGCCGCCAAGCTGCGCGAAGCGCTGGATCAGGGCGCGGCCGGCATTCAGGTGGGGACGGCGTTCGCGTTCTCCCGGGAATCGGGCATGCGCGCCGATCTGAAGAAAAGACTCATGGCTCAGGCAATTCAGGGCAAGGGCCAGGTGTATACCGATCCGGTGGCGTCTCCGACGGGTTTCCCGTTCAAGGTTGCGCTGCTTGAGGGTACGTCTTCCGCATTCCCCATCTATCAGGAGCGGAAGCGGGTTTGCGATCTGGGCTACCTGCGCGATCCATACTCGACGCCCGACGGCAACATCGGCTACCGCTGCTCGGCGGAACCTGTGGCCAATTATGTGGCCAAGGGCGGCAAAGCCGAGGAAACGGTGGGGAAAAAGTGCCTGTGCAACGCGCTGATGGCCAACGTTGGCCACGCGCAGATGCGCAAGGACGACGTGGCAGAGCCGGCGCTGGTGACCGTGGGCGACGACCTGAACACGATTGCGACCTTCCTTGCGCCGGGGCGCGACAGCTACGGCGCGGCGGATGTGGTTGAGTCGCTGCTGAGCCTGAGCCGGGAAGTGGAAGAAGTCCGTGAGCCGGAGCTGGCCCTTCATTCGTTTGCGCTGGCTACGGCTTAAACCGGGCTGCGGAAAAGCGGGCTGAGGTTGTTCGTTGTCCCCAAGAGGCGTGCCGCGGCGGTGGTTTTGGCTGAAGTGTTGAAGCGTCACCGACCTCAAGAATGGTCAACATCTCCCGTAGTCTGCCCTGACGCTTCCAGGAAGTTTGCTGAGTAGTTGTCTCCGAATTGGGGACAGTTCCCCCGAAGCTCGCCACATCGCGCCTATTCAGGGCTGGAATCTGTGCTTTGGGCTGGATGCGGCAATTGAGACCTGGCTCTGGCCAGGTGGTCAACGGTCCGCTCCGTGGAGATGCGGCTGGAGGTTTCTGGTGAACGGGCCTCCTGCAATCACCGGCTATGGCTTGGGGGATGGTACTTGCGCGGAACTGTCAGGAGGAGTCTTATCCGCCTGGCCCGCGTCTGCCTCCGGCACAATCCGCGCCTCAGAGCGAAATACATGATAAGAGTCAAACACCGTTTCGTTGATCGCCGTGTCTTTGGGGATGGACGAATCCGAGACGAAACATTCGCCTTCAACATAACAAGTTCGGCGCACAGCCGTGGAGACGGCAGTGGTGATGGTGACGCTCTTGCTTGGGGAAACATAGGTTTGGCCGCCGATCTCCACAGGTTCGTATTCCGCCATGATCTCAGCCTGGAAAATGGGGTCGGTGGGCGACAACTCGGTGATGATTACCAGGCGGTACACGGCCCCGGTGGAAGGATCGATAGCGATTTCTCCGTGAAAGGGCGGTACCGATTGAAAATTATGCAATGGCTGATTCGGCAACCCGAAGCAACAGTAATTCACAACGTAAGTAGATTTTTCCTTCGGAATGGAATACTGAAACACCGCGATGGGACCGGTCGCGCGCTCTTCCCAGTGGCTCCACTTCATCTTCCCCATGTAGATATCCGTTATTACGAGGCGCTGCAACTGGCCAAAGACACCCGAGTTCACCAACCCGTCTTTTTGCGTCGATTTGATTTTTGCGTGGTTCTCGCTCGGCTCATCTACCTCCTTGCCGTCCCGATAAGAGACCGTATCACTGAAGCTGTCCAGGGGTTGAAACGCCTGATGTTCCACAAAGATAAATCCAGAACCAGACAGATACGAAACCTTCAGATCATGAAAGCGGGTGGTGGTCTCTCGGGCAAAGAAATCCGGCAGTTTGTGAATGGCGCTCACAAGATTCTCGGCAGCCTTCGACAGGATCAGTTTCTGCGTGGCCAGGTCAGGCGGAGGAGTTGTGGGAATCTCCCCCGCGGGTAGGTGAAGAAAGGCCGACGCGTCCGCCAAAACCAACAGCGCCGTTCGGGATTTTGCCCCCGGAAGATCAGCCTGGATCTTTGCAAGTCTCGGCGAGCTGAGACGCTCGCTTAGTTCCATGCCGCCAAGTCGTTTCGCCAGGTCCTGGTCTTTCTTTCCGTGCGCTGCGGCCAGCGTTTGCTCCAGTTGCTCCACCGTAACCTTCTCGACAGGCCGCCCGGATGGAATTGCGGCGCCCTTCCTCGAAGCCTTCAACGGAACAGGAGGCTGCCTCGGAACAGAAGGCTGCCTCGGAACATCAGCCGGCAGCGGAACAACGGAGCTCAACGCAACTTCCATCGTTCCCACTTTGTGCGATCCCTGGTCGTACACCCCCGTGCGCAGCCAGTACTGACCCTTCGGCACCCCAATTTCCAAATTCACCTCAACACCCGTCTGCTGGAAAATCGCATACACATCCGGCTTGATATTCAGTTCCACCACGTTGTCTTTGCGGCTGGCGATCTTTCCGTAACGGTCGTAGGCAATCAGCGAAACGTTGAGTACACCTTTGTGCAACTGGTCAGAGTCCAGTCTGAGGTCCAGATCCTTGAGATCGACGGCAAAGTCCAGCTTGTAGTGGGTCTCGTCTTTCCTCTCAGCGGGCTCGTTCTCCCCCGCGGCAGCCGGCACAATGCGGACCTTGTACAGAATTTGCTGGCTCTGCGGCATCGCAAGGTCCATAAAGGGCAGCAGCGGGTCCACCGCCCCCGGGTTCTGCGCGGCCAGCCTCTGCACCACCTGGTTCCTTGTGTTCATCGCGCTGCCGGGCAGTCCCGCATCCATGGCAAAGTAGCCCTGGCGGTACGAAAGCTTGTACTTTCCTCCCGGAATCTTGACCTCGATGTTCCGAAAACTCCCGTCCATCTTCCCATTCGTCGGCGTGTAAGAAAGCGTATAGAAAAAGCTGCTCTCCGATGTGACCTTTTCGATCACGTCAGAAATTCCGTTGGTAGCGAACGCTCGTCCGCCCGATTGCTCGGCGAGAATCTGCCCACTGGCCATGTCTGCTATGTGCTGAGAGTTGTCGCTTCCAACCTGCTGCGCAAATGCTCCGTTGCCGCCAATCAACTGCGATGGCTGCGTAATGGCATGGGACAGGTTGTTTTCCGCTGTATACAGGCTGTTCGTGTAGACTCCGGGCGCATATACGGTATAAATCGCCACACGCGCTGCAGCCAGCATGGCCATCGTCTTTTGGATCTCATCGCCGGCCGCCGGATTGCCCGTTCTGCCGGCGCCACCCGTGATGACAAAGGCCGATGGCACCGATTCCGCAAACCAGATGAGGTTCTTCCGTCCCGGAAATCCTTCAAGAAACGCGGCTAACCGTTGCAGGTTGACCAGCGTGATCTGCATGCGATCGATGGACTGTCCGGTATCGCTCTCATTCATGAAGTCCTGTAGCGCGGAGATCATGCCCACTGGGGCCGTCGTGCCGCCTCCCGGGACTGACGCGCTCATCATGCCTATGAGGTCCTGCTGTGTGTTGCTTTCTTCCATCCCTTTCAGCATCACCGAAGATTCCACTCCGTTGTTCTTCTTGTTATTCAGGGCCGCCGCCAGCACCGCAGGATCGTCGTTGAATCCCTGGATAAAGTGCAGGCCCATCCCCATGGTGAAGATCGCCGTCCGCGTTCCCGGTTTCGCGTCCTTCAGAAACTTCATCACCTGGATGTGTACAAAGGTCTGGTCCCCGTTGCGAGTATTCAGCGAGTCCAGCAGCAACACGTTCACCGCGGCCGGCTCGGGAAAGGGCGAGAAGTTGCTGAAAACGTCGGGTGGATACTTCGGCATCTCTTTGGGGGCTGTGGTTGCGGGCGCTGCTGTATGCTCTTCAAAAAAATCGAGATCCTGCGGTTTGCCTTGTTCGGAGACCGTAAAGGCGTCCCGCGTCAGCCCGGTCACCGGCTGCCCGCTTTTGTCGGTCACAACCACATCCACCAGCACCGACCGGCTGTTGATGTGCAGGGTTGAAAGGGGAGTGTTCTGCAGCGCGGTCACAGGCGTATTCGTGTCCGGCGTCGCAGTTTGCGCCGGCAGCGGGAGGGTAAGCCCCATCAGGGCGATGCAGCAAACTAGTGCGCGAGACATAGGAAACGCTCCCCAAGCAGGGAATCTTACCATCGCCATCGTCTCAATCGGTGACGCACCGGATACTGTCGGAATGACTCTCAGCTTGCTCCGAGCATTTGACGCCACGTATCCCCGACCCGGTTAGCGCAGATTCTTTAGTGGAATCAATTGCCTGGCGCTTGCGAATTTACTCCTTCGTCAACAGCCCAATTGAGGCGTTTGCGCAGCTTGTTGAAGCCCCTGACGCGATTTTGATGCATGGCCGCTGCCCGGCTCAGCCGACGGGATTGGCGCGGAAGGCGCTGCGGTCAATTGCCGATTCGCCTGTCAATTACGAGAGAACTGTCTTTCTTCCTGCGGAGAATATGGACCAGACCTACTATTCCTGACGGAATGGTAAGGAATCCAGGCAGGCTTGTCGGGATGGCTGTCAACAGGGCTACGATGAGTCCTTTTATAATGGCAGACTCTTGATCGTCCCGATACCAGTGTCTCTGAGCTTTATAAGTTATGAAGCCGAGAGCGATCCCCACCGGCAGGGAGATGAGCGAACTGGTGCCCAGGGTGAGGAACTGTCCGCCGAAAAGCATGGTATCGACAAGCATGGTGAGGAATACAACCCGGGGGTCAAGGCCGAAGACCTGGCCAAAACCGTGTGCGGAAACGGGAACGGGGTGGTACGGCGATGGATAGGCCGATACCTGGTGGCTTTGCATTGCTGGCATTTGCGCGGCGAAGTTCACGGGGTTGCCGCAGACGGAGCAGAATCTGCTGCTTTCGTGAATTCCACTTCGGCAATGAGCGCATACGAGCATATTCGTATCCTTATCTTCTCACTTTCTAAAGAGTCAGGCTGCTCCTTGAGCTTTGAGCGCTTTGGGGAGATATTTCTACTGCACATCCACGGTGTGGAAGCCTAGTCCATAGAGCAGAGCGGTGACGCTGGCGCGGGCGTTCTGGCGCGCTTTATCGAGAATGCCGTCGGAAAGCGCGGCCTGCGTCATCTGCTGCTCGGCGGCCAGGCGTACCTGGGATTCGAGGTTCAGATCCGCGCTCACAAGAAGGCCGGTCGTGCGGGAATAGACTTTTGTGCGCCCGTTGTCGATGCGCGTGGTGAGAACTTGCGGCGCGGGCAGGTGAACGTGGACGGCATCGCCCTTCACGGAAACGTCGCCCGTGTTGAGCTGGCCAAGATCCAAGCCGGCGATCACTTCTCCGTGGGCTACCAGGAGGAGCTTATCGCCCACCAGGAAGTCTGGAATGTAGGGACTCTGGCGGTCGCCCTCCACGATTTTATCGAGCGAATAGACGACTGTTTCCAGACGCGACAGTTGACGGATCTTCTCAACGACCGTTGTGGAGGAGACGTCGATGCTGGTGCTGCGACCGGTGACGAAACCGGCGACGCGATTCCATAATCCGGTTTGCGCGACGTGAGCAAAGGCCGAGAGCAACAAGAATCCGAGCAGGATGCCAGCGGCGAGGGTGCCGAGCAAGACGAACTGGCGACTTATCCGCATGGGACTGAGACCCCCTTCGGCACCCCAGCTACTGCGCCACCACCTGGCCCGAGATCCGGTCATACTCCGCCTTCGGAACCAGGTGGCGCTTCACGAGGTCGTCGGAATTCTGGTAAGGGCGGCCGGCTATGATCTTTCGCGCTCGCACGGCGTCGATTCCGGGGAGAGCTTCAAGCTGATCGGCGGTGGCGTTGTTGATATTCACTTGCGCATTGGTTTTGAGGCCGGCTTCCACCCCCTGCACGAGGGCCTTTGCATCCTGTTTGGCTTCCGAGGCGGCTTTGGCTGCGTCCTGCCGGATTTCGTCCGGATTGCGTGGGGCCTGCGTGCAGCCGATCACAGCAAGCAGCGCCAAAGTCAGGGTGAAGAACAGGGTACGCTTCATGCTCCCTTAGATGCGGAGTAGCATGATCAGGGCAACATCGAGCTGCACAATTCATTTGCGGGGCGATTGGGTGCAAGCGGGGTCGCGGAGGATTTCGATGCAACGGCGCCGCTTCGGATCAGCCGGCGGGAATGACGCGCGGGACGCGGTCGGCCGGCGCGGGGAGAGTTGGAAATGGCGCGTGCGGCTCGGTCTGGTACCAAAAAGCCGTCGTATAGAAATTGTCGGAGCGGTCGTTGTCTGTGCCGTGCTCGATGGTTACGCGAATCGACTTTTCAAAGGCGATGGGGCTATCCGTGTGCCAGCGGTAAAGGCAATAGCGGCCGCCGAGCCGCTCCGGGTCCTTCATGTATGGCGCGCCCTGGCGCATATTGGCAAAGGCCTGGCCGCCAAAGTCCCAGGCGCCGTTGTAATAGTCTTCGGTTCCGGTGCCGTTGATGGTGGGCAGCGTGTCGCCGTCGACGAAGATCATGTCGTCTCCCTCGCCGAACCAGCCGTCCTTATTCTGGATAACCGATTGGGTGACGCCCACAAAATGCCCCTTGCCTGTGGCCTCCATGAAGATGTAGTTGTTTGCGCCGGTCAGGTTCTTGCCGTCTTTGCTTGTGGCGGCTTTGCAGGGAGCGGCCTGGCGGTATTGGGCGTGGAAGCGGCCCACATCGCCGGGAAGCTTGGGGAATGTCACATAGTCGAGGGCGAAGTAGAGGTTATCGGTGCGGATTGTGCCTTCGTTGGTAAGCGTGATGCGGGCCGAGCGCCCAAACGGCATTTGGAAATAGGCGTTGAGCGCCTTGATGGGGGCTACGGCGGTAAGCGCCGATTGGTAGGTGAAATACTCTCCCAGGCCGAGGCCGAAGAAATCGCCGATGGGAACCTCGACGGAAGGCGCGGGTTCGCCATCCCACCAGGCGCGCAGGACCAGGTTTTTGAGGTGCATGGGGTCGGGCGAATTGATGGTGAACCAGAGGTGCGTGATCACGCCCGCGCCGGTGACTTCAAGCAGGGTTGCCGTTGCGCCAGGCTCAACTCGGACGGCGTCGCCGTTTCCCCCGGTGCGGTCCCAGCTTGAGGAACGGCGGGGCTTGTAGCTGCGTAGGCGGGCCTGGGCAAGAAGGTCTCTGGGCGCGGCGGCGTCCGGCCTGGCAGGCGGGTCGATTGCGGCTTGCGGCTCGGCGGTTGCGGGGACGCTCAGCCCCAGCAGCGCTGCTGCCGAGACCCCTGAAACCATGGTGCCGAGCAGTTTGCGGCGCGCGCGAAAGCTTTCATTGGAGTCGGTGGGTGGCATTGGGCGGGTCCTCGCGTCTATCGAACGGTGAAAGCGAGTTGTAGCCCCGCGCGCCGGAGGCTGTCAAGAGCGGGCGAGTGCCCGCTGTGCCGAAATCATGATTAAGGGCCCTTCATCGCTTCCGCTCCTTCAGGTTGTGGCTGTCCGATGCTTTCAGGGTCATGCCGTAGAGCGCCTTGAACTGCTCGATCTCCTTCAGCGTTTGCGGCGAGAACGGGACCTGCTTGCCCTCGAACGCGTGCAGCACGATTCCTTCCAGAAGATCGCCGAGGGTCATGTCCTTCTGTTCGGCTAAAGCCTTGAGTACTTTCAACATGCGCTTTTCCATCCGGACGCCGGTTTGGACGCGCTCGACTACGACGGGTTCACGGGGTTGCTGTTCCTGTACCATGGGTGCCTCCTGTTATCTTGGTACCAATGTACCAAGATAACAAAACAGTGTCAACCCGCATCAAA
>Ga0302202_10006457_pt1 | contig 11671 bp, 4 predicted proteins | sample II_Bog_N3_3_FD_194579 | JGI IMG/M metagenome (GOLD analysis project Ga0302202, IMG submission 194579) | Peat permafrost microbial communities from Stordalen Mire near Abisko, Sweden - II_Bog_N3_3 | ecosystem: Environmental > Terrestrial > Soil > Wetlands > Peat | place: Sweden: Abisko, Stordalen... | reverse complement strand
TAGGTGAAGGCGTCCCAACTGTTGAACATGGCCACGCCGTCCACAAAGCAGCCGATGGTGCCGCCGCCCGTGGCGGTTTTGGCGGCGGGCACGGCGGGGGTGCGCGGAATTCGAAACAGCGTTTTCTGGTTGGCGGGCAGGTTCGGAAAACCAACCGACCACGGGCCCATCGTGAAACTGGCCAGCCCGGTGGAGCGCACATAAACCCAGTTCGGGTCGGCGTCAATTTCCTGGATGCCCGCGTAAGCCGGCAGGGCCTGGATTTGCGAGCCGTTGCTCCAGGTGGTGAGCGGCGTGCCGGCGCTTTGCAGGGCCGCGTTGGTGTAAATGCGGGCGTATTGTCCGGCATGATTCGTCTGCCAGGAGGTGATCAATGGATCGGCGGCGGCCGGCAGCGTGGCGGAGCCGAGGCCGGCCAGACGGGCGGCCAGGAGGATGAGGCGGAGGGTTTTCATGGTTTTAGGTTTGGGTCACGGTGACATCATGTTTATGCGCTGAAGATAAACCAGTGAACCTTAAGTGAACGTTAAGCCGACGTTATTTTTGGAGCGCTCATACAAACATCCGATGGAAGAACCGGGGAACGGGCTTATAGTCTCTGCAAACATCCATCGTGCAACTGCGGGAAATAAAGATACGATCTGAAAAAGCGTCGTCCGACCCAAGGCCGGACGGGGAATCGTTCCTGCGTTCGGAGCGCTGAAATTTGTTCGCCTCCCCGCCTGATGGCTGATCCCAACCCACTGCCCCCGAATAATAAATGAACCTCACCGTGCTTAAAACCCTGTGCCTGTCGGGAGCGCTGCTCGCGCTCAATTTAACGCGCCTGCCGGCGCAAGTCGCCACCTGGACCGGCGCCTCCGGCGGCGAATGGAACACCGCCGCCAACTGGGACCTCGGCGTGCCCGGACCCGGCACCAACGCCCTCATCAACGCCGGCACCACGGCCAACTACAACCTGCCCATGCTCGCGGCGAATTTCGGGACGCTCACCAATGACGGCGTCTTGAACGTGAACACCAACGGCTTCAACCCGGCGGGGATTATCATGATCTTTCCGGGGGCCACCGGAAAATTGTTCCTAAATACCGGGGCCGTGGCCACCGTGACCGGGAATCTCGCGTTGAGTTCCAATTCCGTTGCGTCCATGAGCGTTGGCACTGCCCTCGCCGTCAGCGGAACCCTCATCATCGGGTCCGACACTGCCGGTGGCACCACCGGGACCGGCACTATCAGTGACTTTGGGAACTTTACGAACTTTGGCGGGGCCTTCACGGCGGCGGCGGTCAGTCTAAATCCGCGCAACCAGAGCATCAACACCCCTTGTCGCCTGGTCATCGCGGGCGGCACCAATAATCTGGGCGCTTATTCGGCGTCCCGCAGTCCCGGAGGTGCCAACAGCCCTTCGGCTTTGGGGACGGATGGGTTGGTCATCAGCAACGGCTATGTCAACACCACCAGCATCTCCATCGGCAACAATGCCCACGGCATCCTTTATTTGGTGGGCGGGGTGGTGACCAATACCGGCAATTTAACCCTCAAGAATTCCACCGTCACGCGTCCAGCGCGGTTTCTTCAAACCGGCGGCTGGTTTGTGGACACGGACCCGAGCCTGGTGTCCCTGTCTCCATCGGGGACTGGCGACACGGTTTACACGGTCCAGGGCGGAACCAATGTGGTGGGCGGCTTCCAATTCGGCACCGGGGTGGCTGCCGGCACGGTCTATTTCACCAACGCGGCTCCCGTCTATGTGGGCAGCCAGGGCATCGTTTCCAATGGCGCGGTCACGCTGAACACCTCCTTGAACAATGGCGGCAGCTTCGGGGCGACGGCGAATTGGTCGGCCAACGCCGCCATGAAACTCATCAGCGGCATTTTCACCTTTAGTCCGGCGGATTTGGCGGGCGTTGGGCACACCATCACTTGGTATGGCGCGTTGAGTGGTGCGGGCGGCCTCTTGGTGACCAACGCCGGCACCCTGGTGCTGGCCAACACCAACACCTACACCGGCAACACCACCATCGGCGCCGGTGCCACCCTGCAATTGGGTGACGGCTTCAATACCAACGGCGTGGTCGCGGGCTTGATCACCAACAACGGCACCCTGATCGTGGCCAACCCGAACGTTCAGACCATTACCACCAGCCTCCTCGGCACCGGTTCCCTGGTCGAAACCGGTCCCGGCACCTTGATTTTGGGAACCAACACCTACACCGGCGGCACCACCATCAATGGCGGCACCCTCCAACTCGGGGATGGCGCCACTTTCGATGGCGCGGTGGTGGGCAACCTTACCGATAACGCCACCCTGGCGGTGGCCAACCCAACCGCGCAAACGCTCACCAGCGCGGTTTCCGGCAGTGGTTCACTGATTAAAAGCGGTGCGGGCGCCCTCACCCTCGGCGCGAATGCGACTTACACCGGCACCACCACCGTCAATGCCGGCAGCCTCGTGGTGGGCCCCGGCGTGGCGCTCAGTTCCACGGCCAATGTCACCATCGCTTCGGGCGGCTTGCTGGATGTTTCCGCCTCGACCCCCGGCGGTTACACCCTGGCTTCCGGGGCGGTCTTCACCGCCGGTCACACGTCCGGCTCCGGGCCGGATTTCAACGGCAATCTGACCAGCTACGGCACGGTGAACGTTCCCGCCGCCGGCACGTTCACCCTGAATGGCGGGCTGTCGCTGATGAATGGCGGCACGGGCGAGTTCAATCTGGGTTCCTCGGCGGGCGGCGGCAGCACCATCGCGCTGGCCGGGGGGGCGTTGCACCTGAACGGGACGACCACGATCCAAATCAACTTCAGTATTTTGGGCGTGGGCACCTATCCGCTGATTTCCGGGGCGGGCAGCGTGAGCGGCGGACTGGGCAATTTGAGCCTGTCTTTGAACGGGACGCTGGGGTTGGAACAAGCCAACCTGCAGGTCACGGCCACGGGGGTGAATTTGGTGGTGACCGGCAACCCGCACAATTTGGTCTGGCAGGGGGATGGTTCGGCCAATTCCTGGGACAATAATGACCCGGCCAATCCCGACTGGATCAATTCGGCCACTCATGCCGCCGATTACTTTGTCGCCGGCTATTATGCCACCTTCAACGACACGGGGGCGGCCAACCAGCCGATCCTCAACGGCGTTTTGACCCCGGCCTGGACCACCATTAACGGCACCTCTAGTTATACGTTTAGTGGCGGCGGCTACATCAACTCCGGCAGCCTGACCAATAACAGCACCGGCACCCTGTATGTCCAGACCCCCAACACCTACAATGGCGGAACGGTGATCAACGCCGGAACCGTGGAGGTGGACGCCGGCGGGGCCATCGGCACCGGCCTGGTGCGGGACAACGCCGCCCTGACCTTTAATAACGCCAACGGTAACAACGTTGCCCCCATCACCGGCGGCGGCACGGTGACGGTGGAAAACGGCCCGGAGACATTGTCGGCGGCGAATACGTATGCGGGCGGCACCACCATTGCCTCCGGCACGCTGCAACTCGGGGTGGCCAATGCCCTCCCCGGTGGCACCGTCGGCGGGGATGTGACCAACAATGGCACCTTGGATCTGAACGGGAACAGTGACACCCTCAACGCCCTGGTCGGGAGCGGCACGGTGGATACGGTGGCGGGGGGCGCCCCCACGCTGACGGTCGGGGCCAATGGCGACAGCGGCACGTTCAGCGGGATCATTCAAAATTCCAGCGGCACGTTGAATTTGACCAAGACCGGCGCCGGGGTGGAGGTGCTCGGCGGCGCGAACACCTACGGCGGCGGCACGACCATTGCCAAAGGCACGCTGGAACTGGCCGTCAACAACGCCCTGCCCATCACCACCACCGTCACCCTGGGCGGCGGCGGGACGACGGGCATTCTCGACCTTGGCGGCAACAGCCAACAAGTGGCCGGGCTGGCCGCCGGCAGCGGGGCGGTCGCCACCAACCAAATCATCGGTAGCAGCAGCACCTCGTCCGCCTCGACGCTGATCATCACCAACGGCGGCACGGTGACTTATGGCGGAACGATTCAGGACGTGCTCGGCTCCGGCACGGAAACCGTGGCCCTGACGCTGAACGGCGGCGAACTGATCCTCAACGGCACCAACAACTATTCCGGTGCGACCACCGTCAACTCGGGCGGCAACACCCTGCTGGCCGTCACCGGCGGATGGCTGGGCGGGTCCACCCTGGCGCTGAACAGCGCCAATGCCAGCCGGGGATTCCTCCTTTCCGGCGGCACCGCCTCCTTCAGCGGCAGCGTGACCTTCAGCGCCGACAACGGGAACAACGGCAACTTGTTTGCCGTCACCGGCGGGGTGCTGGATGCCGGGAGCCTCGCTTCCGGTCGCACCGCTCTGAGCCTGGCGCTGGCCACCCAACCCACCACGGGCCAAACCACCACGGAAGGCATCTACGTTAACGGCGGCACGGTGAACGTCACCAACACCCTGCACATCGGCGGTTACAACTCCGGCGGCAATTCCAGCGCCTCCCTGCGGTTGGACAGCGGCGCAATCAATGTGGGCGGCACCACCATCGTGACCCTCAACAACGCCACCCGCTGGAGCGTGTTGGATGTGGACGGCGGGGCCTTCACCAGCACCGACCCGTCAGGGGTGGGCATCCAGATCGGCGGGGTCTATGCCGGGTCCACCGCCATCCTGCTGATTCGCGCCGGCACGGTCAACACCCCGGCCATCACCCTCGGGGACGCCATCCAGACCACCGGGACGAACGCGCTCAGCCTGACCGGCGGCTCATTGTATATCGGAGCGGGCGGCCTCGTCTCGGGTAACGCATCGCCGACGTTCACGAATTCCATCGCGCTCGGCACCGGCACGGTCGGGGCGTTGGCCAATTGGTCCACCACCCTGCCCTTGGCTTTGTCGGGCGCCCCCACCTTCCAGGCGGCGGATGGCAACGGCAATGCCTTCAATATCACCCTGAATGGAATCCTCTCGGGCGCGGCGACGTTGAACAAAACCGGCGCGGGTACGCTCACGCTGGGCGCGGCCGACACTTATACCGGCAACACGCTCATCAATGCCGGCACCCTGGCCCTGGGCGCGGCCGGTTCCCTCACCAGTCTCAATATCGTGGTGGCCACCAACGCGATCTTTGACGGGTCGCAGGTCGCCGGGGGTTTCACCCTCAACGGCACCCAGACCCTCAAGGGCTTTGGCACGGTCAACGGCTTGGTCACGGCCGCCTCCGGCGCCACCCTCAATCCCGGCAGCAACAGCCTCACCGGCACGCTCACCCTGGCCGGCGGGCTGACTGAAAATGGCGGCGTCACCCACACCTTCTACCTGACCAACAATCCGGCCGCGCCAAACGCTGATTTGCTCAGCGTCCCCGGGCCGCTGACGGTCGCCGGCGTGAATCCCGTCCTCATCAATGGCACGGTTGAAGCCGGGGGCGTTTATCCGCTCATTTCCTATGCGGGCGGCTCCTTCACGGGCGGCGCCGCCAACTTCACCGTCACCGGCGCGACCGGCACGCTGTCCAACAGCCCGGCCGCCCAGATGATTTATTTCGTGGCCAAAACCAGCCTGCGCGCACCCACGAACACCGTCTGGCTCGGCAATGCCGTCAATAACAACTGGGACACGGAAATCAGCACCAACTGGCTCAACTCCGGCACCGGCCTGCTGGATTTCTCCGTGCCCGGCGACAACGCCCTGTTCAGCAATCTGGGCGCGGTCCATCCGCTGATCAACGTGGCGGGCACCGTGACCCCGGGTTCCCTGACCTTTAATACCACGTCCAACTACACCTTCACCGGCACCGGCACCATTGGCGGCGGGGGCGGCTTGACGGTCAGCAACGGCACCGTGACGATTTTGACCACCAACACCTTCACCGGGCCGACCGTGATTGATAACGGAGCGGTGTTCACGCCCAATCTCGCCTTGAGCGGCAGTCCCAGCGGCCTCGGTTCCGCTTCCGCCGACCCCGCCAACCTGATTCTCAACGGCGGCACCCTCGGTTATAATGGCGGCACCACCAGCACCGATCACGGCCTCACCCTGACCAATGGCGGCGGGACGTTCGACGTGGCCGGCGGCTCCACCCTGACCCTGAACGGCGCCCTGACCGGCGGTGGCCTCCTGACCAAGGTGGACAACGGCACCCTGATCCTGGGCGCTGCCAACACCTACACCAACACCACCACCATTGGCGGCGGCGAGTTGCAGATTAACAGCGCCGCCGCCGTCAGCAGTGGCGCCATCACCTTCAGCAATGGAACCCTGGCTTATGGTGCCGGCCTGACCGTGGCCAACCCGCTGGTCTTCACCGCCGGCACCACCAATATGCTCGTGGTCACTTCCGGCACCGGTGGAAATCCCATCAGTGGCGGCACTTGGACCGGTGGCGGCGTGTTGATCGTGAGCAACACCTTCAATCCCTTCACGGTCAACGGCGTGCTGGATGCCTTCACCGGCACGATTGTCCTGGCCACGCCCAACGGTTCCGCGTTCCGCTTCAACAGCGGCGGGGGCAACACCAGCTTTGGCAGCCTCAACGCCACGTTTGATTTGGGCGTCAACAGCGCGATTCTCTCCTGCCGCAATGCCGGCACCCTGAACCTCGGGGCGCTGCAGGGCGGTTCCGGCACGCGCGTGACCGGGCAGGGTTCGGATTCCGGCACCGTCGTCTGGTCCATCGGCAACAACAATCTGAGCACCCTCTTCTCCGGCACCATCGTCAACGGGAGTGCGGCGAATGACCTCGCCGCCGTGACCAAGGTCGGCACGGGCACTTTGACCCTGTCCGGCCAGAATACCTACACCGGCCCGACCACCATTAACACCGGGGTCTTGGCCCTGGCCTATAATCCGACCAATGGCACGGATGGCTCGATTGCCGACAGCACCCCGGTCACCCTCGCGGCCGGGGCCGTGCTGGATGTCTCCGGGCGCAGCGACGGCACCTTCCCGCTCGGTTCCAGCCAGGCCCTCAACGGCCCGGGCCTCATCCGCGGCAGTCTGGATGCCAGTGGCACCCTCGCGCCGGCCGGCACCCTCGTGGTGACGAACCTGGTGACGCTCGAAGGCTCCGCCACGGTCACCTTGAACTTGAACCGCGCGGCCAGCCCCAACAGCGACCGCTTGGTGGCTTCCAATTCCATCAGCTTTGGCGGCACACTGGTGGTGAACAACAATGGCGCGGCGTTGCAGGCGGGGGACACCTTCACCCTGTTCCACAGCGCGGCCTATGCCAATGCCTTCGGCACCCTGACCCTGCCGACCCTCACCGGCAACCTGTATTGGAACACCAGTAATCTGGCGGTGAACGGCACCATCTCAGTGGCGGCGCCCACCCCGCCGTCCTTCAGCGGCATCACCACCTCCGGCAACAATCTGGTCCTCCAGGCCACCGGCGGCGTGGCGAATGGACCCATCACCGTGCTGAGCACCACCAACCTCACCCTGCCGCTGGCGCAATGGACCACCGTGACCACCGGCAACTTCGACGGCGACGGCAACTTCAGTTACACCGTCACCGGCGCGTTGAATTCCGGCCAGAAACAGCAGTTCTTCATCTTTGAGAATCAATAATTGATCCTCACGCCTCCGTCGTTCCGCCGCCGCGCGCAGTTCAAATAGATTGAACGGCGCGCGGTTTTTTAATCGCCTTTGATCACGGCGGAAATCCGAAGGCCAGCTTCACCGCCGCGTATTCCGGATGCACCGCCCCGGTGCGGGTCCGAATGATCAAGGCGGGTTCCACCCAGGGTTTGTCCCGCAGGCATTCCGGCAGGTCGCCGGCGCGCTGCATCAGAAACAGCCCCAGCAGTGGGCGGTCACCCTCGCGCAGCACCACCGGCCGCCAGCGCACGAGGGTCAAACCCGCCGCCCGGGCGCCTTCACGCACGCGGGCTTCCTGCTCGGCGGGAGCCACGGGGAACACGCAGGCAAACACGCCGCCGGCCGCCAGGTGTTGCGCGGCCGTCCGGCAGTAATCCACCACCGTGCCGCGCAGTTCAAACCGGCAGGCCAGTTTTTGCGGATGTTCGCTTTCCACCCCGCTGCCCGGCGGGAAATAGGGCGGACTCCCCAGCACCAGGTCAAACGTCTCCTCCGCACCCAGCAATCCGGCTTCGCGAAAATCCCCCGTGCGGATGTCAAAGCGCTCCTCCAGCCCGTTCCACGCGGCGGATTTGCGCGCGAGCCGCACGCTTTCCGGTTGGGCTTCCACCGTCACGAAACGCGCGCCCGGCAGCCGCCACGCCGCAATCATGCCCACCGTCCCGATGCCGCCGCCCAGTTCCAGCACCCGGCGCACCGTGGGGCACCAACTCGTGCCATACCAGGCCGTCAGCACATCGTCCGTCGAGAACCGGTGGCCGTCGGCCAGTTGAAACAGCCGGAAATGGCCGCTGATGGCGTCCAGCGTTTCCCCCGGTTCGACGGCGGGCCGGCCCGAAACCGCGCCGGGCGGCACGGACCCGGGTTTGGCCCAGCCTTTGAAAAATCCTTCCAGTGTACTCATGCGTCCCTGGTTTCCCCGACTCATCACGGTTGCGGCTTCGGCTTCGCCGCTGATTTCGGCTTGCGGATTTCCGCGTTGAACGTTCCGGCCACGTAGCTCTTCTCGTCGTCAGGCGCGCAGAAGTAGATTTTTCCGGACAGATGGTTTTTTTCCAGGGTTCCAAACTCCAGGCGCAGGGCGTAGCCGGTTTCGAAATTATCCTTGAGCGTCTGGTCCGTTTCCGTCCAGCGCAGGGTTACGCGGGCGGCCAGGGTCGCGTTGGTGGTGATGTGGATGGATTGACCGGCCAGCGCCTCGGAGGGCACGCCGCTGAAATTGATCACCACGCCAAAATCCACCGACCCTCGGTTTCCGCCCTGTCGCAGCGTCAGGGTGCCGCTTTGTAACGTCGCCCGTTCCACCAGGAAATCCCGGCCGTGAATCCGGCCGGCCGCCGGCATTTCGGGAAAATTCATCCCGGCCAGGTTCAGCAACCAGTTGGTGTCGCTGGCATGGGGAATCACCACCGGCGGGGCGGGATGGTTGGTCGTGGGACCGGCGGGCGGGTTGGCGGCCGACCCCGGTGCCGTGGTGCCGCCGGAATTGAACAGTTTATCGTGGAAGACCACGACCGCCGCCCCCGCGAACGCGATGAATACCACCAAGATCAGCGCCGTCATGGGGAAATGCCGCTGGGGTGATTCCGGGACCGGCGCTGCCGGCGATGGCAGCGTCGGCTTTGGCCGGTCCTCCAGCTTCTTGCCGCTGATGATGAATTTCTGGTCGGGGTCCGCCGGCGCCTGCGGCGCGACGATCTTTTGCAGACAGGTGGGGCACTCCATCACGGTGCCGCTCTGCGACGTGTCACACTTCATGTGCTGGCCGCACACGGGACAGGCATACTTGAATTCACTCATGCTGTCAGTCCAACATTCCACATTCGCGCCGCGACAGCAATGCCGATCTTTGCCCGTGTCTTTGCCCGCTCTCCGCCCGGGGCGCATCTCGGGGCACTGCCCCCGGGGCGCGGTCCCGCGCTTTGCGGGACCGCGCCCCGAACGACTTGCGGTGCGGGGGCAGAGTCAAGATGCGCCCCCCGCCCGCCTCACGCCTCTTCCAACGCCGCCAGTTTGCCCGCCGCCGCCTCCCATTCCGGCGTGAGCGTCTCGAGCCGCTGCTGGAGCGTGGTCAACTCGCGGTTGAGATGCACGGCGTGCCCGGGTTTCTCATACGTTTCCGGCCGTTCCAGCTCCGCAAGCAACGCCGACTGGCGGGCTTCCAGGGTTTGAATCTCTTTTTCCAGGTGATGCACCTTTTGCTGGGCCGCCTTGCGCTCCCCGGACCGCGCCTGCCGCTGCTGGGCCTCCAGCCGCTTCTGCTCCTTCCGGTCCACGGCCGGGCGCGGGGCCGCCGCCTTGTTGGTGGTCCCATTCGTCCCCGTCCCGCCGGAAGTCAGCGCCGCCCGGGCCGAAGTCGCCTTGGTCTTGTCCAGATAATACTGATAATCGCCCGCATAATGTGTCAGTTTGCCCGCGTTGACATGCACCACCAGGTTCCCCAGGGCGCGGATGAAATAGACGTCGTGGCTGATGAAAATCAGCGTCCCCTCGAACTGGCTCAGCGCATACACCAGGGCGTCAATGCTGGCCATGTCCAGGTGGGTCGTCGGTTCGTCCATCAGCAGCAGGTTGGGCGGGTCCAGCAGCAGCTTCACCAGCGCCAGCCGGCTCTTCTCGCCGCCGCTCAGCACGTCCACCTTTTTGAAAACATCGTCCCCGCGAAATAGAAAACTGCCCAGCAGCGTGCGGACAAATTGCTCCGTGACCCGCGAGGGCGTGTCCAACCCCTCCTCCAACACCGTGCGCTGCGGATCGAGCATCTCCACGCGGTATTGCGAGTAATAACCGGCCTTCACATTGTGGCCCAGCGTGCGGACGCCCTGCTGCGGGACCAGCACCCCGGCCAGGATTTTCAGCAGCGTGGATTTACCCGCGCCGTTGGGGCCCACCAGCACGATGCGCTGGCCGCGCTCGGCCTTGAATTCCATGCCGTCATACACCACGTTTTGGCCGTAGGCCTGGTGGATGTTTTCCAGCGTGATGACCTTCTGGCCGCTGCGCTGCGGTTGCGGGAATTGAAAGCCGATCTGGGCGTCGTCATTCACCGGCGCCTCAATCTTATCCATGCGCTCGATCTGCTTGAGCTTGCTTTGCGCCTGCGACGCCTTGCTGGCCTTGGCCCGGAACCGGTCGGCGAACTCCTGCAGGCGGTCAATCTCCCGCTGCTGACTTTTATACGCGGCCAGTAATTGCGCCTCCGACGCCTCGCGCTGCACCAGAAAATCGTCGTAATTGCCCCGATACCGGTTGAGTTTCCCCTGCCGGATTTCCACGATGCCGCTGACAATGTGATTGAGAAATTCGCGGTCATGCGAAATGACGATGATTCCCCCCGCATAAAATTTCAGGTAATCCTGAAACCACAGCAGCGCCTCCAGGTCCAGATGGTTCGTCGGTTCGTCCAGCAGCAGTAAATCCGGCTCCTGCACCAGCAACCGCGCCAGGTGGGCGCGCATCACCCAGCCGCCGCTGAGTTCGCGGGCCTTGCGGTCAAAATCCTTCTCCCGGAAGCCCAGGCCGGCGAGAATCTGCTTGGCCTTCGCGTCCAGTTGATACCCCCCGAGATCATGAAAGCGGTTGTGCGCGTCGTCATGGATTTCCTCCCCCGGCGTCGCCTCGACGTGATGGTCGGAATCCCAGGCCAGGATGAGCTTGCGCAGGCTGGCGAACTCGGGCGAGATGGCCGTGGCCAGTTCAATGACCGTTTCCTCCCCGGCCGGCGCGCTTTCCTGCGGCAGGTAGCCGAAATTGACGTTGCGCTCCTTCATCACCTGGCCGGAATCCGCCGTCTCCGCGCCCAAAATAATGCCAAAGAGCGTGGACTTCCCCGCGCCATTCGGGCCGACGAGGCCGATGCGGTCTTCGCGGTTCACCTGCAACGTGGCCTCATCGAAGAGCACCTTGCCACCATACGCTTTGCTGATTTCAGAAAGGGTCAACATACGAACGGACAAGATAACACGCCCGCCGGGGCAAAACAATGAGAACCTCCATCCGCACCTTCGCCAAAGCCGCAGCCCGACTTCCCATCTGCGTCCATCTGCGTGCATCTGCGGTTTAAGCCCTTTTTTTGGTCGCGACCAC
>Ga0302202_10006448_pt1 | contig 11684 bp, 9 predicted proteins | sample II_Bog_N3_3_FD_194579 | JGI IMG/M metagenome (GOLD analysis project Ga0302202, IMG submission 194579) | Peat permafrost microbial communities from Stordalen Mire near Abisko, Sweden - II_Bog_N3_3 | ecosystem: Environmental > Terrestrial > Soil > Wetlands > Peat | place: Sweden: Abisko, Stordalen... | reverse complement strand
GGCCAGGTTCACCAGGGTGGTGGCGAAATCGCCGTAGACGCCGTGGATCAGCGGCACCCCGGCGCCCAGGTCCAGGGTCAGGCTGGCCTGGACCGGGATGACCCCCTCCACCTGCAGCAGGCCCAGTTCCTGCTGGATCAGGTCGTGCAGGTCCAGCCACTCCGGGGCCGGCGCCCCGCCCCGGCCCACCCGCCGCAGCAGCGCCTTGAGCAGCCCGTCGATCTTGAACACCGCCTCGCGGATCTCGGCCAGGGCCCGGGGCTGGGCCTCCACCAGGGCGGGCCGGCCCGGGTCGCCGGCAGGCAGCATGAGTTCGTCCAGCAGCTGGCTCTGGCGGTGCAGGCTGGCCACGGGCGCCTCCAGGCGCTGGGCGATCTTGAAGATGAGGTCCCCCAGCAGCACCTGCCGGTCCCTGCGGTTGAGCACCTCCCGGGCGTTCTGCAGGTCCTGGTAGGCCGCCTCGATGCGCTCGTAGCTGGAGGCCAGCGCCCGGGTGCTGTTGTTGAGGGTGACGATCAGCTCGGCGTTCTCCAGGCTCACCATGGCCAGGCTGGCGTGCAGGGCGATCATCTCCAGCTCCGCCGGCAGCAGACGCTGATCGGCCGGCCGGGTCATGATCCAGAACCCGAACACCTCCGGCTCGTTCTGGTGGTCCCGGAGCACCAGCATGCAGGCCTCGGAACTGACGGTCCAGAAGCCCAGCCCCAGCCCTTCGTCCCAGACCCGAGTGCTGCGCAGGCTTTCGCCCCGGAGCGTCCCGCCCACCGGCAGGACCCGGGCCCGCAGCACGAAGGGATGGTCCAGGGGCAGCACCGGGGTGCTGTCGAACCCGCTGCCGGTCCAGCGCAGGCCTTCGAAGTAGCCGCCGCTGGGATGCATGCGGTAGGCCCACAGGCCGCTGGCCCGGATCTCGGCCCGGGCCTCCCACAGCACCCGCTCCAGCAGGGCCCGGGGGTCGTGTTCGGTGAGCACGCTCTGGCTGAGGGTCAGCAGCCGGGCCAGGCTCCGGTTGCGGTGCTCCAGGGCTTCCTGGACGGACAGCAGCTTCTGGTTGGCCTCCACCGCCTCCCGGAGCTGGGCCTCCAGATGCTCCACCACGTGGGCGTTGAAATTGCGCAGGGCCGCCCCTTCCCGGGCCTGGTCCAGGCGCTCCCGCGCCCCGCCCAGGAAGGCGCCGACCTGGCCGACGAAGGTGAACGGGTCCAGGGGCTTGGGGATGAAGCCGTCGCAGCCCGCCACCAGGGCCGTCTCTCGGTCGCTCTTGAGGGTCTTGGCGGTGAGCGCCACCAGGGGGATCCGCCGCAGCTCCTCGTGCTGGCGGAACTTGGTGGCCACCTCGAATCCGGACAGGCCGGGCAGGTTGATGTCCAGCAGCACCAGGGCCGGCTTCAGGTCCAGGGCCATCTCGAATCCGCGCATGCCGTCGCTGGCCCAGTGCATCTGATAGCCAGCCTGGGTCAGCAGGCGCTGGACCAGCCGCCAATTGACCGGGTTGTCCTCGATGCAAAGGATCCGCACCGGCTCGGTCGGGACTCCCGACGGGATGGGGCTGGTCTCGGTCATGCGGGCACCCTTTCGGCCAGGAGCGGCAGTTCCACGGTGAACGTGCTGCCCCGGCTCTTTTCGCTTTCCACGGTGATCTGCCCGTTCATCATGGCCATGAGCCGCTGGGACAGGGCCAGGCCCAGGCCGGTGCCGCCGAAGCGCCGGGTGATGCTGCCGTCCACCTGCTGGAAGGGCTTGAACAGGCGGTCCAGCTCTTCCGGGGCCATGCCGATGCCGTGGTCGGTGATGCTGATGCGGAGCCGCCGGCCCACCTGCTCCACGGCCATGATCACGTCGCCGGCCTCGGTGAACTTGATGGCGTTGCCCACTAGGTTGGTGATCACCTGCTTGAACCGCACCGGGTCGCCCAGGATCCGCAGCCCGGCGCCGGGCGGAGTGAAGCAGAAGCGGATGGGCCGGTCCAGGATCAGCCCGGCGCTGAGCGCCGCCACCTCCTCCAGCACCGGCACCGGATCCATGCCGGCCAGCTCCAGCTCGAACTTGCCGGCCTCGATCTTGGACAGGTCCAGGATCGAATCGATCATGGCCAGCAGGTTCCGGCCGTTCTGGTGGATGATCTGCAGATCGTCGCGCACGTCCTCGGGGATCCGGGGCGGGGCTTCCAGCAGCAGCAGGCCGGAGAAGCCGATCACCGCGTTGAGCGGGGTGCGCAGTTCGTGGCTCATGTTGGCCAGGAACTCGTCCTTGATCCGGTCCATCTCCTGCAGCTGCTCCAGGCTCACGTACAGGCTCTGGTTGACCTCGGTGAGCTCCTGGGTCTTCTCCCTGACCTTGGCCTCCAGGGTGCCGGCCCAGGCCGCCAGCTCCGCCCGGGACTGCTCCAGGCCCCGGGTGCGCTCCTGCACCAGGTGCTCCAGGTTGGCCCGGATCTCCTCCAGCTCCCAGATGGTCTCCATGAGCTGGCGGGTGCGCTCCTGCACCCGGGACTCCAGCAGCCGGTTCTGGCGCTCGATCTCGTCCCGGGAGATGCGCAGCTTGTTGGTCATGACCTCGAAGCTGCGGCCCAGGTCGTCCAGCTCGTCGTGGGAGCGCACCCGCACCGCCATGCCCTCGAAGTTGCCCTGGGCCACCCGCTGGGCGGCGGTGGTCAGGGCCACCACCGGGCGGATGTACAGGTTGGCCAGGTAGACGGCGGCGGCGATCCCCAGCACCAGCGCCACCACGCCGACCCAGATGCCCCGGTCCAGGTTGTCGCTGGCCAGGCGCCGGATCTCCTCGGTGGAAAAGCCCAGGATCAGGGTGCCCTGGCGGTCGCCGGCGCCATCCCAGTAGACGATGGGGGCGATGGCCACCAGGGTGCCGCCCTGGGCGTGCAGGAACGACTTGGTCACCCCCCGCTCCCGGGAGAAGGTCCGGGCCCAGCCGGGGGCGGCGGGGCTGGCGTCCACCACCTGGCCGCCGGCGTCGGCTACCACGCTGAACCGGAAGGCGGGGATGCGCTTGACTCCCTTGAGGATGCGGGTGATCTCCGACTGCCGGTTGGCCTCCATGGCCGGGGCCAGGGCATAGCTGGCGGCCTCGGCCACCTGGCGGGCGCTCAGCTCCGACTGGGCCCGGAAGCGCCGTTCCACCTGGCGGGGGTAATAGGCCACGTTGAACAGCGCGAAGCCCACCACCAGGATGGCAATCACCGCACTCAGCTTGGTCTTGATTGAAACCCTGAACATCCCCCCCAGTGTAGCCGGTTCCGGGAGGTCAGTTCCTGCGGAACAGGTGGAACACCGCCGCCCCGTAGCGGCGGGATTCCAGCAGCTCCAGGCCCGGGACCGGGGCCAGGACCGTCAGGTGCCCGGCCTCCCACACCAGCAGGCCCTGGGGGGCCATCCAGTCCAGGATCCGCGGCGCCAGGGCCGGCCACAGCTCGGCGGTGGCCTCGTAGGGCGGGTCGGCGAACACCAGGTCCACCCCGGCGAAGGCGTCCCGGCCCAGGCGCAGCACGTCCTTGGCCAGGATCTGGACCTGGGTGCCGCGGATATTGGCCTTGAGGCAGGCCAGGGCCGCGGGCGCGCGCTCCACGCAGGTGACCGGGGCGCAGCCCCGGGACCAGGCCTCCAGGCCCACTGCCCCGGTGCCGGCGAACAAGTCCAGGAAGCTGCCCTGGGGCCAGCGCTGCAGGATCGAGAACAGGGCCTCCCGGGCCCGGTCGGCGGTGGGCCGGACACTCTGGTCTTCGGGCGCCTGCAGGTGCCTGCCCTTGATGGCCCCGGCGATGATGCGGACCATCTAGTAGGCCCAGCGCATGAGGGCGCCGCCCCAGGTGAAGCCGGCGCCGAAGGCCGCGAACACCGCCAGATCGCCCTTCTTGAGCTTGCCCGCCTCCAGCGACTGGTGCAGGGCGGTGGGCAGGGTGGCCGAGGTGGTGTTGGCGAAGGCGCCGATGTTGCTGGCCATGCGACCGGCAGGCAATTCCAACCGCTTGGCGGCGGCGTCCATGATCCGGACATTGGCCTGGTGCGGGATGAACAGGGCCAGATCGCGGGTGCTGATCTGGTTGCGGTCCAGCATCAGCCGGCTCACTTCGGCCATGTCGCGCACCGCCCGCTTGTAGACCTCCTTGCCGTCCTGGTGGATGTAGTGCATGCGGGCGGCCACCGTTTCGGCGGTGGACGGATGCAGCGAGCCGCCGGCAGGCATGCACAGGAAGGGGGCGCCGGAACCATCCAGCCGGTGCTCGAAGTCCAGGAGGCCGTAGCCCTCCTCCACCTGCTCCAGGATCACCGCGCCGGCCCCGTCGCCGAACAGCACGGCGGTGTTGCGGTCGGTCTTGTCGATGATCGAGGTCATCACGTCGCAGCCCACCACCGCCACCCGCTTGAGCCCGGCCCCGGCCACCAGGCCGGCCCCGGTGGTGAGGGCGAACAGGAAACTGGAGCAGGCCGCGTTCAGGTCGAAGCCGAAGGCCTTGCCGGCGCCGATCTTGTGCTGGATCAGGGCCGCCGTGCAGGGGAAGAACATGTCCGGGGTGACCGTCGCCACCAGGATGGCGTCCAGGTCGTCCGGCCCCAGGCCCCGGCGCTCCAGGGCCATCTTCAGGGCCTGGGCGCCCAGATCGGAAGAGGCCGTTCCAGGCTCCACCCAGCGACGGGTCGAGATGCCGGTGCGGGTCAGGATCCACGCGTCGCTGGTGTCCACCATGTTCGCAAGGTCGGTGTTGGTGACGATGCGGTCCGGGTAGAACTGGCCGGTGGCTGTGATCCCCACGGGAAGGGCGAGCCGTTGTTTCAAAGGAACCTCCAGAAGAATGTTGCTGGACCGAACCCTTGATTGTGCGGGAATCGGCCGCAGTTTGCCAGCGGCTTGGCCGGCCCCGGGGCCGGAAGCCGACGGGGGCACGCTTTTGCTATGATCAAATCGACTTCCAAAGGCCGCCCATGCCCACCCTCGCCGTGCTCCCCTCCCGCTACCCGTCCTCCCGGTTCCCCGGCAAGCCCCTGGCCCTGATCGCCGGCCGGCCGATGATCCAGTGGGCCTGGGAGGCCGCCCGCAGCGCCGCGGGGGTGGACCAGGTGCTGGTGGCCACCGACGACGACCGCATCGCCACCACGGTGACCGGCTTCGGCGGCCAGGTGGCCATGACCGACCCGGAGCTGCCGTCCGGCACCGACCGGGTGGCCGCGGCGGTGGCGGCCCAGGGGGCCGGCTTCGATCTGATCCTCAACATCCAGGGGGACGAGCCCACCATGCATCCGGCCACCATCGCCGCCCTGGTGGCCATGATGCGCGACCAGCCCGAGCTGCCCATGGGCACCGCCGCCTGTCCGTTCAGCACGGCCGAAGAGCTGTTCAATCCCAACATCGTCAAGGTGGTGACCGACGCCGCCGGCCGCGCACTGTACTTCAGCCGCAGCCCCATCCCGTACCTCCGCAACAGCCAGGTGTTCGACCTGGACTTCCGCCCCTGGCTGGCCCCGGAGCAGCTGGCGCTGTTCCAGCGCCACCTGGGCATCTACGCCTACCGCCCGGAGGCGCTGCGCCGGTTCACCCAGCTGCCGCCGCACCCCCTGGAGCAGATGGAGATGCTTGAGCAGCTCCGGGCCCTGGCGGCCGGCATGGCCGTGGGCGTGGCCCGCACCCCGCACCTGAGCCTGGGCGTGGACGTGCCGGCCGACGTGCCGGTGGTGGAGGCGGAACTGGCCCGGCGCGGCGCGCAGTGATCTCCGGGGAGTCATCATGAGGCGCTGGTTCACGTGCGCTTGCGGGTGGATGCGCCCCCGCGGCCGTAAACCCCTGGATCTGGTGCTTTTTTTCGACGGCGAATGCGGCCTGTGCCAGGCGCTGGTCCAGGTCGTGCTCGCGGCCGATCTGGAACCACGGTTCAAGTTCTCCCCGCTCCAGGGGGCGCTGGCGGCGCGGATCCTGACGCCGGAGCAGACCGCACAGATGACATCCATCGTGCTCCTTCGCGATGGCGCGGTCCTGGTGAAATCGGAGGCCGTGCTCGAGCTGGGCCGGCAGCTGGGCGGCGTATGGCGCCTGGCCGGGATCCTGGGGGCGGTGCCGAGGCCGATCCGCGACTTCGCCTACGACCTGGTCGCCCGGAACCGTTACCGCTGGTTCGGCCGCAAGGAAACCTGCCGCCTGCCCACCCCGTCGGAACGGGCGCGGTTCATCCCATGACGGAAGCCCAGGGGGAGGCCCTAGGAGCGTGATAATGCGGCCAGGATGGACCCGGCCAGGGCGCTGAGGGACGGATCCCGGGCGCCCATGACCAGCACCAGGTCCCCGGCCCGGGCGCAGGCGCACAGCTCCGCCACCAGGATCGCCCGGGAGGCGGCGAAGTCGGCCCGGACGCCGGTCCGGGCAATCTCGGCGGCCACGTCCGCGGAGGCGATGTCCCGGGTGGCGGTGCCTCCGGCGTAGAAGATGTCCAGCAGCCACAGCCGGTCCTGGGGCCGCAGTTCGGCGGCGAAGGCGGCCACGAAGTCCGCGCGCAGGAAGCGCATGGGGCCGTAGCCGTGGGGCTGGAACACGGCCAGCACCCGCCCGGAGCGCAGGTGCGCGGTGCGCAGGGCGGCGGTCACCTTGGCCGGGTTGTGGGCGAAATCGTCCACCACCTCCACCCCCCGGGCCGAGCCCAGCACCTGGAAGCGCCGGGCCACGCCCTGGAACCGGGCCAGCGGCGCCACCATGGCCGCCAGCGGCACCTGCACCGCCTGGCACGCGGCGATGGCGGCCAGGGCGTTGGCCACGTTGTGCCGGCCCGGCACGTTCAGGTGGAAGGCGGTCGAGCCCACCCGGAAGCTGGAGCCCTCGCCGTCCGCCACCAGGTCCTCGGCCCGCACCTGGGCCCCGGGCCCGAAGCCGAACACCGTGGCGCCCTGGGCGAACGGGGCCAGGTTGGCCGGCTCGCCCACCACGAAGCCTTCCCGGCCCTGGGCCCGGAAGGCCTGGAACATGGCCGCCACCACGTCCATTTCCTTGTGGTCCCGCTGCAGGTTGAGGATCACCCCCACCGCCGGATGGTAGCGCACCACCGAGCCGTCGCTTTCGTCGGCCTCCACCACCAGCAGGTCCGAGCCGCCGGCCCAGGCGTTGCCCCAGAGGCCCTCCTGCTGCAGCGCCACCAGATCGCCGCCGGTGATCACCGACGGGTCGCGCCCGGCCCCGCGCAGGATCTCGAACACCATGGCCACGGTGCTGGACTTGCCGCTGGTGCCGGTGATGGCCAGGGTCCGGCGCTCGGCCACGAACCGGGCCAGCAGCTCCGAGCGGTGCACCAGGGGGATGCCCCGGCGCCGGGCCTCGGCGAAGTCGGGCACCTGCGCCTCCACGGCGGTGGAGTAGACCACCGCCGCGCAGTCCTCGCCCACGCCGCTGCCGTCCTGGGGGTACAGCGCCACCCCCAGCCGCGCCAGGCAGCCCTGGGCCTCGGCCCCGTCGCCCTGGTCGAAGCGGCGGTCGCTGCCGCTGGCGCGGCCGCCGCGCTGGGCCACGTACTGGGCCAGGGCGCTCATGCCGCTGCCGCCGCAGCCGGCGAAGTGCAGCCGGCCCAGGCCCAGCGGCCCCGGCTCCCGGTCCGCCACCAGCAGCGGATCGCCCTCCGCCACCCGCTCGAACAGGTCCACCACATCCGCCACCGCCAGGCGCACGCAGCCGTGGGAGACCGGGCTGCCCAGGCGGTCCGGATGGTTGGTGCCGTGCAGGTAGATGGTGCGCGCCCGGGAATCGCAGCCGGGGCCCTGGTTGCGCCCGGGCTCCAGCCCGTCCAGGGTGAGGATGCGGGCCAGGATGAGATCGTCCGGACGCTCACCGCCGTCCCAGCGCTCGCCACGGTCCAGGCGGTCCCGGAACACCGTGTCCAGGGCCGCGCCCGCGCCGATGCGCCGGTGGATCCGGTGCCAGCCCGGGGGGGTGCGCAGGGAGCCGTCGGCTGAGCCCACCCCGGCCGCGGCCGTGGATACCGGGTAGACGGCCACCAGCGCCCCCCCGTCCAGCAGTCCCAGTTCCTGCCGGGCCACGTCCACCACCAGACAGCGGCCGGCCGGCACGGCCTCACGCTCGGCGGGACGGGGGCCGGCCTGCAGCAGCAGGCTGCGGTAGCGGGCCTGGAGCAGAGGCTCCAGGGGTTCCAGCGGGGCCAGGGCGTCCAGCGCTTCCGGCCCCATCTAGCGCCCCGCCCAGTCACGCACCAGGGCCTCGAACCGCTCGCCGCGCTGTTCGAAGTCCCGGAACTGGTCGAAGCTGGCGCAGGCCGGACTGAGCAGCACCTGGTCGCCGTCCCGGCCCAGGGCCAGGGCGGCCGCCACCGCCTCATCGAAGGGCTGGAGGGTGGTGTGCGGCAGATCGCCCAGATCGCGTTCCAGCTGGGGGATGGCCTCGCCCAGGAACACCAGGTGGCGCAGCTTGCCTTCCAGCGCATGAGCCAGGGGCGCGTAGCTGGACCCCTTGTCCTGGCCGCCCAGGAGCAGCACCAGCGGTCCGGGCAGGGCCCGGATGGCGGTGAGGGTGGCGTCGATGTTGGTGCCCTTGGAATCGTTGTAGGCCTTCACGCCGCCCCGCTCGCCGCACAGCACGATGCGGTGGGCCAGGCCCGGATAGGTGCGCAGCCCGGCCCGGATCGCGTCCAGGTCGGCCCCGCCGTGGCCGGCCAGCACCGCCGCCGCCAGGGCGTTCTCCACGTTGTGGTCGCCGGGAATGAGCAGCTGGGACCGGTTCACCAGCGGGTGTTCGCCCCACTCGTCCACCAGCCACAGGGTGCCGTGCTCGTCGCACCAGGCGCCGGGCCCCGGCGGGCAGGTCCAGCCGAACCGCGCGCTGCGGCCTTCGCCGGTGGCCAGCGCCTCGAAGCCCGGATCGGCCAGCGGGGTGAGCCGCAGATCGTCCGGCACCTGGCGCTCGAAGATCCGCGCCTTGACCGCCCGGTAGGCCTCCAGGGTGCCGTGCCGGGCCAGGTGGTCGGGGGTGAGGTTCAGGGCCGCCGCCGCCTCGGCGTGGAATTCGCGAACGGTCTCCAGCTGGTAGCTGGAGCATTCCACCACATAGACAGTGGCCGGCTTGGCCCCCTCCATGGCGGTGATCAGCGGGGTGCCCAGGTTGCCGCAGGCCACCGCGGGCAGTTCCGCGGTCTTCAGCAGGTGGGCGGTGAGATCGGTGGTGGTGCTCTTGCCGTTGGTGCCGGTGACCGCCAGCACGATGGAGCCGTCCTTGCGGGCCCGCAGGGCCCGGTGCGCCAGCTCCAGCTCGCCGATCACCGGGATGCCGCGGGCCGCGGCCTCCTGGGCGAACGGCAGCGACGGCGGCACGCCGGGGCTGAGCACCACCTCGTCACAGCCGTCGAGCAGGGTCAGCGGGTGCGAGCCCCACACGCCCAGCACCGACAGCTCCGCCAGGCGCGCCACCGTGTGCGCGTCCGGCTTCGGCCGGCTTTCGGTGACCACCACGTCCCGCCCGGCCCGGGCCAGATGCTCCGCGGCCCCGAGTCCCGAACGTCCCGCTCCCACCACCACGATCCGGCCCATGCGCATCCCCCAGCCCTCCAGTGTGGCAAGGGAACCCCCTCCGGCGCCAGTCTTCAGCGCTGCCCCGCACGCGTGGCAGCGCCGCGTTCATGTCAGAATGGCCGGGGAGGCCCCGGGCCCGATGAATGAAGACATCCTCCACAGCATCCTGGGCGGGCGCCGGCAGGCCGTGACCTATGCCCATCCCATCGTCGGCCTCAAGGACGGCGCCACCAAGGCCCAGGAAATGCTCACCCGGTTCGAGGCCGAGGACGGCCGCATGGTCACCGTGGGCAACCTCCTGGAGGACCGGACCCTGGACGCCGAGGACCGGGTGCAGCTGGACCTGCTCTGCCTGGGCGCGGTGTTCGACGCCCTGGCCCGCCACCCCATCACCGAACACCTGGTGTTCGTCAACCTGAACCCCATGACCCTGGATCATCCCGGCTTCTGGCAGCGGCTGCAGAGCTGGGTCTGGAACCTGTCCATCCCGCCCCACCGGGTGGTCATCGAGATCACCGAGGCCTGCGTCATGCACGACCTGGACCGCATGGAGGGCTTCGCCCGGCGCCTGCGGGACATCGGACTGCGGGTGGCGGTGGACGACCTGGGCTCGGGGGTGGCCTCCCTGTCGCACATGGCCCGGCTGGCCCCGGACTTCTTCAAGGTGGACCGGGCCCTGGTGCACGAGGTGCACCGCCGCCCGTACCAGGCGGCCCTGCTCAACGCCCTGGCCCTGTTCGCCGAGCGCATGCGGGTGGGCTACATCGTGGAGGGGATCGAGACCCTGGAGGAGCTCCAGGCCGTGATCGATGCCGACGTGCCCTGGGGCCAGGGCTTCATCTTCGGCCAGCCGGAGCCGCTGAGCCTCTAGCGGCCGACAGATCCGGTACAAGACCCCGGCGGGGCACGTGGAGACGTGCGCCCGCCGGGGGATTCGGCCGGCCCGGAGGAGAGCGGGCGGCGCGGGGCTACTTCAGGTCGGAGGCCTTCAGGTAGCCGGAGTCGGTCAGCACCTTGATGTTGGCCTTGGTGATGATGGTGACCGGAACGGACACGTAGGGGATCTTGGCGGCGCCGTTGTCGATGGGGGCACCGTTGGCCATCTTCTTGAGGCCGGCGGGCCCCTTGACCAGCGCGATGGCGGCATCGACCGCGGCCTTGGCGGAGACGCGGGTGTCCTTGTAGATGGTCATGGACTGGGTGCCGGCGAGGATCCGCTTGGCGGCGGCGGCTTCGGCGTCCTGCCCGGTGATGGGCACCTTGCCGGCCAGGCCCTGGGCGGTCAGGGCCTGGATGGCGCCACCGGCGGTGCCGTCATTGGGGGCCAGGATCGCCTGGATGTTGTTCTTGTTGGCGGTCAGGGCGTTCTCGGTGATGGACAGGGCGTTGGCGGGCAGCCAATTGTCCACCGCCTGGTCGGTCACGACCTTGAAGGTGCCCTTGTCGATCAGCGGCTTGAGCACGGACATGGCGCCGTCCTTGAACAGCTTGGCGTTGTTGTCCGTGGGGGCGCCGGACATGACGATCAGGTTGCCCTTGAGGCCCTTCTTGGCCAGGCCGGCCAGGAAGTTGCCCTGCTGGACCCCGACGCCGAAGTTGTCGAACGAGACATACACGGCCAGGTCGGGGGTGTTCATGATCAGGCGGTCATAGGCCACGACCGGGATGTTCTCGGCCTTGCACTTGGTGACCAGGGACGCGGCGGCGGCGCCGTCATGGGGAGCCAGGATGAGCACCTGCACGCCCTGGGAGATCAGGTTTTCCACCTGCTGGGCCTGCTGGGCCATGTCGGCGTCGGCCACGGCGACCTTCAGATCGATGCCGAGCTGCTTGGCATAGGCTTCCATGACGCCCTTGTCGCGCACCCACCGCTCTTCACGCTGGGTCGGCAGGGAAAGGCCCACCTTGATGGGAGCGGCATTGAGCAGGGTCGCGCCGGCGAGCAGCATGGCACTGACGATGGACATCTTCATGAAGTCCTCCTTGGGGTTGTCCGGAAACGGTTCCGTGGCTTCAAGCTACCTCGCCTGGTTGGGCCTGTAATGGAGACAGTTATGCCACTTCCTTACCGGTTTATGGGTTCCGGCCCTCCGCCGTGCCGGGCATAAAGACGATCTTGCCCGCAAAATCATCCTGTTGCCGTCGCATTCCCCCGGGTCCGGCCGGGCGCAACTGCTA
>Ga0302202_10006444_pt1 | contig 11693 bp, 8 predicted proteins | sample II_Bog_N3_3_FD_194579 | JGI IMG/M metagenome (GOLD analysis project Ga0302202, IMG submission 194579) | Peat permafrost microbial communities from Stordalen Mire near Abisko, Sweden - II_Bog_N3_3 | ecosystem: Environmental > Terrestrial > Soil > Wetlands > Peat | place: Sweden: Abisko, Stordalen... | reverse complement strand
GGCGCTGCGTGCCCGTTTCGACCGCGTCGTGATCGTCACGCCGCGGGATACCATCGCGACCGACGTGCCTTTGGTCACACGGCAGGGGATCCTGCGCCGCATGGCTGAACAGCGGATTGAGATCGTTACATCGAGCGAACCGCGCTGGGGCGACCGTTGCGCAGATGGCATGCTGGAACTGGTGAACATCTACAACGGCGACGTGCAAGTGATCGAGAGCCTGGCCCTGCTAACCTATGCCACGCCGCGCGTTCCCGACGATGCGCTGGCGAAACCGCTGCGCACCGCGGGGATCGCGGTGACGTTGGCTGGCGATGCGCGTGCGCCGCAGGAGATGCTGTTTGCGACCGCCAGCGGTCATGCGGCAGGGGAGGGGGTCTGACCTCACGTGTCAGTCATCGGCTGCCGCCAGCACCATCCGGGACGCTTTTTCACCAATCATGATTGACGGCGCATTGGTATTGCCCGAGGTCAATGTCGGCATGATCGAGGCATCAGCGACGCGCAGCCCCTCCACCCCATGCACGCGCAACTGATCGTCAACCACGGCCATCCGGTCGGATCCCATTTTGCAGGTACCGACAGGATGATAGGTCGTTTCGGCATTTTTCTTGACCCAGTCCAACAGCTCGTCGTCGGACTGAATATTCACCCCCGGTGCCAGTTCGTCGGTCGCGATACCCTGCATGGCCGGCGCGGTCATAATGCGGCGCGTGATCCGCATCGCCTCCAGGGTGACGTCACGGTCGAGTTGTGCGCTCATGAAATTAAAACGCACCGCCGGCGGCGTGCGTGGCGATTTGGATGTCACGTGGATGCTGCCAGTGCTTTCCGACCGCAAAATGTTCGTGATAGCCGTGACACCAGAGTTCTTCGCAAGTTTGAAATTCGGTGCGGCCAGGAAGGGAATCCAGGAGATCGCCGCATCCGGCGCGTCCAGTCCCGGCCGGGTGCGCACGTACGCTCTGATCGGTGACGCGGGCAAACCCAGGAGTCCTTTTTGGCTGATGGCATATCGCAGGGCCTGCCAGACCATGCCAAGACCGCGCGCCCGATCGTTATAGGTCATGCCGAGCGAGGCCGGCACCGTCCATTTCATCCTGGGTGAGTAATGGTCGCGCAGGTTTTCGCCAACGCCCGGCAGCGCATGCAGAACTTTGATGCCCAGGCCTTGCAGCAACTCGGGCTGACCGATGCCGGACAGTTCCAGAAGCTGTGGCGAGTTGATCGAACCGGCGCTGACGATGACCTCCCGTTTGGCTCTGACTTCGCGTTGCTCACCGTTCAAATTGAGACGCACGCCGACGCAGCGTTTGCCTTCGAACAGCAACCGTTCTGTTGTCGCATTGGCCTGGATCGTCAGGTTGGGCCGTCCGCGCGCGGGGTCCAGGTAACAATACGCGGTGCTCATGCGGCGGCCGTTGCGGATCGTTGTCTGTGTCATGCCGATGCCATCTTGCGCGGCGCCGTTATAGTCCTTGGTATAGCCGATGCCGACCTCGCTTGCGGCTTTGATCAGGGCGTCGTACAGCGGTCCGGTTTCGTTGTTTTCGGTGACTTTCAGCGGGCCGTTGCGGCCGCGATATTCGTCGTCGGCGTCGCCCTGGTAGCTTTCCATGGCGCGAAAGATCGGCAGCACCTCCCGATAGCTCCAGCCGCGGTTGCCGAACTGTGCCCAGGTGTCATAATCTTGCGCCTGGCCGCGCACGAACACCATGCCGTTGATGGATGATGATCCGCCCAGCAGCTTGCCGCGAGGAATTGGAATGCGGCGCTGACCGGTGCCCTCGTCCGGTTCCGACGAATATAGCCAGTTGGCGGCAGGGTTTTCGATCAGTTTGGCGAATCCAACCGGGATCCGGGACCAGGGATGGCTTTCCCGTCCGGCTTCCAGCACCAGCACGCGATGTCTCGCGTTGGCACTCAGGCGGTTGGCGAGCACCGATCCGGCCGATCCCGCACCGACAACGATGTAATCGTAGGTCTGGCTATCCAACGTGCTTCCCCCCGATGAGAACGATGCATTAGAGCATGTTCTCCCGGACGCGAAAATGGCATGCGGTGCCGGCATTGACACGGCCGGTCATGACCGGGACGATCCCGAGACCGCGGGATCAATAAGGCTGCAACAGGATGCAAACCTACGACTATATCGTTGTCGGCGCGGGATCGGCCGGCGCTGTCGTTGCGCACCGGCTGTCGGCCGACCCGCGCAGCACGGTGCTGTTGCTGGAGGCCGGGCCCGCCAGCCATCCCTGGTCGCGCATTCCGATCGGCTTCGCCAAGCTGATCGCCAACCCTGCCGCCAACTGGCTCTACACCTCGGAACCCGAGACCAATACGAACGGCCGCAAGCTGCCCGTCCCGCGCGGCAAAATTCTGGGTGGCTCCAGCGCCATCAATGGCCTCGCGTTTGTCCGCGGCCAGGCTCAGGATTTCGATACCTGGGCGCAGTTGGGGAACCGGGGCTGGAGCTACGATGAGGTCCTGCCGTTCTTCAAGCGCATGGAACGTTATGAAAGCGGCGGTGACGACAGGTTTCGGGGCCGGGACGGCCCGCTCCGTGTCACCAATCCGCCGCCGCACGATCCGCTGTTTGCGACCTTGATCAAGGCGGCAGGCCAGGTCGGAATCCCGCACAACCCCGACTATAACGGCGCGACACAGGACGGCATCGCCATGAGCCAGGCGACGATCTCGTCTGGCCGCCGCATGAGCACCGCCCATTGCTATCTGGAACCGATCCGCCAGCGCCAGAACCTGCGCATCGAGACCGATGCCCTGGCCGAGGCGCTGGTCCTGGATGGCAGTCGCTGCAAAGGGGTCCGCTATTCCGTGGCGGGAGACCTGCGTGAGGCCCACGCGGCGCGTGAGGTCGTGATCAGTGCCGGTTCGGTCAATTCGCCGCAATTGCTGGAGTTGTCCGGTATCGGCCAACCGGAGCGGCTGCGCGATCTTGGCATCGCGGTGCGGCATGCGTTGCCGGGCGTTGGCGAGAACCTGCGTGATCATTACGCGCCCCGCACCCGCTGGGCGATCGGTGCCAAAGGCGTTACGTTCAACGACCGGGGACGTGGTCTCGGCCTTGTGGGCCAGGCATTGCGTTATGCCTTCCTGCAGCAGGGCATGCTGGCAATGGTTGCGGCACCGCTGCGCGCCTTCGTGCGCTCGCGAGAGGGGCTGGAAGCGCCGGACGTACTGTTGGGCTGGGTGCCGATGCTGACCGAACCGGGACCGAACGGTCCGAAACTGTCACGCCAATCCGGCATGACCTGCTACGCCCATCCGATGCGGCCGGAGAGCAAGGGGCATATCCATATCGTTTCATCCGATCCGTGCCGGCCGCCGGCGATCAACTTCAATTTCCTGTCGTCGCCGATCGACGCGGAGATCACCGCACGTGCCGTCCGCATCGCCAGAGCCATTATGACGGCAGCCGCGATGGCGCCTTTGCGGGTGACGGAAATTGCGCCGGGGGCGTCACAGACGACGGACGACGAGATCCTGGATTGGGTCAAGCGGGCCGCGGAAACGACCTATCATCCGGTCGGCACCTGCAAAATGGGATCCGATCCCATGGCCGTCGTGGATGCTCGTCTGCGCGTGCATGGGATTGCGGGGCTGCGCGTTGCGGATGCCTCGATCATGCCGACATTGACATCGGGCAATACCAATGCGCCGTCGATCATGATTGGTGAAAAGGCAGCGGACCTCGTCTTGTCGGACGCTGCAGGGCATTAGAACGTTCCGGATATGATCTGATACGACGGCACCGGAGGCCGAGGATTTTGGCGCGCCAGGTGTCGGTGGGGCCGGGCATCGTGCGTTCGATCGCCTCCACCGAGTGCGGCCAGGTGGCTTCATGGCGCGGGTAGTCGTTGGCCCAGATGAAATTGCCGGTCAGGCCGTAGCGCTCCGCCACTGGTTGGGAGCGTTGATCGGGGCCTGGCTCATGGGGACATTCTCGGGATTATTGAGTTGTGGACTGCCGGGGGCGAACGGCTGACACCGCGCGCCCCCGCAGCCTAATTCCCGCCGGGACCCATCCGAGCGGAGGCCGGGTGACCGTCCACCTTGAAGCGCTTGCCGGTATCGACCACGTCGGTGCCGTTCACCTTCAGGATCGAAAAATCCTTGTCGTTGAAGTTACCAGCATAGATGTAGCGGCCGTCCGGCGAGAACGCGACCGCCTCGGTGAACGCGCCGACCTGAACGGTCTTGATCGCCGTTACCGTCTTGCCCTCGATCCGCAGCACCGTCAGGCTGGCGGTCGGATGATGGAACCACGCCGCGGGCATGTTGGACCCATTCACATTGGCAACCACCGCAAGATCGCCCTTCGGCGAGATCGCCAGCCCCTCCGGCGCATCGCCGACCGTGATATGCGCGATCACGTGCGGATGCGGACCTTCAAGGTCCACCACGCTGACGGCATCGGCATTGCCGTCCGATGAGCCGCTGTTGCCGTTGTCGGCGGTGATAGCCAGTTTCGAATCCGGCGTGACCACGACGTTGTACGGAAAGGCATAGGTCGGTACATCGACTTTGTTATACGTAACGGTGCCGCCGTCGACGTCGAGAATGGCCAGCTTGTTGTCGGGTGAGCGCACCGCCAGTGCGTGCTTGCCGTCCGGCGTGAACACGACCTGGGCCACGCCGGGACTGACTGTGACCAATCCCGTCTGCGTCACCGTTGTCCCATCGATCTTCAACACGCTGATCGTGCCGTCCGCTCTGTTGCAGACCAGCGCGAGATCGCCTTTCGGACTGAACGACAGGCCCGATGGCTGCTTGCCTAACGTCAAGGTCTGCACCAACGCCGGCGGGTTCGCCTTCAAATCGATGACCCACAGCTTGTCGGTCGGCACCATCTTGTTGGCGCCGTTGTCCTGCACCACCGTCATCGAATCCGCCACCAGCGCGATGCGGCCATCGGGCGAGATCGCCAGGTTGGTCGGCGGCCCGACGATGGAGTTCTCGAGCGGCAGTGTGGCAACGATCTTCGGCGCCTCGGGCTGCGCGAGATCGATGATCTGCACGGTGTCCTTCCCGGTCGGGTTGACGACCGGCTTGCCATCCGGACCGGTGCCGGGTTTTTCATCGTTGCCAACGATCATGAAGGGAGCGGCCACGGCCGGGGTGGCAGCCGTCAGGACTGCCAGACCGCAAGCGGTGGCATGTTTCAGTATAGGCGACATGACGTGTTCACTCCCTGGTTGCTTACTTGCGGCGGAGTTTGGAAAGTTTCCCGCCTCGCCGCAAGCCCACCTAGGGGTGATCGCGGAACACGTCGAGGAATTCCGCATACCGGCCAAACCCGCCCTCGGCCAGGGTCTGGGTGTGGTCGCGGGTGAAATTCTTCGGCTGGCTGGCGAGATAGAAACGCTCGTACAATTCGACCCGCCCGCCCAGCGCCGATCCCGCGAAGTCCCAGGCCGTGCGGAACACTTGCGCCCGGTCGCGGGCGCTGACGCCGTTGGCACCGGGCAGGAACTCTTCAAGCAACGGACCGATCGCGGGATTATCGAACGCCGCGAGCGAGGGAGTCGCCAACAGATTATGCGATCCGAGCTGCTTGATGATGTCGTTGGTGCGCACCATCCAGGTCGGCATCAGGTCGCGGACCGCGCGCAGCGGGCGGTCATCGCAGAAGAACGCGCCATTCCCCCAGTCATGCGCGCCGACTTCGCCCGCCGTGGTTGCCGCTCTTGTCAGTTGGGCATAGGCCCAGATTTCGCCCAGCGCGACGGCGATATCGGGACGGTTCTCGGCATTCATCGTCTTCGCCATCTGCGTACACAAATCATACGCAAATTCCAACTTGACAGCCGCGCGGATTGACGTCTGCTGGAACACGTTGGCGGCCCAACCGGCCTTGCGAAGATTGTTGTACAGGTCGAGATCGGCGTCGATAAACAGGCGTTCATAAGGCACTTCAACGTCATCGAAAATCATGAAGGCATCCTGCTCATCGAACCGCGCGGAGAAGGGCTGGTCGCGCAAATCGCTGGCGGTGCCGTAATGGTCGCGGCACAGGGTCACCAGGCCCTTGGTCCCCAGCGGAATGGAGAAGCACAAGGCGTAATCCGGGCTGGATCCCGGTGCCAACGGGGCGGCGGGATAGACGAACAATTCGTCGGCGAACGGCCCCAACGTCGCCAGCACTTTTGCGCCCCGCACGATCACGCCGTTCTTGGTCCGCCGCACGATGCGCGCGGCCAGGTCGCCGTTGATGCCTTGCAGATCGCCAACCCCCTTGTCGATCGCCGGCTGGATGATCGTGTGGGTCAGCGATAGATCGCGCTCCACCACCTCGCGGTAAAAGCGCGCCAGCCGGTCTGCGTTCTTGCCGAACAGGTCGGATCGCGCGATGAAGCCGGCCAGGGTCACGTTGACGTAGTCTGGCGTGCGGCCGAGCATGCCGAAGGAGTAATGCGCGAACCGCTCGAAGCATTTGTGCCGGCGGGCCAGGTCGGTGGCATTGCGCGGCACGATCAGGCTGGCATTCATGGGTGCGCCGGTCACGGGATCGGGCACCAGGCAGTCGTCGGCGTGCGTGTTCTGCCAGTCGAAATAACCGGCCATGCCCTGCACCGATCCAGCCGTTGCCGGATGGGTCAGGATGTCGATCTTTTCATTGCCCAGCCACACCGTCCGGTCGTCCCGCAGGCCATCCCGGTATTGCTGTCCCGTGCGCGCTGTCATCTTGATTCCTCCACACCGGTTGCCCCTGGCGTCGCGGCGGAAACTGCACCCTCGGGGCCGGAAGAGGAAGGGATTTTACCGGAAACCGGTTGCACTTTTCCGGGATTCTGGATCCCCGTCGCGCGGTAGAGCGAGGGCGTGACGCCGTGCCGCCGCTTGAAGAACCGGCAGAAATAGGCTGTGTCGGCAAATCCCAGGGTTTCCGCGATGTCCGCAACCGATAACTGTGAAAATGCGAGAAAGCGCCGCGCTTCCAGTGCCTGGCGGTCGAGGATGATTCGCTTGGGTGAGCGGGATGCGAGGTGGTTGCACAAATCGGTCAGACGCGCCTCCGTCACGTGCAGCGCCGCGGCGTAGCCTGGCAGGGTCCAGCGGGCGGCGAAATGCTGGTCAACCAGATCGTGGAAGCGCCGCAGCAGCATCAGGTCGCGCCGCCGGGCGCCGCCGGTTTCCGGCGTGGCATCGAGCGACCGGAACACGGCGATCAGGATCAGGCGGGTCAGGGCCTCGATGCTGGCGTTGGCACCTGTGTGGCCGGCTCCGACTTCCCGGCGCAGCAGGCCGAACAGCCGCGTCAGTTCGCGGGCCCGGTGGCGGCCGCCCGAACCGGCCAGGGCGATGCAGCGCGGTTCGGTCAGATGCGATCGCGCCAAGGTTGGTTCGTCGTCGAACAGGCGCCGGACCAGTTGCTGCGATACGGTGACGACATGACCGGACGCGGCGGGGTCGGTGCGGAACGCGTGTGGCACCGAGGGCGGTGTGAGGAAAAACAGCGGCCCGTCCGCAGCATAGGCAACGTCGTCGAGCCGAAGCTCCAAATGTCCGTTTTGGATGAAGTGCAACTGATAGAACCGGTCGTGGCGATGGGCGGCGGTGTCGCGGCCGAAGAAGTCGGCGAGGCTGCCGAAGCTGCCGTAATGCACCGGCGCGTCGCGGAATGCGATGTCGTAAACCCGGCCGATCTCGATGTCGGGGATGACCGAACCCGCCCGTTGCGGGGCGGGGGCGCGGCCTCGCTGAATGACCCGGTTGTTCAAACCACCTCGGTCTTGCCGGTGTGCAGGCGCATCCGCATCGTGTCCGGAACTTCCTGCCCGACATCGGTAAACGCTTTCCGCAACGCGCCCATCGCCGGACCAAAAATCCCGGCGCGATTTGCGCTGCACCACTCACGAGAATCCCAGGTGCTGTCCACGCTGCCCTGGAAATGCGGCATCACCCAGCGGGCGAAAAGTTCATAGCTGCGCAGGGTGGCCTCGCGGTTGGCCCATTCGTGGCTGCGGAACAGCACCGCGCCGGCACCGCCGCCGGTGAAGCCCAGCAGGCGCTCGATTCCCTTGATGATCGTTTCAGGTGAGCCGACCAGGGTGCTGCCGGCGGCCAGGCCCTCGGCCAGCGGGTTCTCGCTGCGCATCGGCGGGCGGCCCAAGGTTTCGCTGAAGTAGCTGTTTGTTTCGATCCGCTCGCCGACCTTGACCTCGCGCACGGCCTGCTCGTCGTCCTCGGCGCAGTGCATGTTGATGACCAGGCGCCAGTTGTTGCGGTCCATGGTCTTGCCGTATTTGGCGGCTTCGGCTTCGGCGGTCTTCCAGCTATCGGCGAGTTTCGACGGCCCGCCCGGCAGGCCGGCACCCAGCGACAGCAGGCCGACACCGTGCTTGCCGGCGGCGAGCACGCCGGCAGGCGTGGTGGCACTGGCGACCGCGATCGGGAAGCCGCCCTTCGTGTAGGGCTTCAGATGCAGCCGCGCCTCGCGCAGTTCGAACCAGTCGGTCTTCAGGGAGACCGGTTCTTTCGCTTCCAGCAGGCGCATGATGGCGCCGAGGGATTGGTCCATGCGCACGCGCTGGGTTTCGGCCTCGATGCCCATCATGTAGGCGTCCGACACCAGCGCGCCGGGACCGACGCCGAGCATGGCGCGGCCGCGGGTCATGTGGTCGAGCTGGACGAAGCGTTGCGCCACCATCAGCGGGTGGTGGTAGGGCAGGCTGGTCACGCCGGAGCCCAGCATGATGTGGCGGGTTCGGTCGGCGGCGACGCCGATGAAGATCTCGGGGGAGGCGATGATTTCCCAGCCGGCGGAATGGTGCTCGCCGATCCAGGCCTCATCGTAGCCGAGTTGGTCGAGCCACTGGATCAGCTCCAGGTCGCGGCCGAGGGCGAGGGTGGGGTTGTCGCCGACGCGGTGGAAGGGGGCGAGGAAGATGCCGAAGCGCAAGCCGTCGTGGGGCATGGGGGATACTCCGAGGGGACTGTTGGTTGCTTTCCGTCCCGGGGCCGGGGATGTCAAGCCGGGCTTGCGGAGGCGGTTTCAGATGGAACCGGTTTGCTAATGTGGGCTGAACAACGTCAGCCACGGATTGAGGCTCGCGTTGGTCGTGCAATGGGGGGCGATCGGGTTGGGGATTCTCCCGGCCGGCGTCGTGCCGGGGGGGGCAGTCCGCAAGTTTCACTACAGAGTTAGCCAGCGGCCGCCGGCCGCACCGCGATGGAAGCAAATCTGCCCCGCAGAGGGCGTCCTGATTCGCTCCCGCCGTCTATTTCCATGGTAGCACACAGAGAATTAAGAAATGGCTCATGGATGGGCCTGGCATCGGTTTGATGGCCTCGACACACGGGCTCTTATCGCCTTTAATATTGGTTATGCCCGTCAAACCGTTACCGGAAGCTTGCTTGCGACGCCTAGGTTGTTTGCAAGTCCGCGGTTTTTAGCACGGAGGAAGAATGAGAGCCACGGAGCGCCACGGAGGGTCCTTCGGTGTCAGGCAGTCGGAGATCATGTCTGAACGCGCCGTGGGATCAGTTGAGGCCGGTGTCCCCCGGTTCGGTTAGCGGCCGGTGGGATTGACCTCCGTAGCCCTTTGTGGCCCTCGTTCTTCCTCCGTGCTAAAAAAGCGGACCTGCGGACGTCACCGGCGATGCCAAACAGGTTCCCCTGACCCCGCCAATCGGCAATTCCAACGACGAACGCGATATAAGCCAAAATTCAGGACTGGCTCTGTGTGCTCCGTGTCTGCCATGGAAATGGACGGCGGGCGGGCACCAGCGGCACCCTGCGCCGGGCCAGATTTGCTTCGGTCGCGGTGCGGCCGGCGGCCGCTGGCTAACTCTGTGGTGAACCTTGCAGTGGTCCGAACCGACGATGCCCTCTCACAATCGGCCGCCACGTTGCGCCACCAACCTTACCGCAACCCCCGAAAGAACGCCTGGATCTCCGCCGCCAGCAGATCCGGCTGCTCCATCGCCGCGAAATGACCGCCGCGCGGCATCGGTGTCCAGCGCTGGATGTTGGAGTACATCTTCTCGGCCAGGGAACGAGGCGGCCGGACGATCTCCCTCGGAAACGCCGCATAGCCGGTCGGCACATCGATGGTGGCGCCGGGTGGGATCGGCCACGGCGCGTGCAGCCTGGCATAGTACGGCCAAAAAGACGAGCCGATCGCACCGGTGAACCAGTACAGCGCGATATTGCCCAGCATCCGGTCGCGGCTGATTGCGTTCTCCGGCACGCCGCCGCAGTCGGACCAGGCTCGGAATTTTTCCCCGATCCAGGCGGCCAGGCCCGCGGGCGAATCTGTCAGCCCATAGGCCAAAGTCTGCGGCCGCGTGCCCTGGATCGCCTGGTAGCCGGTTTCCTCCTTCAGCCAGGCGGCCAGTTCCTCGCCGTAACGTTGCGCCTCGACGGTTGGTTGCGTGCTGGCAGGACGATCGCGCGGCACCGTCAACAGATTGATATGGATCCCGATCATCCGGTCGGGGTACGCATAACCGAGACGGGACGTCACGAAAGCGCCCCAGTCGCCGCCCTGCGCGGCAAACCGTTGGTGCCCCAGCACATCCGTCATCAACGCCGCCATCACGTCGGCGATCGCGTCGATGGCAAACCGCTTCTGCCCCGGTGCGAACGACAGTCCGTAACCCGGCAAGGACGGGGCGATCACGGTGAAAGCGTCGGCCGCATCGCCACCGAAACGGGCCGGATCGGTCAGGCGCGGAATGATATCGAGGAACTCGAACACCGAACCCGGCCAGCCGTGCAACAGCAGCAACGGCGCCGGATTCGGACCAACCCCCGGCACGTGCAGATAATGCAGATCGATGCCAGCAAGCGCCACCTTGAACTGGGGGAACGCGTTCAGCGCCGCTTCCTGCGCGCGCCAGTCGAAACGGTCGTGCCAGTAGCGGACCAGATCGCGTAGCCAGGTCACGTCGGTGCCAAATTGCCAAGGCTCGCCCGGCGCCTGGTCGGGAAAGCGGGTCAGCGCCAACCGGACGCGCAGGTCCGCGATCGCCGTGTCGGGGACGCTCAATGTAAAAGGTTGCGGCTGCCCGGGCATCGGGACGGTCCTTTCGCGGCAGGGTGTGGGAATGTTTTGGCGGCGGAGCTGCCGCGCCGCAAGCTCGGCCTTGCTGGCACACGAATTGCTGCACTGCACGATTGACGCCGGGCCTGTCCGTGCCGGATGCTGCCGCAAAACCAGCAATCCGGAGGGACTGGCCATGACACAGACGCCGATGCGGGCATTTCTCGGCTTCGTCGCGGGAGCGCTCGCTGTGCTGACATTCCATCAAGGCCTGGTCGAGGCGCTGCATCTCCTCGGCCTGGCTCCGCAAGCGGCGTTCCGGACCACGCCGGTGCTGCCGTTGAACGTGCCGACGATCGTCAGCCTGTGCTTCTGGGGCGGGCTGTATGCCTTGGTCTTCAATGTCCTGCGCCCGCATCTGCGGGTGCCGCCGTGGCTGTGCGGGCTTGGTCTCGGCCTGGTATCGGCGGCGATCAGCATGATCATCATCGCCCCGATCAAGGGCAATCCTATCGCCTTCGACGGGCAAACCTGGCCGATCGTCCGGTCCCTGCTGGTGAACGGCTTCTGGGGCCTGGGGGTGATCACCATCCTGCCGCTGCTGCAGCCACGCCCTTTGGTATCGACGGACCTGGGCGGATCGCGGGCTAGCCACGCCACTTGACCGGCCGCAGCGGGGGATGA
>Ga0302202_10006430_pt1 | contig 11706 bp, 9 predicted proteins | sample II_Bog_N3_3_FD_194579 | JGI IMG/M metagenome (GOLD analysis project Ga0302202, IMG submission 194579) | Peat permafrost microbial communities from Stordalen Mire near Abisko, Sweden - II_Bog_N3_3 | ecosystem: Environmental > Terrestrial > Soil > Wetlands > Peat | place: Sweden: Abisko, Stordalen... | reverse complement strand
AGCTCTTCGCGCTGGTGACGCCGATCTTCTTCCAGCTCGTCGTCGACAAGGTGCTGGTGCACAAGGGCATGTCGACGCTTGTCGTGCTGATCGTCGGCATGGTCTCGCTCGGCTTCTTCGAAACGATCCTGCAATTCCTGCGCACCTATACGCTCAGCCACACCACCAACCGCATCGACGTCGAGTTGGGCCGGCGGCTGTTCCATCATCTGTTCCGGCTGCCGCTCGCTTATTTCGAGACCCGCGCGGCGGGCCAGACGGTCGCGCGCGTGCGCGAACTCGAAACGATCCGCGGCTTCCTGACCGGCCAGGGCCTGACCTCGGTGCTCGATCTCGTTTTCACGATCGTGTTCTTCGTGGTGATGTTCATCTATTCGCCCAAGCTGACGCTGGTCGTGCTCGGCTCGATCCCGATCTACATCGTCATCGCCGCGTTGCTGCGGCCGGCCCTGCGCGAACTCATCAACGAAAAATTCAACCGCGGCGCGCGCTCGCAGCAGTTCCTGGTCGAGTCGATCGTCGGCGCGCAGACGCTGAAGGCGGCGAGCGTCGAGCCGATCATGCAGTCGCAATGGGAGGAGCGGCTGGCGGCCTATGTCCGCACGTCTTTCGACGCGGGCATCCTGGGCTCGCTCGGCCAGAACCTGATCCAGTACGTCTCCAAGATCACGACGGCGCTGATCCTGTTCATCGGCGCGCAAGCGGTGATCGAGGGGGCGATGACGGTGGGCGAACTCATCGCCTTCAACATGATCGCGAGCCAGGTGGTGCAGCCGATCCTGCGGCTTTCGCAACTCTGGCAGGATTTCCAGCAGGTGCAGGTTTCGGTGGCGCGGCTCGGCGACATCCTCAACGCGCCGCCCGAGCCGGTCCCGCAGAACCTCCTCACCCTGCCGCCGCCCAAGGGCGCGATCGAGGTGCGCAACGTGACGATGCGCTACCGGCCCGATGCGCCCGATGCGCTGCGCAACGTCAACCTTTCGATCCAGGCGGGCGAGGTGATCGGCTTCGTCGGACAATCCGGCTCGGGCAAGTCGAGCCTGACGAAGGTGATTCAGCGCCTCTACAGCCCGCAACTCGGGCAGGTCATGCTCGACGGCGTCGATGTCGCGCAGCTCGATCCGGGCTGGCTCCGCCGGCAGATCGGCGTCGTGCTGCAGGAAAATATCCTGTTCAACCGCACGATTCACGAGAACATCGCGCTCGGCGATCCCGCGACGCCGCGGGTGGTGGTGATGCAGGCGGCCAAGCTCGCCGGCGCTGACGAATTCATCGCGCTGCTGCCGCAGGGCTATGACACCATGATCGAGGAGCGCGGCGCGAATCTCTCGGGCGGACAGCGCCAGCGCATCGCCATCGCGCGCGCGCTGGTGACCAATCCGCGCATTCTCATCCTCGACGAGGCGACCTCCGCTCTCGATTACGAGAGCGAGCGCATCATCCAGGACAACATGCGCGCGATCGTGCGCGGACGCACGGTGCTGATCATCGCGCATCGCCTCGCGGCGGTGCGTCCGTGCTCGCGGATCGTCGGCGTGCATCGTGGCGAGATCATCGAGATCGGAAGCCATGACGAATTGCTCGCGCGCCCGGGCGGCCTCTACGCGCGTCTGTGGGCGCTGCAGTCCGACCAGGGGGCGCGGGCATGAACCAGAGGACCGTTCCGCCTTCGCCGCCGCCCAAACCGAGCCCGCCGCCGCCCCCGCTCGCCTCGGCCATCTTGGGGCGCGACAGAGAATTTTTGCCGGCCGCGCTCGAAATTCTCGAAACGCCTCCCGCGCCGCTGCCGGTCGCGCTGATGCTGACGATCTGCGGCTTCGTCACGGCCGCGCTCGTCTGGTCGTTCTTCGGCCATCTCGACGTGCACGCGGTCGCGCCGGGCAAGATCGAGACCGCAGGCCGCGCCAAAATCATTCAGCCGCTCGACCCGGGCAAGATCGCCGCGATTCACGTCGAGAACGGCGACCTTGTGAAGGCGGGCGATCCGCTGTTCGAACTCGATCCGGCGGAGGCCGCCGCGGACGAGGGCGCGGCGCGAGACGCCATGAACGCGGGTCTCGCGGAAATCGCGCGCCGACGCTACGCGGTGCAAACCGCGCACGCCGTTCTGGACGCGCCTGTCAGCCCGCCGTCCGAGAACGCGATGAGCGCCATCCGCGCGACGTTGGACGCCGCCATCGCTCAGGCCGACCGAGATATCGTCTGGGACCCCTCGATTCCCGAGGTGTTTCGCCTGCGCGAGCGCGCCGTATTGACGGCGGACCTCGGCCAACTCGGCGACGCGTTGAACAACATCGACAAGCAGACGGCGCAGAAAGAGGCGACGCGGCAGCGTCTGCGCATGAGCATCGCGTTCCAGGACACGTTGATCGAAACGCTGACCCAGCGCGTCAGCACGCGCCAGGAGGCGATCGACCTCAGGGTCGGCACCAAGATCAATCTTTACGACGCCAAGGAAGAACTAGAGAAATCGCAGTCGCAGTTGGCGTCCGACCAGGGCCAGTTGATCGAGACCGACGCCGCGATCCGGGAGTTGCAGAGCCAGAAGACGAAGGCGATTTCGCAATTCGCCGCCGACAACGAGAACAAGCTCGCCGACGCCGCGCGCAAGTCCGACGAGGCCCGGCAATCCCTGCTCAAGGCGGCAGCGCGGCTGTCGCACACCAAGCTGGCCTCGCCGATCGACGGCGTCGCCCAGCAACTGGCGGTGACCACCGTCGGTCAGGTCGTCACCACGGGTCAGCAACTCTTGATGGTGACGCCAAGCGGCGGCGCGCTCCGGGTCGAGGCGCTGGTCGCCAACATGGACATCGGTTTCGTCAAGCTCGACCAGGACGCCGTGATCAAGGTCGACGCCTTCCCGTTCACGCGCTTCGGCACTTTGAAAGGCAAGGTGATCCGGATCGCGACCGAGGCGATCGACGAGGCGGCGGCCAAGCGCGCCCTGGCCAACGTCACCGCTTCCGCGAACGGCGCCTCCGCCCCAACCAGCGCGCCGGGCCAACCGGAAAGCTTCGTCTTCCCGGTGACCATCGAGATCGATCAGACCTCGATGCGGATCGGCGACGCCGACATTCCCTTGACGCCCGGCATGACCGTTTCCGTCGAGATCAAGACGGACAGCCGCCGCGTGATCGACTATCTGCTGTCGCCGCTCTCCAAGGTCGCCTCGGAATCCTTGAAGGAGAGGTGAGCCGCGATCGGCCAGCGCGACGCGCATTCCCGCGCGCGGCGAACGCCGGTTCGCGCGTTGACCGCTTGCCGAATCGGCCGCATATTCATCCTAAATCGTCGAGCGAAATGCTTTTCTGTTCGGAGCTTCCGAACCAATCCCCTGAATACGAAAAGGCCCCGTCTCATGCTCACCAGTAAGGGGAAATACGGACTGAAGGCGATGGTGCATCTGGCCGGCGTCACGACCGGAGAGCCGATGCTGGCCGCCGATATCGCCGCCGCCAACAATATTCCGAAGAAGTTCCTCGACGCGATCCTGGGCGAGTTGCGGACGGCGGGTCTGGTTCATTCAAAGAAGGGACGCGGCGGCGGCTTCGTGCTCGCCAAGAGCCCCTCGCAAATCATGGTGGGCCAGATCGTGCGCACGCTCGACGGCGCGCTGGCCCCGATCGCTTGCGCGAGCACGGTCTATTACCGCGGCTGCGACGATTGCGAATCGGAAACCAAGTGCCACGTGCGCCTGATGATGCTCGAAGTGCGCAACGCGATCGCCGACGTCCTGGATAACCGCACGCTAGAGGCCATGCGCGGGCTCGGCTCCGCCGACAAGCCCGCGCGCGCGAAACGTCCGGCGCGAGCGGCCGCCGCCGCCAAACCGACAGCGGTCAAGGCGAAGAAGCCGGCCGCCAAGGCGCTCGCGCGCGTGGCGAAAGCCAAATAAGCGACAGAGGGTCGTCAGCCGCGGGCGAGCGCGGGAGGTCCCCCCGCATTCGCGCCCACCCGAGCGAGAATCGCTTTCGCCAATTCCGCCGTCTGCAGGCGGATGTCGGGAACGGCGATGATTTCCCAGAAGGCGGCTTGGCTCATCGGCCCGATGGCGAAGAGCCTCGGCGAAGCTTGGCCGTCCCGACCCAGAATCGCGCAATCGGGCGCCACGTCGAGACCGATCTTCAGCGAGTCGGCGCGCGCGAGCCCTCGCGCGAAAAGCGACGCGACGAGGGGGTTCGCGTCGGGTCCAAGTCGGCCGCCGACGCCCGTGCACGAGATGATCCGCGCGACGTCGAGTGCCTCGCTTTCGCGCGCCCCGCGCCGACGCAACGTCACGCGCGCGCCGTCGCCTTCGGGCGTGACCTCGGTGATCTTGCCCGCGATGATCTCGAGCCGCCCGTCGGCGATCATGGCGCCGATGCGCGCCGCGACCTCGGGCGCCATGCGATGGCGATGCGTGTCCCACCACGGCCGCGCATGTTCGAGGAAACGCTCGCGGCGCCGAAGCGGCATCGCGCGCCAGATCGCCTGCGTGTGCGGTCGCAGACCATCGACGACACTCCTCCAATCGCCACCCCGCGCTTCGGCCTCGCGCGCGAGACCGCGCAGCCAGCCCAATTGGATCGAAAGCTCCTGGTCGAACGGCGCCGCCGACGCGTCGATCCGCGATGGATCTACCCTGACATGGGCATGGGAAAGCAGGCCGCGGCGCGACACCGCGATGATCCGGCCACGATGGCCTTGAGCCTCGAGCGCCGACGCCATGTCGACCATAGTCAACCCGGTTCCCAGAATGAGCAGCGTCGCATCCTCGGCGGCGCCCCCGCCGACGGGCTCGCTCCAGGGGCTGACATAGGGCGGGCTGTGAGCCTCGGCGTTCTCGTGGCCGCACGCGAGGATCGCGAGATCGGCGCGCAGCGGCTCCCCCTCGGCCAGGGCGATCTCGACGCCGTCGGGCGTCACCTCGAACGATCGCGCGCGATCACGCACGATGTTCAGGGGGCGAAACGCCTCGGGCGCGTCGAGATGCTCGAGCACGAGGCTTTCGAGATACCTGCCGTAAAGCGAGCGGGAGACGAAACGGAACTCCGGATCGCCGCCGTCGCCCGGCGCAACGACTTGTCGTGACAACCAGCGCGCGAAATGGCCGGGATCGTCGGGAAAAGCGCTCATGTTGGCGGCGCGGACATTCAGGAGATGGCGCGGATTTCCGGTGGCGTAAGCCAGTCCGCGGCCGATGTCCGCGCGCTTCTCGACGATGGACACCTGAACGTTCGGCGGATCACGCCGCAGCAGATGCGCCGCCATCAAGGCGCCGCTGGCGCCGCCGCCGACGATCGCGATCCGAAAGGGGGTTCGTTTCGACATGCGCGCCTTGCGGGGTCGGGGTCGTATTCAGCGCCAGTCTGGCTTGAATAATCTATTATTTCAATAGATATATCAATCCGCGCCAGCGAGCCTCGCGCGGATCGACGCAGCGCTGTCGCGCTGTCAGGCCATCGCTCTTACAGGAGACCGACATGACGTTAGCGCTCAACGACATCGCCCCGGATTTCGAGGCCGAGACCACCGAGGGACGAATCCATTTTCACGATTGGATTGGCGATTCCTGGGCGGTGCTGTTCTCTCATCCCAAGGATTTCACGCCGGTCTGCACGACCGAACTCGGTTATATGGCCCGTATCAAGCCCGAATTCGACGCGCGTGGCGTGAAGATCATTGGCCTCTCCGTCGATCCGCTCGACCGACACGCCGGATGGGCCGCCGACATCGCGGAGACGCAGGGACACGCCCCGAATTTCCCGATGATCGCCGACGTCGATTACAATGTGTCGAAGCTGTACGGCATGCTGCCGGCGCCGGTGTCGGGCGATCCGACGAAGCGCACGGCCGCGGACAACCAGACCGTGCGCAACGTCTTCGTCATCGGGCCGGACAAGAAGGTCAAGTTGATCCTCATCTATCCCATGACCACGGGGCGCAACTTCGACGAAGTGTTGCGAGTCATAGACTCTCTGCAACTCACCGCGAAGAACAAGGTGGCGACGCCCGTGAACTGGAAAAAGGGCGAAGACGTCATCATCGCCGGGTCGGTCTCGGACGACGACGCCCGCAAGATTTACCCGGACGGCTGGAAAGCCCCCAAGCCGTATATCCGCATCGTGCCGCAACCGAGATAAGGCGCGAACTCTCCCGGGCTCCCAGCCGAAAGGAGCCCGGCTTCGCGCCCATGGTCTTGGACCGGCGCCCGTCTCGTGGGATATTGCCGGGGAGATACGCCCGGGGCGCCACAAATGAGTTTCATCGACGACGAGGACGAGCGGAGAGAATACGAGAAGGACTTCGCCGCGCTCGATATGATGAGCAAGGCGCGGCTCAACTTCGAGCGGCGGATCTGCGCGGTCAGTCTCTCGCAGGACGAAGAGGTTCTTGAAACCCTTCGGCTAGAGAAGATGTTCGAGTTCGCGCAGTTCTTCTTCACCATCGCGGTGATGGGCCTCACCGGCCCGGACGACGCCGGCCTACTCGCCGATCTGCATAACGACCAACTGGACAAGCTTTTGAAAGACAAGGCGGCGCTACGTCGGCGCGGCCTGCGCGAAGATCGCGTGCTCAAGGCGATTTTCACGTCCGACACCAAGCCGCGCCTCGAGCAGATCTGGCGCGAAAGTCCGGGCTCTCTCGATCAATCGAACCTGGCGAGGTTTCTGGTCACGCAAATGTCGTCGGAAACCACGCGCAAGATCGCCGAGGCTTGCGGCGAGGCCGGCTTCGTCAGACGCAGCCAGCATGTGTTCGGCGCCACGGTGGTTTCATCGACGGGCGTCATGGAGAGGGCGCTGGGCGAGTCACTGCGCGAAATGCGCCTTTCCATTGGGAAACTCTAGATCGGGAGATCGTCATGCGCATGGAAGCCCTCATTGCCGCACTCATTCTGTTGGCGGATTGCTCGGGATCGGCGCGGGCCGAACTCAAGGGACTGCCGCGCTTCTCATCGACGGAAACGCAAACCATCGCTCGCAACGAGCTATTGAACGCCGTCGTGGCCGCCGATCCCTGGCTGGTGCGGCGTATGCTCGACGTGATCGAACGCAACCCGCGTCAATCGAACGCCGACGCCAAGACGGCGGCCGGCGACCCCGACCTGGCGGTCGCTCCTCGCGACTGGCAGGGCATGGTGGAATGGAACGACCTCATCAAACGCGCGCGCGCCGAGAAGGACACCCGCGACAAGCCGGAGCCCGCGGCCTCGAGCCGCTCTTCGGAAGGAACGGTCGAGATGATCGACCTCATGCGCAAGGCGAAGGCGCGCAAGGACAACCCGAACGCGCCATGAGGGCGCGCGAGCGCGCCCTTCTTGAAAACTCGGCGATCGAAGTGTCGCCGATTACTTCGACACCGCGAAGGCGAAGTCCTGCATGGTGGTGGGGCGGGTCATCACCGGGTGCTGATCGCCGTTGGTGAGGTCCTTCACCCGCTCGGCGACGAAGGCGTCGAGTTCGGACAGCGTGATCGCGCCGTTGTGTTGCAGATCCGCCCTGCCGTCGCCGAGACCCTCGATCAGCGCCTTGGTGAACGCCCCGTGGCCCCAGGCCGCCGATTCCTGCGAGGTCTCGCGCCCGCGCGAGGACGAGAACACCACCAGGCCGTTCTCCGCCTTGGAGAACTCGTTGATCACGCCGTCGATGTCGGTCAGACCTCGGCGGCCGGTTCCGCCCGCCACCGCCTGGTTGGAATGGCAGGTGTCGAGGAACAGGATCGTCTTGCCCGCGACCTGCCGCATCTCGCGCAACAGATCGTCCTGCGAGACGCCGTTGGCGTCGAGATTGTCGCGCGTCGCGTCGGAGGGCAGGAACCAGTAGTTCTGCCCGTCGTCGGTCGCGCCGTGGCCCGCGATCAGCACCATGCCGATGTCGCGTTCGGTGACTTGCTTGCGCAGCCAACGCAAAGCGCTGATCACGCTGGCGCGCGTGACCGCGCGATCGATCAGCGGCGGCAGCACCTTCACCTCGCTGTAGAGCCCGCCCGCCTGCGCGCGCATCGCCTCGCCGAAGCCGCGCGCGTCGTCGGCTGCGTAGCCCAGACGCATGTCGGGGTCGACGTAATCGCTGACGCCGATGGTGACGATGTAGAGTTTGGGCTTCAGCGACGGCGCGACCTCGTGCGCGGCCGCGCCGGAATAGACCAGCTTGACCTTCGTCGCCTCGCCGACGAGCGCGCCCGAACGCGCGATCAACGCGAGTTCGAAATCATGCGCCGGCGCGGGAATCGTCAGCCGCCGCGTTTCACCCGCGCCGACGGCGTTGGCTACCGGGGCCGGAGCCAACCCGCGCGTCTCCACCGGCCGCCCGTCGATCAGCGCCTGCACGCCGTCGATCGGCAGCCCCGAGGGCGAGCGCACCGAGAACGTCACCTCGACGCTGTCGCCGGAAAAGCGGCTGTCGGAGCCCGGCGAGAGAATCGACGCGACCGGCGGCAATTGCGCCGCGAACGGCCTGATGTCGACCTTGCGCCGGGAGCTGTCGTTGGCCTGCCGCACCGCCTCCGCCTCGTCGCGGGTCTTCAACATCAGTTGGACGAAGTCGGGGCGGTTGAAGCGCGCCGAAAAGCGCGAGGCGGGGAAGAAGTCGGCCTGCTGCGCCCAGCCGCGATTGACGTGCCAGCCGATCATATCCTCCGCGCCGGGCGAGGCCATGTAATAACCGGTCGGCGTCCAGGCCACCCATTTGCGCGTCGGCGCCTCGACGAACAACGCGAGCAGCTCCTGTCCGTCGCTCCAGCGCAGCCAGCGGATCGTCCCGTCGCCGAAGGCGACCGCGACGATTTCGCCGTCCGCGCTCAAATTGACGCCCCAGCCGACGCCGGGCGCCGGCTGTATCCATCGCGGCTTGCCGGAGGCGTCGAAAGAGCGAATATGCCAGTCGCCTCCCAGCACGAAACCCGATCGGTCCGGCCGAATGGCCAGAGAGCGAGAGAGTTCATAGGCTTCGAGTTGAATCGGCGCGCGTTTGAATTTCGGCGCCGCATTGTCCTGCCAATCGGCGACGGGGAGGCCAACGGTGAGAGCGGGCGACAAACCCGTCGAGTCGGCGCTGGAATCGCTCAGCACCCCAGCGAGAAGATCGAATTCGACGACATTCTGGTCCTGAAGCCCCAAACCGAAGCGCACCTTCGCCGCGTCGGCGGACAGCGTGAAAGCGCCGCCGAGCTTGCCGCGCAGGTCCGCCGTGCGCGTGCCCTGCAACTTCCTGATTGCGCCGTCGGACGCGATAAATCCGAAGGACGGTTCGGAGGCCACGAAAAGGAAGCCGTTCGGACAGGTCTCGATGTCCTGAATGGCGTCGGTGGCCGCGGCGACGTCCGCGCCGAGCCGTCGGCCATCGTAGCTGAAACGCCGAATAATATCTCGCCATTCGCCATCGAACAATTCTTGTGCGTCTCCGCCCGCCATCAGCGTCGAACCGTCGCGCGACCAAGCGACGTTGTTCAAAATGAAATCCTTCAGGTCTCCGGTGTCGGCCTCGGCGATCGGCGCGAGGCTGACCGCATCGACGATCGAGACGTTGGGCGAGTCCACGTAGCCTATCGCCAGACGCCGACGCGTCGGATCGGCGGCCACGGAAAAGGGCCGCTTGTGAACAGGGGCGGCGCGTTTGGCGGTCAAGCGCAGATTCGCGTCGTAACGACGCAGTGAACCGTCATAGCTCGCCGCATAAAGCGAACCATCGAAACCGAAGGCGAGGCCGTAGGCGTCGGCGCCGTAGTCGCGATCCGTCATGACGACGGCTCCGGTGTCCGCATCGAATACGGCCACGCCGTCTTTCGAGCCCAGAGCGACCGCGATCCAGCGCCCATCGGGAGAAAACACGACCTTGTTGATGGCGTCATCGAAATCGCCGAAGCGGCGGACCTCGCCTGTTTGCAACTCGAGGACGCTGAGGCTGATCTTTCCGGTCTTGTCGCTGGACGCGTCCAAACCTCCCGTCGCGAGTCGGTGACCGTTCGGCGAGAGCGCCGCAGCGAAGTTCCGGCCGCCGGCTCCAGGTCCCATCGGCAGGCGGACCGTGCGCTCCAGTCGTCCTTCGGGCAACGACCAGACACGAACGGTCTTGTCGTCCGACGCCGTGGCCAGCCGTGAACAGGCCGCATCGACGCCCGATTGTCTGATCGTCGTCGTGTGCATGCCCGTCTCTATCCGCAACACCGGTTCCTGATCCGGACAGGCCTTCGCGGCCGCCTCCAATTCGGGGCCTTTGACGCCGTCAATCGCGCCGACATAGCAGCCCGCGTCCGTCAGTCGCCGTTGCAGCGCCATGATTTCGTCGCGGCCACCCGAATTCGCGTCGTCGGCGAACGCCGAAGACGCGGCCACAAGCAGCATGAGCGTCAAGCCAAGGGCCAGCGCGGCGGGGAGGGCTCGCCAAAAGCTAAACCGCCACGTCGCGTTCATGAGAGATCCCCGTGAAGATCGTCGTAGCCATATTACTCCGCCAAGCGGCCGGCGCTAGGCCTCCGCCCCGCCAACTGTTGGGAGACCCACCTTTAAACGTAAGGGATGGACGCTTTCGCGTCGACCATGTCGGCGCCAGGTTCGTCGGATCGCGAGGGCCGATTTTTGGTCCGCCCACTTCCGGAAATACGTCATGTCCCGCTTCGACAGACCCTGCCCTAGCGGCGACTTGATCGGATTTCGCGCCCTCAGGCCGTCACAACGCCCTGTTCGTCACACGCAGGCGCCCCGCCATCACACGCATCACATTCAAGGCGAAAAACGGCGTGTTGCTGACCAGAAACAGGAACTGCTTTTCGGTGACCGGCACGAGCGTGACGTCGGTCGTGGCGATCGCGGTCGCGCTGCGCGGCTTGGCCTCGATCAGCGCCATCTCGCCGAAAATGGCGTTCTCCGTGAACTCGTCGAGCTGGCGATTGCCGAGCATGACCTTCACGCGCCCTTTCTGAATGACGAAGAGCTCCGTCGCCGGGTCGCCCTCGCTGAATATCGTATCGCCCGCCGCGTAGGACCGGGTCGGGACGCTCGGCCCGACGAGAAGCGAGAAGTCGACGGAATTGTCGGTCATGGGAGGGTCTCGCGCGTCAGGGGTGAAGAACCAAGCTCGCCCTTGGACGACATTTTCATTGCGGTTTTATGACGATCACGCGGCGGACGAGACCCTTCGCGCGCAAGCTGAATATTCTTTCAACGCCTTGAACCTCGCGCGGCCGCCCCGCGACGAACGAACAGTTGCACCCACTCGTGGAGACCCGCCATGTCCGCGTTCGTCCGAGTCGCCCCTCTCACCGCCGCCCGAACCGAGGCTCCGACCGCCGGCGTCGCTCTCGATTGGCGCTGCCCGACCTGCGGCAAGCTGCGCGTTTTCGAAGGCGGCCGACCTTCACATCAGAGCGAGTGCCCGGAATGCGGCAGCCCGTTCGCGGCCACGCCTCGGCGCGTCGTCGCCACGTTGGACGCGTGCCTGCTCTGACGGATCGATGTTCCGCCGCGTGATGTGAGAATCGCCACATCCAATCCGGCGGCGCCATTCCATAAAGCTTCGGACGGGGATGGGCGGGGGCCAATTCAAATCCGAAGCCAATCTTTTGTCGGCCCGACAGGGCTCTTTGATCTTGCAAACGACCGAACGAGAAAAATGAGAAAAACGAATAGCCGCCATTTCGTCATCAATCTTGGAGTTGTCCCATGCGTCAGGATTTCAGCGTCGACACAACCTCCGCCGGAACCGCCTCCCATAATGCACATCTGGA
>Ga0302202_10006406_pt1 | contig 11730 bp, 9 predicted proteins | sample II_Bog_N3_3_FD_194579 | JGI IMG/M metagenome (GOLD analysis project Ga0302202, IMG submission 194579) | Peat permafrost microbial communities from Stordalen Mire near Abisko, Sweden - II_Bog_N3_3 | ecosystem: Environmental > Terrestrial > Soil > Wetlands > Peat | place: Sweden: Abisko, Stordalen... | reverse complement strand
AGGCACGCGTGAGCAGGATGGCGCGCTCGACGGGGAGCGAATGGACCAGGTCGAGAGCAACAGCGGCGTGGCGGACAGCCTCTTCGTGATTGCCGTGGGCTTCCGCATCGCGGCGGCGGATGGTGCCCTGGCGCAGCGCTTCCACATGGGCGAAGAGGTCATCGCCGGCCTGCTCGCGCAGGACCTCGCCAAGCAAGGTGCCGAGTGAGCGCACATCGCGGCGCAAAGGAGCTTCTTTCAGGTCACCGGAATCGGCTTCGAGTTCGGCTAGACGCTGCGACCAGCTATCGGGGTTCCACAAGAGTACCATCGTCTTTCGATTATGCACGATGGGGAATAAAGGCTGTCTCAAGAGGGCAAGAGTTCGAAGTGTTGATTTCCGGTACGACACCGAAAACCAGGAATATGTGGTTTCTGCTGTAAAGTTGGGTGGAATTTAAGGGGATAGCAAGCGGGCTCTCAAGCGCTCTCAAGCTGCATCGTCAGATCTTCCCATTCGCTGGTCAGCATTGCGAGCTGATTGCGCAGATCGTCGGCTAGCGCGGTGAGCCGCGCGGTTTCAGCGGCTGAGACATAGACACCCAACTGCTCTTCAGTGTGGGCGATGGAGGCCTCGATGCGGGGGATTTCTTCTTCGAGGAAGGCGCAGCGATCTTCAAGCTGTTTTTGCTTGATGGGGTTGAGGCGACGTTTCTTGCTAGAGTCGTCGGGACCGCCTTCGATGACGATGGTTGTACCGATGATGGTAGGACCGGCAGGGGCTGAAGCCCGGTTATCTAAAGAACCGTTCTTCGGCACGACTGAAGTCATGCCCTGATACAAAGCCGTAGGAGCAGATCCTTCGACTCCCTGCGCTCCGCTTCGGTCGCTCAGGATGACGGACTTTTTTTCGCGGTCGGGACGATTTGCTGATGGCGAAGATGCGGCAGAGGCCTGGGCTTCTTTCCAGCGGAGATAGTCTGCGTAGTTGCCTTCATGGCTGGTCACGGCGCCATCGCCCACTTCAAGAACGCGCGTGGCCAGACGGTCAATGAAATAGCGGTCATGGGAAACGAAGACCACGGTGCCGGAGAACGCGGCGATGGCCTCAAGCAGCACGTCTTTGGCGCGCATGTCCAGGTGGTTGGTGGGCTCGTCGAGAAGCAGGAAGTTGGACGGTGAGACGAGGATTCGTGCCAGGGCGTAGCGGTTTCTCTCGCCACCGGAAAGTACGCCGAGCGGCTTGAAGACGTCGTCGCCGCGAAAGAGGAAACAGCCAAGCAACGAACGCAGCTCGACTTCCGGCACTTTGAGGGCGGCGCGGCTGATGTCGTCGAGCATGCGGGCGTCGCCGTTGAGGAATTTGTATTGGTCCTGCGCAAAATATTCGCTGATTACATTGTGGCCGAGCTTAACGTGACCGGAGGTGGGCGCTTCATCGCTTGTGAGCAGTTTGATGAGTGTGGATTTGCCAGCGCCGTTTACACCGACCAGCGCCACTCGATCGCCGCGCTCGATAGTGAAGTTCACGTTCTTGAGAACTTGTTTTTCACCGTAGCTCTTGGACAGGTTCTCCGCTTCAACCACCGTGCGTCCAGAAGGGGGCGGCTGGGGAAACTTGAAGTGGATGATCGGCTCTTCTTCAGGAATCTCGATGCGCTCGATCTTTTCGAGTTCCTTGATGCGGGACTGGACCTGCTTGGCCTTGGTGGCCTGGGCGCGGAAACGATTGATGAATGCTTCAAGGTGCTCGATCTGGATACGCTGGTTGCGGTACGCGGATTCCAGCTGCGTTCGGCGCTCGTCTTTCTGGCTAAGGTACTTGGTGTAGTTGCCCTGATAGACATTCAGGCGCTTGTTCCAGATCTCCACCGTGCGGTCGATGGTGACGTCAAGGAAATAGCGGTCATGCGAGATGAGGATGTAACCGAAGGGGTAATTTTTGAGGTAATCCTCAAGCCAGTTGCGGGTCTCGAGATCGAGATGGTTCGTGGGCTCATCGAGAAGCAGGAGATTCGGCTTGGCAAGAAGCAATTTTGCCAGCGCGATGCGCATCTGCCAGCCGCCACTGAACTCGTCGGTCTGGCGGGCCCAGTCTTCTTTCACGAAGCCTAGGCCGGTTAGGACGCCGCCAACTTGCGCGTCGAGAGCGTAACCATCCAGGGTGTGAAAACGCTCCTGGAGCATGGAAAAACGCTCTGCGGCGGACTCGTATTCGGGGCTGGCGTGGTCCAGAACGGCTAATTGGCCGGCGAGGTGCTCGATTTCGCGCTCCATATCGCGCAATTCGTCGAAGACTGTAAGGCACTCTTCAAAGACGGTGCGGCCGGCGAGACGGAGGCCTTCCTGGGGAAGATAGCCGATGCTCATGCCCTTGGTCTGCTGGAGAGCGCCGTAGTCGAGCGGTTCAAGGCCGGCTAAAACCTTCATCAGCGTGGATTTACCGGTTCCGTTGGCTCCGACGAGGGCGGTCTTCTCTCGCGCACGGATGAGCCAATTGGCTTCAAGGAAAAGGACGCGCGGACCAAAGCGCTTGCCGGCATTTTGCAGGGAGAGCATCGTTGTCTATTTTCGCAGACGGGGACAGGAATTTCCCAACGAGGGGTTTGGAGCCATATCTAGCGGAGACGGACGCGGACTTCGGGGCGCACCAGGTAGAGAAAGAAGATCAGATTCAGTAATCCCTGGACCAACGCGGGTGCCTGTTGCTGCGAGGAGAAGATCCATATGTTGTAGATGACCAGCAGCAGTACCGCTGCGAGAGCGAGCGACCAGGCCCAGCGAAAGAGCATGACCAAGCCGCCGCTCGCGGTGATGAAGGCGGCTGCAAAGAGAAGAAACAGCGGGGGATAGTGGCGTCCGCCTACTACGCCCGAGACGATGACTCCTGCCAGAACTAGAAGGTAGATCGCAATAGCGGCCAAGCCAGGGAGGGGCAACATCTCAGTCCGTTGAGGGCTATCCTGGGGGGGCGTAAGCTGGTCTTCCGACAGTTCGTGATCCGAGGCTTCGTCTGTCATAGGGTGTGGAGATAAGCGAGCAGATCCTGGAGTTCATCGTCTGTAATGTGGGTGATGGGCATGTTATTGCGGCCGTGGAGAATGACGGAGGTAATGCGCTCATCGGTAGGCGGGGCGCCCGAGGGCATGGCTTTGATCTTGGTGAGCGCCTGCAAACCGGGGCCGTTTAAGGGGCGCGTGGTGTTTGGATTGTGACACTTAGCGCACTTGGCGTGATAGACCTGCGCTCCCCTGCCCTCCTGCACTGTCCAAAGCGCCTCGGGCTTGGAGGCTGGAAGAGAACGGCAGCCTGCCAAGGCCGTCGCGAGCGCTCCAATCGCTGGAATCAGGACGAGAAAGGGTGAAAAAGTGCGGGTGCGCATCTTGATCCGATGATACAGCCTTACTCGGACGCGGCGACTGTTTCCGCGATGCGATCGATTGCCTGGAGTTCAGACTGACTCCCCGGACGATGGCCGTTGACCATGATGGAAAATGCGACTGTTTGCCCACTGTTTGCAATGAGATAGCCAGAGAGCGCATTGGTCTCATTCAACGTCCCAGTCTTGGCAAACAGACGGCCTTTCAGGGGCGAATTTCTGAATCGACCGGCCAGGGTGCCATCGGTGGCGGCGACAGGGAAGGAGTTGCGCCAGGCAGGTCCCCAAGCTTGGTGGGAAGCGTAGCTCAAAAGGTGAGTGAGGGCCCGCGGGGCGATGCGGTCGTTGGCGCTCATGCCGGAGCCGTCGAAGAGGAAAAAGTCTTCGTCGCTGACACCCGCATCGACCAAAAATTGGCGCACGATGCGTGTGCCTTGCGCCAGACTTCCGTCGGAACCGAGGGTCTTGCCGAGGAGGCGCAGGACCAACTCCGCATGAAGGTTCTGGCTGACTTTGTTGATGACCACGAGGTCTTCCACTATCGGGAACGAGGTGCGGGAAGCCAGGATTCGGCGGTCGTTCAGCGGCGCGGCGAGCCTGGTTAAGGTGGTTGGGATCAGGCTGACAGGTTGAGCACGTTCATCCGCAAACTCACGCGTTTCAATCGGATAGCGGTGCGCAGAGGTTGGCTGTCCATTGATCTTGATGCCTCGCTTCAGGAGCGCCTGGGTAAAGGCGGCTGCGGTAAACTCGGCCGGATCATCGATGGCCAGGGCAGAGTGAAAGCCCTCAGGGGGCACCGTACCCCAGGCGCGGACGAGCATGGTGCCGGGACGGCGATCGAGACCGGCATGGGCCTGTTGTCCTGCTGGGGCGAGGGTCATGGCGTTGTCGATTGTGTAGTAGTCGACTTCGGGGGACCACTGGGCTTCTGTGGCGGAGGAATCTGGGTGGGAACTGTCATGGGTGACTGTGAGCAGGGCCGTGTTTTCGTTGAAGCTTAGGGCTGAGACTGGAGCGCCGTCGGGCCATTGGAGGTCGTCCCAGGCCCAATCCTGGGCGTAGGGCTCGTGGAGGTATATGCTGTCATCGCCCACGACGCTGCCCTCGACGGTGCGGACGCCGGCTTGAACGACCTGCTGGGCGAGGAGATTCAGGACGTCCATGGAGGTGGCCGGCTTTTCGGGTTCACTGGTGGAAGTGGTCGCAGGAGAAGGGGTTGCCGGAGCGGCTGCGGGTGATTTATAGGGGAAATGGCGGGCGCTGAGGGTGGGGTCGCCGGAGCCGAGGATGACTAGATCGCCGTGGAGAGTGCCATCGGGGTCAATGTCGCCTCCGGCTACGATGTTGGTGGTCCAGGTCAGGAGCTCGACGGGCAGGAGAGCAAAGGCAGCGGCGGTGGTGGTGAGCTTGACGTTGGAGGCTGGGGTGAAGAGGCGGCCTTCGTTCAATCCATAGAGCGGTTTGCCGTCGAGGGTGGTTACGCTGATGCCGAAGGTGGCGTGGCTTAGGGTAGGATCGGCGAGTATAACCTGAATGCGGTCAGCGAGTTGCCCGGTTGATGGAGCGGGCTTGGCAGGCGGCTTAGGGACGCGATTCTGGGTTTGAGCGAAGACGCCGGAGGGGACGATGACGGCAGCCAACGCAAGCAGAAGAGTTCGCCGAAGTGCATCCATGGAGGGAGTTTAGCAGGATGGGAGCGGGCTCCGGCATGCCATTCTGATGTGGATGGGTTTTCTGTGTTTGGAAATGGGTCTTGATGAGGGTAAGTAGAAGAAATGTCAGAGTTTAGACGGATCATCACGAACTGGAAGTTGCGCAGCAGGACGCTGGAAGTGGGGCGGCGGACGCTGGTGATGGGCGTGGTGAATATTACGCCGGACTCGTTCAGCGATGGCGGACGGTTTCTCGACGTTGATGCGGCTATCGCTCATGGAATCAGTCTGTTGGACGAGGGTGCGGACTTGCTGGACCTAGGCGCGGAGAGCACGAGGCCGGGGTCGAAGGCGGGGGTCTCGCAGGCGGCGGTTAGTGCTGCGGAGGAACAGGATCGGCTGTTGCCGGTGCTGCGGGGGATCCTGGCGGCGCGTCCGGATGCTGTTGTTTCCATTGATACTTACAAGGCGGAAACGGCGAGGGCTGGGCTGGCCGCGGGGGCTGAAATTGTCAATGACGTGAGCGGGTTTTTGTGGGATTCCGGGCTGGCTGGGGTGTGCGCGGAGGCGGGTTGCGGGGTGGTGCTGATGCACACACGGGGACGGCCGGAGGAGTGGAAGACGCAGGCACAACTGCTGCCGAATGAGGTGCTTGCGACGGTGCGGGCGGGGCTGGGGGCCAGCCTGGAGCGGGCCGTGGAGGCGGGGATTGGGCGGGAGTCGATTGTGCTTGACCCTGGATATGGGTTCGGGAAGCGGCGGGAGGAGAATTTCGCGCTGTTGGCGCGGCAGGCGGAATTGCTGGAGCTGGGGCGTCCACTGCTGGCGGGGGTGAGCCGCAAGTCATTCCTGGGACATGCCTTAGCGCCTCTTCATGGAGGGACGATTGCGCCGGTGGCAGCGCGGGAGACGGCTAGTTTGGCGGCTTTGACGGCGGCGATTCTGCATGGAGCATCGGTGGTTCGGGTGCACCGGGTGCGGGAGGCTCGGGAGGCTGCGGCGATAGCGGATGCCGTGCTCAAAGTTCAATCAGAGGGGTAGGCTACATAGGGTAAAAGGCTGCTCAAGTGGTTACAAAACATACGAAAGGGTTGAACCTGTGGTTGCGACTCGTTGAGACACGTACCTTGCGGGCAGCCTTTTTGAGATGTTTCGGTTGCAGAGAGTTTGATTGAACGAGGTTGAGGGTTGCGGAGATTTAGCCGTTTTTTTGGAAAATGCGCTGATTGCGCACGGGATAGTCGCGTAAGTAGTTATAAATGAGTATGTTATGCCGAAATTGTTTACTGTGCGGCTGGGACTCCGGCCACAACTGCAGTTGCGACCTTCCCACGGTTGCGTAGAGGTCGGTGACCCGCGCTCCGGATTTTGGGTGGAACTCAGGTTTGGTGGTTGCTGATGCGGTAGAGGACGTGCCGGCGGAGGGGGTGACCTTCCGGGAGATTCGGGTGGTCGAAGTCTTCGGAGGGATCGTGCGTCATGCCTAGTTTTTCCATGACGCGGCGGGAGCGGAGATTTGCCGGGACGGTGAAGGAGACGAGGCTGGGGAGTTGGAGGGTGTGGAAGGCGTGATGGAGGACGGCTCGGGCTCCTTCGGTGGCCAGGCCGCGGCCCCAGTGGTCGGCCGAGAGACGCCAGGCGATTTCGATGGCGGGGGTGAAGTGGGCTTCGAAGGTGGGGGTGTAGAGGCCGATGTAGCCGATGAAGGTTCCTGTTTCGTTTAGCTGGACGGCGTAGGGGCCGTGGTTGTGCTGTTCGAAGTGGAGATGGATGCGGGTGATGAGGGCGTCGGATTCCGCAGGAGTGAGGGTGGAGGGGTAGAACTCCATTACGCGGGAGTCGGCGTTTATGGCCTGGAAGGGGAGGCGGTCGGAGGGGCGCCAGGGGCGGAGGATTAGGCGCTCGGTGGTTAGGGTGTGGGGCATCGTGATTGCTTGTCGTTCAAAGAATTCGCGCTCTGCACCGGGTTCTTAAGGCTTTGGGCTGAGCCCACGAGGAAAACCGGACTAAAATCGCATTTGCAATTCGAGCGCGGATGCGATTTCAGCCACTCTTTCTGCCGCTGATATATATTCTGCTGAAATCTGGTCCTGACTTTGGTCAGCGAGAAAGAATAATTCCGCTGCAGCACGCTTGATAAGCTGGACAATCGGAGAGCTTGGGTCGACCCGGTTGGCGGCGATCCAGCGCTGGATTGCCTTACTCGAAAGGCCGAAGAGTTCTTCCAGCCAAGGTATTGAGTTCACAATTTGAACTATGCGCCGTTGCGCTTCAATTCTGGAGTTGAATTCGCTCATTGCTCCTCGCCTTTGCGACCAAAGTCGCCATCCACACGTCAAGATCGTCCAAGATTGGAATGACCTGTGCGATCTCACTCGAGTCCAAAGCTATTCCCTCTCCCCTAGTGCATAAGATACGCGAACGTTCGAAGATCTGAAACGCGCTCAGGGGAATTGGGGCGCTTTCACTGCCAAGACGGAGGGCGGCATCTCTTGAAAAACACGGGACATTGAGTACCCCGAGGGAGTAACAGGTTGCGATGTTCCTCATGCTCAGAAAAATAGTAGAAAGCTCGAAGATGGTACTCGCGCTTCCCCCGATGACTTGCTCTCTACCACGCAGGAACACCGATCGAAATTTCTCGCAGTCCCGAATGCAGTTCTCGTAGGTGCTGGGCTTGCCAAGTTCCTTGATGAAGTCCGTCTCGTCGGAGGAGAAGATCATGCAAGACTCCTTCGACAGATGCCAAGCGAAAGGGTTCCCTTCCATCCAGAGTTCTTTAATGCGTCCGTACGAGTATATTGAGTAGGAATCGGGGTTGAATCGAGAGTCAAATCCGTCCACTAAGGCCAACAGATCGACATCTGAATTTCGACTCACTTCCCCTCGGCACAATGACCCAAAGACGTAAATGTGCAAAATCACCGCCTGTTGAACCGCTTCAGGATGATCGAAAGAAAGAATCCCACCGTCATCAGCCGGACCACCATAATCAGGGTCAGGTACCAAGGCGCATACTCGGGGGGTGAGATCACGCCAAAAAAGACTTCGGGAGACTCGACAATAGCTTTAGTGTAGCTAGCGACCATCCAAGGATTCTTTGTCTTGTCAATCGTAATGTCGATTAAGGCCATCACGAAAAAGATCAGCGCCGCAAACCGCACCAACTTCCAGGCGCTTTCGCCATTTCCCCAAATCAGGTCGAGCAATTTGAAGCTTGTCCATTCGAAGAACATCGGGACCTGCTTCCACCCGCGATATTTCTTGAAGTAGTAAGATTCTCTTGCCTGCCACGCCTTCCGTAGGTGAACCTCCGTTGCCCTGAGCTCGATGCTCATTGCTCTGTTCGCTGCCCTTGATTCTCCAACCTGTTGGAAATTCATCCTGAGTGTTCGGGCGAATCTAGCCTGTAGATTTTCTACCGACGGGGCGCCGGATTCGAGAATCTCATCGCTGACATACGTCCGCTCAAAAACCGCGTAGTTGAACGTGCAGCCAATGAATTGGGAGCCATAGAGATTTGAACCTGCAAATTTGCATCCGGTGAAGTCGCACGATTCAAAATTGCAATCGCGCAAATAGCAGGAATCAAAAATCGAGTACCTGAAGTCGACGTTGCTGAAGGTCTTCTGTTTTGCGACAAGACGAGTAAATAGTCTGTTGATGAATCTCTGGTTCGTTACATCAGATGCAACCTTCTTGTCGGTTTCGATGATTCGTTTGTTGCTAGTTAGCACCTCTGTCGCGTTGTTTGGTTGATCTTGATTACTGGGAAGCGACTGGGCAGGACGAGCTGTGGTCTCCGGGGTGGGCTTGGGCCCTTCCTGTGCTTTCGGCTTGCTCAACTTCCTGCCTCCGCAGCGATTCTGGACGATTGCCGGTCATGATGGCCCTATGCTCGGGAATTGTAATCTATCGAGCAAGCTCCTCTCGGTGCGATGCATTTGCTCTAGCGGGACACCGATTATATTGGCGCACTCGAATTGTCTAGCTGACGCCGACTTTGTATCTGGGCCAGAGGGGTCTTGTGGCGTCGTGGCTGATGATTGGTTCGCCGTCGCACTCTACTTCTATGACTGTGGCGGGTTGGTCGGGGGCTTGTAACGGCAGGCCGGTTAGGCGGAGGGTCAGGTCGTCTTGCGTGAACTGGATTGGCTGGTTGGTTTTCAGGATTTTGGCTGATAGGACTTTGGGTTTGAGGCCGGCTATGGCGATGACGGCTTCAGGCTGGTAGAAGGTGAGGAACTCGGCTGCGAGGGTGTGGCCGGGCCAGAATTGCTGGTGGATGTAGAGGGTGTTGCCGCGGCGGGTGTAGTTGGCGTTCTGGTTCCAACTGAAGTTGCCGCGATCGGTTTCATAGATGGCTTTGCCGTTGGTCTGGAGCCAGCGGCCTACGGCTTCGAGGCAGGTGACGGATTCCTCAGGGATAGACCCGTCGGGCTTGGGGCCGATGTTGAGCAGGTAATTGCCGCCGCCGCGGGCGCAGGTGGCGAGGTTGGCGACGATGGTTTTGGGAGTCTTCCAGGCGTCGTCGAAACGGTTGAAACCCCATGAGTCGTTGAGGGTCATGCAGGTTTCCCAGGCGCGGCCGGATTGGGCGGCGCGGATCTCCTGCTCGGGGGTGGCGAAGTCGCCTTCGAGGCCGTTGCGGTTGTTGACGATGATGTCCGGCTGAAGCTCGAAGACCATCTGGTTCATGCGCTCGGACTCCCATTCAACGGGGTTGAGGGGCCAGTCGACGTCGTACCAGAGGACATCGATTTTGCCGTAGTTGGTGAGGAGCTCGCGGATGAGGCCGTGGGTGTAGTCGACGAAGCGGCGGCGGGCGGCGGGGTCGGTTTTGCAGATGGCGCCGTCGGGGTGGTGCCAGTCCATGAGGGAGTAGTAGAAACCGACGCGGAGGCCTTCGGCGCGGGCGGCGTCGACGAACTCGCGGACGAGATCGCGGCCGGGACCTTGCTTGGGGGCGCAGTAGTCGGTGAGTTTGGTGTCCCAGTGGCAGAAGCCCTCGTGGTGCTTGGTGGTCATGACCATGTACTTCTGGCCCGCGGCCTTGGCGAGCTTTGCCCAGTCGCGGGCGGCATTGGGCTTGGGGTTGAAGTGTTTGGCGAGGAGCTCGTATTGGGGGATGGGGACGCCTTCGACCTCCTTGGCCCACTCGTGCTGGCCGATGACGGAATAGAGGCCCCAGTGGATGAACATGCCGAATTTTGCCTGGTGCCACCAGGCCATGCGCTGGGCGCGGGTGTCGGACTGATGGGTTGTGGAGGCGGAAGGCTGGGTGCCGGGCTGCTGGGCTTCGACGGCTGAGGCGGTGAGGGCGAGGGCCGAGGCGGCGCTTAGTTGCTTGAGGAATGCGCGGCGGGAGGTTTCGTTGAGGTCCATATTCGCTCCGTTGGAGTTTGTTGAATTATTTCCAGGTCTCACTACGCAGACTTGGGTCTCCCGCCCGCTCATCGCAAACGGCCGCGATGAACGGGGCACAGTCGCGAATGGAGCGAGCCTGCTGAAATTTGCTGCGCCTAATCGCAGGCGGTTTTGCGTCGCTGAGAATATAGCAGGCGGTGAGGACAGTGAGTTGAGGACGGGACTAAGATGGAGGTGATTGTGGATGGGAGAGCGCGGATGAAAGCTCGGTTTTCTTTTGGGAAGAGCGGTCTCGAGGTTTCGGTTCCTGACGGGTTTCAGACGCAGGTGATTATGAGCCATACGGCTAACGCGGTGGAGGATGAGGCTGCGGCGATCGGGTTTGCGCTGGATCATCCGATTGGATGCGCGCCGCTGGTGGAGATGGCGCGGGGGAAGAAGACGGCGGCGATTTCGGTGTGCGATATTACGCGGCCGGCGCCGAACCGGAAGACACTGCCTCCGTTGCTGGAGAGGCTGCATGCGGCGGGGATTGCGGCGGAGGGGATCACGATCCTGATTGCGACCGGGCTGCACCGGGGGGCGACTGAGGATGAGGTGAACACGATTGTGGGGCCGGAGATTGCTGCGGCGTACAAGGTTGTGAGTCACGATGCGAAGGCGCTGGGCGAGCACCGGTTTCTGGGCGAGACGGGGCGGGGGACGCCAGTGTATATCGACGAGCGGTTTATGGCGGCGGACCTGCACATTACGCTGGGGTTTATTGAGCAGCATTTGATGCTGGGGTTCAGTGGCGGACGGAAGCTCATTGCGCCGGGACTGGCGGCACAGGAAACGATCAAGGTGATCCACTCGCCGCGATTTATGCGGGAGCCGAAGGCGACGGAGGGGTCGATTGCGGACAATCCGCTGCACGCGGAGCTGTTGGAAGTGGCGCGGATGGCGCGGCATGATTTTGCGATGGACGTGACGCTGACGCAGGAGCGGGGGATCAGCGGGGTGTTTGCGGGCGAGCCGGTGCAGGCGCATGCGGCGGGGGTTGAGTTTGTGGAGTCGACCTGCCTGGAACGGCTGCCGGAGCCGGTGGACGCGGTGATCACGAGCGCGGCGGGGTATCCGCTGGATTTGACGTTCTACCAGACGGTGAAGGGGATTACGGCGGCGCAGCATGTGGTGAAGCCGGGAGGGCGAATTCTGGTGGTGTCGCAGTGCGCGGAGGGGGTTGGGTCGCCGGAGTTTGCAAGGCGGCTGGCGGGGTTGCGGGATTTCAAGGGATTTCTGGACGAGATTAAGGGCGCGGCGGTGGAGGTGGACCAGTGGCAACTGGAGAAACTGGCACTGGTGGGGGAG
>Ga0302202_10006403_pt1 | contig 11734 bp, 10 predicted proteins | sample II_Bog_N3_3_FD_194579 | JGI IMG/M metagenome (GOLD analysis project Ga0302202, IMG submission 194579) | Peat permafrost microbial communities from Stordalen Mire near Abisko, Sweden - II_Bog_N3_3 | ecosystem: Environmental > Terrestrial > Soil > Wetlands > Peat | place: Sweden: Abisko... | reverse complement strand
AGATCAAGTGGACCCCCACCGAGGGCGGCCCGCCGGTGTTCACCTTCACCCCGGCGTGACGGAGACCGGTCAGCCGGGAGTGTCTGATGCGCCTCATCTACATCGACATCGACACTCTCAGGCCCGACCACCTGGGCTGCTACGGCTATCCGCGGGCGACCAGTCCGAACATCGACGCCCTGGCGGCCGAGGGGGTCCTGTTCGGCAACGTCCACGCCTCCGACACACCCTGCCTGCCCAGCCGCACGGCGCTGCTCACCGGACGCTTCGGCATCCGTAACGGCGTGGTCAACCACGGCGGCGTCGACGCCGACCCGGTGATCGGCGGCCCCGACCGGCAGTTCTGGTCGCGGATACAGATCGACAGCTTCCCGTCCTGCCTGAAGCGGGCGGGGATGCACACGGTGAGCGTCAGTTCGTTCGCCCAGCGGCACTCGGCGTTCCACTGGTACGCCGGCTTCGACGAGGGGCTGAACGTCGGCAAGTACGGGCTGGAGACCGCCGATGAGGTCTTCGCCATCGCCGAGGACTGGCTGACCCGGCGCGGCGCCGAGGATAACTGGTTCCTGCACGTGCACTTCTGGGACCCGCACACGCCCTATCGCGCCGCTGAGAGTTACGGCGAGCCGTTCGCGGGCCAGCCGATCCCGGCCTGGCTGACCGAAGCGGTCCGCGCCGGCCACTGGCAGGGCGCCGGGCCGCACAGCGCCCAGGAATGCTCCGGCTTCGCGCCCAAGCCGAACGAGCGGCTGCTATTCCCGCGCCAACCGCAGCAGATCCCCGACATGGCCGGGGTGCGGGCCATGTTCGACGGTTACGACACCGGCGTGCTGGTGGCGGACGAGTACGTCGGCAAGCTGATGACGCTGCTGGAGCAGCTGGGCGTGCGGGGCGACACCGCGATCATGCTGTCGTCAGACCATGGCGAGACCCTGGGCGAACTGAACATCTATGGCGACCATCAGACCGCCGACCAGTGCGTCACCCGGGTGCCAATGATCTTGAAATGGCCGGGTCTGGAAGGCGGCCGACGGCTGGACGCCCTGCACTATCAGATCGACGTCTCCGCCAGCCTGGTGGAGCTGCTGGGCCAACGGGTTCCGCGGGCCTGGGACGGAGTGTCGTTCGCTGACAGCCTGAGAGCGGGGACCGACCAGGGCCGCGAGTATCTGGTGGTCTCTCAGGGCGCGTGGACCTGCCAGCGGGCGGCGCGGTTCGACGACTGGATCCTGATCAGCACCATGCACGACGGCTATCACCTGTTCGACCAACTGATGCTGTTCGACCTGGCCGCCGATCCGCACGAACAGACTAATCTGGCTGACAACCGGCCGGATGTGGTCGGGCGAGGACTGGCGATCCTGGAGCGCTGGTACGCCGAGATGGCGCCCACCGCCGCCCGGGGCCGCGACCCGCTGGTCAATGTGATCGCCGAGGGCGGGCCCTACCACGTACGCGGCCAGCTGCCGGCCTATCTGGAGCGGCTAAGGGCGACCGGCCGCGCGGACAAGGCGGCGCTGCTGGCGGCGAAGTACGCGGCCGAGCTGGAGCGGATGACCGCCAGCGCCTCGTCGGCGGCTTGACGTGGCCCAGTTGCTCATCGCTGGCGCCACCGGCTACGGCGCCTGGCCGGCCAACAGCCTGGAAGGCTGCCTGGAGTGCCTCAAGGCGCCCGTCGATGGCATCGAGATCGACGTGCAGCTCACCGCCGACGGCCAGGTGGTCGCCCACCACGACTACCGGCTGACCCGTAGCCAGACGCGGCTGGACGGCGCCTGGATCGCCGAACGTTCGGCGCCGCTGAAGACCCTGACGCTGGACGAACTCCGCCGCTACGACGTCGGCCGCTCGCGCCCCGGCTCCGGCGAGGCGACCCGGCATCCGGACCGGCAGGACCGGGACGGCGTGCGCATCCCCACCCTGCCCGCGTTGTTGGCGGCGCTGCGGGCCGCTCCCGGTCCCCGGCGGCTGATCTATGTGGAGATCAAGACCGATCCCCAGGACCCCCAGGCCGCCCCCGCGCCAGCGGCGATCACCGAGGCGGTGTTCCGCGATCTGGAGGCGGCGGACTACATCGATCACGCCAAGATCATCGCCTTCGACTGGCAGGTGCTGCGGCTCTCGGCGGCCCGCAGCCCGGGCGTGAAGACGGCGCACCTGACCATTCCGGCGAGCTTAAGCGGCTCGGTGAAGCTGGGCCAAGACGGCCGCTCGCCCTGGACGGACGGCTTCGATGCGATGGACCACGGCGGCTCGGAACTGGCGGCGATCAAGGCGCACGGCGGCATGGAATGGTCGCCCTACTACACCGACGTCACGACCGAGAGCATGGCCGAAGCCCGAGCCCTCGGCCTCAAGGTCGGCCCCTGGGGCCTGTCGCGCGGCGACGACATCCGCCGGATGGCGGCCTTAGGCGTCTACAGCTCCACGGTCTCCGGACCTGACTGGGGGGCTCACACCACCGACGTGCCGCCGTCGACGATCAGCACCTGACCGGTCGTGTAGCCGCCGCGCATCAGGTAGAGATAAGCCTGCGCCACCTCGCTGGGCTCGCCGATGCGAGCGATCGGCTGGCGGGCGGTGGCCTGGGCGAACGCCGCCTCGCGGCCCTCGGCCGGGATCGAGTTCCAGACATCGGTGCGGATCATCCCCGGGCAGACGGCATTGACCCGCAGCGGCGCCAGGTCCACCGCCAGGCCCCGGACGAGATGCTCGATCGCCCCGGCCATGCCGGTGGAGAGCGGGGCGCCTTTGCGGGGACGGTGGGCGACCATGCCGTTGGTCAAGGTGATCGAGCCAACCGCCGGCATCTGCTGGTAGCCGTGCTTGATCGCCGCGATAGCGCCCCAGTAGCGCACGGCGGCCTGGTCGGCGGCCTTCGCCAGGTCGGTCTCGGCCAGACTGCGGGCGCCGCGTCCGCCCCAGTCGCCGGCGGTGAACACCAGATGGTCGAAGGCGCCGAGTTCGCCGAAGAAGGCGGCCACATTGGCCTCGTCACGCACGTTCACCGGCCGGCCCGAGGCGCGATTGCCCAGCCGCGCCGCCGCCGCCTCGACATTGGCCGGCTGGCTGGAGGCGACCACCACCTCGGCGCCCTCGGCCAGGGCGCCTTCGGCCACCGCATAGCCGATGCCGGAAGTTCCGCCGATGATCACGATACGCTTGGCGTCCAGGGTCATGGTCGTCCTTGGTCAGGCGTTGACGGGGCGGATGACCACGCCGCCGATCTGCACGGCGCCGGCGGCCACGGGCAGTCCGGCGGTGCGGGCCCGCTCGAGGGCGAGATGGGCGTCGCGGACTTCGATGTCCAGGCCGACCACGCCGGTCCCGTCCTCGTCCAGCGGGCCGACGAAGCGGATCACCCCGCGCTCCAGCCGTATCTGCAGGCCCTCCCCGCCGGTGCTCGCCGGACGGTCCAGCAGTTCGCACCAGCGCGCGCAGGCGCCCAAGGGATCGCGCGACTGCAGGGTCACCGCGCTGATCCCCAGGCTGTCAGCGCTGGCGTGGTCGCGCCATTCCGGCCCCGCCGGCGGCCAGTCACTCTCGGACGCCTGCCAGCCCGCGTCGCCGGCCACCGAGTCGATCGACAGCAGCACCCCGGCGCAGTCGCCCGGATGGAAGTGGGTGTACTGATAGGATTCGCCCCGGCTGGTAGCGATCACCCGCACCTTGGCGGCCTGTAGCCGCGCGCGATGGGCGAGCGCATCAGCGTCCTGCAGGATGACCATGTAGCCGGCGTCGCCGCCGCGCCGGGCGAGGTAGCGCGCGCCCGAGGCGTCGTCGCGGATCGGCTCCAGCACCTCCAGGAACTCGCCGCCGACTGGCATCACCACATTGGCGAGGCCGAAATAGCCGACTCCGGGGTCGCGAAATCCGACCTTCAAACCAAACACAGCCTCCAGCTGCTCGGCGACCGGCGCGATCTCGCGGGCCATGAAGGCGACCTGGCGCAGGCGCATGGCGACGTCCTTCGCGGGCTACTCCGCCGCGTCCCGCGCCTCGATCTCGGCCAGCACTTCGTCGGTATGCTGCCCCAGCTTCGGCGGGTGGCGGCGGATGTTGGCGGGGGTGCGCGAGTACTTCACCGGCGGGCGCATGACGTTGTAGGGGCCCGCGTCCGGGTGCTCGTGGCGCTGGAACAGGCCGACCGCCTTCAGGTGCGGGTCGTCCATCAGGTCGTCCAGCCGGTTCATCCGCACCACCGGGATCTGCAGCGGCTTCAAGAGTTCGAGCCACTCGTCGGTGGTCCGGGTGCGAGTGACATCCTCGACCAGGGCGTAGAGTTCGCTGATGTGGGCCGCGCGGGTGCGGAAGTCGGAGAACCTGGGGTCCTGCGACAGCGTATCGCCCCAGCCGGCGATCTCGAAGAACTGGTCCCACTGGGCGTCGGTGTAGGGCAGCAGGCCGATATAGCCGTCCTTGGTGGCGAAGGGCTTGCGGTTGGGATTGGCCGAGCGGGTGTAGGCCCACTGGCCGGTGGGCGGGTCGAACACGTGGCCGAACAGGTTCTCGACCATGTTGAAGCTGACCAGGCACTCGAGCATCGGCACCTCGACGAACTGGCCCTCGCCGGTCTTGGCGCGGTGGTAGAGCGCCGCCGTGATCGCGTTGGCCATGAACAGGCCCGAGACCTTGTCCGCGACCAGCGTCGGCAGATAGCGCGGCGCGGGATTGCCGTCGGTGCGCGGCAAGAGGTCGGCGAGACCTGAGCTCGCCTGGACCAGGTCGTCATAGGCCGGCTCGCCCGCGTAAGGCCCGTCGGCGCCATAGCCCGCGCCGTGGCAGTAGATGATGTCCGGCCTGATCGCCTTCACCGCCTCGTAATCGAGGCCGAGGCGCTTCAGGCCCTCGTAGCGCACCGAGGCGGCGAACACGTCGCAGGTCTTGATCAGCCGGCGCAGCGCCTTGCCGGCTTTCTCTTCGCGCAGGTCGAGCAGCACCGAGCGTTTGTTGCGGTTGATGGTCAGGAAGATCGGCCCGAGATCCGGCGAGGCGTCATCCGGCAGCTTGCCGCTCCAGCGCATGATGTCGCCGCCGCCGCCGCGCCGGCCGCCCGGAAACTCCACCTTGATCACGTCCGCGCCGAGGTCGCCCAGCATCTGGGTCGCATAGGCGCCGAAAACCACGCTGGTCAGGTCGAGGATGCGCACGCCCTTCAGCGGGCCGGTGGCCTCATGCTCCAGTTCATGGGTCTTAGCCAACTTCCCGTCTCCCACGTCCTCATCAGGCATGACGCCCTGCATCTTGTCTGGCTACAATGACGCCAAGAATGGCGGAACGCCACGTCGGTGGGAGTGGAAGGCTTGGATTTCGAACTGGCTGAAGAGCACCGGATGCTCAAGGATCTGGTGGCGCGGTTCGTCAAGGACGAGCTGATGCCGTTGGAGCCTGCGGTGCTGGCGCGCGAGGCGTCGGGCCAGGGCCTGGGCATCGGCCCCGCCGAGCACGCACGGCTGGACGAGGTCTCCAGGTCGCTCGGCCTCTGGGGCCTGGACGCGCCGGAAGACATCGGCGGCTCGGACCTGCCGGCGGTGGCCATGGTCGGGGTCGAGGAGGAACTGGGCCGCACGGTCACGCCCTACACCCTGCCGCCGGACAGCCCGAACCTGCGCATGCTGATGGCGACGGTGAACGAGCGCCAGCGGGTCGCCTATCTGGAGCCCTACGTGCGCGGCGAGACCGTCTCGGCGATCGGCATCTCCGAGCCCGGCGCCGGCGGCGATCCGGCCGGCATGACCACCCACGCCGAGCGAGACGGCGACGACTGGGTGATCAACGGTCGCAAGATCTGGATCAGCCGCGCCGAGGACGCCGACTTCACCATCCTGATGGCGCTGACCAACCGCGAAAAGCGCTCCCGCGGCGGCATCTCCGCCTTCCTGGTCGACAAGGGCACGCCCGGATTCAACGTGCTGCGGCGGATTCCCATGGTAGGCGGCGCGGCCACCTATGAGATCGCCCTGGAGGACTGCCGGGTCGAGGGCTGGAAGCTGCTCGGGACCGAGGGCAACGGCTTTGCGCCGATGCAGCTGCGGCTGGGCACCCGGCGGATCCAGATGGCCGCCTGGTCGATCGGCATGGCCCAGCGGGCCCTGGACATGATCTGCGAATACGCGCCGCAGCGGGTCACCTTCGGCGTGCCGCTCAGCGAGCGCCAGGCGATCCAGTGGTGGGTGGCCGACGCCGCCACCCGCATCCACGCCGCCCGGCTGATGACCTACGACTGCGCCTGGAAGCTGGACCAGGGCCGCGACGTGCGGCTCGAGATCTCGATGATCAAGGCCTACTGCACCGAGATGGCCTGGGAGGTGGTCGACCGGGCGATGCAGACCTACGGGGCCATGGGCATGACCAAGGAAATGCCCCTGCAACTGATGGCCTCGAAACTGAGGACCATGCGCATCTACGATGGCCCCACCGAGGTGCACAAATGGGTGGTCGGCCGCAATCTGCTGGGCACGCGCAAGTGAGCCTGACCGCCGACCCCGAGCTGGCCCGCGACCTCTACGCCGCGGCGCACCTGACCGGCCGCTTCGTGCTGCGCTCGGGCAAGATCTCGGGTGAGTACTTCGACAAGTTCCGCTTCGAGTCCGACCCGGCGCTGCTGCGGCGGATCGCCCGGCGGATGCTGGCGCTGGTCCCGGCCGGCACCGAGGTGCTGGCCGGGCTGGAGCTGGGCGGCGTGCCGATCGCCACCGCCATGTCTCTGGAGAGCGGCCTGCCCGCGGTCTTCGTGCGCAAGGCCGCCAAGGCCTACGGCACCTGCCGCGCCGTCGAAGGCGCGGAGGTGAGGGGCCGCAGGGTGGTAATCGTCGAGGACGTGATCTCCACCGGCGGCGCCATTGTCGACGGCGCGGCGCACCTGGGCGGCGAAGGCGCCGACCTCACGGCCATCGTCTGCGCCCTCTGGCGCGGCGCCGGCGATCCATCCATCCCTGCCCTGCCCGACGTTTCCGTGCGGGCCGCCTTTCTCCAATCGGAGCTGCAAGCATGAAGTCCCAGTACGGCGAAGTCGCCATCGAGTTCAGCGGCCACGTGGCTGTCGCCACCATCGACCGGCCGCCCAACAACCACGTTTCGGTCGAGCTGATGCATGACCTGGCCGACGCGCTGGACGATATCGACGCGGACAAGAACCTCCGCGCGGTGGTGCTGGCCGCGGCCGGCAAGAACTTCTGCGCCGGCGCCGACCTGGTCTCGCCGACCGGCATCGGCGGCTCTGGGATGCAGGGCATCAATCCGCTCTATGTCGAGGCGGTGCGGCTGTTCTCGGCCAAGAAGCCGATCGTCGCGGCGGTGCAGGGCGCGGCGGTGGGCGCCGGCCTCGGCCTGGCGCTGGTGGCCGACTTCCGGATCGCCTCGCCGGACGCGCGGTTCACCGCCAACTTCGTCAAGCTCGGCTTCCATCCCGGCTTCGGCATCACCCACACCCTGCCCCGGCTGGTCGGGAGCCAGAAGGCCGAGCTGATGTGCCTGACCGGCCGCCGCATCAATGGCGAGGAGGCCCTTCAGATGGGTCTGATCGACGAGCTGGCCGGTCGCGAGGATCTACTCGCCGCAGCGCTGCGCCTGGCCAGCGAGATCGCCGCCAACGCACCGCTGGCGGTGCAGGCCACCCGCGCCACCTTCCGCTCCGAACTGGCGGCCGCGGTGAAGGCCCAGACCGATCACGAACTGACCGAACAGACCTGGCTGCGCAAGACGGCGGACTTCGCCGAAGGCGTCCGGTCCGTCAACGAACGCCGCCCCGGGAACTTCGTGGGGGCGTGAATAAGGAAGACCACGAACCACACGAAAAACACGAACGCTTTGACGGGTGGAACGCGCGTCTCTAAGCATGACTGACTACTGATAGTTGGTAGCGGGCGCGACCTAGAGTTCGTGTTTTTCGTGTGGTTCGTGGTCAAAAAATAGGGAGACGCGAGGCCATGCCCAAACTCACGCGAGATGGAGTCGAGCTCTATTACGAGGTCCACGGCGAGGGCGTCCCCGTCCTGCTGACCCACGGCTATTCCTCCAGCTCGCACATGTGGGAGGGCCAGGTCGGGCCGTTCTCCAAGCGCTACCAGCTGATCACCTGGGACATGCGCGGCCACGGCAAGTCCGACTACCCGGCCGACCAGGGCGCCTATTCCGAGGAAGCCACCGTCGCCGACATGGCGGGGATCCTGGATGCGGTCGGCGCGAAGACGGCGGTGATTGGCGGCCTTTCCCTCGGCGGCTACATGTCGCTGGCCTTTCACCTGGTCCACCCCGAGCGCACCCGGGCGTTGCTGATCATCGACACCGGCCCCGGCTACAAGAAGGACGAACCCCGCGCCGGCTGGAACGCCACCGCCATCAAGCGCGCCGAACGGCTGGAGGCCGAGGGCCTGCCGAAGGGCGGCGGCGCCGAGACCCGCACCGCCCCGCACCGCTCCGCCGACGGCCTGGCCAAGGCCGCTCGGGGCATGCTGACCCAGCGCAACGCCCGGGTGATCGAGAGCCTGCCGAACATCGCCGTGCCGTCGCTGGTGGTGGTGGGCGCCGATGATGCGCCGTTCATCGCCGCCTCCGACTACATGGCCGCCAAGATCCCGGGCGCGAAGAAGCTGGTGATCCCGGGCGCCGGCCACGCCTCCAACATCGACCAGCCCGCCGCCTTCAACGACGGCGTGCTCGGCTTCCTCGACGACCTCGCCTTGGTGAAGGCCTGATGGCTGGCCGCCTCGCCGGCAAGATGGCGGTGGTCGTCGGCGCCGGCCAGACGCCGGGCGAGACCATCGGCAACGGCCGGGCGACCGCCATCCTGTTCGCCCGCGAAGGCGCCAGCGTGCTCTGCGTCGACCGCGTCCTCGCCTCTGCCGAGGAAACCGTGGCGATGATCGTGGACGAGGGCGGCATTGCCAGCGCCTTTCAGGCCGACGTCACCGACGAGGCGCAGGTGCAGGCGATCGTCGCCGCGGCCAAGGAGCGGCTGGGGCGGATCGACATCCTGCACAACAACGTCGGCATCGGCCGGGGCGACCGGTCGATCACCCAGCTCGAGGAGAGCGATTTCGAGCGGATCATCGACGTCAACCTGAAGGGCATGTGGCTGACCATCAAGCACGCCCTGCCGGTGATGCGCGAGCAGGGCGGCGGCGGCTCGATCGTCAACATCTCGTCGATGGCGGCGGTGGCAGCCTCCAACCTGGTCGCCTACGGCATTTCCAAGGCCGGGGTGAACAAGCTGACGCGCATCACCGCGGCGGCCAACACCGGCCACATGATCCGCTGCAACTGCATCATGCCCGGGCTGATGGACACGCCGATGGCGGTGGGCGGCCGGGCGGCGACGCAGGGGCGACCCACCGACGAGATCCGTGCCGTCCGCGACGCGCAGGTGCCGCTGGGACGCAAGATGGGCACCGCCTGGGACGTCGCCTATGCGGCGCTGTTCCTGGCTTCGGACGAAGCCAAGTTCGTCACCGGCGCCATCCTGCCGGTGGACGGAGGCATGTCGGCGGGGGTGGGATGACCCTGCTTCGGCATGGCTTCGCAGGGTTCGGTTTGAGGGAGCTGGAGTCGTCCTCCGAAGCTCCAGGAGGAGCGTAGGAGGATGGGCGCGTACGCGGGGATCCGGGTTCTGGACTGCACCCAGGGGCTGGCCGGGCCGCTGGCGTCGATGCTGCTGGCCGACTTCGGGGCCGAGGTGCTGAAGCTCGAGCCGCCGGCCGGCGACCGGGCCAAGGACAAGCCCGGCTACCTCACCTGGAACCGCAACAAGCGCCGGCTGACCCTCGACCTGGGGGTCGACAGCCCGGACCGCGAGCGGTTCGAACAGCTGCTCGCCGGCGCCGACATCGCCGTCTTCGATCATACCCCGAACGCCCTGGCCCGGGCCGGGCTGACCGCCGAGGCGCTGATGGCGCGCCATCCGCGGCTGATCCATCTGTGGATGCCCCCGCTGGGGACCAGCGGCCGTTGGAGCGAACTGCCGGCGCACCACGCCACCCTGACCGGCCTGACCGGCTCGGCTTTCCGGCAGGGCAGCTACAACGACCAGCCGGTCTGGCACGTGGCCCAGATCGTCCATCACGCCCAGGGCATCCTCGCCGCCACCGCCGCCGGCGCGGCCCTGATCCATCGCGGCCGGGAGGGCCGCGGTCGCTCGGTGATCGTCAGCGGCCTGCACGCCATGTCCGAGACCGGCTGTCCGGTGGCCGTGGTCGGCGTGCCGGCGATGGTCCGCGGCAAGCCCCTCGGCGGCTCGCCCAGCTACAAGCTCTACCAGTGCGGTGACGGCCAATGGCTGTTCCTGGCCACCCTGTTCGCCCACTTCTTCCAGCGGGCGGTCAAGGCGCTGGACCTGCAGGACGAGATGGAATCCGGCGCCGATATGGCGAGCGTCATCCAGGCGCTGCTGCTCACCGAGCCGCGCGAGCACTGGCTGGCGCTGTTCCGCGCCCACGACGTTCCCGCCGGGCCGGTCGGGCGGCGGCAGGACTTCCTGCGGAGCGAGATCATCCAGGCCAACCACCTCAGCGCCGAGCTGCAACATCCGCAGTTCGGGCCGGTGCGGATGGTTGGTGTCCCGGCCAAGCTGCACGACACGCCGGGCTCGGTCCGCCATTTGCTGGCCGAGGCGAGCGACGCCGACGTCGCCGCTTTCGCCGCGCCGCGTCCGGTTCCAGCCGCGCTGGAGGACCGCGCAGGCCCGCCGCTCGCGGGGTTGAAGGTGCTCGACCTTGGCAGCGTCATCGCCGGCACCTATGCGGCGACCATCCTGGCCAACTTCGGGGCCGAGGTGGTCAAGGTGGAGTCCGCTGACGGCGATCCGTTCCGCAACTCCCAGGGCTTCATCACCTACAACCGCGGCAAGCTCGGCCTCGGCATCGACCTGAAGCACGCCGAGGGCAAGGCGACCTTCCTGGAGCTGGCCCGGCAGGCGGATGTGGTGGTCGACAATTACCGTTTGGGCGTGCGCGAGCGGCTGGGCATCCACTATTCGACCCTGTCGGAGATCAATCCGCGGCTGGTCTCCTGCTCGATCAACACCTACGGTTCGAAGGGCTCCGAGGCGCATCTGCCGGGATTCGATCCGCTGATGCAGGCCCGCAGCGGCCTGATGGCCGCCCAGGGCGGCGAGGGCAACGAGCCGGTGTTCCACACCATCGCCGTCAACGACGTGGCCACCGCCGCCATGGCCGCCTTCGCCATCGTCGCGGCCCTGCACGCCCGGGAAACCAGCGGCAAGGGCCAGAACGCCGAGACCAGCCTCGCCGCCCAGAGCGCCCTCTACCAGTCCGGCGACCTCACCTGGTACGAGGGCCGGCCGCCGGCGGCCAACGGCGCCCGCGACTGCCTGGGCTTCGCGGCGCTGGACCGGTTCTACCAGTGCGCCGACGGCTGGATCACCCTGGCCTGTTCCGGAGCCGGCCAGTTCGAGGCCTTGGCCAGGACACTCGGCCACCCGGAATGGACGGGCCGCTGGGACGGCCGTACCTGCCTGACCGAACCCCGGGACGGCGCCCTGGCGGCGGAGATCGCCGCTGCGCTGAAGACGCGCGCCAGGGATGCGACGCTCGAGCTGCTGGCCGCGGCCGGCGTGCCCGCGGCTCCGGTGATGCGCTCGAACGAGACGCATAACACCGAGTTCTTCTGGGAGAACGGCTACTTCGAGCTGCGTTCCCACCCCACCGCCGGCGACCTGATCACCTCGCGCGGTTTTGCGATCTTCGACGGCGAGGCGATGCGCTTCGAGCGGTTGGAT
>Ga0302202_10006401_pt1 | contig 11736 bp, 8 predicted proteins | sample II_Bog_N3_3_FD_194579 | JGI IMG/M metagenome (GOLD analysis project Ga0302202, IMG submission 194579) | Peat permafrost microbial communities from Stordalen Mire near Abisko, Sweden - II_Bog_N3_3 | ecosystem: Environmental > Terrestrial > Soil > Wetlands > Peat | place: Sweden: Abisko, Stordalen... | reverse complement strand
ACCAGATGAGGGCCTCGGTGGGCCGTCCCGCGCGCCGTAACAGGTCGGCCCGCACTGTCGCGACGAGGTTCGAGCGGGCCAACCGGGGATCATCCGTCACGCCCTCCAGTGCGACCAGACCCGCATCCGGTCCGTCGCGGAAGCCCACCGCCAGTGCGCGGTTGGCACGTACCACCGGCGAATCGGTCATCCGCATTAGCCGGTCATAGGCCGCGCAGATGGTGCTCCAGTCGGTTTGCGCCCAGGACGGTGCCGTCGCGTGCAGCGCGGCGATGACTGCCTGCGGCAGGTAGGGGCCGTTCGATCCCTCTGCCAGTCGCAACCGGTCCAGGCCGCGGGCGATGCGGCCGCGGTCCCACCGCTGCCGGTCCTGGTGCTCGAGTGGCACCAACGCCCCGGCATCGTCGACCCGGGTGGCTCGCCGCGAATCATGCAGCAGCATAAGGGCTGCCAAGGCATGCGCCTCCGGCTCGTTCGGCATCAGCGCGCACAACTCCCCGGCCAGCCGCACTCCTTCGTCGCACAATTCGTCACGGACCGCCGTCGGGCCCAACGTCGACCAATACCCCTCGGTGAACACCGAGTAGATGCAACTGAGCACGTGCGGCGTGCGCTCGGCGAGCAGCTCGGCGGGCGGCACCCGCAGCGGGATGTTGGCGTGCCGGACCTTGTTCTTGGCGCGAGTGATTCGCTGACCTACGGCCGTCTCGGTCTGCAGTAGTGCGCGGGCGATCTCGGCGACGGTCAGCCCGGACACCAACCGCAGCGTCAGCGCCAGTTGCGACGGCCGGTCCAGCGCCGGGTGCGCACAGGTGAACATCATCCGCAGCTCGTCGTCGCGCACTTGATGCGGCACGTCCGGATGGTCGGTGCGCGCGGTAATGTCATCCAACACCGCTGCCAATTCCTTTCCGGGACGGACGGATTCGCGGCGTAGCCGATCCCGTGCGCGGTTGCGGGCGACGGCCACCAGCCAACCGCCGGGATTGTCGGGGACGCCGTCGCGAGGCCAGGCACGCAGCGCCTCGGCGCAGGCTTCCTGGACGGCGTCTTCAGCGACGGTGAGGTCACCGGACCATCGCGCGAGCGCGGCGACGGTGGGCCCCCACGTCCGGCGGAAGACGCCGTCCAGGTTGGTCATTCGCTCGGGTTACAGTCCCGCGACACCAGCCAGTTGCCGCACCACCACGGTAGAAGCTGGGATCATCGACGCGACCTTGACAGCCTCGTCGCGGTCGCCGGCGCTGATTATGTAGAAGCCGTTGGCGACTTCGGCGCCTTCTACGTATGGCCCGTCTGTGATGAGGGCCTCGCCATCGCGGACCCGTACCGTGGTCGCCGTCGACGGCGGATATAGACCGGCGCCGGACCGGATGTGCGGGCCGGCCGCTGCCCCGAACTCCTGGTGCAGCGCCACCATCGATTCCCACCACGGTGAGCCGGGCTCCGCGGGCCGCTCCGGCGGCTCCAGCAGCAGTGCGATCCAATTGGTGCCCTCGAGCGGCTGGGGTTCGGGCCCTGGCCCGGCCATCGGCCAGATCTCTACCGCACCGGACTTGGCCGCCGGGATGTCGCGGGCCAGTGCCAGTGCCTCGTCGAGGTTCTCGGCCTCGAATACGTAATAGCCGCCGGCTACTTCGGCGCCTTCGGCGAACGGGCCGTCCGTGATGACGGGTGCTTCGGGACCGCCGGTGATGCTCACAGCGGTCGCCGCCGGTGCCAAGGCATCCCCGCCGCGGATCGCCGACGCGGCCTTGGCGTGGAAGCTCTGGTAGGCGGCCATCTCGGCTGCGCCCTCTTCGGGCGTGCGGTCTCGTTCCCTGCTGATCAACAAGGCGAAGTACTGCATCTGTTGTTCACCTCCGGTAGTGAGCGAAACCCTGTGTTCCACTCTCTACCTTTTAGACGAACAACGCTCGGGCAATCCGACAGTTCATGCCGGTCGACTCTGGGCCCGACCAGATCCGGCGAAGTTCCTCGTCAACTCAGCGATCACCTGGTCCCACAAATCCCTGGGCAGATCGTGACCCATCCCGTCGATCAGCACCAACCGGGCGCCTCGGATGGCGCGGGCGATCGAGCGGCCGCCGAAGGGACGCATCAGCTTGTCGGCGCGCCCGTGAATGACCACGGTCGGCGCGACGATCCGTCGGTCGTGGTGCAGCAGGCTGCCGCTGCCCAAGATCGCGCCGAACTGTTGAGCGACACCCCACGGGTGGTAATTGCGGTCGTAGCTCTCGGCGGCGTCGGCGCGGACCTCCTCGTCGGGCATGGGATAGCCCGGACTGCCGATGATCTTGCCGACGCGTACCGCGTTCTCGATGATGACGTCGCGTGGTGAATCCGGTCGCGGGCCTTTGATGAGCGCCAGCAGGGCCTGTGGGGCCGGTGGGGGCAGGAATGCGTGATTGTTGCTGGAGAAAATGACGGCCAGGCTTTCGGTTCGTTCCGCGAATCGCGCGGCAACGATCTGGGCGATCATGCCGCCCATCGAAGCCCCGACGACGTGGGCCTTCTTGATGTGCAGGTGATCCAGCACGGCCGCCGCGTCGTCGGCCATGTGTTCCAGCGTGTATGCCGCCTTGCTGGGCAGGCCCAGCCAGGACCGGATCAACCGCGTCACCAGCGGCTGTCCCGTGCTGTGCCGCTCGGTCTTCGTGGACAGACCGATATCCCGATTGTCGTAGCGGATGACGCGAAGGCCCTGACGAACCAGCCTCTCGCAGAACTCGGTGCGCCACAGCACCATCTGGGCGCCCAGGCCCATGATCAGCAGCACGGGTGGGTCGTCGAAGTCGCCCATGTCCTCGTAATAGAGCTTCAGATCGCCCGATGTTGCCCCTGATGTGGCCCCTGAACTCGCAAAGCCGCTGCGCACCTCCATGCCACTAGACCTCCACGTCAGTCTGGGTCTGGTGTTCGCGGCTGACCTCGACCATGAAGTTCGCGAAGTACCCCGTCAGCTGGGGGTCGGACATCATCTGCCATTTCGGTGCCAGCAGCTTCATATAGCGCTCGACGTAGAGAAACTGCTTGCCGATCAGTACCAGTTCGCGGGGGAGTTTGACGTCGTAGGCGTCGGCCAGCGTCGACAGCTGCCGGCCGATGTCGGCATACGACATATCGCCCAGCGACGTCATGGTCAGCGGCGTGGCGAAGCTTTCCAGGTCCTTGGCGGCCTGCGCCTCGGGCTTCATGGTGCCGACCGCCCCCATCAGCACGACGATCTTGCCGGCCGCCGCGTGGTCCTTTTTCACCAGCAGGGAGTGCACCAGCTCGCGCAGCAGCCAGCGGGTGCGGGGATCGATGCGGCCCATGATCCCGAAGTCGAAGAAGATTATGCGGCCCTGGTCATCGACGCAGAGGTTGCCCGCGTGTAAGTCGCCGTGGAACAGCCCGTGCCGCAGGCCGCCCTCGAACACCGAGAACAGCAGCGCCTTCACCAGCTCGGTGCCGTCGAAACCGGCCTTGCGGATGGCGGCGGCATCGTCGATCCGGACGCCTTGGATCCGCTCCATCGTCAGCACCCGCTCGCCGGTGAAGTCCCAATACACCTGCGGCACACGGATGTTCTTGCCCAGTGGCGAGGCGTGCATATGGGCGACCCACGCGTCCATCGACTGAGCCTCGAGGCGGAAGTCCAGCTCTTCGGCCAGGTTGTCGGAAAAGTCGGCCACCACGTCCTGCGCCGAGAGCCGACGGCCCAGCTTGGCCAGTTCGACGGCTTGGGCGAAGCGCTGCAGGATCTGCAGGTCGGCGGCGACCCGGCGACGGATGCCCGGCCGCTGGATCTTGACGACGACCTCCTCGCCGCTGTGCAGGGTCGCGTAGTGCACCTGCGCAATGGACGCCGATGCGAACGGCTCTTCATCGAAGGTGGCGAACAACTCGGACGGGTCGCCGCCCAGCTCCTCGGTGAGAAGCTTGTGCACCTCGCCCGTGTCGGCGGGTGGCACCCGGTCGAGCAGGCCGCGGAATTCCCGCGACATCGATTCGCCGAACGCGCCGGGACTGGAGGCGATGATCTGTCCGAACTTCACATACGTCGGCCCCAGGTCGGCGAACGTCTGCGGGATCTGCTTGATGACCTTTTGCTGCCACGCACCCTTGCCCGTCAACCCTGTGAGAACGCGAGCGGCGGTGCGGGTGAGCTGCCAGCCGGTGACGGCTACCCGGGCCGCTTCGACGGGCAACGGCACCCGGTCAAGCCTGGCCACGTCACGGTGTTTGGTAGGGCTCATCTATGCAGTCTGCCAAACCTGCAGAATCAAGTCCCAATTGCTGTGAGCCCGCTCACCCCTGCTCACCCCTTCTCCAAGGCTGAACCCACCCCTGGATCTGCCAGTTCTCCCTCCCGGCGATCAGTTCGTACATGGTGGCGCCGTCGATGGTTTCCCGGATGATGTCGGCGTGGCCGGCGTGCCGGGCCAGTTCGTTGATCACGTGCAGGATCACCCAGCGCACCGACCAGGCCTTCTGGTCTTTCGGGAACCACGGAATGTCGTGCGGAACGGGCACGGCGGCGTCGAGGTCGGCGGTCTCCACCAGCCGCAGTGATGTCGCGTTCTGCGCCTCGTACGCGCGCAGCAGGCCATCCAGCGTCTCGTCAGGCCGCATCACGTGCTGCTCCCCGTATTCCTTGGAGACCTCCTCGAATGGCCGGGGGTCTTTCGGCGGCGCATCCGGGGCGGCGGCCACCCGCGCCATCCAGCTGCGTTGCATCCCGGTGACGTGTTTGACCAGTCCACCGACCGATAGCGCGCTAACGGTGGGGGACGAGCGGGCCTGTTCATCGGACAGGCCGTAGGAAACCGCGAAGAAGGCGCTCTGGTGGAACGCCAGGTATCCGCGCAGGGCGCTGCGTTCGTCGGCGACGGGTGGCGCAAGTGCGGGCATTCTCAATCCTCTCGGTCGACGGTGCGGTGATCGGGGCCGTCAGACACTGAGCTTTCCAGCAATGGCCGACAGGTGTCTCCGACGGGCGTTATCGGCATACCGCTTTGCCGGGTCCGCGGGTCACCGTAAGGTGCGGGCATGCGGGTGATCTCGGCGCAATCGAGCGAGCTTTTTGTCGGCCCGCGAGACGCGCCACTACAGCTCGTCCGCGTCACCGTCGAAGGATGCACTCGTCGGACACGGCTGCGTATCGACGGCGACGGTCTGAGCGGCGAGGCGGTCGCCGAGGCTGGTCAGGAGGTCGTCGAGGTCCCGGTCATCGTCGACCGTCCGGTCGTAGGTCAGCGCCGACGTGCCCGGGTGGAGGCCGGCGGTGCCCGGAACGCCGTCGAATTCACTTTTGAATTCACCGTTGCCGAGCCCGGCTGGACGATGTTCATGGTCAGCCATTTCCACTACGACCCGGTCTGGTGGAACACGCAAGCCGGCTACACCAGCGAGTGGACCGAAGACCCGCCGGGCGACGCCCGGCAGACCAACAGCTTCGAACTGGTGCACGCCCATCTGGAGATGGCGCGCCGCGAGCCCGAGTACAAATTCGTGCTGGCCGAAGTGGATTACCTCAAGCCGTACTGGGACATCCATCCGGAGGACCGCGCCGACCTGCGCCGGTTCTTCGCCGAAGGTCGTGTCGAGGTGATGGGCGGCACGTACAACGAACCGAACACCAACCTGACCAGCCCGGAAACGACAATTCGAAATTTTGTGCACGGCATAGGGTTTCAGCGTGGCGTGCTGGGCGCTGACCCGGCCACCGCGTGGCAGCTCGACGTGTTCGGCCACGACCCGCAATTCCCCGGGATGGCCGCCGACGCCGGCTTGACGTCGAGTTCGTGGGCCCGCGGACCGCATCACCAATGGGGTCCGGCCCAGGGCGACGGCGACGTCGAGCGCATGCAATTCTGCAGCGAGTTCGAGTGGATTTCGCCGTCTGGCCGCGGGCTGCTCACGCACTACATGCCCGCGCATTATTCGGCGGGTTGGTGGATGGACTCCTCGACCTCGTTGACCGAGGCGCAGGACGCCACCTACGAGCTGTTCGACCAGCTCAAGAAGGTCGCGCTGACCCGTAACGTGCTGCTGCCGGTCGGTACCGATTACACGCCACCGAACAAGTGGGTCACCGCAATTCACCGGGATTGGGCGGCGCGGTATACCTGGCCGCGGTTCGTGTGTGCGCTGCCGCGGGAGTTCTTCGCAGCTGTGCGCGCGGAATTGGACGAGCGGGCAACCGTGGCGTCGCCGCAAACCCGCGACATGAACCCGATTTACACCGGCAAGGACGTGTCGTACATCGACACCAAACAGGCCAACCGGGCCGCCGAGAACGCCGTCCTGCACGCCGAGCGTTTCGCCGTGTTCGCCGGGCTCATGACCGGGGCCGAGTACCCGCAGGCGGCGTTCGCCAAGGCGTGGGTTCAGCTGGCCTATGGCGCCCACCATGACGCCATTACCGGCTCGGAGTCCGATCAGGTCTACCTGGACCTGCTGACCGGCTGGCGCGATGCCTGGGAGCTGGGCTGCTCGGCGCGCGACAACTCGCTGGCGGCGCTTTCGGCCGCCTTGAACATTCCAGATGTTCCGGATGTCCCCGAACAAGCAGTTGTGGTGTGGAATCCGTTGACGCAGAAGCGGACTGACATCGTTACCGCTCGGCTTGACCCGCCCCTCGCGGCGGGGGTGCGGGTGCTTGACTCGGACGGCGCCGAGGTGCCCGCACACGTCGAGCAGGACGGTCGGTCGGTCACTTGGCTGGCCGGGGATGTGCCGTCGCTGGGCTGGCGGGCCTACCGGCTGGTGCCCGCCGGCGCGGCGTCAGGCTGGGAATCGGTGACCGGCTCTGAGATTGCCAACGAGCATTACCGGTTGGCCGTCGATCCGGCGCGCGGTGGGGGGGTCCGGTCGCTGGTTCATGATGGTCGCGAGCTGATCGCCGACGGGCGGGTGGGCAACGAGCTCGCCGTCTACGAGGAATATCCGTCGCACCCGACCCAGGGCGAGGGGCCGTGGCACCTGCTGCCCAAGGGACCGGTGGTCTGCTCGTCGGAATCGCGCGCTCGGGTGCAGGCCTGCCACGGGCCGCTCGGCCAACGGCTGGTCGTGCTCGGCCGGATCGGCAAGTTGCTGCGCTACACCCAGACGCTCACGCTGTGGCGCGGCGTGGCGCGGGTGGACTGCCGCACGACCATCGACGAGTTCACCGGGGAAGACCGCTTGGTGCGACTGCGCTGGCCGTGTCCGGTGCCGGGTGCGATGCCGGTCAGTGAGGTGGGCGACGCCGTCATCGGGCGCGGTTTCGCCTTGCTGCATGACAGGACTGACGGGACGGTGTCGGTGGATACCGCCCAGCACCTGTGGACGCTGGACAACCCGGCCTACGGCTGGTTCGGACTGTCCTCGGCGGCGCGGGTCCGGGTTGGAAGCACGGCTGTGCGGGCGATGTCGGTGGCCGAAGTGGTGTCGCCGTCCGAGGAGACATCCGGCCCGATGGCGCGCGAGCTGATGGTCGCGCTGGTTCGCGCCGGTGTCACGGCTACCTGCAGCGGCGCCGACAAGCAGCGTTACGGCCACCTCGATGTCGACTCGAACCTGCCCGACACGCGGATCGCGTTGGGGGGGCCGACCCGCAATGCGTTCACCAAAGCCCTACTGGCCGAGGCCGACCCGGTGTACACCGCCGAGCTGGACCGGCAGCTGGCCAAGACCGGCCGGGCCCGGGTGTGGGTGCCGGCCGTGACGTCATTGGCCGCGGCCTGGGTGCCGGACGCCGACCTGCGGCATCCGCGCGCACTGCCGGTGCTGGTGATCGACGGCTCGGACGAGAAAAAGCTGAACGCGGCGATCGCGTCCGTCGCCGACGACCTTGCCGACGCAGAGATTGTCGTGACCCAGCAGGCGCCGTCGGAAGCGGAACACTTCGAAAGCCGCACTGTGGCACTGTTCAACCGCGGAGTGCCGAGCTTCGCCGTCGACACCGAGGGCACCCTGCACACCGCGCTGATGCGGTCGTGCACCGGCTGGCCGTCCGGCACCTGGATCGACGAACCACGCCGCACCGCGCCCGACGGCTCGAACTTCCAGCTCATGCACTGGACACACGTGTTCGACTACGCGCTCGCCTGCGGCGACGGCGACTGGCGACAGTCCCAGATCCCCACTCGCAGTGCGCAATTCTCCAACCCGCTGATCGCGGTCCGGCCACAACTCGGCCGGCCACACGACAAGGCGCCCCGGCTGGCGCCGGTCGGCTCGCTACTACAAGTCGAGCCGGCCGACTCGGTGCATATGGGCGCCCTCAAGGCGGCCGGTAACCCCATGGCAGCCGGCAGCGCAGCGTCCGTCGACCCCGGCGCGGTAGCGCTGCGTCTGGTGGAAACCACCGGTGCGGGTGCCCGCGTCGCGATCGGGACCGAGCTCGGCAAGGTACGCAGTCTGCAACTCGCCGACCTGCTGGAAAAACCGGCGCAGCGCAAACGATCGATCGACCTGCACGGCTATCAGGTGGCCACCGTGCTGGCGCGGGTTGAAATGCCTTGGGCAGCTTCAGCTTCCGGAGCCACGCTGGCTCCGCATGCCGAGGCCGCCCAGCCGCTCTACGCGCGCTATTGGCTGCACAATCGCGGCCCTGCCCCCCTCGGCGGGCTGCCGGCAGTCGCCCACCTGCACCCGCAGCGGCTGACCGCCAAGCCGGGCGGCGAGGTGCTGCTGCGCCTCGTCGCGGCCAGCGACTGCAGCGACACAGAGCTCGGCGGCGAGGTGGCGGTGGTGTGCCCCGCGGGCTGGTCGGCCACTCCCGCAGGGCTGCCGTTCACGCTGGGCAGCGGCGAGCACCTCGAAACCGATGTGTCGCTGGCTATTCCGGCTCGCACAGAGCCCGGGCTGTATCCGGTGCGGGCGCAACTGCGTATTACCGGGGATAAAGTGCCGGCCGCCTGGCGTCAAGTGGTCGAGGACGTGTGCATCGTCGAGGTCGGTGCGGGCCACGAGTCAGACTTGGTTTACCTGGCCGACGGACCCGCCGAGATCACGCTGGCCGCCGGCGACACGGCCCGGCTGACCGTCACGATCGGTACGCACGCACGGGCCGACTTGGCGCTGGAGGCGCACCTGATCAGCCCCTGGGGCACCTGGGAGTGGATCGGCCCGGCCGCGCTTGGCGCCGTGCTGCCGGCCAGCGGCACGGCCGAGCTCGGCTTCGACGTGGCCCCGCCGGCGTGGCTGGAACCCGGCCAGTGGTGGGCGTTGGTCCGGGTCGGCTGCGCCGGCCGGTTGGTCTACTCGCCGGCGGTGAAGGTGACCGTGACGTGAGCGCGCATCCGGTCGCAACCGTCGCCGGCACCCCGATTCCGGAAACCGAGGTCGACGCGCGCGAAGCGCGGTTGCGCAGCGGTCGGCTCGCGGCCGCGCTGCCGGCCAGCGGCACCAGCGAGGGACGCCAACTGCGGCGTTGGCTGACGCAGCTGATCGTGACCGAGCGGGTGGTCGCCGCCGAGGCGGCCGCGCGCGGCCTGACCGGCGAGGGAGCCCCTCCCGAGGCCGAACTGTTGCCCGACGTCACGGCGCGCCTAGAGATCGGCAGTGTCGCCGCGGCCGCGCTGGCAGACCCACGCTCCCGGGCGCTGTTCGCCGATGTCACCGCCGCTATTCAGGTCAGCGACAATGAAGTGGCCGACTACCACGCCCGCAACCCGCTCCGGTTCGCCGCGCCCAGCCCAGGGCGGCACGGCTGGCGTGTCCCGGCGGTCGAGGGGCCGCCGCTCGAGCAGGTGCGGCCCGTGGTCACCGAGCATCTGCGGGCCGCCGCACGGCGACAAGCCTTCCGGGTGTGGCTGGACGAGCGCCGCGTCGAACTGGTGCAGCTGGCGCCCGGCTACGAACATCCCGGCGACCCGCGCCAACCCGACAACGTCCATCGGCACTGATGCTGACGCTCTGTCTCGATATCGGCGGCACCAAGATTGCCGCCGGCCTGGCCGATCCGGACGGCGTCCTGGTGCACACCACCATCCACCCCACCCCCGCTTCGGCTTCCGCCGAGCAGGTCTGGGCCGCGGTCGCCGCGACACTCGCCGAGGCGTTGCGCGCCGCCGACGGCGCGGTCCGCGCGGTCGGCATCGCCGCGGCCGGCCCGATCGACCTGCACAGCGGGAGCGTCAGCCCGATCAATATCCCGTCCTGGCGTGGCTTTCCGCTGCGCGACAGGGTCGCGACCGCGGTGCCCGGCGTGCCGGTACAACTCGGCGGCGACGGCGTGTGTATGGCGCTGGGTGAGCACTGGCTGGGGGCAGGACGGGGTGCGCGGTTCCTGCTGGGCATGGTGGTATCCACCGGTGTGGGTGGCGGACTGGTGCTCGACGGCGCCCCCTACGCGGGTCGCACCGGCAACGCCGGGCACGTTGGTCACGTGGTGGTCGAACAGGACGGCGAGCCGTGCACTTGCGGAGGCCACGGCTGCGTTGAAACCATCGCGTCCGGTCCGTCGATGGTCCGGTGGGCGCGGGCCAACGGTTGGTCCGCCGCGCCTGGCGCCGGGGCCAAGGAGCTGGCCGACGCCGCGGCTGGTGGGGATGCGTTGGCGCTGGCCGCGTTTCGCCGTAGCACCACCGCGCTCGCGCGGACGATCGCCTCGGTGGCCGCGGTGTGCGATCTGGACCTCGTCGTCATCGGCGGGGGAGTGGCCCAGTCCGGCCCGCTGCTGTTCGAACCGCTACGCGCAGCGCTGGCGGACTACGCCCGGCTGGACTTTCTGGCCGGCCTGCGGGTGGTGCGGGCCGAGCTGGGTGCCGAGGCCGGCCTGGTCGGTGCGGCGCGGCTCGCGGGAGTTGAGCGGCCAGAGTGAGGCGGGCACCGGAAGATCGCCCGTCGCCGTCCGGCCGTTTTGGCTGATTACCCGGGCCGCGCTATCCTTGTCGCTGATCCACCGAAGACCGTCGGTCACCGAGCAATCGGTTGAAGGTCCGGGAACATCCCGGCGGCCCACGCAGGAGGACGAGGCATAACCGCCGGCCGTGCGCTGGCGCATTTCAACGCCCCGGCCCTTTTGCGCCGGGGCGTTCGTCGTTCTCAGACCTTTCGAGGTGGTCACTTTCACCGGACACCTAGGAGGTATGCATGGCCAGGGCTGACAAGGCCACCGCCGTTGCAGACATCACCGAGCAGTTCAACGCCGCGACCGCGACGTTGATCACCGAATACCGTGGTTTGACCGTGGCCAACCTGGCCGAGCTGCGCCGTTCGCTGGCGGGGACGGCCACCTACTCGGTGGCCAAGAACACGCTGATCAAGCGGGCCGCATCAGACGCCGGCGTCGAGGGTCTCGACGAGTTGTTCGCCGGACCGACGGCCATCGCGTTCGTCACCGGCGAGCCGGTCGACGCCGCAAAGGCCATCAAGACCTTCGCCAAGGAGCACAAGGCGCTGGTCATCAAGGGCGGCTACATGGACGGCCGCGCGTTGAGCGTTGCCGAAGTCGAGCGCATCGCGGACCTGGAGTCCCGCGAGGTGCTGCTGGCCAAGCTGGCCGGCGCGATGAAGGGCAACCTGGCCAAGGCGGCCGGACTCTTCAACGCTCCCCTTTCGCAGTTTGCACGTCTTGCGGCCGCGCTGCAGGAAAAGAAGGCAGCCGCGGAACCGGCTTCCGCCGAACCAGTCTCGGCGGAACCAACTTCTGCGGAACCACCCTCAGCGGAATCCTCCGAGCCGGCCGCTGAGACGTCTCAGGCACCGGCACCAGCCGAATAACCCAAACCGAAACCAGGAAGGACACACACCATGTCAAAG
>Ga0302202_10006398_pt1 | contig 11737 bp, 12 predicted proteins | sample II_Bog_N3_3_FD_194579 | JGI IMG/M metagenome (GOLD analysis project Ga0302202, IMG submission 194579) | Peat permafrost microbial communities from Stordalen Mire near Abisko, Sweden - II_Bog_N3_3 | ecosystem: Environmental > Terrestrial > Soil > Wetlands > Peat | place: Sweden: Abisko... | reverse complement strand
CCCGTCGATCCGGACACCTGCAGCCGGGGACCGCGGACCACCAGCGCACAAGGAAACCAACGGAGGAAGCACCATGCCCGTCTCAACCGCCACCAGCGATGTCCTCATCGGCATCGCCCAGCACGATCCGAGTGCCCTGGAGGGGCTGTTCCAGGCCCGCCTGGACAACCTCGAGGCATCCGGGCTCGATCCCAAGTCGTACGCCCTGGCCAACATCGCCGCCCTGATCGCCCTGGACGCCCCGCCGGCCTCCTACCTCTTCCAGATCGGCTTCGCCCTCGACGCCGGCGTCACCCCCGAGGAGATCCTCGGCCTGCTGGTGGCCCTCAACCCCACGGTCGGCAACGTCCGGATCGTGGCGGCCGCCGCCGAGGTGGCCTTCGCCCTGGACATCGACCTCGACCTGCAAGACAGCTGAGAGGGGACCCACGATGATCGGACGCAGACGCCCGCTGCTGCGGGTAGCAGCCATCGGCGGCGTGGCCTACATGGGTTCCAAGGCCGGCGCCGCCAAGGCCAACCAGCAGGCCGCCCAGGCCCAGGCCGCACCGGCTGCGGCACCGGCTGCCGCACCGGCTGCCGCCGTCGCACCGGCCCCGGTGGCCGAACCGGCGCAGGACCGGATCACCCAGCTGAAGGAGCTGGCCAGCCTCCACGACACCGGGGTGCTGACCGACGAGGAGTTCGCCTCCGAGAAGGCGAAGATCCTGGGCTGACGTCCACGGTGCCGGCGCCCGCCGCCGGCACCGTGGATGCGGCCCGGCGCGGCCGGTGACCGGACCCCACGGACCGCTGCCCAGGGACGAGTACGAGGCCGTCTACGCCCGGGTGCCCCGGCTCACCGTCGAGGTGGTGCTGGTCTCGGAGGACGGCGTCCTCCTCTCGCTCCGCCAGGAGGGCCCCTGCCACGGACTCTGGCACCTCCCCGGCGGCACCGTCCGCTTCGGCGAGCGGCTGGTCGACGCCGTGCGGCGGGTGGCGTCCGACGAGGTTGGGGTCGAGGTCGAGGTCGGCGACCTGCTGGGCGTCATCGAGTACCCGGGCCACCCCGAGCGGGCCGGCGACTGGCCGGTCGGCCTCGCCCACCGGGCCGGCCTGGCGACCGGGGTCACCCGGGACGTCCGCCGCCCCGGGACGGTCGACTGGTGGCGGTCCCTGCCGCCCGCCATGCACGAGGAGCAGCGCTCCTTCCTGCGGGCGCACGGCCTGGCGACCTGAGTGGGCTCAGCGCCGGCGGCGCAGCGTGGCGTCGGCCACCGCGGCCGGCACCCACCCGACGTCCTCGGGGTTGAGGTCGGTGCCCGGCGGGACGATCTGGTCGATGCGGTCGAGCACGTCGCCGGACAGCCGGACCTCCAGGGCCGGCAGCTGCGACTCGAGGTGCTCCATGGTCCGGGGACCGATGATGGCGGCGGTGACCGCCGGGTGCTCGAGGACGAAGCCGAGGGCCAGCTCGATGAGCGACAGACCGGCCTCGTCGGCCACCCGGATGAGGGCGTCGACCGCCTCGAGCTTCTGCCGGTTGCCCGGCTTGTCCATGTCGTAGTGGTGCGGCACCATCGCCGAGCGCCGGCTGGTGTTCGCCTTCCCCTCGCCGAAGGCGCCCGAGAGCCAGCCGCCGGCCAGCGGGCTCCACGAGAGCACGCCCATCCCGAACTGCTGGCAGCGCGGGAGCACGTCGGCCTCGATGCCGCGCACCAGGATCGAGTACGGGGGCTGCTCGGTCACGAACCGCTCGCGCCCCCGACGCTCGGCCACCCACTGGGCCTCGACGATCTCGTCGGCCGGGAAGGTGGAGCTGCCGAAGTACCGGATCTTCCCGGCCCGGACGAGGTCGGTCAGCGCCCCGAGCGTCTCGTCGATGTCGGTGTCGGGCGACGGCCGGTGGATCTGGTAGAGGTCGATGTGGTCGGTGCCGAGGCGGCGGAGGCTGTGCTCGCACTCGGTGATGATCCACCGGCGCGAGTTGCCCTGGGCGTTGGGGTCCTGGCCCATGGCGCCGTGCACCTTGGTGGCCAGCACCACCGAGTCGCGGTCGACCTGGGCGAGGGCCTTGCCGACCACCTCCTCGGACTCGCCCTGCGAGTAGACGTCGGCGGTGTCGACGAAATTGATCCCGGCGTCGAGGGCCCGCCGGATGATCCGCACCGACTCGTCGTGGTCGGTCGTCCCCCACGCCCCGAACATCATGGCCCCCAGGCACAGGGGGCTGACCTTCACACCGGTACGACCGAGGGTTCGATACTCCATGGGGCGATGGTAGCGGTGGGCGGCGGCCGATCACCGGCGGCCGATCACCGGCGGCCGGGGACGGCGGTCAGCCGGTGACGAGCCCGTGGATGAGCTGGGCGTACAGGAGCAGGTGGCGGTCGCCGACGTAGTTGTCGACCACGTGGCGGTGGGCGTTGCGGCCGAACTCGGCCACCTCCTCGGGCCGCTCGAGCAGGCCCACCAGCGCGGCGGCGAAGGCGTCGAGGTCGGTGGGGTCGTCGAGGAGGATGCCGGTGCCGGGTACCACCTGGTCGATGATGCCGCCCACCCGGGAGGCCACCACCGGCCGGGCCTTCCACATGCCCTCGGCCACGGTGAGCCCGAACCCCTCGACCAGGCTCTTCTGGACGATGACGGTGGCGGACCGCTGCAGGGCGTTGACCATGGCGGCGTTCTCCTCCACGTCGTCCATGGGCAGGGTGACCAGGCGGATCCGCCGTCGCTTCGGGGCGGCGAGCGCCTCCCAGGCCGCCACGCACTCGGCGTAGACCTCGGCGCCCTCCGGGTCGTCGGTGACCCCGGCCACCGACGGGCCGACCAGCGCCAGGTGGGCGTCGACCCGCCCGGCCACCCCGGCGGCGAAGCCGTCCATCACCCCCTCCATGTCCTTCAGGTGGTCCCAGCGCGAGATCTGCACCACGAGGTTGTCCAGGAACCCGGACCCGTCGCCCTCCGCCACCACGGTGGCGGACCGGACGACCTCACCGGGGCTGCCGTCGCCCCGGAGGAAGCCGGCGGGCCCGTCGGTCGGGCCCGGGACCAGGCCGATGCGGGCGAGCATGGTCGGGAGGTTCCGCTCGGGCAGCCACTGGTTCTTCGGCGACAGGGGGTCGATGGACGGCGGGATGATCGACACCCGGTCGTCGGGGACCCAGTCGGGGACGTACTCCCGGCGCGAGAAGACGAACGCCGGGCACCCCTCGAGGTGGGGGCGGAGCACCGCCCAGGCCTCCTCGGTCCACCGGTTGTGGTGGTCGACGCCGACGTGGGACCGCCAGACCACCAGGGCCCCGGCCTCGGCCAGGGCCGGGGCCATGCCGGCCGTCTGGGGGTCGTGGAGGAGCACCACGTCACCGGGGCGGACCCGCTCCCGGAAGGAGGCGGCGTTGGCGGCGGTGACGGCGTCGTAGTGGGCGCGCTCGTCCGGTCCGAGGTGGCCGGCGTCGCCGGGGACCCCGTGGATGCGGTTGTGGATCCGCTTGGTGACGGCGAAGAACGCCTCGTCACCCTCGATGACCACCCACCGCGAGTCGATCCCGGCGCCGACGATGTAGCCCACCAGCACCTGGAGCATCTCGGCCACGCCACCCCCCGAGGCGGTGGAGTTGACGTTCCAGACGGTGGCGCCCTCGAGCCGGTGGCGGGCCTCGGCGGCCGCGGCCACCAGGAGGGCGAGCCGTTCGTCGCCGATCAGCGGGTGGAGGGCGTCCAGCGCCAGCGCCGGCACGTCGACCTCCTGGAGCTTCGACACGGCCTGACCCCTCCACTGCCCGGCAGGCACGCGCCGCCCGATGCACCCCGAGCCTACCGTCGCCGCCCGGGCGGCTCCGGGCGCCCGGACGTTGCCGGGACCGTGTCCGGCGATCCCCGCCCGGACGCCGACCACGGGGGCCGGTAGGGTGGGTCCTACCACCGCTCGGCGACCGGCCTGTGGAATCTCCGGTCAGACAGAGCCCCATGCGCACAGGCGCTCCCGGAGGATCCGTGGATTCCCTTTCCGAAGCGCCCGGCCCCATGGCCGCGCTCGACCCTTCCCCGGCGGCCGGTCAGCCGGCCCCGGTGGTCCACGCCGCACAGAAGCTGGTCACCGTGGCCATCGTCTGCGGCCCGCTCGTCGCCCTGGGGGTGCTGCTCCCGTGGCTGTGGGGCCACGGCGTCAGCCTGACCGACGTGGTGATCGGCACCGTGTTCTACGTGGTGACCGGCTTCGGGATCACCATCGGGTTCCACCGGCTCTTCACCCACAGCGGGTTCACCCCCCACCGGCTCCTGAAGATCGCCCTGGCCGTCAGCGGCTCGATGGCCGTCGAGGGATCGACCACCAGCTGGGTGGCCACCCACCGACGCCACCACATGTACAGCGACCACCCCGGCGACCCGCACTCGCCCCACCGGTACGGGGACCGCGGCACGTCGCTCCTCCGGGGCCTGGCCTTCTCCCACGTGGGCTGGCTGTTCGTCTCGGACGCCTCCCGGGCCAGCCGGTACGCGCCGGACATGCTGAAGGACCGCGACCTGCAGCGGATCGACCGGCTCTTTCCGCTGTGGGCCGTCGTCTCGCTGGCGCTGCCCATGGGCATCGGCTTCGCCCTCAGCGGCACCCTCTGGGGGGCCCTGACCGCCCTGCTCTGGGCCGGCCTGGTGCGCATGGCCCTGCTGCACCACGTGACCTGGTCGGTGAACTCGCTCTGCCACACCTTCGGCCGGCGCACCGACGCCACCACCGACCGCAGCACCAACCTCTGGGCCCTGGCCATCGTCTCCCTCGGCGACAGCTGGCACAACGTCCACCACGCCCACCCCAGCTGGGCCCGCCACGGCGGCCACCCGGGGATGATCGACCCGTCGGCCTGGCTCATCCGCCGTTTCGAGCAGTTCGGCTGGGCCACCCGGGTCCGCTGGCCCGCCCCGGCCCCCGCCGCCGCCTGACCGGCCCCTGGTAGGTTTCGGCGCGCACCGGCACCGGCGGGCGCCGGTCCGGAGACGGGGGGTCCGATGCGAGGTGTCCGGAACACGACCGACGGGATCCGGGTGGTCCCCACCGAGGTCGACCCGACCGGCAAGGTGCGGGTCACGGTGGCCACCTCGGGGATCTGCGGCTCGGACCTCCACCTGATCTCCTACGGGCCCACCGCGTACACGCTCGGCCACGAGTGCGCCGGCCGGCTCGACGACGGCACGCCGGTGGCGGTGCTGCCGCCGGTGGCCTGTGGCCGCTGCGCCCGGTGCCTGGCAGGCCAGGAGCAGCAGTGCCCCGAGGCGTTCGGCACCCTCTACGGGATCACCGCCGACGGCGGCATGGCCGACGAGATCTGGGTCGACCCCCGCAACGCCCTCCCGCTCGACCCGGGGCTGCCGCTCGAGCAGGGCAACCTGGTCGAGCCCCTGGCCGTCGCCCTCCACGGCGCCAACCGGGCGGGGGTGGTCGACGGCTCGCGGGTGCTGGTGATCGGCGCCGGGCCCATCGGCCTGTGCAGCATCGCCGCCGCCCGGGCCCTGGGCGCCACGGTCGACCTGCTGGCCCGGCGACCCCGCCGGATCGAGGCCGGCGAGCGCCTCGGGGCCGGGACGGCCGTCGGGTCCGACTACGACGTGGTGCTCGAGGCCGGCGGCACCCAGGGGTCGCTCGACGACGCCGTCCGCCTGGTGGCCCCGGGCGGCACGGTCGGGGTGGTCGGCAGCTACTGGGACCCGGTGCAGATCGGCATCGGGTTCCAGGCCAAGGAGGTCAGCCTGGTCCCGGCCTTCACCTACGGACACCACCACGGCGTCTCCGAGTTCGGGGAGGCCGCCCGGCTGCTCACCGGGATGCCCGATCTGGCCGGGGCGGTGGTCACCCACCGGTTCGGCCTCGACGATGCCGCCGAGGCCTTCCGCGTGGCCGGCGACCGCGACGAGGACGCCATCAAGGTGGTGCTCGTCCCCTGAACGGAGCGCGACCGTCCGACCACGGACCGTCGCAGTTCCTCCGAACCCCGGGTCGACGTGGGCAATTCCCCCTGGGACGAGGGGGAACGTGGTGGTACCTTCGGGAAAGGCGCACGCACCGATCAGGGAGGTAGGGATGGACGTCGACCGGATGAGCCCGCTGGACACGTCGTTCCTCCACATCGAGGACAGCGTCAGCCACATGCACATCGCCTCGGTGTCGATCTTCGAGGGGCCCGTGCCCCCCTTCCGGGAGATCGTCGGGATGATCCACGCCAAGCTCGTCCACGTCCCCCGCTACCGGCAGATCATCCAGACGGTGCCCTTCGAGCTCGGCCGTCCGGTGTGGGTGGACGACCCGCACTTCAACATCGAGTACCACCTCCGCCACACCGCCCTGCCCGACCCCGGCGGCGAGGCCGAGCTGCAGAAGCTGGTCGGCCGGGTGATGTCCCAGCAGCTCGACCGGTCGAAGCCGCTCTGGGAGATCTGGGTGGTCGAGGGGCTGGAGGAGGGACGGTGGGCCCTCTTCTCCAAGGTCCACCACGCCATGGTCGACGGCATCTCCGGCTCCGACCTGCTGGCCGCCATCCTGGACCTGTCGGCCGACGCCGAGCCCCCGGCGCTCGAGCCGTGGAACCCCCGGCAGGCCCCGACCGGGACCCAGCTGGCCACCCAGTCGATGCTCGGCCTGCTCCGCAGCCCCTACGAGCAGGTGCGGGCGCTACGGGCCGCCGTCCGGGTGCCGCGCAACGTGCTCCGGCGGGCCGAGGAGGTGGTGCAGGGCCTGAGCGCCATGACCGGCCTGGTCCGTCCGCCGCCGGTCTCGAGCCTCAACGGGCCGCTCGGCCCCCACCGCCGGTACGCCTGGGCGTCGACGTCGGTGGACGACATCAAGGCGGCCCGCCGGGCCCACGGCGGCACCTTCAACGACGTGGTGCTGGCGGCCATCACCCACGGCTTCCGCGAGTTGCTGCTGGCCCGCGGGGAGTCGGTGGACCGGGTGGTGCGGACGCTCGTCCCGGTGTCGGTGCGCCCACGCGACCTGACCGGCAAGGCGGTGGGTGACGGGACGTTCCAGAACCGGGTGTCGGCGATGTTCGCCGAGCTGCCGGTCGGCATCGAGGACCCGGTGGCGGCCCTCCACGCCATCACCGCCCAGATGGAGGGGCTCAAGGAGTCCAAGCAGGCCCTGGCGGGCGAGGCGCTGACCTCCATGTCCGGCTTCGCCCCGCCCATGCTCCTGGCCCTGGGGATGCGGCTGGCCACGCGGCTGCCCCAGCACAACGTCAACACCGTGACCACCAACGTCCCGGGGCCGCAGATCCCCCTCTACGTGCTGGGCCGACGCATGCTCGAGGTGTACCCGTACGTGCCGCTGGCCGGGCAGGTCCGCATCGGTGTGGCAATCTTCTCGTACAACGGCCAGGTGAACTTCGGGGTGACGGGTGACTACGACTCGACCGCCGACATCGACCTCCTGTGCCGAGGGTTCGAGGACGGGATGCAGGCATTACTGAAGACGGGCGACTGATCCACCACCCCACGGGGTGGCCATCGACGAAGGGCGCCGTACGGTGAGCCGGGTCGGACTGGTGCTCGGGGCCGGCGGCGTGGTCGGGCAGGCCTACCAGGCCGGGGTGCTGGCCGCCCTGGACGAGGTGCTCGGCTGGGACGCCCGCACCGCCGAGCTGGTGGTCGGCTCGTCGGCGGGCTCGGTCACCGGTACCTCGCTGCGCATGGGGATCAGCGCCGCCGACCTGGCCGCCATGGCCAGCGGCTCGCCGCTGTCGCCGGAGGGCGAGCGCCTCTACGCCCGGTTCCTCCCCGACGCCTCGGACCTCCCGGTGCCCTCCGCCGGCTCGTGGATCCGACCTTGGCGGCTCCCGTCGGTGGCCCTGCTGGCCCGGGCGGCCCGCCGGCCGCTCGCCTTCCGGCCCGGGGTGGCGGCCATGACGCTCTTCCCCCCGGGGAAGGTCCGGATCGACGCCCGGGCCGCGCCGCTCCACCAGCTGGTGGGCGACCGGTGGCCCGACCGCCTCTGGATCTGCGCGGTCCGCCGTACGGACGGCGCCCGGGTGGTCTTCGGCCGGACCGGCTCGCCGCCGTCGTCCCTGGCCCCCGCCGTGCTGGCCTCGTGTGCCATCCCGGGCTACTTCGCCCCCATCGACATCGGCGGCGTCGAGTACGTCGACGGTGGGGTCCACTCGGCCACCAACGCCGACGTGCTGCGGACCGAGCGCCTCGACGTGGCCCTGGTGGTGGCGCCGATGTCGACCCGCCGGCCCCGGCGGCGCTCCCCCGACGGACCGCTGCGGTGGGCGACGCACCGGCGGCTCGACCGCGAGGCCCGTACCCTCCAGTCGCGGGGGACCATGGTCGTCCGCTTCGAGCCGGGCCCGGAGACCCTGCACGCCATGGGTCTGCGGATGATGGCCAACGACCGGTCCGACCGGGTGGTGGAGGCCGCCGTCAGGGAGACCCGCGCCCAGGTGGCAGCCGAGGGGCTCCAGGGGCTGCTCGGCGCCCACCGGGCCGGCGGTCGTGGGCCCTCGGCTCGGTCGATGCCGGCCTAGGACATGCGATCGTGACCGACGACCCGACCCCGGGCGAGGAGGAGCCGGACGTCCGGTTCACCTACGCCAACGAGCGGACCTTCCTGGCGTGGAACCGCACCGCCCTGGCCCTGGTGGCCACCGGCATCGCCGCCACCCAGCTGCTCCCGGAGTTCCACGTGGCCGGCGGTCGGCGCATCCTCGGGCTGCCGCTGATCGCCCTGGGCGCCCTGGTGGCGCTGACCAGCTACCTCCACTGGAAGGCCAACCAGCGGGCCATGCGCCGGGGCCAGTCGCTGCCCCGGTCGCCCATGCCGCTGGTGCTCTCCATCGGCATCGGGGTGGTGGCGGTGATCGCCGTCGTGCTGGCCGTCATCGGCCCCAAGTAGGGCCGGACAACCCATGCCGCCCGATGCCGACGACGCGGAGCTGCCGGTGCCGAGGGACACCGGTCTGGCCCGCGAGCGGACCGAGCTGGCCTGGAACCGCTCGGGCCTGGCGGTGCTGGTGGCGGTGGGCGTGCTGCTGCGCCGGCTCTGGCCCCTGGAGGGCTACCGCACCGTGCTGGCCGTCGTCCTCATCGCCGCCGGGGCCCTGGCCTGGGCGGTCGGCATGCAGCTGTCGCGGCGGCGGCCGGACCCCGGCGGGGGCATGCTCACCGACACCGCCTGCCGGGCGCTGACGGGCGGGACGCTGGCCCTGGCGGTGGCCGGTTTCGTCCTCGCCTTCTTCCCCTGACGGGGGCGGGCTACGCCGACATCCCCACGATCGGCTTGTTGAGCACCAGGCTGCCGGTGGAACCGTGGAAGACGGCGTCGCCGTAGGCGAAGACACCGCCGTCGGACGCCACCAGCCAGTAGCCGAGGCCCGACGGGGTGGCCGCCATGCCGACGATCGGCTTGTTGAGGGCCAGGCTGCCGGCCGAGCCGTGAAAGACGGCGTCGCCGTAGGCGAAGATCCCGCCGTCACTGGCCACCAGCCAGTAGCCGAGGCCCGACGGGGTGGCCGCCATCCCGACGATCGGCTTGTTGAGGGTCAGCGAGCCGGTGGAGCCGTGGAAGGCGGCGTCGCCGTAGGCGAAGATGCCGCCGTCACTGGCCACCAGCCAGTAGCCGTGGCCTGACGGGGTGGCCGCCATGCCGACGATCGGCTTGTTGAGGGTCAGGCTGCCGGTGGAGCCGTAGAAGACGGCGTCACCGTAGGCGAAGATGCCGCCGTCACTGGCCACCAGCCAGTAGCCGTGGCCTGACGGGGTGGCCGCCATGCCGACGATCGGCTTGTTGAGGGTCAGGCTGCCGGTGGAGCCGTAGAAGACGGCGTCACCGTAGGCGAAGATGCCGCCGTCACTGGCCACCAGCCAGTAGCCGCCGCCGTCGGGGGTCGAGGCCATGCCCACGATCGGCTTGTTGAGCGTGAGGCTGCCGGTCGAGCCGTTGAAGCTGGCCCCGCCGAAGGCGAACACCCCACCGTCGGAGGCCACGAACCGGTAGCCCGGCCGGGTGATGGTGGCCGACTCGATGAGCGTCTGGTCGTTGTCACCGAGGGGCTCGTAGCCGCCGCCGGCCACGCAGTACTGGCCACCGATGCAGCTCACCGAGTTGAAGTAGGCGTAGTTGAAGGTGGCGGTCGGGTTGGGCGACGGCTGAATGGTCCAGGTGGCGCCGTCCCAGGCCAGCACCAGCGTCACGTAGGTGTCCGCCGATGAGTCGGTGTACGCCGACCCGACCGCTACGCACGAGGTGGGGCCGACGCACGACACGCCGTAGAGGAAGTTGCCGAACCCGCTGGGCGTGCTCGGGCTGGCCACCATGGACCAGGTGGTGCCGTTCCACTGCTCGACGAGGGTGCGGGCGGTGTTCACGCGGGCGGGCGAATAGGGGCCGCCGTCCTGGCCGTAGCCGACGGCCACACAGAAGGTGGTCGAGGTGCAGCTGACCGAGTAGAGGTCGTTGTAGCCCCCGGCCACGAGGTCGGACGAGGCCGTGATGGTCCAGGTGGTGCCGTTCCACTGCTCGACCAGGGTGCTCTCCGGGGCGTTCGTCCCGTTGGCGTACGTGTACCCGGTAGCCACGCAGAAGGTCGGGAGCGCGCAGGACACGCCGTCGAGCTCGTCGTTGTTGGGGGTGTCCGCCGCGGTAGTCGCCGACCACGAGGTGCCGTTCCACTGCGCCGTCAGGGCCTGCTCGTAGTCGCCGGCGTTGTACCAGGAGCCGGCCGCCACGCAGAACGTGCTGCTCGTGCACGACACGCCGTCGAAGCCGTTGTCGGTGCTGGTGTTCCGGTTGGGCGACGTGACGATCGACCACGAGGTGCCGTTCCACTGTTCGATGAGGGTCTGTTCCTCGGAGCCGTTGTACGTCGAGCCGGCCGCCACGCAGAAGGTGGTGGTCGGGCACGACACCCCTTCGAGGTAGTTGTCCTCGACCGAGGGGACGTTGGGCGAGGGGACGATGGACCAGGTGGTCCCATTCCACTGCTCGACGAGGGTCACCGCGTCCGTGCCGGTGTAGGAGTACCCCACGGCCACACAGAAGGTGGCGGTGACGCACGACGTGCCCTGGACCTCGACGTCCTCGTCGGTCAGCGGGTTGGGCGAGGGGACGATGGACCACGTCCCCGGCACGATGGTCCGGGGTGAGGGGTGGGGACCGCCGGCCCGGGGAGCGACGGCCTGGCCGGCGGGGCCGGGGATCCCGACGTGGGAGGCGGGTCCCTGGGCGTGCACGCCGCGGGCGGCGCCACCACCGGTCGTCGATGGTCCGAGGGGCGCGGCACCGGCGACGCCGATGGCAACGGCGCCCACCGAGGCCACCGCGGCCAGCACGGAGAGGACCAGCACGTACGGAGTGCGTCGGTTCATCGATCAACCCTTTTCGCCAGGTGTCGCCGGAACGGCAGCCGGGGCCACTTCTGCCCCGACCGTGCCAAGCTTATCCAGCCCCCACCGCAGGTGACGGGTCCGCTCAGGTCCCCCCGACTGGCTCGTGGCGTTCGAGGGCCTGGAGTCGGTCGCTGAGGCGCTCGAGCACCGGGATCGCCTCGCGCACCACCCGCCGCTCCTCGTCGTCGAGCTCGTCGAGGGCGGCCCGCAGCACCTCGGTGTTCCGGGTCCGGATGCCGCGCAGCAGGGCACCGCCCTCCGGACTCAGCTGCACCAGCCGGGCCCGTCCGTCCAGCGGGTCGGCCACCCGTTCGATCAGCTGCCGGTCCGCCAGGCTGTCGATGACCCGGCTCATGGTGGCGGCGGTGGTCCCCTCGAGTTC
>Ga0302202_10006396_pt1 | contig 11738 bp, 8 predicted proteins | sample II_Bog_N3_3_FD_194579 | JGI IMG/M metagenome (GOLD analysis project Ga0302202, IMG submission 194579) | Peat permafrost microbial communities from Stordalen Mire near Abisko, Sweden - II_Bog_N3_3 | ecosystem: Environmental > Terrestrial > Soil > Wetlands > Peat | place: Sweden: Abisko, Stordalen... | reverse complement strand
GCGAATTCGACATAGGCCTTGCCCATCGCCGAAAAGGGCGCGCCGCCCTGCACGGAATCGCTCAACGCCTTGGCGAATTCGCGGAAGCCCTCGGCCGCGACCGCGGCGAGGAGGCTGTCCTTGTCGAGGAAGTGCCGATAGGTCGCGGTCGCCGAAACGCCGACCCGACGCGCCGTCTCGCGAAGGCCGACGGCCTCGAGGCCGCCCGCGTCCAGGAGCGCCCGCGCGGCGTCGATAAGCGCCGGCCGCAAATGCCCATGATGGTATGTCGATCGCGTCGGAGTTGACATCACTCACTTTATCTCATAGTTTACATCGTAAACATAGGCGCCGCCAGGGCCGGAAAGAGTTCCTATCGTGCGAAACTCGTCGTGAATGCCCATGTATCCACCGCGTCTTGACGGGGTCCGGCGCCACGTCGCCACTTCGCTCGCCGTTGTCGGGCTGGCATGCGCGATGTCGGCCCCCGTCCGCGCACAAACGTCACATAACTCGTTCGCGCCCTCAACGAAAGTTGAAGTTTATAGCAACTCGGCGGCTTGGCTATGCCGACCCGGGCGTGTGGACGCCTGCGCCGTCGATGAAGACGCTACGATCGTCGCGGGCGATGGCGAGCTTCGACGCGAGCCGTTTCACGCCGATTCCCAAGCGCCGATCGATTGTTTCTACGTCTATCCCACGGTTTCATATCGACAGGCCGGCAACGCCGACATGACGATCGGGCCGGAGGAGCGCCGCGCGGTCGCACAGCAGTTCGCGCGGTTCGGCTCGAAATGCCGTCTCTTTGCGCCGGTATACCGTCAGGTTACGCTGAAGGCCCTGCTGACGTCGATGGGCGCTAATCCGATCCCGTTCAGCCGCGAAATCGCTTATGCCGGCCTGCTGGCGGCGTGGCGATCGTATCTCGCGCAAGACAACAAGGGTCGAGGTTTCGTTCTCGTCGGCCATAGCCAGGGCGCGAGCCTCCTCGCCGATCTCATCCGCGACGAGATCGACGGCCACCCCATTCAAGACCGCATGGTCTCCGCGATCCTGATGGGGATGAGTTTGCCGGTGAGGTCAGGGGTCGAGCCCGAACTCCCGTTTCCCCATATTCCGGTTTGCCGCGCGAATGCTGACCTCGGCTGCGTCATCGCCTTCGCCGACTTCCGAGCCGAAGCGCCGCCGCCGACAGGCAGCCGGTTCGTATGGGCGCCCGCCGACATGAAGTCGGTCTGCGCCAATCCCGCCGCGCTGGGAGGCGGCGCGGGCGCGCTCGACGCCTATCTCGCGACTTCGGGCGCGACCGTCTTCGGCGAAGCCGCTCGTCCGGTCGTCTGGTCGAACCCGCCCCGGCGCATCGACACGCCGTTCGTCAAGCTTCCCGGTCTTCTGACCGCGCGCTGCGCCGAGGACGAGCACGGCGCCTATCTTGCCGTTACGCTTCACCCCGGCCCGGGCGAGGCGCGCGCCAAGGACATCGTCGGCGACGTTATCGTCGCCGGCAAGGCCCAGGCCGATTGGGGCCTGCATCTCATCGACGCGAATCTCACCATCGGCAATCTGGTCGCCGTCGTCGGCGACGAGACCCGCGCCTACCTCGCCAGGCCCCTCAAGTAACGCCGCCCAGGAGAACGTCATGCAGACCTTCCTTACCGCCAATCTGGGACTCGCGCCCTTCACCTTGTTCTGGGTTTTGTTGGCGTTCGCGGGGCCGTCGGCGGCGATCCTCGCGGGTTTCGCTTCCTCGTTGGCGATCGTCGCCTGGCGGGTGCGCGCCGGCGCCTTCCGCGCGATGGAAGTCGGCGGCGTCATCATCTTCGCTGGGCTCGGCGGCCTCGCTCTCATCGCGCCGGCCTTCGTCATGGGCGCCGCGCTCTGGCTCTCCTTCGCCGGGCTCGGCGTGGTCGCGCTGGCGAGCGTGGCGATCGGGCGGCCCTGGACATCGGAATATTCGCGCGCGGCTTTCGCGGCGGAAGCCGAAAGCCCGATCTTCCGCCTCGTCAACATGCTGATTTCGGGCTTTTGGGGCGGCCTGTTCCTCATCGACGCCGCGGTGATCGCGTTGCACGGCGGGACGCTCGCGACCACGGGGCTGTTCGTGTTCGGCGCCCTCGTGTCCGTATTCGGCCCCAAGCTGGTGATCCGCGCGGTGATCGCGCGCCGGATCGCAGCCGTCGAGGCCTATCGCTGGCCGGCGCCGCGTCTCGGCGCCGCCACGGGTGACGCGGTCGATGTCGCGATCGTGGGCGCGGGGATCGGCGGGCTCGTGGCGGCGGCGCTGCTCGCCGACGCGGGGCTCAAAGTCGCGGTGTTCGAGGCGCATGTCGTCGCCGGCGGCTACTGCCACACGTTCCTGCGCAAGGCGCGCCATCTCGGGCAGGCGTGCCTCTATCGCTTCGACGCCGGCCCGCATGACTTTTCCGGGGTATTTCCGGGCGGACCGCTGACGCGCGTGCTGGAGCGCCTCGGCCTCGCCGATCGCCTCCAATGGCGCCAACTCGATCACGTCTATCGCAACGCCGCGACCACGATCGAGCCGCCGCGCGACTGGCGCGAATATGCGCGCGAACTCGGGCGGCAATTCCCCGAGGACGCGGCCGGACTGCTGGCGCTGTTCGACGACATCCGCGCGATCTACGACGACATGTACGCCACCGGCGTAGACAAGTGCGGGATTCCCGGCTTGCCCGGCGATGTCGATGCGATGCTCGCCTATCCCAAGGCGCATCCGATGGCGTTTCGCTGGATGGAGCGCCCGTTCGACGAACTGGTCGCCAAGCACGTGAACTCGATCGAGGCGCGCAAGGTGCTCGGCGCCCTGACCGGCTACATCAGCGACGGCCACGAAATGCTGACGTGCGCCGACATGGTCCCGATCTTCGGTTATTATTTTCACGGCGGCTACTACCCGCTCGGCGGCTCGGGCGTGCTCGCGGACGCGCTGGTCGAGGCGATCGAGGCGCGCGGCGGGACGGTGCATCTGAAGACGGCGGTCAAGAGCATCGCGATCGAGAACGGCCGCGCCGCCGGCGTCCTGCTGGCGAACGGCAAGCCGATCGCCGCGGGCGCTGTCATCTCCAACGCCGACATCAAGCGCACCTTCGGCGAGCTCGTCGATCCGAAACATGCGCCAGCGGCCTTCCTCGCGCGCGTCGGCGAGGCGGAGCCCGCGCTGTCCTGCTTCATGGTGCATCTGGGCGTCGATTACGTTCCCGAAGGGCGTCCCATCGTTCACCTCCAGGACGGACTCTCCATCGGGATCGAGGTTCTCTCCAAAGTCGATCCGAGCGCCGCGCCGCGCGGCCACTCGACAGTCGCCATCATCAAGCTGATGACCCATACGGAAGCCAAGACCTGGTTCCCCAGCGAGGGCGGTGGGGACTGGAAAGCGCTCCGCGCGTCGGCCGATTACGAAATCCGCAAACGCGAACTCGGCGACGCGATGATCGCCGCCGCGGAGACCGCGTTCCCCGGGCTTTCCCAACATATCGTCTATCGCTGCGAGGCGAGTCCCGTCACCTACGCGCGTTACGATCACGCGAGCGCGGGCGCGATCTATGGCGTCGCCAAGTCCGGGCGGATGCGCGGCGTGAAGAGCCCGATCCCGGGTCTCGTCATCGCGGGCGCCGCGACGCATGGACCGGGCGTCGAGGCGGTCTGGATTTCCGGCGCGCGCGCCGCCGCGGCCCTGGTCCCCGGCATTCTGGCGCGCGCGCCCAAAGTCGTCCCGAGCGCCGAGCGTATTCCCGAACCCGCCTGAGGCGTCGATCCGGCCGTAAAAGCCGCTCGACCGCCGCGGTGAAGTTCGTTAAGCGGGAGAGTGACGGGGTCTAGCCGCGCCGCCGAGACGGCGCGCCGGGTCCGACCGGGGGAGACAAGATGAAATACCTGTTGCTGGTGGTCCCGTGCGTCATCGCGCTCTGGGTTCCGCTGTTCAACATGACGGGACCCGAGCTGTTCGGGATTCCGTTCTTCTATTGGTTCCAGATGCTCTTGGTGCCGGTCTCCGCGCTGGCGATTCTCGCCGCCGATCGCCTGGGGAAGGCCTGAACATGTTCGACCACCTCAATATCGTCGCGGCGAGCGTCTTCGTCTTCTTCTTCGCGCTCGTCACGGTCCTGGGCTTCTTCGCCTCGCGTTGGAAACAGGCCGATCTCGACAGCGTTCATGAATGGGGTCTGGGCGGGCGTCGCTTCGGCCCCTGGATCACCTGGTTCCTGCTCGGCGGCGATCTCTACACCGCCTACACCGTGATCGCGATTCCCGCGGTCGTCTACGCCATCGGCGCCTACGGCTTTTTCGCCGTTCCTTACACGATCATCATCTATCCCTTCCTTTATCTGACGATGCCGCGGCTCTGGGCGGTGACCCACAAGCACGGCTACATGACCGCCAGCGATTTCATTCTCGGCCGCTATGGTCATCGCTGGTTGGAGCTCGCGGTCGCGGCGACCGGCATTCTGGCGACCATGCCCTATATCGCGCTGCAACTCGTCGGTCTGGAGAAGGTCATCTCGGCGCTGGGCTTTCAGGGCGAGGGACTATATTCGCACGCGCCGATCACGATCGCCTTCGTCATCCTTGCGCTCTACACCTACAAGAGCGGCCTGCGCGCGCCGGCAATGATCGCCTTCGTCAAGGACACGATGATCTATGTCTTCATCATCGCCGCGATCATCGTCATTCCCTATGAGCTCGGCGGCTTCGGCGCCATCTTCGCGGCGGCGCAAAAGGCGTACGACGCCAAGATCGTGGCCGGCGCGGCGGCGACCCCGGCGGTCAAGGTCGCGGCGGGACTGGTGCTGCAACCGCAGCAGGTCGCGCCCTACATCACGCTCGCGATCGGTTCGGCGATGGCGCTGTTCATGTATCCGCACGCGCTGACCGGCACCCTCGCCGCTTCGAGCGGCCGCGCGATAAAATTCAATACGATGACGCTGCCGGCGTATTCCTTCGTGCTCGGCCTCATCGCGCTGCTCGGCGTGATGGCTCTCGCCGCGGGCGTCAAGGTGAACTCGCCGCAGGACGCGGTGCCGCAACTCGTGTTGTGGGCGTTCCCGGATTGGTTCGCCGGCTTCTGCTTCGCGGCGATCGCGCTCGGCGCGCTGGTGCCGGCGGCGGTGATGTCGATCGGCGCGGCCAACACGTTCACGCGCAACATCTGGAAGCCATTCATCCATCCGGCGATGACGCCGCGCGAGGAATCGGTGATCGCCAAGCTGGTGTCGCTGATCGTCAAGGTCGGCGCGCTGGTGGTGATCTTCGTCATGCCGACGCAGTTCGCGCTCGACCTGCAATTGCTCGGCGGCGTGTGGATGGTGCAGATCTTCCCGGCGCTGATCCTGGGGCTCTACACCCGCTGGTTCAGCGGCACGGCGCTACTGGTCGGCTGGGCGGCGGGCATGCTCGTGGGGACTTCGTTGTCCTGGACGACGAAGTCGTGGGTTCCCGTGCACGCGATGAAATGGGACATTCCGCTGATCGGCCCCATCGACAGCCTTCTCGGCTTCACCGCTTACAACGGCCTGACGTCGGTGCTGGTGAACGTGCTGATCGCGGCGATCCTGTCGCTGGTGATCCGCCCCCGCGGGGTGGACGAGACGTCGCCGCAAGACTACCTCGACAACGAGCCGGCTTGATGGGAGTGGGTTGACCCGTCATGCCCGGTCTTGTCCCCATAGGCGCTAAGATGAGCGCCGCAGCCTCGTCATGGCCGGGCTTGACCCGGCCATCCACGAACTGAGCTTTGTTGATCGCGCGCGGCTTGTCGCGCCTGGATGGCCGGATCAAGTCCGGCCACGACGGCCAGCGCGTTTCGGAACCCGGATTTGCCCCTTAAGCTAACGCCCATGGGGTCTTGTCCCGGGCATCCACGCGGCGCCTTTGCATTCATCTCAGAGGGACGTGGATGGCCGGGACAAGCCCGGCCATGACGGCCGCAATCGACGCGCGCGCCCTCACGTCTTCGCGCGACGCTGCCGGATCATGAAATTGTCGAACGAATATTCCGCCACCTGCCACCATAGATACTGGTCGGAGCGGAAGGCGAGATAAGAATCGGCGATCTTCTTGAAGCGCGGATTGTCCGCGCCGAGTTGACCATAGAGATCGTTGGCGGTCTTGAAACACGCCTCGATCGCGTCCTGCGGAAACAGCCGCAATTGCGCGCCGCCGACGACGAGGCGCTTCAGCGCGCCCGGATTGAGCGCGTCGTATTTGGCCAGCACCGAGGCGTTGGCGATCGCGGCGGCCGCGCGCAGCGCGGCTTGATAGGACTTCGGCAGGCCGTCGAACTTCTCTTTGTTGATCACCAGATGGAATTGCATCCCGCCCTTCCACCAGCCGGGATAATAGTAATTGGGCGCGACCTTCGAGATCACCTGCTTGGGGCCATCCTTGCGGTCGCCGAATTTCTCGTCGTCATAGGGGCCGACCCATTCGAAGGCGTCGAGCGTACCGTTCTCCAGCGCGGCGTAGATCTGGTCCTTCGGCGTCGACACCGGTTCAGCGCCGAGCGTCTGAAACACCTTGGCCGCGAAGCCGCCGATCATCCGCATCTTGAGGCCCGAAAAATCCGCCGGCCCGTGAATCTCCTTGCGGAACCAGCCGGCCATCTGGCCGCCGGTGTTGCCCGCCGGCAGCGCGAACACCTTGTGCTCGGCGAGGAACTCATCGACGAGATCGCCGCCGCCGCCCTCGGCGAGCCACGCGGCGTGCTGGCGCGCGTTCATGCCGAACGGCGTCGAGGACGCGAAGATGAAGCTGGGGTCCTTGTTCCAGTAATAGGACAGCGGCGTGTGCGCGCATTCCGCGCGGCCGTCGGTCACGGCGTCGAGCGCGTCGAGCGCCGGAGCGATCTCGCCCGCGGGCGAAACCTTCAGCGTGAAATGGCCGTCGGTGAGATCGGCGAGCGTCTTGGCGAGCGTGTCGGCTCCGCCGTAGATCAAGTCGAGACTGGGAAGGAAGCTCGAGGTCAGACGCCATTCGACATTGGGCGAACTCTGCGCGATCACGGGCGACGCGAGCGCCGCGCCCGCCCCGGCCAAACCCAACGCGCCCAGAAATTGTCGGCGTCCGCTTTCCATTCCCAAGGCCTCCGTCGGCAAATATTCCGTCTCGCGCCAATGCGAATGCGAGCGGATGGGGACTATACCATGTTGGCGAGCAAAATTGCGGCGACCCTGCACGGTTTCGCGACTCTTGCTATAGAGAACGCCGCCGAGCCTAGCGTCGGCGCGCCATCAGGAGAAGAGCTTTGACCGACGTCGCATTTCTGGGCTTGGGCGTCATGGGATCGCCGATGGCGGGGCATCTGGCCTCGCGGGGCGGACATAAAGTCGTCGTCTACAATCGCACCCAGGCCAAGGCGGCGGCCTGGGTGGCGAGATATGGCGGCGCGAGCGCGGCGACGCCGCGCGAGGCGGCCGCAGGTCGCGATTTCGTGCTCGCCTGCGTCGGCAACGACCACGATCTGCGCTCGGTCGTGCTCGGCCCCGACGGCGCCTTCGCCGGCATGAAGAATGGCGCGATCTTCGTCGATCACACCACCGCCTCGGCCGACGTCGCGCGCGAACTGCACGCCGAGGCGGGGCGTTTGGGGCTGGGCTTCATCGACGCGCCGGTGTCAGGCGGTCAGGCGGGCGCCGAGAACGGCGCGCTGACGATCATGTGCGGCGGCGACGAGGCGCCCTACGCGCTCGCCGAGCCGATCCTCGCGGCCTACGCGAAATCCTGCCGCCGCATGGGCGGCGCGGGTTCCGGGCAATTGGCGAAGATGGTCAATCAGATCTGCATCGCCGGCGTCGTGCAGGGCCTCGCCGAGGGGCTGCATTTCGCGAAACGCGCCGGGCTCGATCCGCAACTCGTCATCGACGTGATCTCGAAAGGAGCGGCGCAATCCTGGCAGATGGACAATCGCCACAAGACAATGATCGCGGGCGAGTTCGCGTTCGGTTTCGCGGTCGACTGGATGCGCAAGGATCTGGGCATCGGCCTCGACGAGGCTCGCCGCAATGGCGCGCGCCTGCCCGTGGCGGCCTTGGTCGACCAGTTCTATGCCGACGTTCAGGCGATGGGCGGCGGCCGTTGGGACACGTCGAGCCTGATCGCGCGTCTCGACAAAAAATAAGGGAGGGCCGAAGCCCTCCCTCTTACTTGGCGGGCTCCGCGGCGCCGCGGGGCGCCGGCTGAGGCGGTGGCGTATGGATCACCGGCGCGGGCGCGGGCGGCGGCGCGGCGTGGACGATCGGCGCGGGGGCGGACTCCTTCCGCATCATCGGCGTCGGAGCCGACTTGATCGGCTCGGCGGGCGTCGGCTTGCGATCCAGCTCGAGCTTTTTCTCCTCCATTGCCGGCTTCCTAGTCTCTTCCAGCGCGGGCTTCTTGTCGATCGTGGGCGCCGAGGTCTTGAGCGCTTGCGGCGTCGGCGAAGGCGCCGGCTCGAGCGGAGCCGCGGCGGGCGTGCGGCGCGGGGTCGGCGGAACCTTGGCGCCTTTCTCCTCGGTGGGCGCCAAGGCGGGCGTTGGCTTACCGCCCGTCGGGACGACCGGCGTCGGAGCAGGCGTCGGCGCCGGTTTGCCTCCGGTCGGCGCGACGGCCGTCGGAGTCGGCGTGGGCGTTGGCCGGATCTTGGCTCCCGTCTCCTCCACGGGCGCGGGCGTCGGCTTGCCTCCGGTCGGGGCGACGGTTGTCGCGGTCGGAGAAGGCGTCGGCCGGACCTTGGCTCCGGTGTCCGAGGCGGGAGTCGGCGTGGGTTTGCCGGCGCCAGGAACGACGGGGGTAGGCGTCGTGGCCGGCGCCAGCGGGACCTTGGCTCCCATTTCCGTGGCCGGCGTCGGCTTGGCTGTCACCGGCTGGACACGCACGCCGCCGGGGAGTGGCGGGGCGACCGTCGAAACCTTCGGCGGCGGCGCGCCATGTTCGGCCGCGCCGTCGCGCCGGCCCTTGTCGTGATAGGCGCGGGCGCCCAGCAGCAGCGGCACGGCGACGGCGAGCGCGGGCAGCACACCGTAACCGGTTGGCGGCGGCGGGGGCGGCAGGTCCCGCCAATCGTCGTCGTCGGCGATGAAGCCTCGAGGCGCGGGCCCGGGAGGCGGCCCGTAGTTCGGCCCGGAGAAGCCGTAGACGGGCCGATCCGCGTAGATCATCTCGTCCTCGGGCGGCGGCGGCAGGTCGGAATAGCTTTCGGGCGCGAAATCGCTCGGCGGCCGCGCGCGCGCCCGCAGGAACGCGAGACGCCGTTCGGCGTCGGCCGCGTGCGGGCCCTTGGGATAGCGCTCGAGATAGGTCCAGTAGGCGCGCGGATCGTTGCGCTCGCGCGATCGGGCCCAGAACAGCGCCTCGCGCCGGGCGGCGAGAATCGCGCGCACGCGTCGCGCCTGCGCCGATTGCGGATAATCGGCGAGGAACTCTTGATAGCTGTCCAGCGTGTCGCGTTGCACGACCACCGAATAAGCCTGATCGGCGGGAAACGCCTTCAACGGACGGCGCGAATTGTCGACCACGGGCGGCGGCGGGGGCGCGTCGGCGGCGCGCTCGAAGACGTAATAGGGAGCGCTCAACTTCGACGCGCTCCACGGAATAAGCGCCCCGGCGGTCGCCTGATTCACCGCGACGCGGGTCTGAGCGAAGACGTCCTCGATCCCGACGCCGCCCTGGCGCATCGCGCCGGCCAGCGTCTTGGCGTAGAGGCCGTAAGAGCCCTTCTCGTCGGCGCCGACCGAGCCGGGCGCGGCGTTGAAGGCGATCAGCGAACCCGGCTCCGGGTCGACCAGCGCTAGGCCGCCGGCCAACGGCGAGCCCTGCGCCGCGTAAGGATTGGCGCGGGCGCCGTCGACCACGACGATGCGCGCCAGACCCGGCGCCGCCGCGAGCGCATGGGTGAAGTCGGTGAGCCGGACCGCCTCGATCGGCGCGTCGGAGTCGCGCGCGATCCGCGCGTCGACCGGCACGAAGAAATTGTCGCCTTCATATTGCAGCGCGCGGCCGCCGAGATAGACGAACGCCTGCATGTTCGGTCCGGCGGCGTTCGCCTTGTCGAGAAAAACGCGCAAAGCCGCGCGGACCGATTTCTCGTCGAGATCGCGCGCGCCCAACACGTCGAAGCCGGCCGCCTGCAAGACTTGGGCGACCAGCGCGGCGTCGTTGGCGGTCGTCGGCAGCGTCGCGTCCTGATAGGTCGTCTCGCCGATGACGAGCGCGATTCTCGGATTGGCGGCGTCTTGCGCCGCGGCGGCTTTCAAAAGCCCCAGCAGCGCGAAACACGCCACGACGGGGCCACGTAACTTCAATATCATACAGTCTCAATCCCCGAATCGGGGAACCCCGACCGCCCAACGGCTAGGCGCCCAATGCGATGAAAACGAGGCCGAAGGTCGCCTCGCGCATGGCGGATCAGGCTTTCGCGCTCGGCCGGGCGCTCAGCGTCTCGCGCCAACGCCGCAAATTCACGAGGCTTTCGGGAATGGCGATCCGGGCCGGCTTCGTGAAATCGAGCGCCACCAGACCGGTGATGTCGGCGACGGTGTAATGGTCGCCGCAGATGAACGGCCGATCGGCGAGCGCCGCGTCGAAACGCTCCATCGCCACCAGCGTCTTGGCGCGGTTGACCTCCGCCCATTCGCCGATTTGTGGGCTCTCCAGCACCTTGGCGCCGGGATGGGAATGCCGGTAGGCCTGCGCGATCGGGAACAATAGGTACAATTCCGCGCGCCGCTGCCACATTTCGACCTCCGCCCGTTCGCGGGCGCCGGTTCCGAACAGCGGCGGTTCGGGATGAAGCTCCTCGAAATAGCGAGAGATCGCGATCGATTCCGTGATCACGCCTCCGTCGTCGAGTACGAGCGCCGGGATGCCTTGAAACGGATTGATCTCCGAGAAGGCCTCCGTCTTGTGCGCCAGCGCCGCCAGATCGACATCGACGAAGGGGATGCTCAGACCCTTCTCGGCCAGGAACATGCGCAAGCGACGCGGATTGGGCGCGAAGTTCGAGTTATAAATTTTCATGCAGGACGTTCCCCCGGATCGGCGCCGAATCCCGGCCCGCGTTAACGAAAATGACCCCGAAATAGATTGCATTCAAGGGGTCGCGTCAGCCCCTCGTTAAGGATTGGACGTCATTATGGCGGCGAGCGGGCGGGCGTGGGTCAATCGGGCGGTCATGAGCGAAGTCACGGCGGAGATGATCGAAAAGGGCCGCCATGGCGACCCCATCGAGGCCGCGCGCCGCCGCAAGATGAACATCAAGCTCAAGCACGCCCGCCAGACGCTGACGAGTTCGCCGGGCGACTATGCCGGCCCCTACGACAGTCTCGTGCGTCTGTTCGCGCAGAGCGCGGAGAGCTCGACCGCCGCCGTGGGCCTGCTGATGCTGGCCGTCGGCTTCGCCGCGCAGAACTGGTCGCCGCTCACCCAGGTCTTGCTGTGGGAAATCCTGGCTTTGACGATGCTGGGGCTGCGCTATCTCCTCGGCGTCAGATATCTCGCTCTGCCTGATCCCGAGAAGGTCGCGGGGCGCTGGCGTATTTTTTTCGTCATGGTCGAGGCGGGACTGGGCGCGGTATGGGGAACGATCGTCGCGTTGCTGCTCGCCTCGTCGGACCCGAGCGCGCGAAGCTTCGTGCTGCTTTTGCTGATTCTGATCGCCGGCATGACCGCGATGGTCGGTTCCGCGATCCCCGCCGCGGTCGGCGCGGGTCTGCTGCCCCTGATGATAGCGATCGTCGCGGTGATCGGCCCCAAGACGATCCCGGAACTCG
>Ga0302202_10006393_pt1 | contig 11742 bp, 8 predicted proteins | sample II_Bog_N3_3_FD_194579 | JGI IMG/M metagenome (GOLD analysis project Ga0302202, IMG submission 194579) | Peat permafrost microbial communities from Stordalen Mire near Abisko, Sweden - II_Bog_N3_3 | ecosystem: Environmental > Terrestrial > Soil > Wetlands > Peat | place: Sweden: Abisko, Stordalen... | reverse complement strand
CATCTTTTCGTGGTCGCCCTTGTAGGTCTGCGCAATCAGCTCGTCGATCTTGCCGTTGGAAACCTGCGCCAGAATGCGGTTGCCTTCGCCGATTGGAAGCAGAATCGCATCCAGCATGACGTTGACGCCGCGCACGATTTCCGCATAAGCGCCGTGAAACTGCTCCGGCTTGCCGCGCTCGGAAAGTTGCCCTTCCTTCGAGGCCTCGGTCAGCCGTCCCATTTCCTTTTCCAGCGCCTGAACGACCGCGGCCACGTTGTTCACCGCGACCTTCATCTTCTCGTGATCGCCCTGGTAAGTCTGTGTAATCAGCTCATCGATCTTGCCGCCCGAGATTTGTGCAAGAACTCGATTTCCCTCGCCGATGGGCAGAAGAATCGCATCCAGCATCTCGTTGACGCCCTGGATCATCTCGCGCTGAACGCCGTTGAACAGCGTAGCCTTGCCGCGCTCGCTGAGGCGGCCCTCTTTCGATGCGTCCACAAGACGCATGATCTCCTGCAGCACAAGCATCGAATCGTCTTCGTCCCTGTGTGTCTTGACACTCAACTTGTCGTGGTCGCCCCGCCCGTTTCCATGGTGACCGTTCCCGCCATTGCCATTGCCGGAGCCATTGAGCTTCCGGCCCTCACTTGCCAATGTAGTCGGCATTGAATCCGCCCCTCCCTCTCGCCTGTATTCGCGCTCACCCAATTTCGTCCGCCCGATCGGCAACAGGCCTGCGGGCGAGGAACGGGAAGAGCGCGAGACTCAGCTGGTTGAATCGTTATTTGACATGCGCTGACGTTATTCACCAGCACCGGCGAAGCCTTGAATACCTTTCACAATCGTCGAGTCCCTCGACCGGCCACTCCTTGCCCCCAATGCGTAATTCCCGCGCGAACGCTGCGAATTCAGCCGCACCGCATCCTGTGCCAACCGTTCCGGATCGAGAATCAGCGCCACCATGCCGTTGCCCAGGATGGTGGCGCCTGATACCACCTGGACGTGCCGGTAAAACCGGCCCAGGTTCTTGATCACCGTCTGGCAGTTTCCCAGCACCTGGTCCACCACAAAGCCATAGCGCCCCTGTTCGGTCTCGACCACCATGATCTGCTCGATCGCCGGGCGTTTGGTGCGGATGTCGAAGTGCTGGCGCAGGCCTATGTAGGGAATCAGCTCCCCGCGCACGTTGGCCATTTGCTTTCCATTGGCGCGCTCAACATCCTCGCGGGTCAGTTCGATGCACTCCAGCGTGTTGGCCAGGGGGAGCACAAAAAAAGCCTCTCCGACACTCACCAGCAGGCCGTCGATAATCGCCAGCGTGAGCGGCAGGCGCAGCGTCACGCTGGTTCCCACTCCCGCCTTGCTCACTACGTCGATGCTGCCCCGCAGACTGTCGACCCGCTGGCGGACCACATCCATTCCCACCCCGCGGCCAGAGACGTCGGTAACTGTTTTTGCTGTTGAGAATCCGGCCTGAAAGAGCAATGCATAGGTTTCCGCTTCGGAGAGAGAAACATTCTCGGCCACCAGCCCCTTCTCGATGGCGCGCCTGCGCACGGCCTCCGCATCGATGCCGCCGCCATCGTCCGACACGCCAATCAGCACGCTGGCACCAGAGTGCCGGGCCGAGAGATGGATCGTCGCTGTGGGCCGCTTGCCGCGTGAGGCGCGCGTGGCGGCAGGCTCAATTCCGTGATCCATGCTGTTGCGGATCAGGTGCATCAGCGGGTCACCGAGCTGATCGATGACTGTCTTGTCCAGTTCCGTATCGGCGCCCTCAAGCGTAAGCTCAACATCCTTGCCCAGATCGCGAGCCAAATCGTGAACCAGTCGCCGGAATTTCTCGAATGTGGCTCGAATCGGCAGCATGCGAATGTTCATCGAGTTCTCTCTCAGCGATGAAGTCAGCCGCTCGACCTCCTCCGATACCGCAGCCACATCCGGGTCGTCGCAGCGCGCCGCCAACTCGCTCAACCGGGCCTGCACCGTCACCAGTTCGCCCACCAGGTTCACAAACTGATCCAGCTTGGCTGCCGGCACCCGCAAGCTGGCCGCATTGTCCGCCTTGTCGTAGTTCCTGCGGCCTCCGGAACTGGCACGCGGCTCATCGAGCGCCCGGGCCGCTATCTCAGAAGCACACCCGGAAGGATTCGATTCAGAATCGGTAGCCGAGCTCGATGCAGGCTCGATCGTTAGCTCGCAATTGTCCTCGACGAAGATGAACACATCGCGGATCGCATCGGGGCCGGCCCGGGTTCCAAGCACCATATCCCACGCCACATAGCAGCGCTCCGGGTCCAGTTCACCCAGTTGCGGAACCCCGGCCATGCTTGCCGTCACCGCAAGGTCTCCCAGTTGCCTCAGCTCCCGCACCAGCAGCAACGGGTTGGAACCGTTCAACATGAATTCCGGTCCAGGAGCAAAGTGGATCGACCATTCCCGCATCTCTCCCGTGGCATTCACGGGAGCAGTTCCGCAGGCGGCCTTCAACGGCGCGGCTGTCCTTTTGGCCTCCACCCCAGGCTTGCCGGTCAGTCGCCGCACCCCGGCCAGAATCTTCGCGCAGGCCGCGGGGTCCGCCTCCAAAGCCCCATCCGCGCCCTCTTCGAGCATGGCCCGAATCTGATCGAGCGCCGACAGCGTCAGATCCACCAGTTCGGAACCAACCGCGAGCCGCCCGTTGCGCACCTCATCGAATGCGTTTTCCAGGTTATGCGTAAAGGTGGCCAGGTCTTCGAATCCGAACATGGCCCCCGAACCCTTGATGGTATGCAGGGCGCGAAAGACCCGGCCAACCAGCTCCAGATCGCCGCGGCGCTCGTTCAGCTCCAGCAGAGCCGCTTCAAGGTCCACGAGTATCTCGCGGGCCTCTTCCCGGAAGCTTTGCTTGAACTGCTCGGCCTGGCTTACGGTTGACAACGAACCACCTCGCTGAGCTTGCAGGCGTCCATGGTTGACGCGAACTCTTCAAAGCCGGTCAGGAGCAGACCGGAGAGGACCGGTTCCGGCGTCTGGCCTTCAAACGCGAATCGCACGCCTGCCCTTCCCGCTTCGCGTTTGGCCGCCCAAAGCAACTGCACAGCGGTCACATCCAGCTCGGTCGCCTCATCCAGCGCAACGCGAACCTCTCCGCCTGCCCCGAGCGCCTTGAGCAGCAGAGTTTTCAGCTCCGCCGCGCAGGCAATATCGATCTCCCCGTCAAGGCGGAGCACGCTCGAATTGTCCCCTTGTTCCAGAGCGATTCCCATCTGCACTTCCCTGCGATTCGCAGCGCCAAACACCGAAGTTCAACGGCGAGAAACGAAGACCCCAGGATCGTCGCCGACGCCCGCCTGCTTTGGAGAGTTTGCGATCGTCAATGCGACAGCGATTGGTCGCCGTTTGAAGTTGGAGCTCCCATTGCGCCGTGAACGGACGACTCCCCAATCAAGCATCCATAGGCCAGGTTTTCCCGGCCTTCAAGCTGCTTCATCGGCATTCATGGAGCAATTGAATGGTGGTTTTGTTGCGAACTGTCTTGGATTTCTCTCAGAACCTGTCCAGAAACTGCGACTGCCAGGACTGTTTTCAAACGGAACGGCGGGCTACCAGCGTGCTGGGGTGCCCCAGAAGCGCTAAAGTAATACAAATTGCTTCCGGTTTGCCGGCGACACGCCCGGAACAGCGTCGAGTTCGGAAAACTTGCGAAAAGCTGACTTGCCGGGACTATACGGCATAAGGGAGCCCAAATGCCTACCGGATAGGCCCTTATGTGAGTGGGCAGTTTTCCCGGTATGAATTGCTTAATTCGCTCCCTTTTCGATCCAGGATTTCACGAATTGCACACATTCGGGCAAGCGATCTCGAACTTCATATACCCAGAATCGCTTCACTTCCCATCCGAGCTCTATCAGGCGCTGATTCCTCAGCCTATCGCGCAGGCAGAGTTCCCCTGTCCAGCTTCGGTGGTAGCGTTCGCCGTCTACCTCGATATTTAAACGGCGGTCCCCGGCAATCAAAGCAAAGTCGAGGTCATATTGCTCAACTTCGTATTGAGGTATTACCTTGATTCCCGCGCTGTACAAGGCCGGAAATAGAACCTTCCGCTCCCAATCCGAAACACGCTCAGGATGTACTACCGGTGGATACTCTGGCCCGAGATTGTCCACGGCCTGCTGTTCCTGCTGACCCTCGTGCTCCAATTGCTGAGAGTACTCAGCGAATCTCCTGTAGTATGGGACCTCGGATGCAAGCGCAGCATTGCGATCTCCGACCACGTGCAACACCCCACGAGCGCGCGTGATCGCGACGTTAAACAGATTGCCATTTGATCTCAGAAATCCCACCGTCTCCCGTGCAGCACCTATGGAGATCACTGGTGAGAAGAGCATTACGTCTCGCTCATCACCTTGAAATCTGTGTATTGTATCGACCAGCAATTCATTGCTTGAAATCGCGGCGACAAGCTCCGCGCACTCGTTATTCATTGATCGGATCAATTCCTTCTGCGCTTTGAACGGTGTTACAACTCCGACGGTTCCTTCAAAATGCCTATCAACTATGAGATTCCGGAGTACAGCCACTACAGCACGCGCCTCCTCTTCGTTTTGCGCACTTGATCTGTTTGGCCGAACAGTGTTGCCGACCACGTCATGCCACTGAATACCCAGTCTCTGCCCGCGGGGTCTTTTCAAATATGCATAGCGAGTCGCAATCCGCAACCCCCGCTTGTAGAATTCATTGTTCGAGAATTGGATGATGTGCGCATGGCTGCGATGATGATCCAGTAAGTTGACAATACCCGACGGGTTCGCAATGCTTGTGGACAAGTCAAAGAGAGAATTTGCTCGATACATCCAAGATTCGCGTGACTCAAGCAGACCGTATTTGTCTGCCAATTCAATCTCCTTGCTTTTCGTGAGTGCACTGATATGCCGCAATTGTTGAGGATCGCCGATAATCACAGACCTCTTAGCACGGAACAGCAGAGGAAGTGCGGACGCAATATCGCATTGGCTGGCCTCATCTATCAGTACCAGATCAAAATGCCCCGCTGTGAATGGCACACGCCCCCATGCAGACAGAGACGTTACCGCCCAGCACGAAAATAGATGGCTTACCTTTCGCTGAATTGCCCGCAACTGATTCCGTAATGCCTGATTTGGTGCGTTTCCATCCTCCGGTCCTTGAGCACGCAGAAGCGCAACATAGGCAGACAGGTTCCGTCTATCCTCCGCACTAATTCGCTTTGGCGTCAGTTGTACCCAGGCCTGCCAAAGTCGCTGCGAGTTCTCGCAGATTTCTTCTGTCAGCTTCTTATCCTTGCCGGCTATTTCCTCAAGCGATGGCACTGCGCGTAGTTCTTCCAAGGTCTGCTGGAATTTGCAAACGACCTTAGCTGCGTCTACTCTTTCCCTTAATCCAGCGCACCACCTATTGATCTCGTCGATGTTTGGTGCGGCTCCGATTTCAACTGGCCTGTATTCCAGCAGTGCGAGATGCACATCCAGGGAATGCTTTGCTTCCAGCGCTTTCCGAACCCTACTCTTGCGTGAAAAGCCGAGGATTAGCTTTCCAAAGAGGTTTTGTTTGGCTGGATCGAGGGTGCCTACTACCAATGCAAAGCGATTCAGTTCGGATTCAGCTTCCTGCGTTGTGGCCCCGTTGAGTTTTCTGAAATTCGCCTCGCCGAATACATCGCGGAGGGACTCGGCTTCAGATTCAAGTCGATCAACAGCGTTCCGGAGTTGAAGTGTCTTCCCCTGCTGTTCCTCCAGTTGTGGCGTTCCAGAGCCTCATCATAATTGACTTGGTCATCCTGCGTTACTGTTCCCGCGAGCATCGAACTGAGGAACTCGGCAAGATCGGCTTGGTGCTCTCTTGAGCCCAAGCGCATCAGAGTCGGACGATTAGCCAATCCGTTTACACGTCCCTCTACAACGTCCACGGCCTTGTTGTTCTTACTGGCGAAGAGCACCTTCACTCCGCGCCATGCCGCATTCACCAGAATGTTGGTTACGACCTGCGATTTTCCTGTACCCGGCGGCCCTGTCACAACGGTGTGCGCCGAGCTCAAGGCAGCTTTCACCGCTGCCCGCTGCTCTGCATTCATCGGCACGACCTCAAGAATCGGTTGAGTATCGGTCTGATTGTTTGGCTTTGTTGGATTCTCAAGCCATTGGCCCAGAATTGTTCCACCAAGCTCATTCGCCCGAACATCGCCTAACTTTTTAAGTTCAGATTCCAAACCGCGTGTAAAGGGCGAGCGCTTACCCGGTACGATAATTGCTCGGTTGTATATTCCGGTTCGGTTGATTTCTGAAAGCGGCAAGCCAGTTGAACACTCCTCAGGATTCATTGGCTCTTGCCAGTCCCAATCCGGGCGGATGCTCACCAGTCGGCGGACCATTTCATCCATTTCCGGTCTTTCTTCTGGTTGCCCGTTGAACCCCAGTTCTTCTTCGAGCAGCGCGGCTTCTTCGACCGATGCGGCAGGATCGCCCATGCCAAATCGCTTTAAAAATTTTGAATTTGGCGTTGGCAGGTCATCGGCAATCTCTGCATTACGTTGCCCATGTTCAGGAATTTCTACAGGCCAAAGCATGACGGGTTCCACAAAGAAGCCGCGCCAATTTGCGGTCCGGTGCTCACGAATGCGTACAGGATATCCAAGCCATGCGACTAGATTTGATCTGTCATTTCGGACGGCTCCCAGAACCGTCTGGACACCCGGTGCATTCATCCAGTCTATCTCCGGGCGTAGCATCGGCAGGACTGGAAGCTCGGCGTAGTTTGGGAGGCCAAAGTTGCTGCGAGCAAACGTACTCACTCCTTCGTCCGCGTCAGGCCCAACACATTCCAGGTAGTACTTGCACAGGCGACCAATCTCGGTAATCTGTCGAGGAGCGGTTACCGTTGGCGCTGGAGCCGCAGGTTGCGCATTCCGTATACTCCATCGGTAAGTCTGATCCTGCTGAACCTTGGTGCTTAGTTCGCCATAAAGAAGCTGGTTGACTTTTGTGCGGTCAACGCCGAGCACACGTGCCAATTCGACGCCCTTCATTGGGCGACCTTGGAGCGCCTTCAAGATTTGTTGTGGAAGTGGGATTTGTCCGGCGTGATCCTGTTCGATCTGCGGCATTTTGCGCTCCAGCGGGCGAGGGTCTACTGCAACAGCGATTCCCAAGCATAAATGGGCTGAAAGCACCATCATACTGCAATCTTCGGCTCAACCCGTTGGATCCAGGCCGACTCCCCTAAGTGGCTTAACGTGACCCCAAGGGCAAAGATACCGATAAACGCCGCAGGGTCGAGCGATAGGGTAGCTCCTGGATGGTCGCCACCCCGGAAACTATCGCTGAGCAGAACTTCGTCCCCGACCGACAAAGATAGGCCGTCTGTCCGGGCAGCTTACGTTTGCGCCGATGCGGGGTACACGCAGGGTCGGGTCGGGGTGCCGTGCCATAGCTGTCACCCAGGGCCTTCGCCCCGCGAAGCCAAATGAGAATCATTTCGAGGTATCGTTTTCCCGCCCTGAGACCTGAAAACCGGCGGCAACAAGTGATATCACTGCTAGCACTTGTCTCAGCGTTTGCACATTTACCGGTGCAGTTTTGTGCGCAAAAACGCATCGAAAACGCGTAAAAACGCACTTATTTGCTCTTAAATGGCCTTATTTTGTGCATTTTTGCACTATTTGTCACGCGTTTGAGTTCGCGTATACGCGTACGCTACGCTGTGATTTTCACCGCGCAATGTACGCATTTAACCACACACGCGGCGGCGGCTTTCGATGCGGAATCGACGCCCAACACGTCCGCATCGGGCTAGTCCCTAGTCCCTCAGTCCCTAGTCCCTCAGTCCCTGCTTTTAGAACGGAATATCGTCGTCGGAGATTTCGGCGGATTGAGCATAGTCGTCTCCTCCGGCCGGTGCCCGCTGGTCGAAGCTGGCAGTCGAGGTGGAGGAACTGGCTGCGCGGCTATATCCGCCCTGAGCGGACCCGGAACCCTCTTCGCGCCCGGTGAGCAGCACCAGCTCATTGACCAGAATTTCAGTCTTGTAGCGCTTCTGGCCAGACTCCTTGTCGTCCCAACTGCGGTTCGTAATTTTGCCCTCGATATAGAGCTTCGAGCCCTTCTTCACATAGTCGCGGACAATTTCAGCAGTGCGCTTGAAGGCCACCAGGTTGTGCCACTCGGTGCGCTCCTGCCAGTTGCCTTGCGCGTCTTTCTGGTTGTCGCTGGTGGCCAGGGTGAAGTTGGCTACCATGTTGCCGCCGGCGGTAGAACGAATCTCAGGGTCTTTCCCTACGTTGCCCAAAAGGGTGACTTTGTTAACGCTTCTTGCCATGTTGGTGCTCTCCAGTAAGTGAAAAGAATAACAGAGGATCAGCGGTTGCGGGCGAGATTGCGGTTGCGGAACCATTTGGCTACGCCGAGGGCCAGCAGCAGGCCGCCGAAGGGAACGCACATCAGCGCTACGATGAGCGCGAACCAGCCGGTGTTGGTGCTGGCGCCGGTGGGCGAGAAACCGCCCAGCAGGGTCTGCAGGAGAATGGCGGCCAGCAGGCCCGCAGACACCATCGACGCGCCCCATTGCAGCAGTTGGCGGGTGCCGTCTTCTGGTGAGCTTGGTGCGGGCATAAGTCCTTTCGAACCAATCAGGAAGCGGAGGCTTTGGCCGCGGCCAGCATGGCGTAAACAATCACCCCGGTTACCGAGACGTAGAGCCAGATGGGAAAGGTCCACCGGGCAACCTTGCGATGCGTGGGAATGCGGCCGGTGAGCGAAAAGAAGAACGTGACGAGCACCAGCGGCAGGGCGATAACCGAGAGCAGAACATGGCTGGCGAGGATGATGAGATAGACAGTGCGCAAAAGGCTGTGGCCGGGGTAGTGGCTCTCGCCGTGCAAGGCGTAGTTTGTGATGTAGCAGACCAGGAAAATCGAAGAAAACGCGAATGCGGTGAGCATGGCGGCGCGATGGAATTTTATGCGGTTCGGATTGCTGCGCCGCGACCGGATGAAGGTGTAGCCGATCAGCAGTGCGGTAGCGCTGAGGCCGTTGAGCAGGGCATTTACGGCGGGCAGGAAGGTCAGCTTCAGGCTGGCGGCGTCGGGCGCTGGGTGTACGTAAATCAGCCAGAGGAGAAACAGCGTAGCCGCGGCGCTGACCCCCAGAATGGCGGCGATAGCGGGTCGAGTGCTGGACGGAGGCGCGACAGACGTCGGCATGTTGGATCTTCCTTAGTGCTTTTGGGTGGCGCAAAGCATGAGCGTGGTGAACAGCAGGGGCAGGTAAATGACGCTGACTTTCAGCAGATCGCGGGCCAGGCTCCGGCTTTCGGTCTCGGTGGAAGCGCGCAGAATTCCGGCGAACCGGATGGTATAGGCCAGGTAGAAGAGGCCCAGTGCGGTGGCCAGGGCCGCATACGCAATATTGGTCATGCCGAGCATCCACGGCGTCAGGCTGACCGGAATCATGATGACCGCGAAAAAGAGCGCCTGCGCTACGGTGGACCAGCCGTCGGGCTGGACTACTGGCAACATGCGAATGTTCGCTCTTGCGTAGTCTTCGCGGTAGAGCCAGGCGATCGCGTTGAAGTGCGGGAATTGCCATACAAAAAGAATGCCGAACAGAGCCACTCCCTGCCACTCGATCTGGCCACGGGCGGCTGTCCATCCTAGCAGGGGCCCCATGGCGCCGGGAAATGCGCCGATGAAGGTGGCCATGGGAGTGACGCGCTTGAGCGGCGTGTAAATGGCCACATAAGAAAAAGCGGTGAGCAGCGCCAGAGACACGGTAAGCAGGTTGGTGTTGAGCGCCAGCCATACCGCGCCAAGAAGTACGGCGGCGAGGCCAGCCAGGATTCCCTGAGCCAGCGAAAAGCGGCCAGCGGCCAAAGGACGCCCGGCGGTGCGAATCATGAGCGCGTCGGTTTTGCGTTCCAGGGCCTCGTTGAGCGCTCCGGAACCAGCGGAGACCAGGCCAATGCCCAGCAGCGTGTCCAGCAGGCCGCGTTGCAGGCTTGAGATTCCCGACATCATGGACCCCAGGTAAAAGCCGCCCCATCCAGTGACCAGCACCATGGTTACGACCTTGACTTTGAACAGTTCGCGAAGGTCGTGGATGAGCGTGGCCGTTGCGCCGGGACTGGGCGCATGAATGTGGGCGTGGCCGTGTGCGGGGTGCTCGGCCGCGGGTTCGGCTAGCTCTGCCGGAATTGCAGCCTGGGAAGCGGGAGTCATAGGAATGGTATGAGGACCTTTGGGGCAAGTCCGGATTGCGCACTCCGGGAGCCTGTCCTGATGATAGCAAGCGGGGAAGTTTTCAGAGGGAATTCATTCGGCCCAGCGGCGGCAATCGTATACTGGCGTCATGTTGCGTCTGTCTCTTTCCCGCCTTGTTGCTGCGGCCGGCCTGGTCGGGCTGGTTTGCTATGTTGCTCAGCCGCCTGAGGTTCACGCCTGGGGCAATGAGGGGCACCGGCTGGTAAACCGACTGGCGGCGGAGACGCTGCCGGCGAGCGTGCCGGCGTTTCTTCGCTCTGAGGCGGCGGTAAACGAGATCGAGTATCTGGGTCCGGAGCCGGATCGCTGGCGGTCGCACGCCGAGCCGGAGCTAAGCGCGGCGCAGGCGCCGGAGCACTTCATTGACCTGGAACCGGCCGACGCCCTAGGCCCGCTGCCGCGGAATCGCCTGGACTTCGAGGCCAAGGTGTTTGCCGCGGGACAGCGGCCGGAGAAGATCGGCTTGCAGCCGTGGGAGGCGACCGAAGTTTGGGAGCGGCTGAAGGCGGCGCTGCGCGAGTATCGCAACCTGCAAGCTGCCAAGCAGGATACGCGCGGCGTGGAAGCCGCGGTGCTGTTCTACGCGGGCTGGCTGGGCCACTATGTGGGCGACGCTTCGCAGCCGCTGCACACGACAGACAAGTACAACGGGTGGGTTGGGCCGAATCCCAACGGCTACACAACCGCTCATCAGATTCACTGGCAGTTCGAAGGGCCGTTTGTTGCGGCGAACGTGCATGAGGCCGATGTGCGGCCCAAAATGACGGAGCCGAAGGCCATCGAGGGCGACCCGTTCGACAGTTATGTGGCCTATCTGCGGCACACGGCTACCTATGTGGAGAAGGTGTATCAACTGGAAAAGGCGGGCGGATTTGTGGGTGCGGGATCGGCGGAGTCGCGGGATTTTACCGCGGAACGGCTGGCCGCCGGCGCAAGCATGCTGCGGGACATGATTTATACCGCCTGGATTGAAAGCGCGAAACCGGTGCCCGACCCGTACGCCGGGAAGTAAGGCCGCGAGTGCGGTGATTTGCGTACATTGCGATGGCAAAAACAACCGCTTAGCGTGCGCATATTTGCGTAGTCAAACGTGTGACAAATAGTGCAAAACAGCATGAATTAAGGCCGTTTAAGGGCGAATTAGGGCGTTATTTGCGCGTTTTTGCGCACATAAGTGTGCGTGTAAGCGTTTACATTTTAGGGAAAGTGCTAGCAACGATATCATCTGGCGCGGTCGCCGCGCCGTATCAAAGCAATCCTGGCAGTCGCAGTTTCTGGAAAGGTTCTTGGAAAGATGACCTGGCGATTTGGTACTCTTCGGAAGCGAATCGGCGGGTCTCGTAGGCCAGCCGGATCGGCGTTTGCCGGAAGTAGTCCGTGACTGAAACGCTCGTGTGACCCCAGGTGTCAGGGGCGAGGTCCGGCGCCATTCGTCTTGAGGTTGTGGGGAACGTCCCGTCTGTCCCCATGTTTCGGGTCCACAGACG
>Ga0302202_10006386_pt1 | contig 11748 bp, 8 predicted proteins | sample II_Bog_N3_3_FD_194579 | JGI IMG/M metagenome (GOLD analysis project Ga0302202, IMG submission 194579) | Peat permafrost microbial communities from Stordalen Mire near Abisko, Sweden - II_Bog_N3_3 | ecosystem: Environmental > Terrestrial > Soil > Wetlands > Peat | place: Sweden: Abisko, Stordalen... | reverse complement strand
GGACCCTCAAGGCCCCAGTGGATGACATGGAGAGCGGCTTGCCGCTTACAGTTGCGGGGGCAGCCGCGGCATTGGCCCGCCTCACAAGGCGAACCGCACCGCGTTCCCGTTTGGCCCGGCTTGCGCCGGACCGCCGATGACGATGAAAACTGTAGGGGCTCTCCAGCGGGCGTGCAAGGCGAAGCGGCGCCGCGCCCGACCAACCGCTCGATTGCCCTTGGCCGCCGGACCTGCTTGAAGCTCGGGATGCGCCAAGTTCCCCCGGCCGCCGCGGCGACCCAGGCCTTTCCCGCCGCCACGATCATTCCGCTGACCGCGGCGCTGTTCGCCGTTCTGCCGTTCTCGACCGACGTCTATCTGACGGCGATGGTCGATCTCGGCCGCGAATTTGGCGTCGCCGTCGTCGGCGTGCAGCGCACCCTGATTTCGTTCACCCTCGGCTTCGGCCTCGCCCATCTGGCGATCGGCCGCATCGCCGACCGCTTCGGCCGGCGACCGACGGCGCTCATCGGCCTGGCGCTCTATGTCGCCGCCTCGGCGCTCGCCGTCGCGGCGCCGACGCTCGACGCGCTGGTCGCGGCGCGGTTCCTCCAGGGGCTCGCCGCCGCAACCGGGCCCATTCTCTGCCGCACGATCATCCGCGACGCGGCGCCGCCCGACCAGGCCGGGCGCTGGCTCGCCAAGAACGGCGCCTATCTCGGCCTCGCGCCGCTGACTGCGCCGCTGATCGGCGCGATGCTCGCTTCGCTTGGCGGTTGGCGCGCCGCGCTCGCCTTTCTCGTCGCCTACGGCGCGGCGCTGCTCGTCGTGGCGTGGCTTCGCCTGCCGGAAACGCGCCCCGCCGCGCACGACGACGAAACGAACCTGCCGATCCTGCGCGCGCTCGCCGAACTTCTCAGCCATCGCGCCTTCGTCGCCGTCGCCGCGGTGCTCGCCAGCGGCTACGGCATGCTGCTGACCTGGCTCAGCACCTCCGCCTTCCTGCTGATCGGCGAACTCGGCCTGACCAAGCCGCAGGCCTCGGCGGTCTACGCCCTCGGCTCCGGCGCCTATCTCGGCGGCTCGCTCCTCGGCGTGCGCCTGTCGCGCAGCCTGAGCGCGGTGGCGATCCTGCGCATCGCCGGGCCGCTGCTGCTGCTGGGCGCGCTCGCGCCGGCTCTGGCGCTCGCCGAAGGCTGTCGCCACTGGGCGGTCATTCTCGTCTGCGTCGCCCCGTTCTATTGCGGCTGGGGGCTCGGCCAGCCGATGGCGATCGCCATCGCCATGCGCCCGTTCGCCCGCATGGCGGGGCAGGCTTCGGCCTGGCTCGGCCTGATCCAGCAGCTCGGCGGAATTTTTTTCTCGCTGGTCGCGGCGGCGCTCGGCGGCGGCATGGCGACGCCGCTGGTCATGGCCGCCGCAGCGCTCGCCTTCATCGCCAGCGCGGCGGCGATCCCCGCCCCTCCGGCCGGACGCATCGGCTAGTCCGCGGCGAATGTCGCGCGTCGACCGGCGTTTTGTCGCAAAGGCCGGCCCGTCGCGGACGCGCCACAATTGGCGAGTAGAAAAGCTTGAGCGCAGTTCGGCCCTCCGACGTCGCCGCGTTCGTTCTTGGAACAAGCGACGATCGGCAGTGGCGGGAACCGCGCCAATGAGCGCCCGAGCGCTCGCCTTCAAGCGGCCGACAGCCGGGTTCGGCGGGCCGCGGGCGCGAGCCGCCGGACGCCAACGACGGGAGGAGGCCATGACGCAGCCAGACGTCGATTCGGGCAATTCCGGCGCGAGCCCGAAGGGCAGTGAAGTTGAGGCCAGCGTGATCTGGAGCCGCCACGAGGCGGACGAGGTTCACGGCGCGGTCGCCGACGCCGTCGCCAACGCGCTCCATTGGGATCTTGCCTTGCCGCGCCACCGCGTCGTCGCCCATTGCGAGGACGGCTGGGTGACGCTCACCGGCGAGGTCGAGCGCGCCTACCAGCGCAGCGCGGCCGAAGCCGACGCGTTGCGCGTCGAGGGCGTGCGCGGCGTCACCAATGCGATCAAAGTCGGCGTCGCCGCGCCGACGACGGGTCGCGACCACTGAGGCCGCTCGAGGCCGCGTAAGCGCTCGGCTCGACAAGCGGCCCCCGACTCTGCCACTAGTCGGCGATGGCCCGGCTGCGCACGTCCTATGTCTGCCAGAACTGCGGCGCGATCAGCCAGCGCTGGCAGGGCAAGTGCGACTCCTGCGGCGAGTGGAACACCATCATCGAAGAGGCGGCGGCGATCGGCGTCGGCGGCGAAGTCGCGCGGCGCGGCGCAAGCGGACGCCCCTTCCCGCTCGAGGACCTTTCGGGCGCCTCGGCGCCACAGCCGCGCATCGTCACCGGCATCGGCGAACTCGACCGGGTCGCCGGCGGCGGCTTCGTCGTCGGCTCGGCGACCTTGATCGGCGGCGAGCCGGGCATCGGCAAGTCGACGCTGCTGATCCAGGCCTGCGCGGCGCTGGCGCGGCGCGGCGGCCGGGTCGTCTATGTCTCGGGCGAAGAATCGACCGAACAGGTGCGCCTGAGGGCGACGCGGCTCGGCCTCGCCCAGACGCCGGTGCAGCTCGCGGCTCAGACTCTGGTTGAGGATATCGTCGCAACGCTCGGCTCCGGCGACGCGCCGAAGCTCGTCATCATCGATTCCATCCAGACCATGTGGAGTGACGCGATCGAATCCGCGCCGGGCACGGTGAGCCAGGTGCGCGGCACGGCGCAGGCGCTGATTCGCTTCGCCAAGAGCAGCGGCGCGGCGGTGATCCTGGTCGGCCACGTCACCAAGGACGGCCAGATCGCCGGCCCGCGGGTGGTCGAGCACATGGTCGACGCCGTGCTGTCGTTCGAAGGCGAAGGCGCGCACGCTTTTCGGCTGCTGCGCGCGGCGAAAAACCGCTTCGGCCCGACCGACGAGATCGGCGTGTTCGAGATGACCGGCGGAGGACTCGCCGAGGTCGCCAACCCGAGCGCGCTGTTCCTTGCCGGGCGCGACGGCGCCGCTCCGGGCGCTGCGGTGTTCGCCGGCGTCGAAGGCGCGCGGCCGGTGCTGGTCGAAATCCAGGCGCTGGTCGCGCCCTCGAGCCTCGGCACGCCGCGGCGCGCGGTCGTCGGCTGGGATTCGAGCCGGCTGGCGATGGTGCTGGCGGTGCTCGAGGCGCACGCCGGCCTCAAGCTCGGCCAGCACGACGTCTATCTCAATGTCGCCGGCGGCCTGCGGATCGCCGAGCCCGCCGCCGACCTCGCCGCCGCGGCGGCGCTGGTTTCGTCGCTGATCGGCGTCAGCCTGCCGCACGACGCGGTCTATTTCGGCGAAATCGCGCTTTCGGGCGCCGTCCGGGCGGTCGGCCACACCGCGCTGAGGCTCAAGGAGGCGGCGAAGCTCGGCTTTTCCTCCGCCGTCGCGCCCCCGTCCCATAACGACGGCGAGGGGGCGCGACTGAAAACCGTCGCAGTCTCGTCGGTCGCCAGCCTGGTGGCGGAAATCGCCGCGGCGGGCGTCGCCGTCAAGACCGCGCGCGCAGGGTGACGAACGTGAGCCGCTTGGTTATAAGGCCGAGCGACGAAGCGGCGGGCGCCCGTCGCGAGACCCCGATTCTTCCCGTGCGGGTGCGAGGCTCGGCCAATGCCTTCCTATCTTGATCTCGGCGTCATCGGCGTCATCCTCGTCTCCGCGCTGCTGTCGCTGATGCGCGGGTTCACGCGCGAGGTGCTGGCCATCGCCTCCTGGGGCGCTGCGGCGGCGGCGGCCTATTATTTCTACCCGACCATCATGCCCTATGCGACGCCCTACATCCACAAGGAGATCGTCGCCCAGGCGGTTTCGGCGGCGGCGGTGTTCTTCGTCACGCTGATCATCGTCTCGCTGTTCACGGTCAGGCTGTCGGACGCGATTCTCGACAGCAAGATCGGCGCGCTCGACCGCTCGCTCGGCTTCCTGTTCGGCGCGGCGCGCGGCTTCCTGCTGGCGGTCATCGCCTTCTCGATCTTCAACTGGCTGGTCGCCGAGAAGCAGCAGCCGGAGTGGGTGATGACGGCCAAGACGCGCCCGGCGCTGACCGAGACCGCCGACAAGATCATCGCCATGCTGCCCGAGGACGCCGCCAACACGATCGAAAGCTGGATCAAGGCCAAGAACGCCGCCGCCGCCCCGGCCGAGGAGCCGCCGGACGAGACGACCGCGCCTCCCTCCGCCGCCGCGACGACCCCGGCCGCGCCCGCCGCCTCCCCCTCGACGAGCGGCGCCGACAAGCAGAAGCTCGATACGCTGATCAACAAAGGCGTGCCCATGCCTTCGCCGGCCGCGCCGGCGGTGGTCCCGACACCCCGCAAGACCTGAGGTCCGATGCACGAAGAGATCGCCGCCTCCACCCCCCCCGCTCCCGAGACGACGACTCTGCCACACGCCGGCGCTTCGCCGGCGCAGGACGACTTCGATCTCGACGGCGACAGGCTGCGCGAGGAATGCGGCGTCTTCGGCATCTTCGGTCACCCCGCCGCCGCGGCGATCACCGCGCTCGGCCTGCACGCGCTTCAGCACCGCGGCCAGGAGGCGGCCGACATCGTCGCCTTCGACGGCTCGCGCTTCCACTCCGAGCGGCGCCTCGGACTGGTCGGCGACCACTTCTCCAGCGCAGCGGCGATCGAACGCCTGCCCGGCTCGGCGGCGGTCGGCCATGTGCGCTACGCGACGACCGGCGCGACCATCCTGCGCAACGTCCAGCCGCTGTTCGCCGAACTCCACGCCGGCGGCCTGGCGGTCGCCCACAACGGCAATCTCACCAACGGCCTGACGCTGCGGCGCGAGCTGATCCGCGACGGCGCGATCTGCCAATCGACTTCGGACACGGAAGTCGTGCTGCTGCTGACGGCGCGGTCGCGGCGCACCCGCATCGTCGACCGCTTCATCGACGCGCTCGGCCAGATCGAGGGCGCCTACGCGCTGGTCGCGCTGACCAACAAGAAATTGATCGGCGCGCGCGATCCGCTCGGCATCCGCCCCCTGGTGCTGGGCGAACTCGACGGCTGTCCGATCCTCTGCTCGGAGACTTGCGCCCTCGACATCATCGGCGCCAAGTTCGTGCGCGACATCGAGAACGGCGAGGTGATCGTCATCGACGCCAGCGGCGTCAAGAGCCTCAAGCCGTTTCCGGCCCAGCCTATGCGGCCGTGCATCTTCGAATACATCTATTTCGCCCGCCCCGATTCGGTCGTCCACGGCCGGTCGGTCTACGACGCTCGCAAGGCGATGGGGGCGCAACTGGCGAAAGAAGCGCCGGCCGACGTCGACGTCGTCGTGCCGGTGCCCGATTCCGGCGTGCCCGCGGCGCTCGGCTACGCCGCCGGCTGCGGCGCGCCGTTCGAGCTCGGCATCATCCGCAACCATTACGTCGGCCGCACCTTCATCCAGCCGACCCAGGCGATCCGCGAACTCGGCGTGCGCCTCAAGCACAACGCCAACCGCGCGGTCGTCGCCGGCAAGCGCATCGCGCTGATCGACGATTCGATCGTGCGCGGCACCACCAGCGTCAAGATCGTGCAGATGATGCGCGAAGCGGGCGCGCGCGAAGTGCACATGCGCATCTCCTCGCCGCCGATCGCTTATCCCGACTTCTACGGCATCGACACGCCGGAGCGCGACAAGCTGCTCGCCGCGCGGATGGACCTCGAAGGCATGCGCCTTTTCATGGGCGCCGACAGCCTCGCCTTCCTGTCGATCGACGGCACCTATCGCGCGATGGGCTATCCTGGCCGCGACCCGCGCCGGCCGCAGTTCACCGACCATTGCTTCACCGGCGACTATCCCACCCGGCTGACCGATCAGGAAGCCGAACCGGAGAAGCGGCAGATGTCGCTGCTGGCCGAAGCGAGCTGAGCGCCGCGTCACAAAACCGTCGTCTGACTTGGCGATAGATTCCCCGGCGGCGCCGCCGCTCGGGGGAACTTCGCACATGACCGCTTTCGCCGACGCCTCTGGCGCCGCGGCGCAACCTGCGCCTGTCCGCGTCCAATTCGATCAGCCCGTCGATATTCGGGCAGTGCTGATTTTTCTCGCCGTCATCGCCGGCGCGCTGTTCTTCATGGCCTATTCGATCTATTCGGACGTCACCGGCGCCGGCGGCGGTCCGACGACGATCTTGCCGTTCCTGCTGCTCGGCCTGGCGATGCTGATCGCGCTCGGCTTCGAATTCGTCAACGGCTTCCACGACACCGCCAACGCGGTGGCGACCGTCATCTACACCCACGCGCTGAAGCCGCAGTTCGCAGTGGTCTGGTCGGGCTGCTTCAATCTGCTCGGCGTCCTGACCTCGACCGGGGCGGTGGCCTTCGGCATCGTCTCGCTGCTGCCGGTCGAGCTCATCCTGCAGGTCGGCTCCGGCGCCGGCTACGCGATGGTGTTCGCGCTGCTGATCTCGGCGATCGTGTGGAACCTCGGCACCTGGTGGCTCGGTCTGCCGGCCTCCAGCTCGCACACCCTGATCGGCTCGATCGTCGGCGTCGGCGTCGCCAATGCGATGCTGCGCGGCCAGGATGGCACCTCCGGCGTCGACTGGAGCCAGGTGACGAATATCGGCAACTCGCTGTTGCTGTCGCCGCTGTTCGGTTTCGTTTTCTCGGCGCTGCTGCTGCTGCTGGGCAAGGCGGTCATTCGCGTGCCGACGCTTTATACGGCCCCGGCCACCAACGCGCCGCCGCCGATTTGGATTCGCGGACTGCTGATCCTGACCTGCACCCTCGTTTCGTTCTTCCACGGCTCCAACGATGGGCAGAAGGGCATGGGCCTGATCATGCTCATCCTGATCGGCGTCGCGCCGACCGCCTACGCGCTCAACCGCGCGCTGCCGGAAAGCCAGACGGCGGCGTTCGTCTCGGCTTCGGACGCCGCTTCCAAGATCGTCGCCGCCCACGGCGCCGGTTATGCGATCATCGGCGACCCGCGTCCGGCTGTCACCGACTACGTGCACGCCCACAAGATTTCCGAGGGCACTTATCCCTCGCTCGTGGTCCTGATGAAACAGATGTCCGACGAAGTGCAGCAGTACGGCACGCTCGCCAAGGCTCCGTTCGACAAGGTTCAGAACATGCGCAACGACATGTATCTGACCTCGGAAGCGGCGCGCATTCTCGCCAAGGACAAGGAAAGCGAGTTGAAGCCCGAGGAACTCTCGACGCTCAGCGCCTACAAGAAGCAGCTCGACCTCTCGACCAAGTTCATTCCGATCTGGGTCAAGGTCCTGGTCGCGATCGCCCTCGGCCTGGGCACCATGATCGGCTGGAAGCGCATCGTCATCACCGTCGGCGAGAAGATCGGCAAGACCCACTTGACCTACGGCCAAGGCGCGGCCGCCGAGATCATTGCCGCGGCGACGATCGGCGTGGCCGACGGCCTGGGGTTGCCGGTCTCCACGACCCATGTCCTTTCGTCGGGCGTCGCCGGAACGATGCTCGCCAACGGTTCGGGCATGCAATGGTCGACCCTGCGCAACATCGCGCTGGGCTGGGTGCTCACCCTGCCGGCGGCGATCATCATGTCGGGCCTGCTTTACGTCGTCTTCCGCCACGTCTTCTGAGCGAGGGCCCCGGCCTGCGCTTCAAGCGCGTCAACACCCGGGCGCCCCTTGCGGGCGCCCGTTTTCTTTGAAGTCGCCCCTACCCCAGTTGGAGGCGCGCCGCGCGCCTGCTAGAAGCACGGGCGATCGCCGCCGGCCGCCGCGCCCGGACGGCGCGCCGGGGACTTCATGGCTACGCTCGAAGACGTACTTACGACCATCGACGCCAACCAGGGCGAGGCGCTCGACCGCCTGTTCGCCTTGCTGGCGATCCCCTCGGTCTCCGCCGTTCCAGCCCATTTTCCCGATTGCGCCCGCGCCGCCGACTGGCTGACGCGGGAGCTCGCCGACCTCGGCTTCGAGGCGGCGCGCCATGACAGCGCCGCCCGGCCGATCGTCGTCGGCACGGCCAAGGCGAAGACCCGCGACGCGCCCAACGTGCTGTTCTACGGCCATTACGACGTCCAGCCGGCCGACCCGCTGGCGCTGTGGACGACCCCGCCGTTCGAGCCGCGCCTCGCCGACGGGCCGCGCGGTCAGCGCATCGTCGCCCGCGGCGCCTGCGACGACAAAGGCCAGCTGATGACCTTCCTCGAGGCCTGCCGCGCCTTCCGCGCCCATGGCGGCCTGCCATGCAACGTGACCGTGCTGTTCGAGGGCGAGGAGGAGACCGGCTCGGTCTCCCTGCCCGCCTTCCTCGCCGCCAATTCCAAGGCGCTGAAGGCGGATCTGGCGCTGATCTGCGACACCGGGATGTGGGACGCGGAGACGCCGGCGATCACCACCATGCTGCGCGGCCTGGCGTTCGAGGAAGTGACGATCCACGCCGCCGACCGCGACCTCCATTCCGGCGTTTACGGCGGCGCGGCGATCAATCCGATCCGCGTCCTGTCGCGCATCATCGCCGACCTGCACGATTCCAACGGCGCGGTCGCCCTGCCCGGCTTCTACGACGGGGTCGAGGAACTGCCCGAGGAGGTCGCCGAGCAATGGCGCGCCCTCGACTTCGACGAGGAGGAATTCCTCGGCGAGGTCGGCCTGTCGGTTCTGGCCGGCGAGAAGGGCCGTTCGGCGCTGGAAATGATGTGGTCGCGCCCGACCTGCGACGTCAACGGCATATACGGCGGCTATGGCGGCGAAGGGGCGAAGACCGTCCTGCCGGCCCAGGCGACGGCCAAGGTCTCGTTCCGGCTGGTCGGCAAGCAGAACCCGGAGCGGGTCGCCCAGAGCTTCCGCGCCTTCGTCAAGGCGCGGCTGCCCGCCGACGTCACCGCGGAGTTCGTCTCCTATTCCTCCAGCCCGGCGATCACGCTTTCGGCCCGCAGCGAGGCGGTGCGGCGGGCGGGCCGCGCGCTCGAGGCGGAATGGGGCCGGCCGGCGGCGCTGGTCGGCTCGGGCGGCTCGATCCCGGTCGTCGGCGCGCTCAAGCGCGAGCTCGGCATGGACAGCCTGCTGGTCGGCTTCGGCCTCGCCGACGACGCGATCCATTCGCCCAACGAGAAATACGAGCGCTCGTCGTTCCACCGCGGCGCGCGGTCGTGGGCGCGGATCCTCGCCGCCCTGGCGGCGTGAGCGCGCCCGTTCCGCGCGTCGGCTGCGGCGCGGCGATCGTCCGCGACGGACGCCTGCTGCTGGTCAAACGCTTGAGGCCGCCAGAAGCCGGCTCGTGGAGCCTCCCGGGCGGCAAGGTCGAATTCGGCGAGCGGCTCGCCGACGCCGTCGCCCGCGAAATCCGCGAGGAGATCGGCGTCGACATCGCACCCGAGCGCCTGCTCGTGGTTGTCGAGACGCCGAACGTCGACGGCCAGCATTGGATCGCGCCCGTCTATCTCGCCCGCCTTATCGCCGGCGAACCGCACAATTGCGAACCAAAAAAGCACGCAGATATCTCGTGGTTTCCGCTAGGCCCTCGCGGCGCTCGGCGGCGGCTGACCCGCGCGGGGCGAAAATGCCTGCCGCCGTTCTTGCTAAGTCGAGGAAAGACTTGCGCGGCGCGTCGGCGGTCTCGATAGTGCGCGGCGGGACGGCCATTTCGGCGCCATCCCGCTCCCGACCCGCTCCGAACCGTGCGAGGCCCGAACCGAGCAATGATGCGGCAGTACGAACTGGTCGAACGCGTCCGCCGTTACAATCCCAGCGCCGACGAAGACTTGCTTAACCGCGCTTACGTCTTCGCGATGAAGGCGCATGGGGCGCAAAAACGCGCGTCCGGCGACCCGTTCTTCTCGCATCCGCTCGAAGTCGCGGCGATTCTCACCGACCTCAAGTTCGACGACGCGACGATCGTCGCCGCGGTTCTGCACGACACGATCGAGGACACCACCGCCACCCGCGAGGAGATCGACAAGGTCTTCGGCCCGGAGATCGGCGGCCTGGTCGAAGGCCTGACCAAACTCAACCGGCTCGACTTCGCCTCCAAACACGCCCAGCAGGCCGAGAACTTCCGCAAGCTGCTGCTCGCCATCGCCGACGACGCGCGCGTGCTGCTGATCAAGCTCGCCGACCGGCTGCACAACATGCGCACGCTCAACTTCATGCCGGAGGACAAGCGCGCACGCATCGCCCAGGACACGCTCGACATCTACGCCCCCCTCGCCGGCCGAATGGGCATGCAGGGGATGCGCAGCGAACTCGACGAGCTCGCCTTCCGCTATCTGATGCCGGACGCCCACGAATTGATCATGGCGCGGCTCGAGGAGCTGAAGAGGAAGAACGGCGCGCTGATCGCCCGCACCGCCGACGAGCTCACCGACCAGTTCGCGCGCCGCGGCATCAAGGTCGAGGTCAAGGGCCGCCAGAAGCAGGCCTATTCGATCTGGCGCAAGATGGAGCGCAATTCGATCTCGTTCGAACAGCTCTCCGACGTCTACGGCTTCCGCATCCTGGTCGACACCGTCGCCGATTGTTACGCCGCCGTCGGCGTCGCCCATACGACCTGGCGGGCGGTGCCCGGCCGCTTCAAGGACTACATCTCGACGCCGAAGCAGAACGACTATCGCTCGATCCACACCACCGTGATCGGCCCCGCCAGCCAGCGCGTCGAACTGCAGATCCGCACATACGACATGCACGAGATCGCCGAATACGGCGTCGCCGCGCATGCGCTCTACAAGGACGCCAAGGGCCATTCCGAGCCGGTCGACGCCGGCGAAAGCCGCGCCTATCGCGGCCTCCGGCAGACGATCGAAGCCTTGGCCACCGACGACTCGGAGCGGTTCCTCGAGCACACCAAGCTCGAGCTGTTCCAGGATCAGGTGTTCTGCTTCACCCCCAAGGGGCGGCTGATCGCGCTGCCGCGCGGCGCGACCGCGATCGATTTCGCCTACGCCGTCCACACCGACGTCGGCAATTCGGCGGTCGGGGCGAAGATCAACGGCCGCATCGCGCCGCTGATCTCGACGCTTCGCAACGGCGACGAAGTGCTGATCGTGCGTTCCGACAGCCGCGCGCCGCCGGCCGCCTGGGAAAGCCTAGTCGTCACCGGCCGCGCCCGCGCCGCCATCCGCCGCGCCACCCGCGAAGCGGCCAAAGCCCAATATGGCGGGCTCGGCCGGCAGATCGTCGAGCGCGCCTTCGCCCGCGCCGGACGCAAGTTCTCCGACGCCAAGCTGAAGTCGGCGCTGGGGCGTCTGGCGCGCGCTTCGGTCGACGACGTCTTCATCAGCGTCGGCCGCGGCGAGCTCTATTCGTCGGACGTCGTGCGCGCGCTCTATCCCGACTTCCAGGAGGAGCGGAAGCCCGGCCCCGCGGTCGCGCCGGGCGAAAGCGGCTGGTTCGGCCTCGCCAAAGCCGCCAACCTCGTCTTCCGCGTGCCGGGCAAGGGCGAGAACGGCGAGCCGCTGCCGCTGCGCGGGGTCGACTGGGATGCGCCGGTGCGCTTCGCGCCCAAGGGCGGCGCGGTGCCGGGCGAACGCATCGTCGGCATCCGCACGCCGGGCGAAGGCATCACCATCTATCCGATCCATTCGCCGGCGCTGGTCGCCTATGACGACAAGCCGGAATTGTGGCTCGACGTCCGCTGGGACCTCGACGCCGCCAACAAGGCGCTCTATCCGACCCAGCTCCAGGTGACGACGCTCAACGAACCCGGCGCGCTCGGCGTCGTCGCCACGACGATCGGCGAGAACAGCGCCAACATCGACAACGTCGTGTTCACCCCATCGGGGTCGGACTTCCGCGAATTGCGCTTCGACCTGCAGGTGTTC
>Ga0302202_10006382_pt1 | contig 11749 bp, 10 predicted proteins | sample II_Bog_N3_3_FD_194579 | JGI IMG/M metagenome (GOLD analysis project Ga0302202, IMG submission 194579) | Peat permafrost microbial communities from Stordalen Mire near Abisko, Sweden - II_Bog_N3_3 | ecosystem: Environmental > Terrestrial > Soil > Wetlands > Peat | place: Sweden: Abisko... | reverse complement strand
GCGAGCCTCCCGCGAGCGTCTGCTCCATGCAATGGCGAGCCTCCCGCGAGCGTCTGCCCCACCGCAGGTGGTTGACTCCGACCTTACAGAGGAATAACATCAACTTAGGGTCGAGTCACTTCTCCCCTTTCAGGCTCTCTGAACTAAGGCAGTTACTCTGAAGTACCTTATCTCTTAGCCCTTCCTATCTGAGAGGGTCCCCCATGATAGTGTCCAAGCCAGTTTCCAAGATAGCTTCCCAGCCAGTTTCCAAAGTTACAAAACCGTCAAAAGCCAAGACCTCGCCTGCCAGTAAGTCAGCGGCGCCGCAACTCTCCGCTTCGCGGGAAAGCATTCGGGAGCGCGCATTTCATATCTATCAAAGCCGCGGCAGCCAACCCGGCAATGACGTGCACGACTGGCTCCACGCCGAGCATCAACTCCTGGCGCGCTGAAGCAGCCCCAATCTCACTTACGACATGTCGGCCAATGGCCGGAGGGGGAAGTTATCGCTTGTCTAGTCTGTAAGCGTCTCGAACGAACTTTTGAAGGTTGGAACACCGAGTGCATCAGGGCTCGTTCGTCCTTGTATGCCAGCGTCACCTCCAGGCTTGCCGCCTATGACTTTGTCGAGATGGAGCGCGCCCGCGGCGAACTCCAAATACACCGCTCCGTCTGCGTCTTCAGCCTCGCTCAAGTGATCGCCCGGCCGCGTGACCCACGTCCCGCCTCTGTGGCCTCTGGCCGAAAGATCGCACCCCCAGGCCGCGTTGCGCCGCCCCTCCCTGAAGGCGAGCGCCCCACCCCTTCTGTCACATTCTGAGCGCAGCGTAGGCGCCTGGCCCACCCCAATCCCGCTCTCTCCCAACTTCAAGTCTGGGTGCCCCATCCATTCCGCCTTTTTCTGCGGAATGGGTGGGGAGCAGCGCGCCAGCGCGACCCTTCCGCGAGCCTCTGCTCCATGCAATGGTCCGCTCCATGCAATGGTCCGCCGCGCCCAAAGTAATTACAATCCAAACCATGCCGTCTTCCCCCGATCGCTGGCCCGCGCTCCCTCTCGACGACTGGCAGGACACTCTCGCCACGCTGCACATGGTCACGCAAATCGTCGGCAAGATCCGCCTGGCCCTCACGCCCATCGTCAATCACTGGTGGAACGTCCCGCTCTACGTCACCGCGAACGGCCTCACCACCTCGCGCATCCCCTACGGCGGCTCGTCCTTCGAGATCTGGTTTGATTTCCTCCGCCACCAGCTTGTCCTCGAAACCTGCGACGGCGTGCTGAAAACCCTCCCGCTCTCCCCGCGCCCGGTAGCCAACTTCTACCACGACGTGATGGCCATGCTTCATGAGGCAGGAATCGAAGTAAAAATCTGGCGCATGCCCGTCGAAATCCCCAACCCCATTCCATTCGACGAGGACCGCGTCCACGCCTCCTACGATCCCGCGGCGGTCGAGCGCTTCTGGCGCATCCTGCTCGCGGTCGACACCGTCTTCCAGCAGTTCCGTTCCGAGTTCCAGGGCAAGTCCAGCCCCGTCCACTTCTTCTGGGGCAGCTTCGACCTGGCCGTCAGCCGCTTCTCAGGCCGCCGCGCGCCCGGCCGCCCCGGCGCCGACGCCATGACCCGCGAAGCCTATTCACACGAGGTGAGCAGCGTTGGCTTCTGGCCCGGCGGCGGAGACATTCGCGGCGCAGCCTTCTACTCCTACACCGTCCCCGAGCCCGAAGGCTTCAAGACGGCCCAGGTCCGCCCCGCATCCGCCAGCTACAACCCCCAGCTCGGCGAATTCCTCCTCATGTACGACGATGTCCGCACCGCACCGTCCCCCGCCGCCGCCCTGCTCGACTTCTGCCAAACCACCTACGAAGCCGGCGCAACATTAGGCAACTGGGACCGCATCGCCCTGGAACGTCCACGCAAAAGCTGACCTGCGAACAGAAAAAGCCCCGCAATCGCGGGGCTTTTTCGCTAGCTTGCTGACTTGCTAATCCAGGTTCCGATCCAGCTCCGGCGTCAGCGTGCGGCTCTGATCGCCAATCGGTTTCTGCTTTTCCAGCAGTCCGGTCTTGTGCTTGGAATCCACCTGCAGCGTCAGCGTCTGCTGCTTGCGGTCGCGCAGAATGGTCACCTGCACCGGCTTTCCCGTGTTGGCGTGCAGCGCGCGCTCCCAATCGGCCGAGGTCGAAATGGCATCGCTTCCCACCTTCAGGATCACGTCGAATGCCTTCAGCCCCGCCGCGGCCGCTTCGCTCTTGCGCGCCACCTGCTTCACCATCAGCCCATTCGGCACGCCCAGGTAATCGGCCATCTGCGAGGTCAGCGGTTCCACCATCGCGCCCACATTCAGCGTGCTGCCGAAGATCGGCATCTTGAACACGCTGGGCGCCGAGGCGTCGCCCGTCCCGGTCAGCATTCCCAGCGTCGACGGCGCCGCATCGTCCCCGTCGTGCCCGATCTTCTTCCAGATATCGTGGCCCAGCACGCGGTGGTCCACAAGTTCCACGGCCATGGTCTGCACGTTGCCGTCGCGGCTGACCTCGATGCTCACCTTGTGGCCCGGAGGAATCTCCTTGAGCATCCGCTTCAGTTGCTCGGCGCCCTCCACATTCTGCCCGTTGAGCTGGATCACCACGTCGTTCACGCGCATACCGGCCTGTCCCGCCGGCGCGTCATGGTCAATGAGCGTGATCACCGCCCCGCGCACTTCCTTCAGCTTGAGCGACTGGGCTTTTTCCTGGTCCACGTCCACAAAATCCACGCCCAGGTAGCCCTGCGAAGCGGAAGAATGCAGAAGCATCGGGCCCGAATCCTGCAGGACTTCGATCATTCCTGCCGCTTGTGCCCTCACACCCGGAGAAGCCAGAGCCAGCCAGGCTCCCACTCCAATCGTCACGATCCCAATACTGCGATACGGCCTCGAAAAATGGTTCATTGTCGTTTCTCCCGTTGTTCCTTCAATTTCCAGCCCGCGCTCTCTGGCTCAGACGGCGCAGTCACTGGAATGTACAGCTCGTTTACTGAATCTCCGGCGCCCGTCTCAATACCTGTCTCGAAACGGTCCGGATCTGTGGGCTCTGGTCTGAATTGGCCACCGTGTGCAGCACCTGCTGCACGCTGGTATCCGCTTCCACCGGTCCCAAAATATTGATCGCCTCGGTGCGAATGCGCGGGTCGCTGTCATTCAAGAGCGCCTCCAGCACCGCATCCCGCACCCGCACATCTTCGGCCACATAGGGCTCCAGCCCCCGCAACGCCTTCTCGCGCACGCCCGCGTTCCTGTCATAGCGCAGCGCTACCATCAGCGCATCGCGAATGCCTGCCGCCTGGCAACCGTGCCCGGCGCGGCATTCGGCCGCCAGCAGTCCCACCGAGTCGTCGCGAACCCCGGTCGAAGCCGAGTTCTCGCTGGCCAGCATCAGCAACTGCCGGATCGCCGGATCGTCCAGCGAACCCTGCATTCGCTGCGGAACCACCTGGTTGTAGCGCACTTCCACCATCTCGCTGTTGGGCTGGCGCACAATGCTCGATATGTTGGAGATCTCCGCCGGCGCAACCTGCCCACTCCCTGCCGCGTTCGCCGCAGCAGCCGTAGCGCCTGCCTGGGACGCCGTGCGCGCCGCACGATTCTGCGCAACCTCGTAGCCGCTCAAACTGCCCACCCCGGCGCCCGCCACCAGCAGCAAACATGCCGCCACCGGCGCAGCCTGCAGGCTGGCAAAGTTATTCATCATCCGCTGGCCCAGGCGTTCATACCACCGCTTCGGTGGGATCGCATCCAGCGCTTCTTCCAGTTGCAACCGGGAACGCGCCACCAGGTTGGCCGCCGGCTCCAGAACAGGATACGCATCCGCCAGCACCTTCAGCGCCCGCAGTTGTTCCCGTTCCTTCTGGCATACTGCGCAGCCGGCCAGGTGCCGATCCAACTCATGGACCTGCTCGTCGGGCAGTTCGCCGTATTCCCCCGTCACTATCCGCTCGTGTGCAAGCTCGCAATTCATCGCTACGTCCTTCCAGCCTCAAAAAAGTCCCGCAAAAACGAGCCCTTAGCCTTTAGCTCCTAGCCTTTAGCTCTTGGTTACTGCCCACCGCCGTTCAACTCCTGCCTTCCAGCTCACCGGGTCAATTCATGCGCTTCGCATCTCTCAAGACGAGCTGAGAGCTGGAAGCTAAAAGCTAGCAGCTATCTCAACTCCGCCAACTGTGCCCGCAACTTCTTGGTCGCCCGGAAGAGCGTATTCTTGGCGGTCTCTTCCGTGGTGTTCAGCATCTCTCCGATGGTGCGCAGGCGGAGACCCTGGTAATGCTTCAGTTCAAAAACCATCCGCTCCCGCGGCGTCAGCTTCTCCAGCGCCACCTGGATCCGCTGCCCCAGCACTTTCCTATCCAGCTCCTTCGCCGGATTCGAAAACGACCGGTCGTCGGAGACTGACGCCAGCAGATCGATCTCGTCGCCGGAGTGGTCCACGATCACCGCGTGATCTTCCCGCCGCGTCTTCTTCCGCCGCAGTTGATCCAGGCAGAGGTTGGTCACAATCCGGTAAATCCACGTATAAAACGAACACTCGAAGCGGAAGTTTCCGATGTACCGGTACGCCTTCAAAAACGCTTCCTGATAAATATCCTCGGCGTCGTGCTCGCTGCCCGTCAGATGCAAGGCCAGCCGCAGAACCTGGTGCTCGTACTGCCGCACCAGCGCATCGAAGGCCGCCCGCGATCCCGACTGCGCCTCGCGGATCAGCTCCATCTCCGGCGCGCGCGCCTGAGCCTGCTGCTCCGCGCGGGTCAGCCCGGCCCCGTCGTGGCCCCTGCCCTTCGGTCCCGTCCCGTCTGTTGCGGCCGTTGCACTCATACCTGGGGTCGATTGTACCTGCCCCACGCCTGGCCACACCAAGGCAGCCGCGCCTGCAACCGGCGAAATGCGATAGCTCACCGCTTCCGTTGCCATTGAAACCGCACTCCGGGAGATAAAAGATGTCCGCATTCGAACAGACGCGAAACCCACGCATTGGTGAGCATCGCCGCGCATCGATTGAACGTTTGTCCAGCCACAGAGGTGGCTCCAAGTCGGCAACGCAGGAGGCTTTGTGTCAGGGCATGACTTCAGTCGTGCCGAAAGTACACCAAAACTGACATGGGCTTTAGCCCCTGCGAAAAGACCGCATTCGACGCGCCCGGTGTCAGGATGCCCGGTGCCCCATCCATTCGCGTTTTTCAGCGAATGGGTGGGAAGCAGTACGCCCGTGCGAGCCTCCCGCGAGCGTCTGCTCCACGCAGCGGTGCGCCGTGCCCCATCCATTCGCGTTTTTCAGCGAATGGGTGGGACGCAGTACGCCCGTGCGAGCCTCCCGCGAGCGTCTGCTCCACGCAGTGGTGCGCCGTGCCCCATCCATTCGCCTCCTTTCTGGCGGAATGGGTGGGACGCAGTACGCCCGTGCGAGCCTCCCGCGAGCTGCTGCTCCATGCAATGGTTACACTAGAGATCGATGACCGGAAACCTCTTTGCCTCTCCCGACGCCTCTACTGAAACCAGCCCATGGTACACCGCCCATTGCGACGGCGGCTCCCGCGGCAATCCCGGCCCCTCCGGCTACGGCGCCGTCGTTGAAGACGGCAAAGGCCGCGTGGTGGCCGAACTCAGCGGGTTTCTCGGCATCCAGACCAACAACTATGCCGAATACTCCGGGCTAATCGCGGTGTTGAAGTGGGCAAACCAGAACGGTACGAAGCGCCTCCGCGTGGTCTCCGACTCCGAGCTGATGGTCAAGCAGATGCAGGGCAAGTACAAGGTCGCCAGCCCCATCCTGCGCCCGCTCTATGACGAAGCGCGCAAGCTCGCCCGCGGCTTTGCGCGCTTTGAGATGACCCACACCCTCCGCGGCGGCAACAAGACAGCCGACCGCCTGGCCAACGAAGCCATGGACAAGGGAATGGGAAAAACAGCAAGTCAGCCGGGCAAAACATCGGCCAGTCAGGGCCCGGCGAGTCAGCAAGCCGCCCGCCCCTACGGGAAGCTCTCGACCACCGCCCCGTCCACGCCCGCCCCCGCCAAACCCGCCCGCCAGATCCTCGAAGGCTACGTCAAGGGCGGCGTGGTTCACCTGCTGGAAGGCGACCTCCCTGATGGCATCTTCGTCAAAATCATCCGCGAATAAAGCTCCCAAGTCGATGTAGACTCTCTTCCATGCCCCAGAAGCAAAAAGGCGCGAAGCGCCGGTTTCACGCGCACCAGAGCCCGCACCTGACCGCGCTCGACGGCCTCCCTCTCGCAGCGTTCTGGCAGCGTCTGCTTGGCTACGTCATCGACCTGCTGATCGCCGTCGTCCTCTGGTTTCCCATTGAAGCAGCATGGCGCCGCTTCATACTCCACCAGGCACAGATCGATCTCGTCTGGGATTTTCACGAGGCGGGAAACATCCTCGTGATGGTTCTCTACTGGGGATTGGCCAACTATTTCGGCAACGGCCAGACACCCGGCAAATGGGTCGCCCACACCCGTATCGTCTCGCTCACCAGCGAACGCATGGGCCTCTGGCAATCCATTGAGCGGGGCCTTGGCTACGGCGCTGCTGTCCTCGAACTCGGCCTCGGATTTCTCCAATTCTTCTGGGACCCGAACCGCATGTGCGCCCAGGACCGCCTCGCCGAAACCATCGTGATCGACATAAGAAAGCCCAAGCCGGAGTAGCAAAGGCCGATTTATCTATGAACCGTAATTCGCCACAACCCTGGCCACTTTCCCAGCCGCATTCAACTCCATATACTCCGCCGTCTGCGTCCCATTTTGATTGGAGTAGACCAGCACCACGCTATTCAGGCCCACGAACACTTCTTTCAATTGAAAGTGCAGCTCCGGGTAAGCATCGAGGCCGCGCTTGAAGTAGGCACTCAGACCCGCCCTGCCAGTCACCTTCCCATCCACGGACCCCAACAGCCTGGCCGCCACGGGCGAAATCAGTTCAACGGATTCCTCATAATGCGCCAGAATCAGATCAAGACCGTGGGCGTTCCACGCAGCAACCCAATCGTTCCCCAGACTCCAGGCCTCGTCTTTTGTCACGCCCATGTCTCCAGTCGACCTTTTTTCAGGCAGCACAATCCCGACAACAAAAGCAAAGGTTTCCAACTCCGCCAACACGCGCGCAGCGCGGCTATAGCGGTTTCAGGATTGCCGTACCCAAAGGGAATACACTCAAGTCGACGCGACCCCAACGAGCGGCGACCTCGCAGTAGTGCAGATAGGGTATACCTATCCTGAAACCGCTCTAACCCCGCTAACTCCGCACTCGTTTTCTGCCCCCGTTCCCTGACCCCTGACCCCTGTTCCCTGACCCCTGTTCCCTGACCCCTGCTTTTAAGCCTTCCGTCCCAGATCGTTCCTCCAAACATGCCCGCCGCGCTCCAGCAACCGATCGGAGCACTCCGGTCCCCACGATCCGGCAAAATAGTTCGGAAACACCTCCGGCTTCTTCGCCGCCCAGGCCTGCAAGATCGGCGTATACAGGGACCACGTGGTCTCCACGCCGTCGCGATGCGAAAACAGCGTCTGATCGCCCAGCATCGCGTCCAGCAGCAGCCGTTCATACCCGTTCGCGCTCGACTTGCCAAACGCCGCCGCGTAATCGAAGTCCATATTCACCGGGCACACATCCATATTCGACGTGGTCGGCACCTTGGCCCCGAACCGCAGCGCAATCCCCTCATCCGGCTGGATGCGAATCGTCAGCAGGTTCGGCTGAATCTCCTGGCACGGCCCATTCCCCTTCAGTCGGTTAAAGATCAACAGCGGCGGCTGCTTGAACTGGATCGAAATCTCCGTAGCCCGCTTGCGCATCCGCTTGCCGGCACGCAGATAGAACGGAACTCCCGCCCAGCGCCAGTTTTCAATCTGCAGCTTCACTGCCGCATAAGTTTCCGTACCGCTCTCGGGATTGACACGCTCCTCGTCGCGGTAGCCCACCACGTGCTCTTTGCCCACCAGGCCCGGCCCATACTGACCCCGCACCGCATTCAATATCGGGATCGGCGGAATCGACTTCCACACCTTCAGCTTTTCCTGGCGCACGCTCTCCGCCTCAAAGCTCGACGGCGGCTCCATGGTCACAAAGCTCAGCAACTCCATCACGTGGTTCTGCACCACGTCGCGCAGCGCGCCGGCCTTTTCATAGAACGGGCCGCGCCCTTCCACGCCCAGCGTTTCGGCCGCGGTAATCTGCACGTGGTCAATGTAATTCCGGTTCCAGATAGGCTCAAAGATGCCGTTGGCAAACCGGAACACCAAAATGTTCTGCACCGTCTCTTTGCCCAGGTAGTGGTCGATGCGAAACACCTGGCTCTCGTGAAACGCCGCGTTGACCTGGTGGTTCAGCTCCCGCGCCGAGTCCAGGTCGTGGCCAAACGGCTTTTCGATCACCACTTCCACCTTGCCCTGCTCCGGCTGCGCCATCCCCTGCGCGCCCAGGTTCTCAATGATCCCGGCAAAGAACTCCGGAGCCGTGGCCAGATAAAACAGCCGGTTCCCCCCAATTTCCTTCTCCGTCGCAATCCGCTCCAGTTCCGCCTTCAGCCCCGCATAGCTCTTGGGATCGTCGAAGTTCAACGGAAAATAGCTGATCTGCTGCACAAACTCATCCAGCTTGGCGTCGCCTGCGTCCACGCTGCCAAACTCCACAATCCCCGCCCGCATATCCGCCGCAAACTCAGCGCCCAGCGGCCGCCGCGCCACGCCCACAATCGCAAAGTTCTTGGGCAGCAGGTCCACTTGCCGCAGGTGAAACAGCGCGGGCAGCAGCTTGCGCTTGGTCAAATCGCCCGATGCGCCAAAGATCACCAGGATCCCCGGCTCGGGAATCCGCTCCGCACCCTTCGGAACCTGGGAAAGATCCTCCGGCCGCACACTCATCTGAATCGTAGTCATGGTCGCCTCCGCGACAGTTGTCAGGTTTCAGGTTTCACGGACCAGAAGATAAGCCGGTTCGGTCACTGACCCCTGATCCCTGATCCCTGTCGTTAGTCTTTCCGCACCGCATGCCCGCCAAACGCATTCCGCATGATTGCCAGCATCCGGTCGGTAAAGTTGTTTTCCTCTCGCGAGCGAATCCGTCGCATCAGCGACTCGGTAATAATCGGCGCGGACACATTCAGGTCAATCGCCTCAATCACCGTCCAGCGCCCCTCGCCCGAGTCCTCGACAAACGCCTCAAGCCCATCCAGTGTGGGATTCTTGCCCAGCGCTTCCGACGTCAAATCCAGCAGCCAGCTCCGCACCACGCTCCCGTAGCGCCAGATCTCCGCAATCTGCGGCAGGTCCAATCCCAGCTCTTCTTTCTTCTCCAGAATCGTAAATCCTTCGGCGTACGCCTGCATCATGCCGTACTCAATGCCGTTGTGAATCATCTTGACGAAGTGTCCCGCGCCGCCGGGGCCCACATGTCCCCAGCCCTTGTCCACGGCCGGAGCGAGCGTCTCAAAGATCGGCCGCAGATACTCCACCGGCTCCTTGTCGCCGCCGATCATCATGCTGTAGCCCTCTTTCAATCCCCACACGCCGCCCGACGTGCCCACATCGACAAATTGAAAATGCTTCTCGGCGATCTCGTCGTGCCGCCGCATGGTGTCTTTGTAGTTCGAGTTGCCGCCGTCAATCAGAATATCGCCCTCGTTCAGCAACGGCTCCAGCTTTGCGATCGTATCGTCCACCGGCTTGCCCTGCGGCACCATGATCCAGATCGCCTTGCGCCCCTTCAGGTTTGCCGCCATTTCTTCGAGTGACGCCACGCCCACATTGCCCGATGCCGTCAGCCGTGCCACCGCCTCGGCGTTGAAGTCGAAGCCCACCACCTGGTGGCCGCCCAGCCGAAGCCGTTCCGCCATATTGCCGCCCATCTTGCCCAGGCCAATCAGTCCTAATTGCATTCCGCCTCCATTGTTCTTGTCGCTGGTCTCTCCTGGATTTCAGGGGGAAGGGAGAGCATGGCAGCCTTGGAACAGTTCTACACGCCCGATCCGGGGCGCGACTAAAAATTTAGATGAATGCTGCACTCAATCGATTCCACTCCAAGTCCCAAATCGGAAGAGATTTCCGAATTCCCTGTCTCTGATTCTTCAAAAAAAAGGGCTGTCATCCTGAGCGAAAGGGGCCCCGTGCGTTTTTCAGCCCCGGGGTCCCCAAAGAGCGGTCTTTGCTCTTTGGGGTGGAGCTCGGGGGTGGTGAGTCGAAGGATCTGCGTTTGCTTCTCCTATTCGCTGTTCCCTGTTCCCTTCCCCAATTGGCGTAAAATCCAATCGAACCCGCGGCCTGCTGTTTCGTGCGCGTGAAATCGGAGAATGCTTATGCCAGACGCATCGTGTGATATCGGCCTCATCGGTCTTGCCGTCATGGGACAGAACCTGGTCCTCAACATGAACGACCACGGTTTCAAAGTCGCTGTCTTCAATCGCACCACCTCCAAAGTCGACGACTTCCTCGCCGACGAAGCCAAGGGCACCAACGTTGTCGGGGCCCATTCGGTAGAAGAGCTGGCCTCGCTGCTCAAGCGCCCCCGCCGCGTCATGCTCATGGTCAAGGCCGGCGACTCTGTCGACCAAACCATCCACCAGATCCTTCCCTATCTTGAACCAGGCGACATCGTCATCGACGGCGGCAACTCGCTCTTCACTGACTCCAATCGCCGTACCAAATCTTTGTCTGAAAAAGGCATCCTCTTCATCGGCACCGGCGTCTCCGGCGGCGAAGAAGGCGCGCGCCTCGGACCCTCCATCATGCCCGGCGGCAATCCCGCGGCGTGGCCGCATGTGAAGGACATCTTCCAGTCCATCGCCGCCAAGGTCGAGGACGGAACCCCCTGCTGCGACTGGGTCGGCGAGAACGGCGCAGGACACTACGTCAAGATGGTTCACAACGGCATCGAGTACGGCGACATGCAGCTCATCTGCGAAGCCTACGACCTGCTCAAGCACGGCCTCGGCCTCACCGCCGACGAACTCGCCGCCGTCTTCACCGAGTGGAACAAGGGCGAGCTCGACAGTTTCCTGATCGAAATCTCCAGCCTCATCTTCGCCAAAAAAGATGAAGACGGCCAACCGCTCGTCGACAAGATCCTTGACACCGCCGGACAGAAGGGCACCGGCAAGTGGACCGTCATCGGCGCGCTCGACACCGGCCAGCCCGTCACCCTCATCGGCGAGTCGGTCTTCGCGCGCTGCCTGTCCGCACTGAAAGAAGAACGCGTCAACGCATCCAAAATCCTTCAGGGCCCAGCAGGCACAACCATCCCCGGCGACCGGGCCGCGTTCATAGAGGAAGTCCGTCGCGCCCTCTACTGCTCCAAAATCATCTCGTATGCCCAGGGCTACATGCTGCTCCGGGCAGCAGCGAAAGAAAACGGCTGGAACCTCAACATGGGCGGCATCGCCCTCATGTGGCGCGGCGGATGCATCATCCGCAGCCGCTTCCTCGGCAAAATCAAAGAAGCCTTCGACAAGAACCCGACTCTCGAAAATCTGCTCCTCGACAGCTTCTTTTCCGCCGCTCTCAACCTCTATCAGGAGTCGTGGCGCAAGGCCCAGATCCATGCCATTGAACTGGGCGTGCCCACCCCGGCCTTCTCCACAGCACTGGCCTTTTACGATGGCTACCGCGCCGGCCGTTTGCCGGCGAACCTGCTCCAGGCCCAGCGCGATTTCTTCGGCGCGCACACCTACGAGCGCACCGACCAGCCCCGAGGAAAATTCTTCCACACCAACTGGACCGGCCGCGGCGGCCGCGTCTC
>Ga0302202_10006379_pt1 | contig 11751 bp, 9 predicted proteins | sample II_Bog_N3_3_FD_194579 | JGI IMG/M metagenome (GOLD analysis project Ga0302202, IMG submission 194579) | Peat permafrost microbial communities from Stordalen Mire near Abisko, Sweden - II_Bog_N3_3 | ecosystem: Environmental > Terrestrial > Soil > Wetlands > Peat | place: Sweden: Abisko, Stordalen... | reverse complement strand
ACGGCTCGATGATGTCGAACAGCGCGGTGCCGAGCTCCTCGCCGTAGCCCTCGGTGACGCACCCGGCGACGAACTTCTCGCGCTCGGCCTGGATGAGGGCGCGGATCTTCTTGCCGCACGCCTTGCGGAGGTTGTCGGCCTCGGCCAGCGTGTACCCGGCGAACTTCTGGGCCACCCGCATGACCGACTCCTGGTAGATCATCAGTCCGTAGGTGTCGGCGAGGATCGCCTCGAGGTCGGGGTGTTCGTAGGTGACGGGCTGACGGCCGTTCTTGCGGTCGGCGTAGTCCCGGTGCATGTTGGCCGCCATGGGGCCCGGCCGGTACAGGGCGACCAGCGCGGCGACGTCGTCGAAGGTGGTGGGGGCGAGCGAGCGCATGAGCGACCGCATGGGACCGCCCTCGAGCTGGAAGACGCCCATCGAGTCGCCCTTGCGGAGCATGACGAAGGTGGCGTCGTCGTCGAGGGGGATGTTGTCGATGTCGGGCCGGCTGCCGGTCGACACCTCGATCAGGTCGAGGGCCCGCTCGATGACCGACAGGTTGCGGAGCCCGAGGAAGTCCATCTTGAGCAGCCCGAGGTCCTCGACCCCGTGCATCTCGTACTGGGTGACGATCGGCGCGTCGTCCGGATTGGCACTGTCCGGCTTGCGCTGGATCGGGACGTACTCGGTGAGCGGCTGGTCGGTGATGACCACCGCGGCGGCATGGATCCCGTCGCCACGACGGAGGCCCTCGAGTCCCTTGGCCACGTCGATGACCCGCTTGGCCTCGGGGTCGGTCTCGTACATGGTGCGCAGCTCGGCCGCCAGCTGGAAGCCCTCCTCGAAGCCCTCCGTCTTGTCCAGGCAGGCGGCGAGCGGGGTGTCCCGGCCCATGAGGAGCGGGGGCATGGCCTTGGCGATCTTGTCGCCCACGATGTAGGGGAGTCCGAGGACCCGCGATGCGTCGCGCACCGCGGCCCGGGCCTTGATGGTCGAGAAGGTGACGATCTGGGCGACGTGGTCCGATCCGTAGCGCTCGGCCGCGTACTTGATCATGTCGCCGCGGTAGCGCTCGTCGAAGTCCATGTCGATGTCGGGCATCTGGATGCGCCCGGGGTTGAGGAACCGCTCGAACAGCAGGTCGTACTTGATGGGGTCGAGGTCGACGATCTGGAGGCAGTACGCCACGCAGCAGCCGGCGGCGGAGCCGCGGCCGGGGCCGACGCGGATGCGCTGCGAGCGGGCGAAGCGGATCAGGTCCCACACGACGAGGAAGTAGGCGCTGAACCCCATGTCGGCGATGACGTCGAGCTCGTAGTCCAGCCGTTCCATGACCTCGGCCGGGATCGGCATGCCGTAGCGCTCCTTGGCGCCCTCGACGCTGAGGTGGCGCAGGTATGCGGCGGCGCGCACCTCGTAGGTGTCGCCGGTGAACTCGTCGGGCACCGGGAACTGTGGGAGGGAGGGCTTGCCGAAGTCGATCTCGACGTTCGCCCGCTCGGCGATGAGCAGCGTGTTGTCGCAGGCCTCGGGCAGCTCACGGAAGAGGTGGCGCATCTCGGCGGCCGACTTGAGGTAGTGCTCCTCGCCCTCGAACTTGAACCGCTTCGGGTCATCGATCAGAGCGCCGGTCTGGACGCACAGGAGGGCGTCGTGGGCGACGTGGTCCTCACGGTGGGTGTAGTGGCTGTCGTTGGTGGCGAGCAGGGGCGCGCCGATGCGGTGGGCGATCTCCACCAGGGCCGGGTTGGTCTTGTGCTGTTCGGGGAGGCCGTGGTCCTGGACCTCCACGAACAGGTTGCCCTTGCCGAATATGTCCTGGAGCCGGCCGGCCAGCATCTCGGCCTTGACCTGGTCGTCGGCCAGCAGCGCCTGGAGGACCACGCCGCCGAGGCAGCCGGTGGTGGCGATGAGCCCCTTGCCGTGGCGTTCCAGCAGCTCCCAGTCGAGGCGGGGCTTGTAGTAGTAGCCCTCGAGGTAGGCGGCCGAAGAGAGCTTCAACAGGTTGCGGTATCCCTCGTTGGACTCGGCCAGGAGGGTGAGGTGGTAGTAGAGCTTCTCACCCCCACCGGTGTCCCCACCGGTGTCGTCGACCTTGCCACGCCGCACCGGGCGCTCGTGGCGGGACTCGGCGGCCATGTAGGCCTCGGTGCCGATGACCGGGTTGATGCCGGCCTTGCGGCAGGCGGCGTAGAAGTCGAGGACGCCGTACATGTTCCCGTGGTCGGTGATGCCGAGCGCGGGCTGACCGTCCTCCACCGCCGCCTGGACCAGGTCCTTCACCCGCGCCGCCCCGTCGAGCATGGAGAATTCGGTATGGGTGTGCAGGTGGGTGAACGACCGTTCGGCCAACGTCTCGGCGTGCCTTCCTCGGATGGGTCGCCCGGAGCCTGCGGAAGGACCCCGAGGGGCTGTCCACAGGCTGTGGACGAGTTACAGCGATGTGATTCCGACGATAGCCCGACGCGCCACCCGGGAGCGGGGAGGTGCGCTGACCTGGGACGGGGTACGGCGCGCGCTGCCGGGTGGTGCCGGGTGCCCCGGGTCGGCACGGGCGAGGCGAACCCTAGAGCGTGCGGACCACCCGTGCCGGTGTGCCGACGGCGAGCACGCCCGCGGGGAGGTCGCGGCTGACCACCGAGCCGGCCCCGACCACCGTGTCGCTGCCGATGGTCACCCCGGGGAGCACGATCACCCCGCCGCCGAGCCACACGTTGTCGCCGAGCATGATGGGGGCGGCCTGCTCCCATCCGTCGCGCCGGAGCTCCGCGTCGAGGGGGTGGATGGGCGTCAGCAGCTGCACGTCGGGTCCGAGCTGGCAGTCGGCGCCGACGGTGATGGGAGCGACGTCCAGCGCGACCAGGCCGAAGTTCACGAAGGTCCGGTCGCCGAGGGCGATGTGGAAGCCGAAGTCGCAGTAGAGCGGGGCCCGGACCACGACGTCCTCGCCGAGTGACCCGAACAGCCGGTGCAGGATGCCGTCCCGTCCCGGACGGTCGGCGGACGGGGTGGCGTTGTAGGCCTCCATCAGCCGGTGGGCCTCGGCCTGCTCGGCCACGATGCGCAGGTCGTCGGCGAGGTAGAGCTCACCGGCCAGCATCCGTTCGTAGTTCGTCCTCGGGTCGCCGAGGGCCGGGTCGGTGGTCCTGCTCATGTTCCCGTACCCCTCCGTTCATCGACCCGCTGCAGGAGGGCGAGCGACGCCTCCTCGATCTGGGCCTGGGCCTCGGCGCGCCCGGTTGTCGGGGTCCCGTCCCCCCGTTGGGTCCCGTAGTCGCCGAAATCGGCGTGCACCGCTCCCTCGACGACCACGAACCGGGTCGCGGGCGGAAGGTACGGCTCCGACGCCGCGATCTTGGCCGGCGTGGCCAACCCGTCGTTCCCGGCCGACACCGAGGTGACCTCGAGGGACGTCCCCCCGGCGATGCTGCCGTTCGGGTAGTAGGCCCACAGGAGGAGACCGTCGATCCGGCTCTGCCCGGCACCGGCGTTCGCCGAGGCCACGACCCCGCCGAGCGAGTGGCCGCCGACGACCCAACGGGCGATGGAGGGGTGGGCGGCAACGGCCCCGGATGCGGCACCGGAGGACAGGAAGGCGATGCCGCAGGGCGGTTTGACGATCACCACCGGGAACCCGGCGGCGGCCAGGATCGACAGGAGGGGTACGTAGGCGCGGGGGTCGACGAGGGCGCCCGGGTAGAAGATCAGGCCGGTCCGGGTGGATCCTGCGGTCGGGTCGAGTTCGATCTGCGACGTCGGGGCCGTGACCCGGACGGCGGCGCTGCCCGACATGGCGGCGACGGCGACCCCGGTGGCGGGCAGCGGACGGAGCCACAGCATGGCCAGCACCAGTACGACCGTCCCCAAGATGCCGAGCGCCCGTGCCGTCAGCACCCGAGCCCGCGAGCGGTCGGGTGCCCGGCCGTGCCCGAGGCCGACCGACGACCAGCCCACCCCGCCGAGGGCCGCCGTGGCCACCACCAGCAGCGTGACGAGGTACGCGGGCTGCGACGCGGTCACCGCTGCCCAGCGGGTGGCCAGGACCACGATCACGACCACCAGCGCGGCGACCGAGGGACCGAGCACCCACCAGCGCGGCGGGTTACGACGGGTCGCACGCATCGCTCCGACGATAGGGCGCGCCGGACCGGGGCGCGGCTGACGGAGGCGTGCGAAGATCCACGGATGGACAGTGGCGACACGAGCAGCGGGACCGGCGACACCGAGCGGATCGAAGTGTCCCGAGTGGTGGCGGCCACCCCGGACGCCGTGTTCCGCCTCCTGTGCGATCCCGAGGGCCACGTGGCCATCGACAGCTCGGGCATGCTGCAGTCCGCCGAGGGTGTGCCGGTCGGGGGTGTGGGCGACACGTTCGTCGTGCACATGGACCGGGAGGCCCTCAACGACTTTCCGATGGGGGAGTACGACGTCACCGTGGAGATCACCACCTTCGAGCGGGATCGCGAAGTGGCGTGGACGGTGACCGGCCAGATCCGTCCGCAGATCGGGCACGTCTACGGCTACGTACTGGAGCCGGTCGAGGGTGGCACGAAGGTGACCTCGTACTACGACTGGTCGTCCATCGACCCCGTGTGGCGGGAGGCCGGGATCTTCCCGATCCTCTCGGAGGGGGCCCTGCGGGCCACGCTCGGGATCCTGGCCCGCACCGTGGTCCGACCCGGCTCCTGACCACACGACGGTCGTCCCCTCCGTCATAGGCTGACGGGATGCCAGCACCGGACGAGCCCATCTTCGGCGGACCCCTGGACCCGCCCGCCGTCCGTGGACCGTGGTCCGCGGATCAGGTGGCCGCCTTCCTGGCCGGGTCGGTGATCCCGGTGCGTCTGGGCGTGGACGCCGGGCCCGGTGGCCCCCTCGTCCTGTCGGTGTGGTTCCTGCCCGACGGACTCGAGCTGGTAGGGGCGACGCGGCCGACCTCCACCCTGGTGCGGTGCCTCCTCCGGCGTCCCGAGTGTGGATTCGAGGTGGCCGGCGACACACCGCCGTACCACGGGGTGCGTGGTCGTGCCCGGGTCGAGTTGGACCCGGTCGGTGGGGCGGGGACGCTCGACGGACTCCTCGAGCGCTACCTGGGCGGGGTGGACAGCCCGCTCGCCGAGCGCCTGCGGGCCGATGCCGCCGACGAGGTCGGCTTCCGGCTCCGCCCGGTGTCGCTCACCAGTTGGGACTACCGGGACCGGATGGCCTCGAGCCTGCCCGACGGCCCCGGCCGTTGAGTCGACGCCCGTCCTCGGCGGTGCGCCGACGCGGGGTCCCGGCCACCGCCCGGTAAACAGCCGTCGAAAGAAATCACCCGTTTCCGTCTGATCCCCCTAGGCATTCTGATGGCGGAGGGTTACCGTCGAAGGGCATCACCGGCCGGGGCCAGTCGGCCCCCGGTGTCGGCGGACAACGGGAGGAATGCCATGGCGTACGACTACGTGATCGTGGGGGCCGGGTCGGCGGGGTGCGTCCTGGCCGATCGCCTCAGCGAGGACCCGGGCACATCGGTCCTGCTCATCGAGGCCGGAGGTCCCGATTCGAGCCACTTCATCCACATGCCGCTCGGCTACAGCGCGCTGTTCCGGACCGACAAGGACTGGGACTACATGACCGGGTTCGAGCCACAGTGCAACAACCGCCGGGTCTACCTCCCCCGGGGGCGAATGCTCGGCGGTTCGTCGTCGCTCAACATGATGGTCTACATGCGGGGCAACCGCATCGACTACGACGAGTGGCGGGACCTCGGATGCGAGGGCTGGGGCTGGTCCGAACTGCTCCCGTACTTCATCCGGTCCGAGGACAACGAGCGGGGGGCGGACGACTACCACGGCGTCGGCGGCCCGTTGCGGGTCAGCGAGGGGCGGTCCCGCAACCCGGTGGCCGCCGCGTTCATCGAGGCCGGCCGGACCTACGGGCTCCCGGTCAACGAGGACTTCAACGGCGAGTTCCAGGACGGCGTGGGCTGGTACCAGGTCACCCAGCGCGATGGGCTGCGGGGGAGCACGGCAGCCACCTACCTGCGCGAAGCCGAGGCCCGGCCGAACCTCGAGGTGGCCACCCACGTACAGGTCCTCAAGGTGCTGTTCGACGGCACCCGGGCCGTCGGCGTCGAGGCCGTACGCGACGGCGCGCCCGTCGAGTACCGGTCGGACGGCGAGGTGATCCTGTGTGCCGGCGGCTACAACTCGCCCCAGCTGCTGATGCTGTCGGGGATCGGACGGGCCGCCGAGCTGGCGGCGCTGCAGATCGCCCCGGTCGCCGAGGTGCCCGGGGTGGGGCTGAACCTCCAGGACCACCCGATCGCCGGCGCCAGTTTCGTGTCGGACCGCGCGGGCAGCCTGTTCGGCGCCATGACCGAGGAGAACATCGCCGAGTTCGTCACCGAAGGACAAGGTCCGCTCACCTCCAACGGGGTGGAGGCCGGTGGGTTCCTCCGGACCCGGACCGATCTGGACGCGCCCGACATCCAGGTGCACTTCATTCCCGCGCAGTTCTCCGAGGAGGGGCTGGTCCCGGGGACCGGCCACGGCTTCACCATCGGCGGCAACGTCACCAAGGCGGCCAGCCGCGGCTACGTCGCCGTGGTGTCTCCGGACCCGACGGCCAAGCCGCACATCGTGCACAACTACTACTCGGATCCCGAGGACATGCGGTCCCAGGTCGCCGGGCTGCGCATGTGCATGGAGATCGCCCGCACCGCGCCGCTGGCCGAGTGGGCCAGTGGGCAGGTCCTGGCGCCGGCATCGGACTCGGACGCCGAGCTCGAGGCCTACGTGCGGGCCAACGCCCAGACGACATACCACCCGGTGGGCACGTGCAAGATGGGTGTGGACGACCTGGCGGTGGTCGATCCAGAGCTGCGGGTGCACGGCGTGGAGGGACTACGGGTGGTGGACGCGTCGATCATGCCGACGATCCCCCGGGGCAACACGAACGCCCCGACGATCGCCGTGGCCGAGAAGGCCGCCGACATCCTGCGCGGCCGGACGCCCCTCACGGTGCGGGCGACGGCCGCAGCCGGGAGCTGACCGGGGGGGCAGGCCCGGGCTTACAGGTAGGTCCCGGGGCGCCCGTCCGTCGGGTCGGGACCACCGGACAGCGACCGCTGGCGCATCTCGTCCAGTTGGGCCCGGGCGGCCACCTGCTGGGCCACGAGCGTGGCCTGGATGCCGTGGAACAGGCCTTCCAGCCATCCGACCAGTTGGGCGTGGGCGATCCGGAGCTCGGCGTCGGAAGGGGTGTCGGTGTCGAACGGGATCGAGACCCGGTCGAGCTCGGCCGCCAGGTCGGGGGAGAGGCCATCGGCCAGTTCGTGGATGGACTGCTCGTAGATCTCGCGGAGCCGGCCACGGCTGGCCTCGTCGAGCGGCGCCAGGCGCACCTCCTCCAGGAGCTGCTTGACCATGGATCCGATGCGCAGCAGCTTGGCCGGCTGCTCGATCGACTCGACGTGCTCCTCCTCGGACCCGTCGGCCCCGTCGCCGTCGGGCGACCCGCCACTGGGGGCGATCGGGTCCAGGACTTCGGGGTGCAGGGCCTCGGTGGGCCCGGTCGGGATGGTGTCTTCGGTCACAGTCGTTCTCCTCCGAGTGCCACGAGGGGCACCAGCATCTCGTCGTCGGTCAGGGACCCGTGTCGGCAGGCCAGACGGTTCTCCCCGGTGTCGGCCGGGTCCATGAAGGCGATCGGCTCGAACGGGATCAGGGCGACGTCGCCCAGGCGGTCGACGAACCGGTCGGCCAGCGGGCCGCCGAACCAGCCGTCGTCGATCAGCTGGGTCCGGGTGCGCACCCAGGTGGTGGCGCCGTAGCGCTCCTCCAGCAGTTCGGCGAGGTCGGCGCCGGCGCCCGGGGTGGCGTGGACCCACCGGAACCGGCCCTCGCCCGACAGGAAGCTCACCATGGCCATGGCCTCCCGTCCGAGCATCTCCACCCGGTTGCCCACGTCGATCTGACCGTGGTCGGCGGTGACCAGGAGGACGGCGCCGGGGGGGAGCGACGCCGTGATGTCGGCGACGACGCGGTCGACGGCCACCAGTTCGGCGTCGTAGTGGTCGCCCAGGCCGTCGGCATGGGCCACCTTGTCGATGCCGTCGTAGTAGGCGTAGACGAAGGGGGCGCCGTCGTGCAGCCGACGGGACACCTCGACGACGAGCGAGGAGGGGACCCGGTAGGCGAAGAGCGGTGCGTCGCCGAGGTGCGCCGCGGTGAACCCGGTGCCGCCGAAGTCGACCTTGGACACGACCGGCACGGGGCCGGAGGCACCCGGGAAGGGGGCGATGGGCTGGAAGGTGCGCACCGGGACCGTCTGGCGGGCGTCGTGGTCGGGGCCGAGGGTCCACCGGAGCATGTTCATGATGCGGTCACCGTCGGCCAACCGGTAGCCCAGGATGCCGTGGTCGGCGGGCGGGCGGCCCGTGGTGATCGAGGTCAGCGCCGCGGCCGTGGTGGTCGGTGCCACCGAGGTGATAGCCCGGTCGATCCCGGCGGCCGCACTGAGGGTGGGGGCGAGGGCGGCACGGGCGCGCAGCTGCCCCCATCCGAGGCCGTCGACGACGAGGAGCACGACCTGGCGGGCGTGCTCGACCACCTCGGGCAGCCAGTCGTGCCCTTCGCCGGGGGCGACCTGTCCGCCGAGGAGGCGCGGGACGACGTTGGCGATGCAGGCACCCCGGTAGTCGGGCAGGACGGGCGTGGCCGCGGCCGGTGCGGGGTCGGTCGCGCGCACGGTCATGAAATCCGACTGTAGGCGAGTCGGGAGCGCTTCCGGGCACGCACGACGGTGGGCACGGGTGCCCGCAGGGGTGCCTCAGCTCCTGGGCAGCAGCGCCCGCACCGTCTTGTAGCAGTGTCCGTCGCGGGGGGTGCTGACCGCGGCCACGAGGTAGTGGGGCTTGAAGCCGAGGGCGGAGGCGAGGTCCTTGCCCTGGAGCCGGTCGCGCCGGGCCACGTCGAGCGCCCGCTCCAGCTGGGGGTCCTCGACGGGGAGCCAGTTGTCGCTCCGGCCCCAGCCGAAGCGGACCCACGCCGAACGGTCGCCGATGCGGCGGAACAGGACCGGGCCCTTGGTGGGCTCGATGAGGGCCAGGGAGGGGCGGAATCCGCGGAACTCCCAGTAGGGGGCCGACGCACCCGGAAAGCCGAGGACGTGCTCCTCGACGGGGGCGGCCAGCTGGTGGAGCAGGTGGCGCACCTTGCGGCCGTGGAGGGTCCCGAGGTGCCGGGGGAGGCCGGTGGCGGTGACGGCCTCGGGCTGGGCCAGGTCGTCGCGCTCCGGCTCGTCGGCCAGGAGGGTCTCGACCACGTCGAACGGGGCGAGGTCGGGGCCGTGCTCGGCCGGCCAGTCGACCCGGACCCGCACGAGTGCGCCCGAGGCCAGGTCGATCCCGGTGGTGTCCTCCTCGTGGCAGGCCAGCACCAGCAGGGTGAGCGCGGTCCCGCCCTCGACGGCGATCTGGTCGCGGTGCTTGACGGCGCGGGCCACGTCCCGCGCCGTGCCGCTGCGTGGCGTGCGGGCGGAGTGGGCGGCCATCACGAGGCCCTGTCTATCAGGTCGTCCCCCCGAGCTGACCGGCCAGGGTGGCCGTGTCGTCCGCCGGCACGCGGCATGCGTAGTCCTTGCACACGTAGGCCAGCCCGGCGGCGCGGCCGACCCACAGCGGCGAGTCGGTGGGCTCGCCCCAGGCGACCACGGCGTCGGGCCGCCAGGCACTCCGGTACTCGGCCAGCAGGTCCGGCCGGTCACCGGTCACGACGACCTCGGTGACCCCCGTGGCCAGGAGGTCGGCCGTGAGCACGGTGTGGGCGAACGCCGTCGGGTGGCGCACGAGCAGCTCCCCGAGCAGGTCGACCACCCGACGGGCCCGGGCCGTGTAGGTCCCGTCGCCGGTCAGTGCCCCCAGGCGGGCCAGGGCCAGGGCGGCCACGGCGTTGGCGGAAGGGGTGGCTCCGTCGAACACGTCCTTGGGTCGGACGATCAGCTGCTCGCCGTCGGACGCCGTGGTGAAGAAGCCACCCCCTTCCTCGTCGGCGAACCGGTCGACGAGGGCGTCGGCCGCGGCGGTGGCACGGGTGAGCCACGCGGCCTCGCCGGTCAGTTCGGCCAGCCGGGTGAAGCAGTCGACCAGCCAGGCGTGGTCCACCGCATAGGCGAGGTGCCGCGCCCCGGCGCCACGCTGCCAGCTGCGCAGCCATCGTCCGTCGGCATCGACGAGGTGGGCGCACAAGAACTCGCCGATGCCCACCGCGGCAGTGGCCCATGCCGTGGAGCCGGTGGCCGCGGCCGCCTCGGCCAGAGCGGAGGCGTACATGGCGTTCCACTCGGTGACGACCTTGTCGTCGAGGCCGGGCCGCACCCGCAGGGACCTGGCCGCCAGCAGACGGCGCCGACCGTCCTCCACGTCGGCCGGCCCGGACAGGGCGGCCCCCACGGGACGGCGCAGGATGGTGGCCCCCTCGAAATTGCCGGACGGGGTGACGCCGAACCAGGACAGGACGGCAGGGAGCACCCCGGGGTCGCCGCCGGCCACCGCCGCAGCCACGGTGTCGGGCGTCCACACGTAGAACCTGCCCTCGACGCCCTCGGAGTCGGCGTCCTCGGCCGAATGGACCCCGCCCTCGGGCCCGGTCAGGTCCCGGGAGACATAGGCGACGATCCCGTCCATGACCTCGCGGTAGCGGGGGTCGCCGGTGACCTGCCATCCGTGCAGGTAGGCGCGCAGCAGGCCGGCCTGGTCGTAGAGCATCTTCTCGAAGTGGGGGACGAGCCACTCGGTGTCGGTGGCGTAGCGGGCGAAGCCGCCGCCGAGATGGTCGTGGATCCCCCCTGCGGCCATGGCGTCGAGGGTGCGGACGGCCATGGCCCGGGCGACGGACCCCGCCTCGGTCCCGCGTCCCCGCAGCGCCTGGCGGAGGGCAAGATCGACGAGGGACGGTTGGGGGAACTTCGGGGCGGCGCCGAAGCCGCCCCACTCCGGGTCGAAACGCTTGGCCAGTTCGGCGGCCGCGGGCGCGACGAGATCAGCCGGCCCGTCGTCGAGCCCGTCGAGGAAGGAAGGGGCCCCGGGGCGCGTCTCGATGACCGAACGGGCGGCGATCGCCCCGGCCAACTCGTCGGCCTGCTCCTCGGCCTCGGTCCGTCGGTTGGTCCAGACGTCCGTCAGCGCAACGAGCACGGTCGAGAACGACGGCCGGCCGGGCAGGTCGCCGGGCGGGAAGTAGGTACCGCCGTAGAACGGGCGCCGGTCGGGCGTGAGGAAGACACTCATCGGCCATCCACCGGATCCGGTCATGGCCTGCACGGCCTCCATGTAGACGGCGTCCACGTCGGGTCGTTCCTCGCGGTCGACCTTGATGCTGACGAAGTCGGCGTTGAGCCGGGTGGCCACCCCCGGGTCCTCGAAGGACTCGTGGGCCATGACGTGGCACCAGTGGCAGGCCGAGTAGCCGATGGAGAGGAAGATCGGCCTGTCGTCGGCGGCGGCCCGGGCGAAGGCCTCCTCGCCCCACGAGTACCAGTCGACGGGATTGTCCCGGTGTTGCTCCAAGTAGGGGGAGAGCTCGCCGGCGGGTGTGTCTCTGATCAGTGGCAAGGAGGTGGTCCTTCGTCGTCGGGAGGGACCGTCGGCGCCGGTCCTCGTCCGAATCTAGGTGTCGCGGCCGACCTGCCGTGGGGCACGCCCTCTGTCGATCAGCAGCGCCGGGGGCACATCGCCTGTCCCGGGGGCAACGACACTGACGTCACCGTCACCGTCACCTTCGGCCTAT
>Ga0302202_10006377_pt1 | contig 11752 bp, 14 predicted proteins | sample II_Bog_N3_3_FD_194579 | JGI IMG/M metagenome (GOLD analysis project Ga0302202, IMG submission 194579) | Peat permafrost microbial communities from Stordalen Mire near Abisko, Sweden - II_Bog_N3_3 | ecosystem: Environmental > Terrestrial > Soil > Wetlands > Peat | place: Sweden: Abisko... | reverse complement strand
ACGGTGCCCTCCCGGAGCCGGACCATGGGCTCGGGTGACGCCCCGACCACGGTCACCTCGGGGAAGCGCAGGAAGTACAGGTAGGGGCTGGGGTTCACGAGACGCAGGACCCGGTAGACGTCGAAGGGGTCGGCACCCAGTTCGCCGAGGTCGAACCGCTGGGACAGGACCACCTGGAACACGTCACCGGCCACCACGTGCTCCTTGGCGGCCGCCACCGCGTCCATGTAGAGGCGGTCGGTCATGGTCCGGGTGATGTCCGCCGGCGGGGGCTGGCGCGGCGGGAGCGGACGGGGGTCCTCCACCGTGGGCCGGACGCAGTCGGCGGCCAGGGCGTCCAGCCGCGACTCGGCGGCGGCGTGGGCGGCGTCGAGCTGCTCGTCGCCCCAGTCGGGGTCGATCACCACGTTGTCGATCAGCACGACCCGCTGACGCCAGTGGTCGAAGGCGGCCAGCTGGCCGATGACGGCCAGGATGGCGTCGGGCTGGCCCAGGTCGTCCGGCGGCACGTCCGGCAGGTGCTCCACCTCACGTACGACGTCGTAGCCGAGGTAGCCCACCAGTCCGGCGTGGAGCGGCGGCAGCTCGGGCAGATCGGGAGAGTCGACGGCGTCGAGGATCGCCTCGAGCGCGGCCAGGACGCCGTGGTGACCGGTGACGGCCCCACCGGTCAGGTGGTCCAGGTCCAACGTCCCCGCCGTGGTGACCTGGTGGCCCTGGGCGGTGACCGTGGCGAGAGGATTGCGGCCGATGAACGAGTACCGGCCCCACCGTTCGCCGCCGTCCACCGATTCGAGCAGGAAACCACTGGTGTCACCGGTCCCCACGATCTGGAGGAAGGCGGCCACCGGGGTGACGGTGTCGGCAACCAGTTCCCGCCAGACGGGCACGATCCGGTGGGCGCGGGCGAGCCGGCGGAAGCCGGCGGCCCCGGTGCCGACGGGACCCGTGCCGACGGGACCCGTGCCGACGGAACCCGTCACGAGTCCGTCGGCTGTCCGGCCGGGGTGTCGCCGAAGGCGCGGTAGAAGCACGAACGCTCGCCGGTGTGGCAGGCGCCGGCCCCTTCCTGATCCACGGTCACCAGGAGGCAGTCCCCGTCGCAGTCGTAGTGGACGCTGCGCACGTACTGGCGGTCACCGGAGGTCTCGCCCTTGCACCAGTACTCCTGGCGGCTGCGGCTCCAGAACCAGGTCCGCCCGGTCTCGAGCGTCTTGGCGAGCGACTCGGCGTTCATCCAGGCGAACATCAGCACGGCACCGTCGGTGGCGTCCTGGACGATCGCCCCGACCAGGCCGTCGGCGTTGTAGGTGATGGCGCCGAGCTCGGCCTCGGTGTGCGGGACCGGCGTGGCGACGAAGGTGGATGCGGTGGTGGGGGTGGTCACGGGGGCTCCCGGGTCTGGAGGTCGTACGGTGGTCGTTCCGTCGGTCTGCGGCGGCATCGTCGGCTGCTTCAGGGGTCAGAGGTAGAGGCCGGTACCGCCGTCGAAGCGGGTGGCGGCCACGGCGTGGACGTCCCGTTCGCGCAGGATCACGTACTCCTCGCCCTGCACCTCGACCTCGAAGCGGTCCTCGGGGTTGAACAGGACGTTGTCCCCGACCTTGACCGAACGCACGTGGGGACCCACGGCGACGGCCTTGGCCCAGCTGAGGCGACGGGAGACCTGGGCCGTGGCCGGGATCAGGATGCCGGCACGCGAACGCCGCTCACCCTCGGACTGCCCGACCTGGACGAGGACGCGGTCGGCCAGCACGTTGATGGCCAGCCCCACGTCATCGCTGGTCGCCCCGCCGCGCGGGGCCTCGGAAGTGGTGGTCGACACCACTGCAGGCTACCGCAGCCCTGTCCGGCCCCGGACGGACGATCCTCCCAGTTCAGCCCGGTGCTGCGGCCGGGCGCACCGGCACGCCGGCTGCGGACAGATGGGCCTTGGCGTCGGCCACGGTGAACTCGCCGAGGTGGAAGATCGACGCCGCCAGCACGGCGTCGGCGGCACCCTCCAGAGCTCCCTGGACGAGATGGTCGAGCTCCCCCACCCCGCCGGAGGCCACCAGCGGAACCGGGCAGGTGTCGGCGATGCGGCGGGTCAGCGCCAGGTCGAATCCGTCGCGCGTGCCGTCACGGTCCATCGAGGTGACGAGCAGCTCACCGGCCCCGAGTCCGCTGCAGCGCTCCGCCCACTCGAGGACGTCGATACCGGTGCCGGTGCGGCCACCATGGGTGAACACCTCCCAGGCCGGAGCGTCGACGTCGGTGCGTCGGCGGGCATCGATGGCCACCACCACGCACTGGGCACCGAACTCGTCGGCCAGTTCGGCGACGAGTCCGGGCCGGGCCACCGCCGCCGAGTTGACGCCCACTTTGTCGGCCCCGGCCCGCAGCAGGCGGCGGGCGTCCTCCACGGCTCGTACCCCACCGCCCACGGTGAAGGGGATGAACACCTGCTCGGCCGTGCGGGCCACCACGTCGACCATCGTCCCGCGGTTGTCCGACGAGGCGGTGATGTCGAGGAAGACGAGCTCGTCGGCACCCTGGGCGTCATAGCGTGCGGCCAGCTCCACCGGGTCGCCGGCGTCGAACAGGTCGGTGAACCGGACGCCCTTGACCACCCGTCCGTCGTCGACGTCGAGACAGGGGATCACACGGACCGTGCGCATGCGGCCACCCCCTCCTCCACGGTCATCCGTCCGTCGACCAGTGCCTTGCCGGTGATGGCCCCGAGCAGTCGCCGGGGAGGTCGGCCGGCCACCTCGACCTCGAGCGCCGCGAGGGCCTCGATGTCGGTCACCGACCCGACACCTCCCGAGGCGATCACCCCCACCTCGGTGGAGGCGAGGACGGCGGCCAGTCCGTCGAGGTCCGGACCGGTGAGCATGCCGTCCCGTTCGATGGAGGTGACGATGACGGCGGACAGTCCCGCACCGGCCACGTCGTCGAGCAGCTCACCCACCGAGCGGCCCGACCCCTCCTCCCATCCCCGCACGGCGACCTCGGTGCCCCCGTCGGGCGTCCGCCGGTAGTCGAGGCCCAGGGCGACCCGACCGGGGTAGGCGGTCGTCGCCCGGTGGACCAGTCCGGGATCGTCGAGGGCGGCGGTGCCGAGGATGACCCGGGACACACCACCCTCCAGGAGTTCACCCACGTCGTCGAGTGAGCGGACCCCGCCGCCGGTCTCGACGGGGACGTCCACCGCACGGGCGATGGCCAGCACCGTCGCCCGGTTGACCGGCCGGCCCGAACGGGCGGCATCGAGATCGACCACGTGCAGCCACGGGGCGCCGGCCGCGGCGAACCGCGCCGCCAGGGCGACCGGGTCGCCGTAGTCGCTCTGGCGGTCGAAGTCGCCCTGGGTCAGGCGGACCGCCCCCCCGTCACGGATGTCGATGGCCGGGTACAGGTCCATCAGCGGGCCGCGTCCACGGCGGCCACGAAGTTGGCCAGGATCCCGAGGCCGACGGACCCCGACTTCTCGGGGTGGAACTGGGTCCCCCACACACGCCCCCGCTCCGCGGTCGCCACGACCGGACCGCCGTAGTCACAGGTCGACGTGGTGTCGTCGGTCCGCTCGGGCGCGTAGGAGTGGACGAAGTAGACCCATGCCGGGTCCGGCACCCCGTCCAGCAGGTCCGAGCGGCCGATCTCCAGGGTGTTCCACTGCATCTGCGGGTGCTTCACCCCGTCGGGCAGCCGCCGCACGATGCCGGGCAGGATGCCGAGGCCGGTCGCCTCCGCGTCCTCCTCGGACCCCTCGAACAGGAGCTGGAACCCGATACAGATCCCGAGGAAGGGGACCCCCCGGGTGACGGCGTCGGTGGCGACCTCGGCGAAGCCCGTGTCTTCCAGTGCCCGGGCGCAGGGCCCGAACGCCCCCACACCGGGCAGGACGATGCCCGCCGCGTCGGCGGCGGCGTCGGGGTCGTCCACGAGGTGCGCGTCGGCTCCGACCCGCTGCAGGGCCTTTTCGGCCGAGCGCAGGTTGCCGATGCCGTAGTCGAGGACGGCGATCACGGGAGGGCGGGACGCGTCACAGCGTGCCCTTGGTGGACGGGATCCCCCCGCCCTCGACCCGGACGGCGTCGTACAGCGCCCGGGCCACGGCCTTGAACGAGGCCTCCAGGATGTGGTGGGTGTTCCTCCCCGTCACCAACCGGATGTGGAGCGTCAGGGCGGCCGCGGTGGCGAAGGCCCGCCAGAACTCCTCGGCGAGCTGCGGGTCGAAGGGGGGCGTCCCGAGACCCGCAGTGTCGGGGGCGAAGTCGATGCCGTAGGCCAGGAACGGCCGGCCCGACAGGTCGAGGGCCACGTCGACCAGTGCCTCGTCGAGGGGAAGGGAGATCGAGGCGAAGCGCCGCACGCCCGCCTTGTCGCCGAGGGCCTCGCCCAGCACCTCGCCCACGGCGATCCCCACGTCCTCCACGGTGTGGTGGGCGTCCACGTCGAGGTCGCCCACGGCGGCCACTGTCAGGTCGATCCGGCTGTGCTTGCCCAGCTGGCTCAGCATGTGGTCGAAGAAGGGCAGGCCGGTGGAGATGTCGGTGGCCCCGGTGCCATCGAGATCGATCTCGACCTCGATGGAGGTCTCCTTGGTGGCCCGGGACACCGAGGCCGCCCGGCGGTGCGGGCGGACGGACGGGTCGGCGGGATCGGGGGCGGAGGGGCTCATCGCAGGCTTTCGGTCAGGGCGGCCAGGAACCGGTCGTTCTCCTCGGGGAGCCCCACCGTCACCCGCAGGCATCCGGTGAGGCCCGGCCACGTCGAACAGTCTCGCACGAGCACCGAGGAGGCCACGAGATCGGACCACACCTCACTGGCCGACTTGGTCGTCGGGCGGAACAGGAGGAAGTTGGCGTCCGACGCCCACGTCTCGACCGGCAGGTCGACGAAGGCGGCGGCGATCCGGCCCCGCTCCTCGCGGATGGCCGCCACCCGCTGCTCCATCTCGTCCACGTACCGGAGTGCCAGCCGGCCGGCCGCCTGCTTGGCCGCGTCCAGGTGGTACGGCAGCGCCACGAGCTCACAGGCGGCCACCACCTGGGGGTCGGCCACGAGGTAGCCCAGCCGGGCACCGGCCATCGACCAGGTCTTGGAGAACGTGCGGACGACCACGATGTGGCGTGTGCCGGCGGGATCGAGCCGACGCAGCTCGAGCGCCGAGGACGGCGCGAAGTGGCCGTAGGCCTCGTCGACGACGAGCAGGCCGCCGACCATGTCCGCGACCGCGTTGATCTCCGCGGGGCTGTCCGCCCGACCGGTCGGGTTGTTGGGCGAACACAGGAAGGTGATGACCGGTTCGGCCGTCGACACGGTCTCGGCCACCACGGCGAGATCGAGGGCGAAGTCGTCCCGGCGGGCACCGACGGCCACCGCCGTACCGGTGATGCGGGCGATGTGGCGATGGAGCGTGTACGTGGGTTCGAAGAGGGCGGCCGTGCGGCCCGGTCCGCCGTAGGCCAGGAGCAGGCACTGGAGCACTTCGTTCGACCCGTTGGCGCAGAACACCTCGTCGACGCCGACACCGTGGCTGGCGGCCAACGCCCGACGCAGCTCGATCGCCTCGCGGTCCGGATAGCGGTTGAACGACGTCCGCCGCACCGCCTCCGCCAGCTCGTCGAGCCACCCGTCGGGTGGCGGCAGGGGTGACTCGTTGGTGTTGAGGCGGACCTCGACGTCCACCTGGGCCGAGTGGTACCCGACGAGCGCCTCCAGGTCGGACCGGACGCCGGGCAGCGCGCGGCCCGACACCTCCGTCAGGTCCTCCATCGGAGTTCCACCGACTGTGCGTGGGCCGGGAGGCCCTCGGTGGTGGCCAGGGTCACGATGTGGGGACCGAGGGTGCGGACCGCCTCGTCATCCATGCTGACCGCATGGATGTGCTTGCGGAAATCGTCGACCCGCAGGGCACTGGAGAAGCGGGCGGTCCGGTTGGTGGGCAGGACGTGGTTCGGACCGGCCAGGTAGTCCCCCACGCTGGCCGGTGCGTTCACTCCGAGGAACACGGCACCTGCCGACTGGATGTTCGAGAGCAGCGAGGTCGCGTCGGCGGTGAGGATCTCGAGGTGCTCCGGGGCGACCACGTTGGCCACCGCACACGCCAGTTTCGGCGAGTCGACCAGCACGGCGTAGCCGCCGGCACCGAGCGTGGCCTCGAGGTCCGACCGTCGCGGCGACGCGGCCACGATCCGGTCGACGGCCCTGTCGACCAGGTCGATCAGTTCCTCGGACCAGGTGATCAGCCAGGCCAGGCCGTCCGGACCGTGCTCGGCCTGGACCACGAGATCGATGGCGGCGAACTCGGGAGGGGTGTCGGGCCCACCGATGACGACCACCTCGGACGGGCCGGCGAACGCCGAGGCCACACCCACCACGCCCGAGACCTGGCGCTTGGCCTCGGCCACGTAGCGGTTGCCGGGCCCGACGATCACGTCGACGGCGGCGAGGCTCTCCGTGCCGTAGGCCATGGCGCCGATGGCCTGGGCGCCGCCCACCGCATAGACCTCGGTCACCCCGGCCACGGCAGCGGCGGCCAGCGTGGCGTCGTCGATGTGGCCGTCCGGACCCGGGGGGACGCACAGCACGATCTCCTCGACTCCGGCGACCTGGGCCGGGACCGCGCACATCAGGACCGTCGACGGGTAGCGGGCGCGCCCGCCCGGGGCGTAACAGCCGGCCCTCGCCACGGGGCGGACGAGGTGGCGGACCGTCACCCCCGCGTTGGTGAACGTACCGGGCGCCTCCCCTGCCTCGTGGGCGTGGTAGGCCAGGATCCGGTCGTGGGCGACGTCGAGCGCCTCGGCCAGGTCGGCCGGGATGCGGTCGAGCGCCCGGGTGATCTCGTCGGCCGGGACCCGCAGGGTGTCCAGTTCGACCTTGTCGAACTCAGCGGTCAGGCGCTTCAGGGCGTCGTCACCGGTGGCGCGCACGTCGGCCAGGATGGCGGCCACCGTGGCCGAGGACCGGTCCTGTTCGTCCACGGGACGCGGCAGCACCTCGGCGAGCTGGCGGCGGTCGCCGGAGAAGCCGCGGAGGTCGAGTCGACGGAGGCTCATGGCCTGCCGATGCTACCGGACCCCGCCTTGGGCCCCTTCGGTGGCGACCCGACCGGTGCCGGCGCCGGCGCCGGGGTGTCATGATCGGGCCATGGCCGCCTCCTCCGCAGAACTGTCCTCCCTCGCCACGGCACTCGACGACCTGACCCGACGGGTCACGGTGCACGCCGAGGCGGCCGACGCCGCCACGGACGAGGAGACCGCACGCGAGCTGTTCGCCATCGAGCGCTCGCTCGCCAGTGCCAACCGTCGGCTCTCCCGCCTGGCGCTGACGTTGCAGCGTCGCTGAGGACCGCGTCCGACGGGTCCGTCGCCACCTGGTGCCAGGTGAACGGCGTGTGACACGGGTCGGGTCCGGACCGCGGAACATGCGCCCGGACGCGGCGAAGGCACCCCGAAGGGTGCCTTCGCGCGAGCAGGTCGGGCGGCGGATCCCGATCCCTACTCTGTGGAACCAGTTGGCGGGAACTGGTCCACCGTCAATAACAGCACAAACCGCCGGGGTGTGCCAGTCACTCACGACCATAAATTCCGGCAGCCGGGTTTGTGAAACGGAAATAGTAGTCAATGTCCCCATGTACCAGGGATATCTTCGTGTGGCCTCCTGGGGACGCCGGGGGCCCGTCGGGCGTGTAACCACGTGTTCCCGATCCCGTCACACAGGCGTGGTGCCACGCTCGGAGCGGTCCACCGGTGGACGGATCCGCCCGGCCCGTGGGGCCCGTCAGGGGGCCGAGGGACAGAAATCGGCCAGCACGCACTCGTCGCAGCGGGGCGAACGCGCCCGGCAGGTGGCTCGACCGTGGAGGATGAGCCGCAGACTGAAGGTCCCCCGGGAGGCGGCCGGCACCATGGCGTTGAGCACGTGTTCGACGGCGACCGGATCGGTCGCCTCGGTCAGGCCGAGCCGGCGGGAGAGCCGTTGCACGTGGGTGTCGACCGGGAGACCGGGTAACCCGAACGCCACGCTGCGCAGGACGTTGGCCGTCTTGCGCCCGACCCCGGGCAGCGTCACCAGGTCCTCCATCCGCGACGGGACCACCCCACCGAACCGCTCCTCCACGGCGGCGGCCATGCCGATCAGACTGCGCGTCTTGGCCCGGAAGAAACCGGTCGGGCGGATCAACGCCTCGACCTCGTCGACCGGGGCGACGGCCAGTGACGCGGCGTCCGGGAACCGGGCGAACAGCGCCGGTGTCGTCCGGTTCACCCGCTCGTCGGTGCACTGGGCCGACAGGATGGTGGCGGCCAGGAGCTGGAAGGCGTCACCGTGGTCGAGTGCGCACAGCTCGGCGGCCGTACCCGGGAAGAGTGCACCGAGCCGCCGATCGGTCTCGCGGGCGCGACCGGCCGGGGTACGGGGACGGACCATGGGCGGAGGTTACCGGTAGCGTCCTGGGCGTGGAAGCGCTGGCGTTCGCCGAGGTGACCGAGTCCGACCGGCGCCTCACGGCCGAGGTGCGCGCCCTGTCCGGCGCAGCGGCCGCCACCGCGACCCGACCCGGGTTGAGCGAGGAGCGCTTCCGGGCCCTCGACCGGTCCTCGGACGGTGACCACGGTGCCCTGGCCGTCGGGATCGCCGCCCGGCGGTCCGATGGGGACCGACTGGTCGGATGGGCCCAGATCGACGGTTCCGACGGTCGCCGCACGCCGACGCTCGAGGTCGTCGTCCACCCCGACCTCGACGGATCGGTCACCGGCTCACTGGCCGACCGGGCCCTGGCCGCCTACGTGCGGGCCGGTGGAGGCCCCTTGCGATGGTGGGTCGGACACGCCGGTGCCATCGACGACGAACGCGCCGCGGTCCGGGGGTTCACGATCGAACGCGACCTCCTCCAGTTGCGCTGCCCGCTCCCCCTCCCGGTCCGGTCCCGCGGCCGCGCTCCGGCTCCGATCAGCACGCGCCCGTTCCGCGTCGGCCTCGACGAGCCGGGATGGTTGGCCCAGAACAACCGGGCCTTCGCCGACCACCCCGAACAGGGGAACTGGGACCGGGCGACCCTCGAGGCACGGGAGGCCGAGCCGTGGTTCGATCCCGACGGCTTCCGGGTGCTGGAGGTGGAGGGCCGGATCGCCGGGTCGTGCTGGACCAAGGTCCACCGCGCCGAGGTACCCCCACTGGGTGAGATCTACGTGATCGGCGTCGATCCGGACTTCCACGGACGGGGCTGGGGTCGGTCCCTGACCGAGGACGGTTTCGGCTGGCTGGCGGCCCAGGGGCTCCACGACGGCATGCTCTACGTCGACGCGGCCAACGCGGCGGCGGTGGGCCTGTACACCTCGATGGGCCTGGTGCTCCACCACGTCGACCGGGCCTACGCCACACCGGCGGCGGTGGCACCGGCCTTCCCCGGGTCACCCGCCCGGTAGGTATCCGGCGCCCACCCCGTTCGAGCCGCTCAGCCCGAACCGATCAGGTGGCCGATCGTGTAGGTCACGCCGGCGGCCGCTCCGGCGAGGAGCAGCTGGCGGCTCGCCGACCACATCCAGGAGCGGCCGGTGAAGATCGACAGGGCGGCGCCCACGATCAGCGACGCCACCGCTCCCAGGGCGACCGACCACAGGGTGGCCGTCGTGCCCCCGGTGATCAGCCACGGAGCGAGCGGGATGAACGCCCCGATGGCGAACATGACGAAGGAGGACGCCGCCGCCTGGAAGGGTCTGCCCGTCTCGCCGGGCGTGAACCCGAGCTCCTCGCGGGCGTGGGTCTCGAGGGCGAGGTCAGGATTGCGCATCATCTTGACGGACAGCTCGTCGGCCATGTCGGGCTCGATCCCCCGACTGCGGTAGAGGGCCGCCAACTCCCTCCGCTCGTCCTCGGGGTCGGTCAGGATGGCCTGTCGCTCCACGTCCAGTTCGCGCTCCATCAACTCGGACTGGGCCCGCATCGACACGTACTCGCCCGTCGCCATCGAGAAGGCACCGCCGATCAGCCCGGCGACACCGGCCACACGGACCGATCCGGCGCTGGCGTGGGCGCCGGCCATGCCGAGGATGAGGGAGACGTTGGACACCAGCCCGTCGCTGATGCCGAACACCGCAGCGCGCGCCCCGCCGCCGCTGATGTTGCGGTGGTGATGTTCCTCGTACACCCGGTCGATCGTACCGAGCAGGGGCCGATGAGGAGCAACTGTTCCCGCACCGTAGGTCGGCCTCACTCACCGACCCCGGCCGTGCGGCCCGGGTCGGGGTCGGTCCAGGTGGTCGGCGCGCCGACGCTCACCTACAGTCTGGCCATGGCTACCACCGTGCACGGCATCGAATCGTTCAAGGACCTGGTCGGGCAGCACCTCGGCTACAGCGAGTGGCACCTGATCGACCAGGCCCAGGTCAACCTGTTCGCCGACGCCACCGGCGACCACCAGTGGATCCACGTGGACCCCGAGGCGGCCAAGGACGGTCCGTTCGGCGGCCCCATCGCCCACGGCTACCTGACGCTGTCCCTCGCCCCGGTCTTCCTGGGCGAGGTGCTCCACGTCGACGGCATCTCGATGGGCGTGAACTACGGCTGCAACAAGGTCCGGTTCCCGTCCCCGGTGATGGTGGGCTCCAACCTGCGGGTGGGCGTGGCCGTGGCCGAGGTGGAGGACGTCTCGGGCGGGGTGCAGGTGACCCTCGACCTGACCCTCGAGTGCGAAGGTGCCTCCAAGCCCAGCTGCGTGGCCCAGGTCGTCTACCGCTACTACGCCTGAGGTGACCCGTCCGGGCCGACCCGGCGGGACGTGACCCGAAGATCCCCAGCTCAGCACCATCGTCGGGGCACGCGCTCCGACAATATGAGCAGACACTCCTAGAGTGGGTGCATGGAGATGCGGGTCGAACACCTGTCGGCGCAGGCCGACGTGTCGGTGGACACCATCCGGTACTACCAGTCCAAAGGCCTCCTCGACCCGCCCCGACGTGAGGGCCGGATCGCCTGGTACGGCGACGGGCACCTCGACCGCCTGGCACGCATCCGGTCGCTGCAGCAACGGGGCTTCACCCTGGCCACCATCGCCCGACTGGTCTCCGGTGACCTCGATGCCGCCGATGAGGCGCTGCTCGGCCGGCTGTCGGGCCTCGAGCCCTCGTCCACGGACGCAGACGGCGGTGCCCCGGGGGCGGTCGACGGTCCCGACCAGCCCACGTTCACCCTGGACGACCTGGCGGCCCACACCGGCGTACCCCTGGCGCTGCTCAAGGCACTCGAGGCCGAGGGACTGCTCATCCCCACGCGGGTGGGCGGCCAGCCCCGTTACACGCCCGAGGACGTGGCGGCGTCGCGGGCCGGACTGCGGCTCCTCGAATGGGGCATCCCCCTGACCGACCTCCTCGAACTCGCCCGACGTCACAACGAGGCGACCGAGGCGACCGCCCGCCAGGCCGTCGAGATGTTCGCCCGGCACATCCGCGAGCCCCTCCGGGCCGGCGTCCTGCCCGACGCCCTCACCGAGACGCCGGCCGGCACGGCGGAGATGGGCGCCCGTACGGGCGATGCCGCGGTCGACGGCCTCCTGCAGGCCTACGCCGAGCTCCTCCCGGCGGTCAACACCCTGGTCGGCCACCACTTCACCCGGACCCTGGTGCGGGTGGCCCTCGAGCATGTCGAGCAGGTCGGGTCACCCGAGGAACGCGAGGCGGTGTGGGACCGGATCCGGGCCGACGGTGATCCGCTGGCCGCCGTGGACGCGTCCGGTCCGGCGTCATGACCGACCCGCTCGGGC
>Ga0302202_10006371_pt1 | contig 11762 bp, 7 predicted proteins | sample II_Bog_N3_3_FD_194579 | JGI IMG/M metagenome (GOLD analysis project Ga0302202, IMG submission 194579) | Peat permafrost microbial communities from Stordalen Mire near Abisko, Sweden - II_Bog_N3_3 | ecosystem: Environmental > Terrestrial > Soil > Wetlands > Peat | place: Sweden: Abisko, Stordalen... | reverse complement strand
ACGACTCCGATGCGGGCGGTAGACCTGCTGGGGCGCACGACTCCGCGAGGCACCGTAACCGGCTTTATGCAGGCGGCGCAAAAGGGCGACACGGACACGGCTGCCGAGTATCTGCAACTGCCGCGGCAGGAGGGCGAGGTGGATTCCACCCGCCTGGTGCAGGACCTGAAGGCCCTGCTGGACCACGCCTTTGCCGGACGGCTGGTGGCCATCACCGACAGTTCGGAGCTGATTTACGATCCGCAGCTTGAGCCGAATCACGAACGCGTGGGCGACTTCGAGGTGAACGGACACGCGTTGCCGCTGCTGGTGGTGCGCGTGCCGGACGGAAATAACGGACACATCTGGCTGATCAGCTGGAGCACCCTGGGCAAGACCGCCGACCTGGCCAATGACGTGCGCTCGCACGAGCTGGAGTCGCGGCTGCCGCACTTCTTCATCCGCCACACCTTCCTGAACATTCCTATCTGGGTGTGGATTGCCTTTGTGCTGCTGATGCCGCTGGCGCTGCTGGCAGGGTATGCGGTGGTGACCCTGTTGCGCGCTCCTGTATGGCTGCTGGGACGCTTCAGCCAGCGGGCGGCCGAGAGCGAGGTATGGACCAACATTCGCGGACCGGTGCTGCTGTTTGCCACCGCCGCGGCGCACGCCTTTGGCATGCTGGGCCTGCTGACGGTTCCGCTGCTCTTCCGTGAGACGTATTTCAAGGTGCTGGACACGGCGCTGGTGTATGCCGTGGCATGGCTGCTGTGGGACCTGATCACCCTGTGGACGAGCCGCATGCGCCGGCGGCTGACGGCTCCGGTGGAGCGCGGCACGCTGTCCTTGACCCTTCTGCTGCACCGCATCCTGAAGGTGTGCATCGCCACGGCGGCCGTATTTGGCATCCTGAGCATGGCAGGGGTGAACCTCTCCGCCGCACTGGCTACGCTGGGCATTGGCGGCATTGCGCTGGCACTGGCTGCGCAGAAGACGATCGAGAACCTCTTCGGCGGCCTCAGCATCCTGAGCGACCGGGTGATGAGGGTTGGCGACCTGTGCCGTGTGGGCGACACCATCGGCACGGTGGAAGACATCGGCCTGCGCTCCACCCGCATACGCACCTACGAACGCGGATTGATCAGCGTGCCCAATGGCGTGCTGGCCACGGTGAACGTGGAGAACCTGAGCGCGCGCGACAAGATGCGCATCTTCTGCAAGCTGGGCCTGCGTTATGAGACGACGCGCCCGCAACTGGAGGCCGTGCTGGCGCAGCTGAGCGGACTGTTACAGCATCACCCCAAGGTGGAGAGCTCGACGGCATGGGTGCGGCTGGCGCGGCTGGCGGAAAGCTCACTGGAGCTGGAGATGCAGGCCTACGTGCTGACCTATGACTTCAACGAATTTGCCGCCGTGCGCGAAGAGCTGATGATGAGGGTGCTGGAGATTGTGGAAGCGTGCGGCACGGGATTGGCCTTCCCGTCGCAGACGATTTACATGGCGAAGGATTCGGCGGAAGGCCCGGCGGAAAAGACAGACGCCGTCGGCACCACGGCCGCAAAGTAAGACGCGCACTTCCCTTCCACTGGCTGCGCCGATGCGCGGCCTTTATTCATGGGCGAAAAAGACGTAGGAGGATTGCCACAGGCTGCCGGGGATCTCTCCGCGGCGGCGGGCGGTGATGAGGATGTGGTAGTGATTGCCTCCGGGCGCAAGCCTGTCGAGCACGTCATCCCTGCGCGCGGCAGCGGTTCCGGCCACGGAATCGGCCGCCGGGGCGGGATGCACAAGCGCAAGATACTCCAGAAAAGCGTAAATATCGGGCTCGCCGGTGAGGCCCGGGGCGGAGAAGCTGAGCTCGGTGTTCTCCTCGGAAAAATGCCAGGCGATGGAGGCGGCCAGGGCGACTGCGCGCTCGTAATGCGGCTCGTCGAGGACACCCACGGGAGGATTATCGAAGATGATGCGCAGGCGGCGTTCGTCCTCGCGGGTGAACTCGCGCACTTTGAGTTCGCCGCTGCGGGCGGTGGCCTTCCAGTCCACGTGGCGGGCACTGTCGCCGGGCTCGTAGTCGCGGATGCGGTAGAGGTCGGCGCCACGGCCGCGCTGGTGCGTCTCCATCTCGCCGCTGATCATGGGCAGAACCTCAAGCATGGCGTCGGTGGCTTCCACCGAGGGGTAGACGAGGACCTCGCGCTCCAGGCTGATGGTGCGCGTCTTTTTGAGGAACGAGAAGGGGAAGCGCGTGGCCACGCCGACTCCGCTCTGCGCGTAAAGGCCTCGGCGGGCAAAGCGCAAACTCAGCTCGGCGCTCTGGCGCTCATGGCCGGGCACGTAAGGGAAATAAACGCTCTGCTCAAAGACGGGGGGCACCTTCACGGGCGATGCGACCTTGACGTAGGCGAGGTCTGGCCAGCGCACGATGGGCTTTTTGCCGCTGCGGGCCGGAGGATAGACGAACTGCGAACGCTGCCAGCGCCACTGCGCACGCTCGGCCTTTTCCACCGGCCGCACCACGGAGATGGAGAAGGCCGGAAGCCAGCGGCGATTGCGCAGCAGCACCGCTCCGCTATAGCTCTGGCCCGCAAAGACGTGATGCGGCAGGTGAAGTTCGACCTCCAGGCCGTTGATCATGATGGCCGAGACGACTCCGCTGACCAGCACGGCGGCCAGCATGGCGGCCACGACGATGAAGAGCAGATTATTGCCCGTATTGAGGGCCGCCACGCTGATGAGAAGAGTGAGCGCCAGGTAGGCGATGCCTTCGCGCGTGAGGTCGTAGTTGAGCGCGTCCCGCACGGTGCGGGCCACCACGCGGCGCGCCAGGTAGGGCACGGTGGTGAAGGCCACGACGCCGGCCAGCAGCAACGCGGAGCTGGCAAAGACGGCGGTGGCCACCTCGTCTCCGGCCTCGCGCGAGGCAGTAGAGAGCAAGGCCGAGGCAAAGGCCAGGGCCAGTCCGAAGATGCCCACAAAGAAGCGCACCCAGGCACCGCGATCCACTCCACGGAGCAGGGCGAGCGCCTGACGCGGCAGGCTGATGGACTGGCCGTTCATCTGCCCATTATGACATTGCGAGGGCGAGAATAGCTCACAAGGTGGGGCTTTCGGAATCGAGGAACGCCGAGAGCTCGTGGTTGAAGCGTGCGGGACATTCCTCGTAAGGGAGGTGTCCACAGTCATGCACGATCACAAGGCGCGAGTGGGCGAAGCAGGCTTGCAGCGGAGGCGCGGAGGACGGCGCCACGGCACGGTCGCGGTCTCCCCAGAGGAGCAGCGCGGGCAGTTCGCGGATGGAAGGCAACGCGGCGCGGAGAGCCTCCATGCCGGCACGCCAGCCTTGCACCACGGCCAGAACGTAGGTGTAGGAGGTGGGGTCACCGAGATTGACGTCATAACCTGCGCGCGTGGCCGCGGTAATGCGCGAGGCGTGGGCGTACATGGCTCCCATGGACATGCGGCGCAGCAGGCCGCTGCGGTGAATAATGCCGCGGAGAAGGAAGGCTCCAAGGCGGGTGCGGAAGAACCAGAGGCGGAAGCGAGCGCTGTGCATGAAGGGGTGCGCCGGGGCAATGAGCGCGAGGCGGCGGATGACGGGCAAGGAAGACTTGCGATCCAAGGCCGCGGCCAGCATGACTACGGCTCCGCCATGCGAGGTGCCGACGAGATCGACCTGCGCGTGGGGGAGCGAGCGCACCAGGGCCAGCACGCGGGCCGCGGCCGCCGGAAGACCGTAATCGGCCTGGGCGGGCGAGGGACGATCCGACTGCCCGATGCCGAGAAGATCCACGGCATAGACGTCGCGGTCGCGGGAGAGGAACTCGAGATTGTGTCGCCAACTGAAGCTGTAACCCAGAAGTCCATGCACCAGCACCAGGGCTGGGCGCGCAGGCGTTGCGGCCTGGCGCGCCGGGAGGCGGATGTAACGCATGCGGCTGGCACCGCAGGGGAACCACTGCTCACGATCTTCGAGAAAGCGCTGCATAGGAGGGCCCTTTGCGTAACAGTTCAGGATGAGGCAGCTAACGGCAACATTCTACATGCGTTGGCGGCGCGCGAACGTGGGACTGGCGGAGCGGCTGGGAGGAAGAAAAATGAACGTTCGCGGATACTCCCATAATCCATACCAGTATTCTTATTCCTGTATTCTGATATGTGGCAGGGGAATATAATCCACAGACAATGTTGAATTAGAAGGACTTCGGAAATCTATGACGAAGCGGACGGTGGCAAATGACGTGCAAGGTAGAGGGTGGTCCGATGCCACGCCCGCTGCCGCTTCCGCGCGGGAGACGTCACGATTGCCGATGACAAAAGAAACGCAAATCCGCTTTACGGCAGTGGTGTTCTTTCTGCTGACGGTGACAGCGGTGATTTTTGCGTGGTTCAACCTGGAGAAAGAACGGGAGTTTTCCACCCCGACCGATGGCGTCTGGTGGGTGGAATCCGGGGGATCTCTGGAAGCCCGGCGGGTAAGCGCACTGGGGCCTGGCGAACGCGGCGGAATCAAGGCCGGCGACGTGCTGGTATCCATGGGCGGCGCCGAGGTGAAGACGAACGCCGACGAAGCGCGGCAGATGTACCGCGCGGGTATTTTCCGCACCCTGGTCTATACCCTCAAACGTGACGGCGTCATCATTGACGTTCCGGTGATTTTGGACAAGGCGGACCGGAGCCTGAACCTGGGGCTGCGGCTGATTGCGCTGGTGTACCTGGGCATCGGCGTGTACGTGCTGATGCGACGCTGGACAGCTCCCAAGGCGGGACATTTTTACCTCTTCTGCCTGGTCTCCTTTGTTTTTTATTCGTTCAAGTTCACCGGCAAGCTGAACGATTTTGACTGGATCATTTACTGGTGCAACGTGGTGGCCGGAATGCTGCAACCGGCAATGTTTTTGCACTTTGCGCTGAGCTTCCCGGAGCGCAAGACCTTTGTTGAACGGCGCCGCTGGCTGCTGCCCATGGTGTACCTGCCGGGCACTTTGATGCTGGGGGTGTGGGTGCTGCTGGTAACGGCCGCCGAACCCAGCGCGCTGCTGCTGTGGAATCTGGACCGCATGCAGATGGGTTACCTGGCGGTCTTCTTCCTGACGTCTACCTTCGTGCTGTGGCACACCTACCTGAAGGCGCGCACGCCCATCCTGCGGCAGCAAATGAAGTGGGTAACGCGCGGAACCTTCCTGGCCGTGGTGCCGTTCACCGTCTTTTACGTGATTCCCTTCCTCGCCGGACAGGGGCAGACACTGGCGATGAAGATCAGCGTGCTGTTCCTGGTGTTTCTGCCGCTCACCTTCGGCTACGCAATCGTGCGCTACCGGCTGATGGACGTGGACCTGATCTTCAAGCGCGGCATGGCCTACACGATTGCGGCGGGCACCATTGCCGGAGTGTACTTTGCCGCCATCGGCACGGCCGCCGAGATATTCCACAAGAACTTCCCCAGCGCGGGGCCAGGAGGATTGATCGCCGCCATCGTGGTGACCAGCCTGCTGTTTGACCCGATCAAGAGCTGGACCCAGGAGCGCATTGACAAGTTCTTCTACCGCAAGCGCTACGACTACCGGAAGACGCTGATCGAATTCGGCCGCGAACTGAACAGCGAGCGCGATCTGGACAAGATGGTGGACGCCATCCTCGAACGCATTCAGCGCACGCTGCTGGTGGACCGCATGGCCATCTTCCTGGCCGATGAGGCGGGCGGCTTCGCCCTGGTCAAGTCCAATGGCATTGCGCAGATATCGAATCTCGACCTGAGCTTTTTGAGCACCGACCGGCCGGAGTTCAGCGAAGGACACCTGTTCTACGACAACACGCACCAGGCGGTGCGCGAGGAAAAGGCCGCGCAGGCAACGATCCGCGCGCTGGAGCTCAACTACTACATTCCGTGCACGGTGATGCAGCGCACCATCGCCATGCTGGGGCTGGGCAAGACGAGCGACGGCGACTTCCTTTCGAGCGAAGACGTGGAGTTGCTGGAGACACTGGCCGGCTACATCGCCATCGCCCTGCAGAACGCACGGCTGTACGCATCACTGGAAGAAAAGGCGCAGGAGTACGAGCGGTTGAAGGAGTTCAACGAGAACATCGTCGAATCCATCAACGTGGGCGTGTTCGCCGTGGACCTGGACGACAAGATCGAGGCCTGGAACACGCAGATGGAAGTGATGTACGCGATGCCGCGGTCGGGCGCGCTGGGCAACGCCATCCGCGAGGTGCTGCCACCGGCCTTCTGCGATGAGTTCTTCCGGGTACGCGACAATCCCGGCATCCACAACCTGTACAAGTTCCGGCTGGACACCACGGCCGGCGACATACGAGTGGTGAACGTGGCCATTGCCCCGCTGGTGCAAAAGGATTACAGCGTGGTGGGACGACTGGTCATCGTGGACGACATCACGGAGCGCATGGACCTGGAGCGGCAACTGGCGCAGGCCGACAAGATGTCCTCCATTGGCCTGCTGGCGGCCGGCGTGGCGCACGAGGTGAACACGCCGCTGGCCGTCATCAGCAGCTATGCGCAACTGCTGGCCAAGCAGTTGCAGGGCGACGAGAAGCGCAGCGACCTGCTGGACAAGATCACCAAGCAGACCTTCCGCGCCTCGGAGATCGTCAACAATCTGCTGAACTTCTCTCGCACCAGCGGCACCGAGTACGCAAGCGTTGATTTGAACCGCATCGTACACGACACGCTGGCGCTGCTGGAGCACCAGTTCAAGACCTCGCGCATCCAGGTGGTGGGCGATCTGGCGCCGGGACTGCCGCACATCCACGGCAACCAGGGTAAGCTGCAACAGGTCTTCCTCAACCTGTTTTTGAACGCCAAGGACGCCATGCCGCAGGGCGGAACGCTGACCGTACGCACCAGCTTCGACCACGATGTGCGGGTGCATGTGATGGATACCGGAACGGGCATTGCGCCGGAGCACATTCACCGCATCTACGATCCGTTCTTTACCACCAAGACGCGCACCAAGGCGGGCGGCAGCGGCACCGGACTGGGACTGGCCGTGACCTACGGCATCATCCAGGAACACGCCGGCAAGATTCGCGTGGAGAGCCATCCGGACGAGGGCACGAGTTTCTTTATGGAGTTTCCGATGACGAAAAAGGCTGTACATGTCTGATGCGATCGCAGTGAAGTCCCCTGCCCCGCCTGAGGAAGCCGCACGGGCGGGCCGCGTGCTGATTATTGACGACGAGGCGGCCATACGGGAGTCTCTGCAACTGTTGATGGAGGACGACGGCTACGAGGTGGTGACGGCGCAGGACGGCGAAGAGGGTCTGGCCAAGCTGGACTCGGTGACCGTGGACCTGGTGCTGCTCGACTTCCAATTGCCGGACCGCAACGGCTTGGAGATTCTGCGCGACATCCGCGAGCGCGACCCGGAGCTGGCAGTCATCATGATTACCGCCTACGGGACGCCGGAGAACGCGGTGGCGGCCATCAAGGGCGGCGCGGTGAACTTCATCGCCAAACCCTGGACGAATGAAAAGCTGCAGGCCGACGTGCGCGCGGCCATTGGCCGCAAGCTGGCCGAGCAGGAGAACATCCAGCTCAAACGGCAACTGAAACAGCGCTACAGCTTTGAGAACATCATCGGCAAGAGCGAGCAGATGCTGCGGGTCTTCGATCTTGTCTCGCAGGTGGCGCCGTCGCGTTCGACGATCCTGGTGCAGGGCGAAAGCGGCACGGGCAAGGAACTGATCGCCAAAGCGATCCACGCCAACTCGCCGCGCAAGGACCGTCCGTTTGTTCCGGTGAACACCGGCTCGATGCCCACGGACCTGCTGGAAAGCACGCTCTTCGGCCACGTGAAAGGAGCCTTCACCAGCGCGATCAGCAGCAAGAAGGGACTGTTCGAACTGGCCGACCGCGGGACGATCTTCCTGGACGAAATCGGCAACATGAGTCCGGAGACCCAGTCCAAGCTGCTGCGCGTGCTGCAGGACAAGCGCTTCATGCATCTGGGCGGAATGCAGGAGATACAGGTGGACGTGCGCGTCATCGCCGCGACCAACAGCGACTTGCGCCAGGCGGTGAAGGACGGACGCTTCCGCGAAGACCTGTACTACCGTTTGAACGTCATCACCATTGAACTGCCGCCGCTGCGCTACCGCAAGGAAGACATACCGGCCCTGGCGCAGCACTTCCTGAAGAGATACTGCACAGAGAACGAGCGTCCGCTGGCAACCCTGGGCACCGACGCGCTGCGCGCACTGATGGACCACGGCTGGCCGGGCAACGTGCGCGAACTGGAAAACGCCATCGAGCGCGCCGTGGTGCTGTCGAGCGGGCCGGTGATTACCGCCGATCTTTTCCCCGACGAGTTGAGCGGGCGCGACGCCATGCCGCTGATCGCCAGCCGTCCCGACGCCTCGCTCTTCGACATTATGGAGGACTGCGAGCGGAGGGTGATTGCCACGATGCTGGAGCGCTGCGGATGGAACCAGACCGAGGCCGCCGAACGCTTTCACGTGCCGCTCTCCACCTTGAACCAGAAGATCAAGCGGCTGAACATTGAGGTCAAGCGGCGCGGCCAGCGCGACAGCGCTTAGCGGAATAGAGCTTTGCGCGTGCATTTGATATAGTCGGAGCCAATGGCTGAGAGCAAGGACAACACGGCGGAGATTCCAGGGTTCTCCTTGACGGGCTTTGCCAAGAGCAACATCCTGGCCGTGCAGGAGTACACGCTTCTGGCCTGGCGCTCGCTGGCGAATATCTTCACCTCTCCACGCTATATCGGCGACACCCTACAGCAGGCAGACATCATCGGCGTGGGCTCGCTGCCCATCGTGGTGCTGACCGGATTTTTTCTGGGCGCGGTGCTGGCCCTGCAAAGCGCCAACGAGCTGGCACGCTTCGGCGGATTGTCCTTTACAGGGCAGCTTGTATCGCTTTCCATGGTGCGCGAAATTGGCCCGGTGTTGACGGGGTTAATGGTGGCTGGACGCAGCGCCACCGGCATGGCCAGCGAGCTGGGCAGCATGCAGGTAACCGAGCAGATTGACGCCATGCGCGCCCTGGGCACCGATCCGAGCAAGAAGCTGGTGACGCCGCGCGTGGTGAGCACGGTGATCATGCTGGTGGTTCTGACGGTGATCGCCGACCTGGCCTCGATGTTCGGCGGATCGCTGGTGGCGGTCTTCATGCTGCGCCTGGACGGCAACCAGTACTGGTCCACGGCATGGCAGTCGCTGGCCTTTGACGACATCCTGATGGGACTGATCAAGCCATTTATCTTCGGCTTCATCATCTCCACCGTGGGCTGCTACTACGGCATGACGGCGCGCGGCGGCACGCAGGGCGTTGGCAGGGCGACCACGCAGGCCATGGTCTCGGCCTCGGTGACGCTGGTGATCTCCGACCTGTTCATTACGAAGCTGCTGCTCAATTTCTTTCCGAATTTATAGGCCAGGCCCATGGACGCCTCACTCCCCACGCAGGAAGCGGTCATCATCTTCGAGGATGTTTCCATCGCCTTTGACGACAACAAGGTGCTGGACCGGCTGAGCTTTTCCTTGCTGCACGGGCAGACCAAGGCACTGTTTGGCGTGGCCGGAGCGGGCAAGACCCTGGTGCTGAAACTGGCCATGGGACTGATCAAGCCGGACTCCGGAAAAGTGACCGTGCTGGGCGAGGAAGTGAGCTCGATGCGCGAGCATGACCTGTTCGCCCTGCGGCGGCGCATCGGAATGATCTTCCAGGAAAGCGCGCTGTTTGACTCGCTCAACGTGGAAGACAACGTGAGCTTTCGAATGCGCGAGGAGCACGTCGCGCCAGAGGAATGCGAGCGGAGAGTGCGCGAGGCGCTGCACTTTGTCGAACTGGAGCACACGATGAAGCTCTTCCCCTCGGAGCTGTCGGGCGGTATGCGACGGAGGGTGGCCATTGCACGGGCCATCGTGAATGAACCGGAACTGCTGCTGTATGACTCGCCCACGGCCGGGCTGGACCCGGTGACCTCGACGACCATTGTGGAGCTGTTGGTGAAGCAGCGCGATGTTAACAAGACCAGCGCGCTGTTGGTGTCGCACCGTTTGCAGGACGCCTTCACGATGGCGACCCATCGCTTTGATACGGCCGAGAATCACATGGTTGAGGTGCCGCGCGGCTCAGACTGGGATTCCAAGACGAGCTTTCTGGTGCTGAAGGATGGAGTCAAGATCTTCGAAGGCTCGGCCGAGGAGCTCGCCACGAGTGGCGATCCTTATATTCGCGAGTACCTGACGCCATAACGCGCTCTTACTATCCGCAGGTCTCTTCTACTACTTTCTACCTGCATGCAGCGCCATCTGCGCGATGCGTGCGGCTGCGCCGGGGTGCGCCAGTTGGTGCGCGCGTTCGCCCATCTGGGCCATGCGCGGAGGATCGCTCAACAGCGCGACGATCTGATCCACGAACTTTTCGGCCGTCAGCTCGGCTTCGGGAATGAGCAGCGCTGCGCCTTCGCTGGCAAGCAGTTCGGCGTTGCGCAGCTGGTGATCGTCGGCGGCTCCGGGAAAAGGCACGAAGAGCGCGCACTTGCCTGCCGCTGCAATCTCCGCCACGGTGGAGGCTCCGGAGCGGCAGACGATGAGGTCGGCGTCGGCGAAGGCCTGCGCCATATCGTCAATAAAGGCACGGACCTCGACCGCGGGAGCGGCGGCGGCCATGACCACCTGCAGGGCTCCAAAGGAGTGCGCGCCCGTCTGGTGCACGATGCGCAGGCCGGGAATCCTCTCGAGTAGTTTGGGCGCGGCCTGAATCATGAGGTTGTTGAGCGCGCGGGCACCCTGGCTGCCACCAAAAACGAGCAGAGTGGGCGGCGTGCTGCGCCGCGCGGGGAGAGAGAAAAACGCCGGGCGCACCGGGACTCCCGTGACTTCAAAATGGCGGAACCACTTGCCCGTCTGCGCAAAGTGCACAGCCGCATTGGCAGCAAAGCGCGCGACGGAGCGGTTCGCGTAGCCGGGGACGACGTTGGGCTCAAAGAGAATGATGGGGATGCGGAGCAGTACGGCGGCCATGGTGGCCGGTCCGGCAGCATAGCCGCCCACGCCGATAACCACCTGGGCGCGAAATGTGCGCAGGATGCGCATGGCCGAAAGGACCGCGAGTGGCAACCCGACCAGCGTGCGCAGGCGCGTGGCCAGGCTGACACGGTTGAGCTGGCCAATGTGGACGAGGTGCAGGGGAAAGCCGGCGTCGGGGACGAGGCGCGTCTCCAGGCCGCGCGCAGAGCCCATGAAGGCCACGTCGTGACCTCCGGCGCGCAGTTCTTCAGCCACGGCCAGGGCCGGAATGACGTGACCTCCCGTGCCTCCGCCTGCCAGTAGAATCCTCATCGCTAATCCGTTTGCTGCGTGATGTTGAGCAGCACACCCACCGAAGCCAAACTGACAATCAGCGACGAGCCTCCGTAGCTGACCAAGGGCAGCGGGATGCCCTTGGTGGGTAGCAATCCCAGCACCACGCTGATGTTAAAAAAAGCCTGGATGCCGATCATGGCCGTGATGCCGACAGCGAGCAGCCGGGCAAAGGGATCGCGGGTGTTCCAGGCCGCGCGCAGGCCACGATAGCAGAAGACGGCAAAGGCCACGACAAAGAGCACGGAGCCGATGAGACCAAGCTCCTCGCTGATGACGGCGAAGATGAAGTCGGTGTGCTGCTCCGGCAGGTAGAAGAGCTTTTGCTTGCCTTCCATGAAGCCCTGCCCCTGGAGTCCTCCGGTGCCGACGGCGATGAGCGATTGCAGGATGTGGAAGCCCGCGCCCTGGGGATCGCGAGTCGGATCCCAGAAGGC